>Ga0209652_1002291_pt1 | contig 14916 bp, 13 predicted proteins | sample SaaInl74LU_5_DNA_FD_184641 | JGI IMG/M metagenome (GOLD analysis project Ga0209652, IMG submission 184641) | Marine microbial communities from expanding oxygen minimum zones in the Saanich Inlet - ESP_74LU_5_DNA (SPAdes) (version 2) | ecosystem: Environmental > Aquatic > Marine > Intertidal zone...
CCATATCGTATCTCACGCTGTGAATATGGCAATCAACTGCTTCTAGTGACCCATTCTGGTTGGCCATGATAGTATAGAAGCATCTTTTGCACGGCTCATTTATCTCTGCAGTTGTGTCGTTTGGCTATGCAATCTACTCAATTATACTCTATAATACAATTTAATCATATTCCAAAATTCTATGTACATTTGTATGGGCAGAGTGACGCCCTAACCCTCACTCTCCCTCATTGGCAACTTGTCGATCACGATCACGAGCTCTTTTGAATAATGACCTGGCCATTTCATCACCGGTGCTATTGACCAATGATAGAAAATGTCCGTCCTCTTTCGACAACAAAGCACTTGGACTTCCAAACTCTATCATCTTTCCATCGCCTAGTACTAAAACTTTATCGTAGTCAATGATTGTGTCTAGTCGGTGGGCAACGGAGATGATTGTAGCTTGAGAAAATCTCTCCCTGAGCGTCTTCTGAAGTAGCTGATCAGTCTTGGAGTCGACGTTTGCTGATGGTTCATCGAGGACAATGATGTTATTACGAAGCAACACTGCCCGAGCCAAACAGAGTAACTGCCTCTGTCCAACACTAAAGTTACTACCTTCGCGTGCGACAGCCGCGTCTAGCTGCAGAGGTAACGCTTTAATCGCATCAATCATTTGTACTGATTTCAAAGCATCCCAAATTGTATCATCTTCATACTTGGTGAAAGGGTCTAGATTGTCACGAACAGTGTACCCACTAAATAAAACAGGATGTTGAGGTATGACTGCGACTGCTGTTCGTAGTCTATGCAAACCGAGACTGCGAACATCAATTCCATCGACTTCAATGAAGCCTTTTTCCGCCTCGAGCAGCCTCAATAATGCTTGTACTAAAGAAGACTTGCCCGACCCAGTCCTCCCCACAACCCCTAACCGTTCACCGGCTCCTACAGCGAAGGACAATCCATCAAGACAGACTGGCAGGGATGACCTATATCTCACAGTCAAATCCCGAACAATAATGGAAGGGCTTACAGGCCAATTTTCGTCAATTTCTTTGTCGTGATCAAGCTTGAAAGGAGCTTCTGACGGCAGCTCTTGAAATTCGTTGAGTCGTTCAACGCTAACCATTTGATTAGTGACCTCCTGCAAACACAGATGAAGAAAAGTGTGAGACCCAAGATCAGTGTAACATTAAGTTTGCTATGTTTGCTTCAAGATTCTTACCGCACTCTGTCGTACAATCCAAGGAAAGTTTGTTGTAGATATCTGTATCAGAAGCGTTAACGCGAGCCCAAGAACAGACGGCTGGATATCCAACCAGCCTTTGTCGTGAAAGAGAACTGCTGAAAAGGAGGCCACCGACGTAAAAACGAAAGAGATGATGTCCAAATTAAATGCAAACCACCGCGAGCACACCGTAAATGCGAACGCTGCCTTTGTGTGCGCAGTTTGGATGTCCTCAAACTTGTTGAAGAAATAATCCATCTTCCCATTACATCTGATTGTTCGAACCCCTTTCAGGGACTCACTCATCATTGCGAAGATGGGCGATCGTGCCATACCCTCAATCCTCTTAACCTCACGAGTTGTCTTGACAAATATCCTTCGAAGTTTGATAAAATAGCACATCAACGGCAACAAGGCAATGAGTGTAAAGGGAAGTGAAATTACTGCTGTCACAATGGATCCCACGACAACAAACAGTCCAACTGAAAAGTCGTAGATGGTAAGAGGCAGCGTCTCGTCACAGATCCCTACATCTGCACTGAAGCGATTGAGAATCCGACCAACCGGATTCGTGTCGAAGAACTCAATTTTTGCACTGAGCACAGAAGATAGCATAAGATTGTGTAGATGTTTGGAAGCCTTGATCAAGGAATATAATGTAAAATAAGCTCGCATTACCGAGAACAACACCACGCCACTAGTCAACCACAACACAGTATTGATGTATGAAGCTTGTTTGTCAGCGGAAGCTCCGGACCAATTTCCAATGATCACAATCACAAGCAATTGCCCGGTTTGCGTCACCGCAAATAATGCCAATAGCACAAACGCAGTTGACACGCCTAGAGCATTCACGTAGGCTATCCAAGTCTTCATTTTTATCACACCTGTTGTTCTCTTCTCTTTCTGCACATTTTGTTCAGCTGCTACGTCTGTCGACTCTGCTTTATCCGCAATTGTTTTAGTGGGCAAAACACTGATTTCTCTGTCTGTATTATCATCGGGTTTGTAAGAAATACCTTGTCCCGCCCCTGCTTGCGTTGTATGCAACAGCTTTCCGTTAGAATGTGCGAAACAATCAGCATACGAACCCATTCTCACGACTGTTCCTTTATCTACAAAAATACAACAGTCAGCATCGTTGCAAAACTGTAATTGATGGGTGGCTAATACGACACACCGCCCACGCTTTGTTGCAAGCTTCTGAATCGCGGAGTAAAACAGGCTTCGAGCAACTTTACTATCAACGGCTGAAAGACAATCGTCGAGTAGAAGTATGTCTGAATCACAGTACAACGCGCGAGCTAACCCTATACGGGCTCGTTGGCCGCCACTGCACTGAACACCTCTATCGCCCAAAACCTGCGAATCGCCTTGGCAAAAATCATCATTAAGCCCACATGCTTCAAAAACTTCACCATACCACGTTTGATCGAAGTCACTTCCCATTATGATATTCTCACGAACTGTAGCATCCATTATCCAGCTATCTTGCACTGCATACGAAAGAGATTTGTACCTTCTTTCGATCTTGCCCTCTGACACAGGCAATTCTCCTGCAAGAGCAGCAAGTAAAGCGCTCTTGCCGGAACCTACGATTCCAATGAGACAGTAAAGCTTTCCTGTTTCGAGTGACAGCGATATATCCGAAAGTGCGACTGTGCTAGAAGTGTCCTTCCCTGGAGCTTGATCCCAATGACAAGAAATGTGTAATAATGACAACACTTCGCGAGTATTGCTACTTTGCTCAGCATCTATCTCCTTCACTTCTTGATCACAATGTTCTGACAACTTTAGCAAAGCTTGAATGCGTCTACAACTGATGTAACATTCTGACAGACCAGTTACCGCATTGGGTAGATGCTTGGAAAGAATATATTGTAACGTGTTGAAGAGAGTAATAGCAGTGAAGACGGTCTTGGGCGACAAAACCCGTCCATTCGCCAACACGTCAATTGTGAAAGTGATCACTGACACTAGCAAAGACGTAAAGTAAAACAAAGCCTCATTGAATGCCCGATAGATGCTGGCTCTGTACAATACATTTACTTCTTGCTCTCTTTGATGTGCAATCTTCTCTCTAAAACTATCTTCCCAGCCATTAAACTTCATTACTCTGTTCCCAAAGACAGTCTGCGATACCAAACCTACGCGAGAATCAGTCAATGCAGCCACTCTAGACCGATAATGCGCAAACTTTCTACCAGCATATATTTGTATTGGCAGTAATAGAATCATAAGAGAGAATCCGACTGCAAATGCTGGTCCAGTGACAATTATTCCTACAATCAAGATCAATACGGAAGCGATTGGACCGGCAATAATGAATACAGCCCAAACTGACGTGAGCTGAAATCGTTCTACGTCATTTGACGCCAAGTTTGTGATGTGACCATTGCTAACATCAACACCTATGGATGGTAGGCGAAGAGTCTTATGGTAGATTGTAGCAATTAGTCCTACTTTCAGCTGAAGGCCTTTGCAATACGAATGGTAGAAGCAGTGCTGTTTTGATGGAAATGCGATCAAGCCACAGACAGTAAGTAACCCTGCATATATATAAGCCATCTTGGCATCGACGACTTTCTCACTCATTGAAGCAGCATCACTGTCATACCTTCCAAACTCTTCCATCAACAATCCTAATGCGTAAGCCTGTCCAATCCTTGCAAGAAAGTTGATGAAGGCAAGCAGCTGCGCCTTCCATGTAGATGTAATGAAATCAGCTAGCAGCGCTCGTCCAAGATTCATCCGCCCAGATTTTACTTCCTCTGCCCAAACCTTCTCAATTTTTAACCTATTGTGACGCGGCGATTCGAGTTTACCGAGTGCTGGAAGATCATCCTCTTTCAGTGGTCGCTGCGAACCTAGTTTTAAGGTTGGATAGGCAGAGTGAAAGAAGAATCTGGAGACGACGCCGGCGAACCGCTGGGTAGCAGCACTCATCGCGGAGCGCCCATCGTTCTCGGTGAAGCTCTCCATCAATTCTGACGATGTGAATGCTGCAACAAAAAAAGTGAGGAATTGAAAAAATGAGCACGAATCTACATAAAGGCCAGGGTAGTGGTACGTGGGACATGATAAATGTTACAGATGCATGTTACGTGTGTTACGTTGGGCTTCTTCACAATTCAAAAATTCACAACGCAAAAAAAGATCATGACGATGACGTTTCACCACCACTACCCAATTTCTTTTCTATTATTCGGTCTATTATTAGGCTGCATAACTCCAGCCGCTGCATTCAATATTGATGGCAGTAGGAGTGGAGTGGTCAACCCAATAGAACTTTCGCGTCGAGATGTTCTGTCAAAATCTATTGCTTCTGCAGTTTTAATTTCCCTACCCACAAAATCAGTATCAATTGAATCAACAACATTTTTGTCGGGTATTGCAAGTCTTCAGACAGGGTTGTCAAACGAAAACATCGAGTCTGGAGCTGCGTTGTATGTAACATGTCGACCAAATAGACCTGATAATGTACCCAGAGCTATTCTGGATGGATCAAGAGGGAAGCCGCCACCAGTTTTAGCGGCTAGGTTTGAGAATCCCCAATTCCCCTTTGAATTCAGTTTAACAACAGATAATTTGACTCCAGAGGGTGCTTCTGCAGTTGAGGGAAGTGATAATATATGGTGGAGTGGAGAAGATTTGATAGTGAGCGCCAGATTGGATTCCGATGGCGTTGCAGCAACACGAGATCCAAATGATTTGGTTGGGAGGGGATTTTATTCTTCAAAAACGCAAGATGCTGCAATGATTGAATTGCAAGGCCGTGGAATGTTTGGTAAAGCCGTTACTTCGAAAAAGTAAATACAAGTACATAAGAGTAATTATTATACCAGAAAAGCAGTAATGATCGATGATTGTTGTATTGTAAATGTTCTTTAACCTGTCCCCCCTCATCTTTCCTGTAATTATATCATGTAATTCAGCGTTGCAACCAGTGAGCAGTACAGGCGTAAAACACTATCAACTATCGGATAGAGCAATAAATAACTCGACCATCTCCTTCAAACCAGTCAACATTTGGATTCTTCCTTATTATCTCAAGATCAGCCGCAGAGAGTGACACTGCTACACTTGAATTAAACTCTCCAAAATCGTGATGTACATTTTTCGCCACAGCAAGAATTGATTCTCTCCCGTCGTTATTTCTATACTTCAACACTGCACGGACTTTTGCTGGTTCATTGGGTGACGCCGCTACTTCTGACACAGCCAGCGGCTGTGTGACGCCGGCCGATGGAATTTTCACCTGCGTCGGCAGATCGCTGGGAATGTCGGGGTTCATGGATTGCTTATTTTTATTATGTTTCTGCAGAGAGAATGATACGGGCAAGAGAGTGTAGTCAATAGGTCGTTTGTTCTTTGTTCGGTGTCGAAGTGATTTTTGTGTAAAAGGTTACGGGAGGTTACAGGTTACAGCGTTTACAGCGGCTGTCTCACTTTGGAAGACAGCACTTCACTCCCATCCAAAACTACTTATCATTTGCGCTATGCTCCAGTACAGTTGGCTGGCCAAGAGTATTGCATCGACGTAGTGCTCCAGATCCAGATAAACCAGGGTAAGTATCTGCCAAGCTTGGACGTACGGGTTGGGAGTCTAACAGATGCTAACAAATGTAATTTGATTGTCATACTTACACCCATCGAGAAGGAGCTGATGAGAGCAATGCGATAACATCTTCAAAAGCAACAACACGGTGGAGAGAAACAACACATATAACAACACTGACCTAATTTATCTATGAAGTTTGTGTGATGACACAAAATACGGATTCATGAATGGTTATTCCTCAGATAATCGTCGCCAATGTCGCTTGATATACTCATATTCATGTCGCTCACTCCTGCCGCGCTCATCATCAGAGACCGTCCCGACAAAGGAAAGGCTGCGTTGTTTGTTGCGACTTCGCCAACAAGCTGAGAAAATTCGTTGTCCCCTTTACCGCCTTCCTCATCAATCGTCAAACTAGACAATTTCTCATCTGGCTCGCTTCCAGATCTTTGACCAACAACTGTTGGCATCCCCTGTTCATAATCATCGACCACAGACTTCTTAATTGGAAATCCCATCTTCCTTGAAGTGGAGCGATCTGAATCTGGCGTAACATCACTAAGATTTCTGTCCGAATCCTGAAGGTAAGTTACGAGATTCCGGAAGCTCTCGTTGTCCAAAGACATGACAGAGTGAGCAGCGAAACTCACGCGGCTTTGTTCTTGCACTCCCGTGCTTGGATCGTTGGCATCAAAAGGTCTGCGCATTGGAAAAGCTGGCTTCTTCCTGAGACTACTTTTGAGACTGCCCTTGAGACTATCTGATGGAGGCTTTTCATCGTCATTAATCGTGAGAATTGACATGTTCATCAAAGACATATCCGCTGATAGCTCACGCTTGGGCAAGTCAAAGTCATTGTCGGCATCGAAATCAACACTATCCTCCTCAAACACCAAATCTTCAAACGCATATTTTGAATCAATCTCAATCAACCCCACTGATTTGCGCTGAAGAAGCTCGTCGACCTCCATGTTCAACTGCTCCATTAAGGCCTTACCTTCATCAGATGACATCTCGAAGTCCTCGGAGCACACGTTACGGAGAGAAAACACGGATCCAGTAGAGATAAACTTTTTGATAAGATTTGGTTTTGGAAGCCCATGATCAAGTTTGTAATTGAGTGGTTCCAATGAATCCAAAACTGCTCCGACCCCCGGCGCTTTCTTTAGCGTATCGGCTGCTGCACCAGGTGCTTTCTTCAGCATACTTCCCATCGATTGAAGAGCCGCGGTGGGGTTTAACGAGCCAGATGAACCGGAAGTGTTTGGAGGAGGAAAGTAATTAATATTCTGGTCGTATTGTTGTGGTGGAGGTTTCATTGCCGGTGGCATTGGTTGAGGGAAGGTAAAATTATTCTGTTGTGGCAAAGGGGGCGGCGGCGTCGGAGACATGGCTTGCATCGCTTGCTGAACGCGCGCTGGGTCGACACCCAGGCTTTGGAGCTCTTTGCGCCTCTTTGCAACTTGGCAGTTCGGTCCACAGGCAGTCAAAACCCCATGTTCATTTTGTTTATACAGTGAATCCAACATCCTGCATGAGTAGGCAAAGAATGTCTGCTCTGAAATTACCTGTTTGTACTCGTCGAGATTGACTCCCCCATTCTCTTGCGCTAATTTTTCTCTGATATCCTTCTGCCCTTCACGAAGTGCTTGACTTGTCTTTGACCACGCAGGTTTGTCCCCAATATCAAAATGTGCCCCACCTCGCGCGTCGTCCGCCTGCAAGAAGCGGCCGCCAAACTCCCGAGTTGCAGCAACAATCGCTTTGGATATTTTGAGCTTATCAAATTTAGAAGATGTTGCGTAGAGTTCCTGTGATGGTCATAATGAAGATTAGGGTGAGGAAATATTACATCATATCCTACTAACTACACACAATATAAAAACACGCACCTTGTTCAAAAATACAAGCTTTCGATACGTTACATTTCCGCAGTGGTTTTGTGTGCCGCTGCCACGGCCCATAACAACATCTTTGCAGGATATATCATACACGGGCACAGTGCCAGGAAGTATTCCCACGTCTTCACTTTTTAGCTTCGGCATTTTTGATCGTCTTGTCTGTAGGCCGGTTGTGTTTTATTATGAACAACTCCTCGTGATAGGACTTGTTGGGTTTGCTGGTAGTGGGTAGTGGGGCAAAGCAAGAGCGGCTTATGTGCAAGAGAGTGCAAGACACAGTCGCCATTTTTTGATTTTGGGAGGATTTTGGGTGCGATGGTTTGTGTTTTGAAAAACTAGCGATAGCTTCAGCTACGGGGCTCTTCTATTGTCGCCAAAACGAGGTCTTGAGTCTATCTTGTTGGTGGTGAGTGGTGAGGTGAAGTAACAATGCAATAAATAGAAAAGCTGATAACACTCTACTTAATCTATTACGGATGCAGCTCCATATGCAACTGTTAAATCTGGATCAATGTGTGTGTTGAGGCGCTCCTTTCCCAGCTCCTGTCGTACCAGCTCTCTAATTTGCGGCATCCTCGTCGTCCCCCCAACCATGACAACTTCATCAATTTCTTCCTTTTGCAAATCCAGATCTTTGAGCAGTCTCTGAATAGGGATCAAGCTCCGCTCATATAACTCCTGGACAGCATTATCATATTCTCCCAAGCTCAGCTTCAAAGTGACAGGAACGATAGCATTGCACAAATCCTCAGCTCTGTCAGGAATGTTCTCGTGACTCGCTGGCAGCCTAAAGCACGACTTCTCTACAAATGCTTCTTCTTCATTCGGATGCCCTGATAAGCCAATCTTCATTTGTTCTCCAATAGTATGAAGTGATGAGAGTGTACATAATGGCGCTTGCTTCAATTTCGTGCAATGTTCTGATATTGAGTCTTCAACGTCCACTCCTTCTTTATCATTGTTTAAATTGGCCTCAATTTTGTCAATAGATGCCATGACAGCCTTGACAATCTCTTCTCCGCCCTGTTGTTCTAGCAGCCAATGAGCAACAGCTGCATCAAAATCAGCACCGCCCAACTGCTCATCACCATCGCTTCCTATAACCTCGATATTGCCTCCTTCGCCAATGAACAGTAGACTAATATCCAATGTTCCTCCACCAAAGTCATATACCATTACATAGTGAACATCATCACGCTTGTGAAGTCCGTACGCAAGAGCTGCAGCCGTGGGTTCTTCCAAGATGCGAGCTACTTTCAAACCTGCCAACTCAAAGGCTCGAATAGTTGCGTCACGTTGAGCTGGTTCAAATTTGGCAGGGATTGCAATTACTGCCGAATGCACATTGTCGTGCTGGAGATGATTCCTTGTGAGAGTTCGTAGGTGATGGATGATGTAGGATCCTATCTCGGAAGGAGTAATGTTTGTAGATGATGGAGTAGATGTTGTTATTGTTGTTGCATCTTCTGACGGAACGTGGTACGGAACACTAAAGGAAGCATCGCCATTACTTTCATCATTTGAGACTATATCGTAGTCAACTTCACCAACCAAAGATTTTACGGAATCGTGGTTATACTTTCGACCAATGATACGTTTTGCATGATACACAGTATGATGAGGATGTGTATTTATTCTATCCTTCGCTGCTTGACCAACAACCACGTCTACTGGATGAGGAAACATTCCTAGTGGAGCTGCCTCCTTCTCTTCCTTTGTCGTTCGAAAATTGCGCGTATGATGGTTATCCAGAAACGAAACAACCGAAGGAACCACCGGAGAGTTTGTTGCAGGATCTGGAATGCATACTATTTCTCCAACTCCGGAGGATGGAGCTTGTACACAAACGACACTATTTGTGGTGCCCAGATCTATACCTGCTACTGTGGCTCTGCCTCGGAATCCCATCTTGGCCATGACCACAACAATAAGAACGACTACTCCGATGAGAGAAGGAATTAGTGCATCCATCCCTCCTGATTGAGAATCGTTTTGGTGCTTTGCTGTCATCTTTGTCTTCTTCTTTTTCTTCACGATGCGTTTGTTGTGGGTTGATGAAGTTGATGTGGATGCTTCTAGCTTGGTGAGCTCTTTCGACCACTCTCTTTGCTTATCTGTCTTTCTCCGCCGCCTCCGCATTGTTGTAGTTTGTTTAGATTGTGATAGTATCGGCTGAGATTCAGTAGTTTTTGATGCATTGTTTTCATCACTTCCGCTATTATTTATTTTAGAAGAGTCGATCTTCTCTCCTTTGTCAGAGCTATTGGGTGCAATGCGGCACATCGTAGGATATAGTATAACAGCAGCAGTATGCAGCAAAGGTAGAGTCTTTGGATTTAGCCAAAAGGTGTTTTATTTATGGCCTTTTCCACGTGTCCGCCATGGTTGTTTGCTGCGGTTGGTGGTTGGTGGTCGTGCGTGCGTTTTGTGAGACGTGTTCTCAAAAAGACCCACGGCCCACGCACGCTGTTCCTTCAAAATAAAACTTGCCGCCGATATTCCCTGCCAGTATTTTATCGCCGATGATGTTGCGGTTGTGGTGAACAGTAGGAGTAGAAGATCGAAGGAGGGTTGAAAGAAATAGGAGTATTGCTGTAGTTGCTGCTGAATTATACATAAACATGGGTGGATGCCTCTCCGCCGTAGATAATGCCGTCAATGATTTTATCGACAAAGAGTCACGTTATTACAAAGAATCAAACAATGCAAAAGATTACGCGAAGAATGAACAAAATAGTGGAAGTCATGCGGCAGCAGTACTGTCTTCGGAGTTATCGCCAGTCTATCCCAGTCTACCAAAAGGAGCAAAACAGTTCCATTGCAAAAATGTCTATGACGGTGACACTCTGACACTGGCGAACGGTGATCGCGTGCGTCTGTTGGGGATTGACACTCCTGAATTGAAAGAGAAACAGGCATTTGCGTTGGAAGCAAAAGAATATACAAAGCGATATTGTCACGGGAAAGATATATGGCTGTCGTTTGATGATAACAACAGTGATAACAACAAAGATCACTATGGACGGCTTCTCGCCTTTATTTGGGTCCCTATGAATGGCAAGCAATGGCTATGTATCAATGAAGGATTGGTTGCATCTGGATTGGCTCATGCATACTCGCCATCAAAGTCGAAAAAGATTCATAATTACGACAAAATGCTAGCCTTGCAAAGGATTGCTCGTAAGCACAGCAAGGGACAATGGAAATCTTACAAGGATTTTAGTGTCATTGTCACGCCCAATGGTAGTGCGTTCCACAAATGCAAGAGAAAAGGCAAGGCAGAGAGTGATTGTAAACATTTATCTCGTTCAAAGCATTTAAATGTGATTCAAGCCTCTGACGCATATGACAGAGGATGCCATCCATGTCGGAACTGTCTTGGATAAGCAGGTTGGATAGACAGATGATTATTGGTTATTCGAGACAATCAGCTGCTCAGCGGGTTTGGAATATATTCTCAATCATCTTCTTCTTGACACCGGCAGACGCATTATCTAATTCTTGCACGGCTGCATTGCTCAATTTCCAACCAACTGCTCCCAAATTTTCCTGTGCTTGTTGTAGATTTCGTGCTCCTGGAATTGGCACAGTGCCTTTAGAGATTGCCCAATTGATTGCTACTTGTGATTGAGTCTTGCCAACATCCTTTGCGACAGCATCAAGTGTTCCCAACAGTTGTTGTGCACCAGGCAAAAGCTCACGGAACAATTGTCTGCGTGGATTTCCCTCGCGAGGTAAATTATCTAAGTTGTACTTGCCAGTTAAAAGTCCGAGGCATAGTGGAGAGTAAGATATAAGCCTGCATCCAGCATCATCACATGCATCCAAAATTTCATTGTTGCGTGCTGTCATTAGCGAGTATTGTACCTGAGCGACGGCAATTGGTACATTACGTTCTTTCATCCTATTTGAAAACTTTCCAAGCTGAATAGGCCCATAGTTACTGACTCCAACAGCCTCACAGAGTCCCTCGTCATACATATCACCTAGACCTTCCCAAAGAGCACCTTCTTGAAAGACATTGTAGTTTGCCGTACTCCAGTGGGTTTGTGCAATGGCAAGTTTGTCTTGCTCTAGTCGCTTCAAGGATTCTTTACAAGCTTTGACGTAACTTCCACGAGTTACCCGCCAAGGATACGGAGCAAGTTTTGTGGCAACTTGCTGTTTGTTGCTAGCATTGCTAACATACGCTCCAATCCCAAACATTGATGTGCTGCTGTTTGACTTCTCCTCGAGATATCTCCTTTCGAATTGTCCCAAGAGAATCTCTGCTCTGCCATTTAAATCGAGTGTACCATATGAATCACCAGTGTCAAAGATTGTTACGCCTGCATCTCTTATCTCGCGGTAGGCACGATAGATCTCTTCGTCTTGAGATGGATCGTAATCCCACAACAGTCGATTGCCCCAACTCCAGGTACCACAGCCCAACGCACTAATTTCAATTGGACCAGCAGAAACTCTGCCTACAATTGTCTTTGCGCCAGGAAGTACAAGCGCAGTGACTGTCTGAGCAGCCAAGGCTAGGCAGAGACTAGCAATTAGTATAGCGGAGGATGCCATTGTCTATCTCAGTTATTCTAATGATAATAGAAGACTGCGCCAGTATTATGGAGGAATGGAGGCAAAAACAGAGCGATGAGCACGCAAAACGCAAAATAATGAGAACTGAGTTGGCAGTTCCCGCCACTTTGTTGATGCTAAAATTGAAGGAGCAAATATCAGAGAGATCAACTGAAAGCCTTACTACTCATAGCGAGAGCTTTGAACTCCTCCTATGCGATGAGACTGATAATGATAAGATCGTTGGCGGCTGCTACCTTTGCAGCATCTGTGATATTTTGCCTAGGGAGTAGCAGATCCTCCTGCGCACATGCGGCCTTCTTGTCACCAATAACACATTCCTCTATCCCATCATCAACAAAACGGCCATCGCCAGTTGCGCCACTGCATCTAAAGAAGGGTGGATCAAAGAAAAAGAAAGTGAAGAGTAATATCATTACAGTGAACAAGCTTGCCTTTCGAAATTACGAAGTGCTGGAGAAACTGGAGGTTGGTGTTTCATTACTTGGAACGGAAGTGAAAAGCATTCGAGATGGCAAAATGAATATTAGAGATGGCTTCGTAAAGGCAAACAAAAATGGTCGCTCGTGTACACTAATGAATGTACATATCGGCAAACACAATACGGCAGGTGAATTTTTCAACCATGAAGAACGCCGTCCACGCCCATTATTGCTACATAAGCAAGAAGCAAGGAGAATGTTGCAGAAGACAGATAGAACACCGGGGATGACAATTGTACCACTTAGAGCGTATTGGAGCGATGGAAATAAAGTGAAGTTTGAAATTGGGCTTTGTCGTGGTAAAAATGTGAGGGATAAGAGGCAAGATATTATGGCAAGAGAAAGCAAGAGAGAGGAATCAAGAATGATAAAGAATTTCAACGTAAGATAATAACGTTTGTCTTGGAGATACATTTGCGAGTAGCTGCAGTTTATTTATTGTGTGTTCGTGATATTTTGTTGTAATGCCCAAGTGGAGCGGTGTGTCTAAAAGTGTTTACAAGGATAGAGACTAATGTACACATAATGTGTACATCAAGATACTTTAGCTCTCCAACATCTCTACAAGCTTTCCTGAACGAGCAGCTGCCTGCGTATCATCGTTACCTCCCAAATGCTTTCCCTTAATGAACACATTTGGCACAGTCCTCTGTCCCGAAATATCGAGTACAGCTGCTTGAATATCATTTCCATCGTCCCTTTGATCCAACTCAATCACCTTGGCTTCAATATTCATGCTTTCGAGAAGTTGCTTGGTGCGTGTGCAGAACGGGCAGTAGGCTTTGGAAAAAACTACCACGTCGTTTGACGCGATTTCTGCTTTGGCGAATTCCATTGGAGTGGCGTAGGCGGCAGTTGTGCTTCGAGTGCTGGCACGAGAAGAGAAGTTGTTTGCAAATGCTGTTGATGTTGATCTGATAGCAGCGCTATTTCTGGAGGTGAATGCTACGGCTACTCCACTACCGGCGACAAGGGCTGCACCTACGATTACTGGGAACTTCATTGCTATTGTTTGGTTTTTATTACGAAATCGGAAATCGAAGGAAACAATTTCATGGTCACAAAGCGACGCGATGTGATGAGTCACACTCTTTACTCGGGCCTCCTTTCTAAAGGGAATAATGAGTCCACTTTAGGGTGAGACTCCTCAACAAATGGGATGTTTAGCGATTTATTCAAACTTCAGCGATCCGTGCCAACCAGCTTAAAGGGTTGGCTTGGATCTCACGCGGCAAGCAATTAGGGCAGGACTCACACCCAATTGTAGTGCTAGGGTTTTTAGGGTTCTATTCGCCGTAACATGGTAGGGCTGGATTCGCCGGTGGTTAGGGTAAAAGGCCGCCCTCGCCCTCGTTGGAACAAGGCAATGACTGGGACACACTCGCATTGACATCATTTTACTTTATGTGATTATTTGTAGTTTGGGCCTTCGCCAATAGCTTGCCGCAATGCAGAGGACTTACAAAAAGCGTCGCGGAATTCCTCCTGGGTAATTGTGCCATCGCTGTTAGCATCAATCTGTCGAAATATTTCATCAATTGCCGCCTCGCTGTAGTTGGCGAAGCTTCTTCCAATGTGGCTCCTCAATTCTTCTTGGTCAATTTCACCATTGCCATCTGCGTCGGCGGATTGAAACACTTGGTCCGCGTCTTCGCACATTTCTTTGGCAAATTCCTGGTTGTAGTTTCCCAATCCTGGCGCACTCTGCAGGGCTGTCAACAGAATCATGCCGTCGCGAAATTCTTGACGAGAGATTTCATCATCCTTGTTGACGTCCATTTTGTTAAAAATCTTGTCAATTGTTTCAGTGTTGTACCCAGATACCGATAAATGATTGGTTAGTTCCGCTCTCGAGAGAGTTCCACCGCCATCTACGTCAATAATTGCAAATGTGGCATCGGCATTTCGATGGATCGCTGCGGTTTCATCGTCGGGATCGCTGGCGGCATGCAAACTGGTAGTCGCGAGTGCTTTTGCAGGGGTCGCAACAAAGGTCCTTGCGATGCGTTGTGTGGGCGGATTCACAAACACAAATCCTGAACTACTTGCGTTGAGGCAAGCCATGAAAAGAACGGTTGCGGCAGAAGAGAAGTTCATGGTTGATGATTTCAATAGCTTTCAACAAAACTGTGCTGAAACTGTGAGCCCGACGCAGCTTGGGGAGGCTTGGGGTAG
>Ga0209652_1002292_pt1 | contig 14913 bp, 9 predicted proteins | sample SaaInl74LU_5_DNA_FD_184641 | JGI IMG/M metagenome (GOLD analysis project Ga0209652, IMG submission 184641) | Marine microbial communities from expanding oxygen minimum zones in the Saanich Inlet - ESP_74LU_5_DNA (SPAdes) (version 2) | ecosystem: Environmental > Aquatic > Marine > Intertidal zone ...
CGAATTGCACAAAGAAGAAGAGAACAATAAATTTTCTGTTGGTGATGTGTTTATCGCCAAAATTAGAAAAACTGTTCCTGGTCTAAATGCCGCATTTGTCAATGTTGGCTATGAAAAAGATGCGTTTTTGCATTATCATGATTTAGGCCCGAAAATACTTTCTTCGATGGCGTTCGTAAAACGTGTAAGCACAGGTAAATTAAGAGATTTCTCTTTAAAAGAATTCCCATTAGAAAAAGAGATTGATAAGAATGGCACCATTAATGGCGCCTTAAAAACGAATCAATCAATTCTGGTACAAATTGTAAAAGAACCCATTTCCACTAAAGGCCCGAGAATTAGTTCGGAACTTTCTTTAGCCGGCCGATACATCGTTTTAGTGCCTTTTTCAGACCGCATTTCTATTTCACAAAAAATAGAATCTAACGAAGAAAAAGAAAGACTCAAACGACTTATATTAAGTATCAAGCCAAAAGGATTTGGTGTCATTATACGGACAGTAGCAGAAGGCAAAAAAGTAGCAGAACTGGATCAAGATTTAGAAAATCTTATGGATCGCTGGATAGCGATGTGTAAGAAGCTACATGGGGCGCACCACCCGAGCAAGGTGTTAAGTGAATTAAATAAAGGTGCCTCAATCATTAGAGACATGTTTAACGATTCGTTTTCGGCAATACATATCGACGACGAAACACTTTACTTACAAATAAAAGATTATGTGCAAGCAATTGCACCTAAGCAAGAGAACATTGTCAAGTTCTATGACGGCAAAATACCGATATATGAAAAGTACGGTATTGAGCGCCAGATTAAAACTTCGTTTGGCAAAACAGTTTCTGCAGCAAAAGGATCTTATTTAGTAATTGAGCACACAGAAGCCCTGCACGTTATAGACGTGAATAGTGGTAACCGAAGCAACAAATCAAATACACAAGAAGATACGGCCTTAGAAGTCAATTTACTCGCAGCGAGTGAAGTGGCCAGGCAATTGCGCTTAAGAGATATGGGCGGCATCATTGTCGTCGATTTCATCGATATGGCAAAAGCAGAGCATCGCAAAGAATTATACAATCATCTTAGAGATGAAATGAGCGGTGACAAAGCCAAACACAAAATTCTCCCTCCCAGCAAGTTTGGGCTGATTCAAATCACCAGACAACGCGTTAGACCCGAAGTCAATATCAAGACTCGAGAAGAAAATCCTAACAGCCACGTTGTCGGCGAGGAAATAGAAGCCCCAATAGTTGTGGTACAGAAAATTAGTGAAGAGCTCAAAAAGCTCATTAAGAAAGACTATAAACGGATAACCTTAAACACACATCCCTTCATAGCAGCCTTTTTAACCAAAGGCTTTCCATCAGTGCGAACCAATTGGTTCATGGAGCACAAACAATGGATAAGAATTCAACCAAGAGATGCTTACACGTACCTCGAGTATCATTTCCAAGATCAAAATGGAAAAGATTTATAGAGTAAAAAACCCCTCCTAACGAGGGGTTTTTTTTTGCCCAAACCTCACTTTTTGTCCGTCACTAAAGTCTTATATTTGACCTTATGAATCATGGTCACACCACTTATAGCGTCGAAGAAGCACGGAAAAAGCTAGAGCACTACTGTGCTTATCAAGACAGGTCTCACCGCCAAGTTTCAGAAAAATTAACGGCCATGCGCATGATTCCTGAAGCCCAGCAACGCATCATTACCCATCTGATACAACACAATTTCCTGAATGAATCACGCTTTGCTCAGTCTTTTGCCCGCGGGAAGTTCCGCATCAAAAAATGGGGAAAGTTGCGGATCACCATAGAACTCAAACGCCATGACATAGGGCGTTACAACATTGACCTTGCGCTCAAAGAAATCCCCGAGACAGACTACCGCGACACCTTCGACGAGCTCGTTGTCAAACGCTTACAACAGCTGAGCCATGAACCGGATGGCTTTAAGAAAAAAAGAAAATTAGTGGACTATCTCTTGTACCGCGGGTGGGAATCCACCTGGGTTTATCAAGCCGCAGCAGACTTGGATTGAATCTTTGCCAGATGCCGGTGTGTGCGTTCTATGGCTTGCTGGTTTTTGTAGTCAATCCAGTTTTGCCCGCGTAAGCGACGCATCATTTGGTCAAAATAACGCATCACGAGCACGTTATATAGGGCCTTGGCCAAATGCCTTGGCTTTCTTGCTATAGACCGCAGACTCATCGAAAAGCCTGGGGTAATGTACTTCATATAATGCCAATAGCCTTCGGGCATATACAGCATCTGTCCATGTTCTAAAGTTCCCTTAAATCCAGTCACATAATGGAGAGCCGGCCATTTCTCTTCATCCGGATTTGACCAGTTTATATCCTCCCGAACAATAAGCGAATGGGCAATTTTATAAAGAAATTTGTTTTGTTTTTGGTCAAATAGAACGACCTCTTTCTTGCCTTGAAAATGAAAATGAAAGATATTAGCCAGATCGATGTCGTAATGCATAAAGGTGTGGCTATCGCGCCCTCCAAAAAAAAGCATAGGCAAGCCCTTCATGATGGGTAGCCCAAGATTAAAGGGGCGGTAATCCGCTTGCAGCGCGGGCACCTCCTTGAGTAAATTCCAAAGAAAAATCCTGAATTTGGTCGGCGCCTGTTGCAATAAGTCGATATAAGCATCCATACGCATGGTCGCATGAGGCTGGTTAAAACCGTCTTTATGATCCACCGGACGGTCATCATATAGCGGCACTTGCTTGTCTGCTGCAATGGCTTTGATATAATCAAAATTCCATTTGGTAAACGCGGGCCAATCGGCAATAGCCTCCTCTATTATTACAGGCTTTTGCTTCCGGTAGTAAAGCCTAACGAAGTCCTCCTTGGAGATGGTTTTGACGCGATCGATGGCTTGTAATTGCATGCGCGGGTTAATTGAGGTGATAACGCATCCCGACAAAAATAGCCCCTTTGGGCATGGGCACTAAATTGGTTTCTGAATAGTCTTCGCCTAACAAGTTTTCTATAGAAGCCTTTAATTCAAAAGAGGGTCGTCGGTAATTGATGGCCAGATCAAAAACCCGAAACACTTCGCCAGAAGCACGCTGGCCGTATTTCCAGACCATGGTATGGCTCCACTGGGCGTCCCAATCACTGTTCCAGGTGCCCACTGCTCTGTCTTTGAATGAATTGATCACATACTTTGACAATTCTTCTGTGGCCACATCTAGATCGTCCTTAATATGTGTGTAACTCAAGTGTAATTTTTGACTTTTCCCCAAAAAGGCAAAGGACCAATCAATATCGGTCTCCCAACCTTGAGTCAGCAGGCCGCGTACATTCGCTGCTTGCCACAAATCCTCTGGTGTCGGCTTGACATAGTCGATCAGGTTTTTGGAGTCCCGCTGGAACCATGCCCCAGTCCAAGAGACATTACCGGCATTAAAGCGGCTGCCAATTTCCCATGAGAAGGCTTCCTCGGGTGAAAGGTCTGCATCACCTATTGTGGTTGGATCACTGTAAAACAAATCGGTATAGGTCGGGATGCGATAGGTCAATCCGGTATTGGCATAAATACGCCACTGGTCCAGCGGCGCCCAGCCCAAGTCAATCCCTGGATATGCATAGCTGCCAAAATCTGAAAAGTTCGTGACGGCTACACCGGGGATGACATCCAAAGATTGGTTGAAAAACCGCATCCGGTGTTCCACAAAAAGTGTCGTGGCAAAGCGCGAGCGTTGGCCTAAATTATTACTCGAAAGATACGTTTGGGCCATGTCCAAACCAAAACCTGTAGATCCCCAGCCCGATTCCAAAGTCCCATTGACCTCTGCAGCCATTTTGTTGGTCATGTGTAAATTACGGTAGACCGTAGGGTCATTTCTGAGGTAAATGTATTCATCTTGATTGCGTCGCCAATAAACGCGGGGCTGGAGTGTCACTCGGCCCAAGTTCACGGCAGTACTGATGCCCAAAACACTGGTTTGGGTATGTTCATATTGGTCCGTAGCCGCAGGCGAGGCATAAAAACCATTGGCCCCAAAAGCTCTTTCAGAGAAAGTTCCCAGAAGATGCCAAGGCTGTTGTCCCGGTTTATTGAACACACTCTTAAAGGCGTAATTGGACTGATCGTAATCTGTGTTGTAACGGTACCCTCTTGAGGTATTGCGCGAAAAATGGACCATATGCGATGCATTATCCCCAGATTGATAGGCGGTCGCTCCTGCGTTGATCTGGTCATAAGACCCTGTAGACAAGGCCACTTCGACACCCGACTCAAATCGAGATTTGGTCACAATATTAATGGCCCCTGTGAAGGCATTTTGACCATAGATACGGGCCGCTGGGCCCTTAATAATCTCTATCCGTTCGATCAAGTGCAGCGGCAGGGCGGCGTTGAGTGTATGGTGGCCTGTTTGGGCATCATCCAATTTAATGCCATCAATCAGCAATAAGGTTTGGTCAAAGCTCCCTCCTCGGATATACAAATCCGCTTGGGTACCCATAGCCCCTCGTCGGCGAATGTCCACTCCAGCAACCTGTTGCAATAAGTCTGGCAAACTTTGTGCTGGCGAAGCCTCAATGGTCTCTTTGGAGATAATCGTAATAGACCGTGAGTCTTCATCAAAGGGAATCATAAGCCGTGTCCCAGAAAGAAATACTTCAGAGAGTTCCTCTTGCGGGGTTTCCACTTGACCCAAGACAGAAGCGGAAATTAATATCGCGTAAAAACCTAAAACAAAATTTTTCATAAGCATCAAGATACAAATTTATTCTATAGTGCCTTTGGGTGCCCTTTCGCCCATATCAATGGCCCGAGCAAACTAATAATCAAAAAAAAGCCTCAAAAAAATGAGGCTTATATATGTGTTAATATCAAGCCCTAATCGGCTAACACAATGACTTTATTGTCGACCATTTGGATTGTACCGCTGGTGATCTGCAGCAGCCATTTTCCATCTTTTTCGGTAAACTTATCCTTGTGAGCCGGCATGAATTCTGGACTTCCAGAGAAGGCAACAACGCCCTTGCCTAAAGAAGACACGATCGCCGCGTGATTGTTCAACATCTGGAATCCCCCATCCATACCAGGAACAGTAAGGCTTTCTACCTCACCCTGCACCAAGCATGCTTCTGGAGTCACTATTTGTAAATACATAAGTTCGTTGGTTAACGCTAATTATTAAACTTCAGCGAGCATTTTCTCGCCGGCTTCGATCGCTTCTTCGATGTTTCCTTTAAGATTAAAAGCCGCTTCAGGTAAATGATCTAATGCACCATCCATAATCATATTGAAGCCCTTAATGGTTTCTTTGATGTCTACCAATACTCCTGGCGTTCCTGTAAACTGCTCCGCAACATGAAAAGGTTGTGATAAGAAACGTTGCACACGACGTGCGCGTCCTACCGCCGATTTATCCTCTTCGGAAAGCTCTTCCATTCCCAAGATAGCAATGATATCCTGTAATTCTTTGTAGCGTTGTAGTAACTCTTTTACGCGTTGTGCACAATCATAGTGCTCTTTACCTAAAATGTCAGCCGACAGAATACGTGAAGTAGAATCAAGCGGGTCTACCGCTGGATAAATCCCTAATTCTGCAATTTTGCGCGACAATACGGTCGTTGCATCCAAGTGGGCAAAAGTCGTTGCCGGTGCAGGATCTGTTAAATCATCCGCAGGAACATAAACCGCCTGTACTGAAGTAATTGAACCACGCTTGGTTGAGGTAATACGTTCTTGCATCGCCCCCATCTCTGAAGCCAATGTCGGTTGGTAACCTACGGCAGAAGGCATACGACCCAAAAGTGCCGAAACCTCTGATCCCGCTTGGGTAAATCGGAAGATGTTATCCACGAAGAATAAAACATCTTTTCCTTGACCATCACCAGCGCCATCACGGAAATACTCTGCAATAGTCAAACCTGATAAAGCGACACGTGCTCGTGCTCCTGGAGGCTCATTCATTTGACCAAAAACAAAGGTTGCTTTGGACTCCTTCAGGGCCTCTTTGTCCACTTTAGACAAATCCCATCCGCCTTGTTCCATGGAGTGCATAAAGTCATCACCATACTTGATGATACCTGACTCCAACATCTCACGCAGTAAGTCGTTCCCTTCACGGGTACGCTCACCAACACCAGCGAACACGGATAAACCACCATGTCCTTTGGCAATATTGTTGATCAATTCTTGAATCAATACTGTTTTACCTACTCCAGCACCACCGAAAAGACCAATTTTTCCTCCTTTGGCATAAGGCTCAATAAGATCAATAACTTTGATCCCGGTAAATAAAACTTCCGTAGAAGTTGATAAGTCTTCAAATCTTGGGGCATCACGGTGTATAGACAGACCATCTTTACCTGTTTTGGGTAAGTTCCCAATACCATCAATGGCGTCACCAATAACATTAAACAAGCGACCATAAACATCGTCACCAATCGGCATCTGAATTGGCGCGCCGGTCACCAAAGCATCTACTCCTCGGCTTAAACCGTCGGTAGAGTCCATAGAAATCGTGCGCACGGTGTTTTCGCCAATGTGTGATTGAACTTCTAGAATTAGGAGTTGACCATTATTCTGAACTTCTAATGAATCATAAATGTTTGGAAGCTCTGCGCCGCTGGCGAACGCAACGTCTACCACGGGTCCAATAATTTGAGCGACTTTTCCTATAACTTGCGACATGCTGTACCTATTTTATTTTAAAGTTTGTCTGGGGTTCATCAAACACCCCCATTTAATCGGTGCAAAGATAGGTCTTTCACAACAAAACATACAAGGCAAAAAAGCAAAAAATTTTCAACCAAGAACCGCCTAAAACAAAAAACCCTTCCAAACAATTTGGAAGGGTTTTTTTGCGTTGTTTGCGAAAGGCTTATTGCAAATCCGGAGAATAGTTTACCGGATAATCATTGGCCCGTGCCACCTGATTAGCAGCAACAAAATTTGATCCATATTGTGCATCAATCGCTGCAAGGAATTCATTGGCCATTAAGGCATAACCTCTAGCGGTCAAATGGATCCCATCAAGGCTTACCAAACCACCAAAGACAAGATCGGTAGACATGCTAAAGCTGTCAAATGTGACGCCTCCATTTGAAGCGTTTTGTAAGATCCCATTCAGGTCAACCTTGGCCAAACCTTTACTTGCGACTAATACATCAATCGTCGCGTTATAAGCATCCGTGGCGTTGATCACTTGCTGTGTTTCACTTGCGGTCAAAACCCATTTATCTGCCATGGGGTAGGTAATACCGTTGACAGACAATGAACCTGCTGTTTCTGCAGGAACACCAAGGCCCACTAGCGCAGCAAAATGCTCCTCATTAAGGGTCGCAATAACCCCAGAACTGGTCAGGACCAATAAATCTTCTGCAGTTGCCTGGCGTGATTGTCCGTATTGCTGTGCCAAAAGACCTGCCGTTAATGGATCTAATCCACCCCCTTGAAGAACAGCGTTAAGCTGATCCGTAAGGCTTGGCAAGCTCTCATCAAATATGACTACAGCGCTAGCTGCTGTTTCTGAAAACACAATAGAGCGCTCCGGAAATCCTAAGAAAGCAAAGGCTTGATTCAATGGCGCAAACGTTGCATTAAGCACCGGAATTTGCGGTCCAAAAGCCTCATTACTTGGGTCTAATGGTGCGAAAGGAATCGTCGTAAAATATGGCAATGACGTCACGTAAGGCACATTTGCTACTGCCCCTTTGGCCCCATTGGCCGTTAAAGCGTCGAGCGTTGTTGATAATGCGGCGCCAAATACATTTGGATCCGTAATGTCGTTTCCACCATAAGTGCTTGGGTCAAAATTACCCGTTTGATCTACTCCACTACCTCCAGAGATCGCAAAGCTAAGGACGTCGTTCCCACCATATTCTGACAGGGTGAAAAACGTTGGGCCTTGTGCTAAGGCATCTTCTAACATAGAGGCGTTATCCGAACTCGCCATACGTGCAAAATAAGGACTTGCCAGGCCTAAAGGCACGCCAGCAAGGTTACCATAACCATTGGCTAACATGTGGAAGCTTTTGGATCCGGGAACCCCCATATTATTAAAGGGTCCAGCAACCCTATTGGTCACCTCTGTAGTCGGCATCGCATCCAACACAGCAGGTCCTGCCCCATTAAAGTATAAGCGTGGATTGGTAATTAAATTTCCGCCATAAAGCAAACCACCAACATTATCACTGGTGTAGGGCTGGTTAAATTCACCACCCCCTGCAGCCGCAAAATTTTGCGCCAAGATGTTCGGAAATGAATTCGTTTGACTTGCTCTAAACAAAGCGCCATCTGTAAATCCAGCGGTAAATGAAGCGCCTAGCGCTACATAGTTCGAAAAGTCAGCCTCACCTGCGGTGAGGGTCACTTCGGTTGTTGCTCCAACATTACCATCATCGCTCTCACAAGCAACAAATCCTAAGGCCAACAATGCAATTCCTAAATATTTAAATTTCATAGTCAATGTGATTAAAGGTTATTAATGGTCCAAGACAAGTAGTACATAGAACCGATATTACCGGTACCAAATGCTGTATTGTACTCGTCCCCTAAGACGTTTGCAGCACCCAGTTTGAAGGTCGATTTAAAGAAGTCGGGCATGCGGTAATTCAACTGCACATCAACAACATTGTAGGCATGAATGTTGCCATCACCAAAAGTGGCTTCCCATCTGTAGCCTCCAGTCCAACGCCATGCGGTGTTGAAACCAAAGTTTTTATAAATATCGGTATTCCCAAACTGCATCTTGACTTTGTCTCGAGGCGTGTTGAAATTGGTTTTGAAGTCTGCGTTTCCGCCTTCACGATCTTGTTTAGAGTAAGTATAACTTCCTCCGAAATCATAACCACCGAGTACCTTCGTACTGAAACCGAATGTCCCTCCATAAGCGTTGATTTCTTCTTCCGAATTCGTATACGTCTGGAACACTTGGTAATCACCGCTAGCGATTGCAGCAATGGCCAATGGTGTCCCGTCAGGCAAGGCTTGCGTCAAGCCGACATCACCATATAAGGGCGCAATAACTGTTTCGTTAGAGATGAAGTCATTGTAAGTGTTGTAGTACCAGTTTGCATCGATAACGATCTTTCCGAGCTTACCACGGTAACCAAATTCAATAGACGTTACTTGTTCTGGCTTCACGAAGTTGGAATTGGCCGCCTGTAGGGCACCTGCATTACCTGTTGCCGCAAAGTTCGATACAGAACTCGCAAAGAATGAATTTTCATATGCTATAGCACTACTAGATTGAAGACTTGCCACTCCGGTAATCGCTTGTCCTGTTGGGCTCAAACCATATTCGCGAACATCACGTTCTGGGTTGTTACTGGCGCCACCAACAAGAATAGCACGACCGACATCCAGTCCAATATAAAGATCTTGTGTCGTTGGGTTTCTAAAACCACTCTGTACCGATGCACGAATGTTGTGATTGTCTGCTAGGGTAAAACCTGCAGATAATCGGGGCGATAGGAATCCGTCAAAAAGTTCTGATTTGTCATAACGCACAGAACCCGTCAATTTCAAGTCCAACTGATCAGCCAACTCAAACTTTTTCTGCATTTGGGTATAAAAACCCATTTCAGAATAGTCAATTGGACCGTCGCTGTCCGTGTATATCGTTCCAGAAGAATTTAGGCTATAGGTTCTGAAAGAACCGCCCATCTGAATTTCTGCAAAGTCAATTAGCTCGCTAAAATTGTAGTTGTAATCCGCGTGGTAAATTTTTGAATTGTCTTGGAATTTAGATCCCGTAGACAAATTCGGATCACTAATACTCGTGTTGTAGGCATTCGTATACCCTTCAGATCCTGGAGCAAAACGGCCTGTATCGGCGGTCTGGCGCGCAAAAACATGTGCTTGATCAGGCGTTAATCCACCGTATATCTGCCCTTGAACAAAGGCACCGGTATACTCACCAAACCACTGACTATCGCCTTTCCAAGCGCGGTTGATATTGATCCCTGTAAAGATCATATCGTAACTATCACCTGCATCATCCTCGGTGATATATCCACGAACAAAGAAATTATCGTTCTTGATTTCAAGTTTGTGCTGGGTCATGATAAAATTGTCAATCGCATAACGATTGGCGCCTTGATATAAGGTAGAACCTGTTCCGTATTTTCCAACATAGGAGATTTCCAAATCATCTTCGAATGGACGGTAATAAAGTCCCCAATCGGCCTTGATGCTTTGCGCCTCATAATCGGTCAGGTCGGCTTCGTTATAACCTGTGCGGCTCACATTCACAGAAGGCACTAATTGCTCGGCACCCGCAGGTAAAACTCCTAAACCAACTAAGGCTTGAGCAACGCCGTTTAAATTCGTCGATACTTCATCGCCATAAACATTCACACCATCATAATCTATGGCGGCTCTGGTTTTGCCGGTACCTACTTTTCCTGAAGTGTTGTTAGCACCCCAATCGGTACCAGAGAGATAACCTACATTGACTTTGGCCGCAAATTTTTCATTAAATTTATGACCGATTCGAATACTGAGGTCGGTGTATGGGTTGTCTCCTACAGCCTCTTGAGAGGTAAGACCTTGCTTCAAGGAAACACTTATTCCTTGAAAGTCAAATGGGCTCTTACTGCGCATGAACAAGATTCCGTTAAAGGCATTCGCTCCATATAATGCAGATGAGGCGCCTGGGAGAATCTCCACACTCTGAACATCGGTGTCGGTCATCCCTAATAAGTTTCCTAACGGGAAGTTAAGTGCCGGTGCAGAATTGTCCATACCATCAACCAATTGCATAAAACGCGTATTGGCAAACGTGGCAAAACCACGGGTATTAATCGACTTAAACGTCAAACTGTTGGTGTTTATGTCAACACCTTTAAGGTTCTCAAGACCATCATAAAAGTCAGCTGAAGCGGTGTTTTTTATTTCTTTAAGACCAAATCGCTCTACGGTTACCGGTGATTCAAAAATACGTTCCGGTGTACGTGATGCAGAAATAACTACCTCATCAAGTTCTGATCCTTCAGCCAACGTAATGGACAAAGATTGATTGTTTGCTGAGACAGAAACGCGCTGCATGGCATAGCCAATATTGCTAATTTCTAGTGAGAATGGTGGCTCTGCATCTACTAAAAGAGCAAAGTTTCCATCAAAATCTGTAGCCGTACCAGAGCCTGTTCCTAAGGCCACCACATTGGCGCCCACAACAGGTACTCCTGATTCGTCAACCACCGTTCCGCGAACGTTGGTCTGCGCATAAGTAATGCAGCTTATCAAAAAGCCACATATGAACAATACGTTTTTCATAATTTTAGTTTAGTTAAATTTCGTTAAATATACTTATAAAAATTCCTGATACATCAATTTTAGAGCGGTTTTTTTGTTGATCCCGCAATTACACCAATAGACCACGAGCCTAAAGCATGCCCCGTTTTCTCTCTAAGTTAGTGGCTCACAATAGCTTCGAATGGAAGTTTTAAAGAGTGTCAGGATACGCTTCATTAATGCATCATCGGCAAAAATCTCTCGTCCATCAATTTCAATTACTGGAGTCAACTCTCCCATAGTACCTGTGGCGAAAACCCCATCCGCATTATACAATTCAGACAGGCTGAGATCCGCTTCTTTGATGGCGATCTGATGGCGCTCACAAAGCGCCATCACGGTCCCGCGGGTTATCCCAGGCAAACATGCGTGCGCAAAGGGGGTGTAAATGGTGTCTCCCTTCACCATAAACAAATTACTGCCATTGAGCTCCGCAACGAATCCACGATGATCGAGCATCAGACCGGCATCCTTGCCCGCTACATTGGCTTGGATCTTGGCCAAAATATTATTGAGCAGATTATTATGATGAATCTTACTATCCAAAAACTCTGGGCCATTACGTCTTTGGCTACTTGAGATGACTTTGATCCCCGAGGAGTTGTCGTACACCAAGGGCTTGAATTCGGCCAAAACAATGAGGCATGAGCCGCTTTGATTGAGCCGGGGATCCATCCCGCTTGTGATTTTTTCACCGCGGGTTAGGGTCAGACGTATATGGGTCTGGTCTGTCATGCCATTGGCCTTGAGTGTTTGGTCGATTGCTGACTTGACGAATTCTTTGGAAGGAATATCTACAAAGGCCAAGGTTTTGGCCGAAGCCATCAGACGATTAAGATGGTGTTCAAGGCAAACAATCCCTTCTGGGTAGACCCTTAGGCCTTCCCAAACAGCATCACCGCCTTGAACCACACTGTCAAATACAGAAACCTTGGCCTGATCACGGGGGTACAGGCGATCTTTGATAAATACTTTAAGGTCAGCGTTGCGCGAATCAAACTTTTGTAACATACTAATAGGTGTTGATTAAAACTTCTTTGCGTAGTGCATTATAATAAGGTAAGGCTTCTGCCAAAACCGGTTCGAGTCTTTTTTCAAGAATTATCTTATTTGGCGCATGCGCCAAAAACCCATTACTCTGGTGGACATTGGCGTACCAATGAGGCGCCCATAAGCCATCGGCCGGATGACCTCCTTCGGGCCAGTGTAACATCGCGCGATAGAAAGGGACCCCCAATGCAGCGCACAATTGGGTCAAATAGGTCTCTGGATGCCGCATTAATTCATCACTTTCGATGACGACCACTGGGGCGTTATGACTTTTTAAAAACTGATAAAGAGAAAACGCTTTTTTTAGCCCAATTGCCTCAAGTGTTGGATTCGGGATGACCTTGGAAAAAGAGTGAATGAGCTTTTTGGGATGACGGATCAGAATAATGTTGGTCCATGCCAAAAGATGACTCGGCTCATCCTCAATACAATGATGGGCCATGCTTTTGGCAAACACATGGGTGTCTTGTTTCAAGGCCTCTAATGAATTGATCACTTCAGCTTTGTCCGTCGCCATGCTCTGCTGGATTTCGTAATCCAGAGGGTGCACTGCTCGGTCCTTTACTTGGCGCAAATAATAGCCATAAAAAGGCTCATCCACAACCACAAAATCTGGGTGCTGCGCAAAACTATACATTAAGGCGGTTGATATATTTCTTGGGCCAGACAGTAAATTAAAAATAGCTTTCACAAGGCTAAAAATACGGATTCAACCGAACAATAGAGGGTACATTAAAAAATGTTTTACGCTAATGGTCAATAGAACAGGACAACACAGGGATCTTACAGGCGTGTTCTAACTGAATAAATGTTGGAGTTTTAGACTTCTTGCCCAAAGCGCACCTGCAGGTGAATCTATTTGCACAATGAGATCTTTTTTGATTAAACGATCAATTTCTTTGAGCGCCTGTGTCTGATCCAACTCGGTCAAAAAGGTAAATTCGTGGATGGTCATCGTATGAAACAATCGAAATAGGGCGATGGGGTCTTTGCTGTAACTGAGCTTTTTTAATCTTGGATTCAAGGCCATAATGATATCCACCATGTGTTCATAAGATTGGTGTCCTTCTAGACGCGCCCTTTGCTGTTTATCATTCGAAAAAACCAAGGTGGGCAGAACAGTTACTCTTAACGCTTCAACTAAATCTAGATCAGATTTAAAATACTCCATTGCCTTACCATCAATGTCGCGCATTAAACGGGCCGCGTCCAGTCCTCCCTCCAAAGCAGCCAAATAGAGAAACTTTGGCTCAATGATGTTTTTTTGCTGGATAAATAATAAGTCTCTAATATTTCTCAGAAATAAGACAGCTTTATCGGTGTCTTGCATCTGGGCCGCTTTAAAGGCAACAGAAGGGGGGTAGGAAGAAGGCAGCGGGTCCGAATTCCAAAATTCCCCATTTATTGGCATATGATATTGCAAACAGACTTCGGTCCAATGAATCGCCACATCCGATGGCTCTTTGATTCCGCCACGTTCAAAGGACTCCCAATCAGGCAGTAATCCCCCCATCTTATATTCTATCTGGAGTTGGTTGCCATATTGAAGCTGTAATTTTCTGAGCTGTGGCTGTATGGTCCAACAAGTCGAACAAATAGGATCCGTAAAATAAACCACCCGCACCACTTGATCTTCGGGAATGTGTTTTAAGGGCTTTAATTTCTTTTGAACTAAAGGAATTTTTTGCTCTTCCAAAGCCTGCTTTTCCGGATTTAAAAAGTCATTTTTTATTTGGCGCCCGAAATCAATTTGCATGGCGACATTCGGAGCTCTTTTTCGATAAAACATTTCCCCCAACCCTTCAAGATCGTTTTTGGACTTAAACAGTTTCGAAAATGTTGCCGCGTCTACAAGGGCATTGGTCGTTCCTGAACTAGAAAAAGGTAAGGCGACATGCGCCGAATCGCCTATGAGAAAAATATTCTGGTGATGAAACTCTGGCAAAAGATCGAAATCTCTCGCTTTCCATATATAAGAATTTGAAAAATTTTCTTCGGCGATAATTTCTTTAACATCGTCGGAAAATTCAGCGGAAAGCAGCTGCGCAAGAGCCTGGTAATTATTGTTTTCGAGATCCTTTGCCGGGACCAATTTGGGATCGAATTGCAGGACCCAAACAACTTCATCTTGATTCACTGGGATTACGCCAAAAGCAATACTCTGGGCTCTATGCTGGTGCTTAACGAAACGCCGCTCCAAATTACTGCTTAACCTTGGGCTATTTAAAGTGCTCAGCAATTCCATAACTTCTACATCCGAATATTTGGTCGGCCCAAAAAGACTTTGACGCACCATGGAATTTGCCCCGTCAGCCCCAATAAACAAATCGCCTTCGACAATTGCTCCGTTGGCAAAGGCTGCAGAAACAGCCTTCCCATCTTTAAAGTTAAAATGAGAAAATTCATGACCATGAAAGATGCTGTTATGCGCCACTAGTGGGTAAAGAAATTCCATGATGTCCACGCGTTTCATACAACGCCAAGGGGACAACTTGAGGGCTTTGATCTCTTCAAATCCCTCAGAGTAGAGTTGGAAAAAGTCGATATGTTTGCCAAGATCCTCGACACTCCCTTTGATTCTGGCTAATTTTCTTAAAACACG
>Ga0209652_1002293_pt1 | contig 14913 bp, 12 predicted proteins | sample SaaInl74LU_5_DNA_FD_184641 | JGI IMG/M metagenome (GOLD analysis project Ga0209652, IMG submission 184641) | Marine microbial communities from expanding oxygen minimum zones in the Saanich Inlet - ESP_74LU_5_DNA (SPAdes) (version 2) | ecosystem: Environmental > Aquatic > Marine > Intertidal zone...
CCTAACTGCTCACTATCCCGGAGTTGGACCAGTTGTGAGCGGCGAAGCTATTGACTTGCTGTAGGAGGAGCCATCGTCGACCCCCTACATCTAATATTGGTTGCTGGGTTCATCAGATGATTTAATGATTCATCGAGGTAGCAAATTGCAGCCGCTCTAGAACCTTTGAAGTCACAGACAATCAATAACTCTTCCTATCCTATTCGTCGAATAGAAGTATGGCTGGTCCCAATCTCGAATCATCCTGCCCCTACGAAATACTCGGTGTCGATAAGAACGCCAGCCTCAAGCATATCAAGCTATCCTATCGCAAGCTAGCATTGCTTCACCATCCGGACAAACTACCGCCCAATGCAAGCGAATCCCAGAGGAAATCTGCACACACTAAATTTGCCGCAATATCCAACTCTTATGAACTATTAAGTGACGAAGGAAGGAGAAGGGAGTACGATTATGAGTCGGTGCAGCGTGATAACAGCCGTCGCTCTCAACAACAGCAACAGTACCAGCAGCAACAATACCAGCAGCAGCAGAGAGGTCATCATGACGACTTCTTTGGTGGAGGAGGAATGTATGGAGGATCACTCTTTGATGACCCATTCTTTGCATCTTCTTTTGGACGTCGAAAACGTGGCAGCGACAGCCATGTTCAATTTACTGACCCCTTTGAGCTATTCGAGAGATTTTTCCAAGAGGAGTTGGGTCACAATCGTACTAATGGCAGAGGTGGCTCTAGGTCTTCTTCGCAGCGAATGGACCCTTTTTCCGACCCATTCTTCTCTTCCATGGGAGGAGGGTTCTTTGGTAATGCAAGTCAGATGAGTACAAGTCATTTTGGTATGGCTGATTCATTAATGTCACAAATGTCAATGTTTGGTAATCAACAACAGCAGCAATTTGGAAGGGGCAACGGTGGACATTCATCTTACAGTTTCACATCATCTAGTTCATCTTCTGGATTAGGTGGAGGGCAGTCTATCTCAACATCAACAAGAACTACAATAGTCAATGGAGTGAAACAGACTGTAACAGAAAGGACTGTCATGCATCCGGACGGGAGAGTGGAGCGTTACGTTGATTCATCAGAAGGAGACTCGGGCCGAATTGCCTCTGCAAGTCATCCCGCTCTTGAATCAGAGGGCCGAAGAAGGCGCAGATGAGCAAAGTTTACTTGCAATGCAATCCAATCCATAGGTTGATAGGTTTTTATCCAATGCTATTCAAATTAAATGTTGTATCAGACAAAGAACATTCTTGCCATTGCTCCACCTGCTACACTCAAATACTGTGCCTCCACACTTGCTAAATGCTCAATTTTTGCCACCTCTCCATCCCTTGACTTGTACAATGATACTTCCTCCAAACCCGTCACGCCATTAGAGGCATCAACCGGAACAGTTGCAAGATTGGAATACTCCCATGCCAAAGATTTCCATCCTTCAGCACCATCACGGTAGGTCCCTTGCCCAACGACACTATGTCCTGGACGTGGTATCCCAGTAGCAATGGCTCTGATGGCATCAAGCATAAGTATCCTATCCGATTCATTGTTAAGAATGATCTTTGCTGATTGACTTTTCACATTTTGTCTTGCACGACGATTGGATGATCCACTTGCTCCTCGGTTCTCTACTTGTTCTTCTTTGTCATTATCCAGCAATGTGTTGGGCTGCTCTCCATGAAGTAATGATGTCAACACTTCACTTCCTTCTCCATCTCTATCAAGACACTCTGTTACCCACGCGCACAATCCGTTTAATGCTGCTAATGCCTGCACTTGCTGACCATTAATGGATGCATCTTCTTTCGCTATATCTAACAGTGGCTCACAAGCAGCAAAATAGTCAGCAAAATAATCCTCACCGCTACCAGATTGTTTTGCATGAAGTTGAGCCCCAAATAAAATATTCTTGTTGGCATTAATTGATGCTATAATGTTTGGTTTCTGTGCAGGATCATCATTGTCGTTAGTACGTGGCAACAGCAAGTACCGACGAATCCCATACGTGTTATCGCCCTCTCGTAAATCTCTCTGCACTGTGAATTTGTCATCAATATTTATTTTTTCCGATCGTTTGAATGGAGATGGTGTAAAGAGATCTTTATTTCGTTTGCCCGCTGCTGCTTGATGGGTTTTATGTGATGCATGGATGTTGCGTTTGTAGGGATTGCGTAGAAATGATCTGCTACCGCTGCTGATGATGAGCCTCTCTGCTGCTGCTGTTGCGTGACTATAAAGAAGTAGATGATGCATACTTGGATGATCCCCCTGTTGATTGCCACTGATCTATCTATTCATCAAATAATAAACGATGCGGTTGGCTGCGAATGCAAGAAGTTCCAAGTGCCAAGTGCAACTCAAAGATCGGATCCAAGATGAACCAAGCGGGCGAATACGGAATGCTAAATTTCCCGTACGGGGCTAATTCCATCATTGCCAATTTCTCACGGTGCACTAACCACTCATTTCATGAGAGCAATGCGATCCATGTTGACATGAAAAGAACACAACACTGGCATGCAACAAACAGCATAACATTTATAAATCTTCTCCGCAACCAATCCTCTGTAAAATGAAATACATCGTAGTCACCGGAGGAGTCGTTTCCGGCCTCGGAAAGGGGGTAACAATCTCCTCAATGGGCCGAATGCTCCAAGGATGCGGCCTTCGTGTCACCTCCATCAAAATTGATCCATACCTCAACGTCGACGCCGGTACCATGTCGCCCTTCGAACACGGCGAAACATACGTCCTCAACGATGGCGGCGAGACCGATCTCGACTTGGGAAATTACGAACGCTTCCTCTCCATTTCGTTGACGAGCGATCACAACATTACTACTGGCAAAGTGTACCGCAAGGTCATCGGGAAGGAGCGCAGGGGAGACTATTTGGGCAAGACGGTGCAGGTCGTCCCTCATATTACCAATGAGATCCAAGATTGGATTGAAGAGGTGGCATATGTCCCCGTGGATGATCAGGGAAATCGCCATTGGGATGCAGTGGATGAAAATGGTGTGAATGCAGCTACACCATCATCATCAGCAGATGAGAAGGATGTACGTGTGGCGGATGTTTGTCTCATTGAAGTTGGAGGAACAGTCGGAGATATTGAATCATCTGTTTTCTTGGAGGCACTTCGTCAGTTCCAATTCCGTGTCGGTCCATCCAACTTTTGCTTAACGTTTGTATCTCTTGTGCCAATTATGGGGGAAGAACAAAAGACAAAGCCTACGCAGCATGGTGTACGAGATTTGAGGAGTGTGGGATTGAGTCCTACGGTTATTTTTTGTAGGTGTAAGGAAGTATTGGAGGAGTCAACCAAGAATAAGATTGCAAGCTTTTGTCATGTGGATGGGCCTAGTTGTGTCTTGTCGGTTCATGATGTGAACAATGTGTATCATGTGCCGTTGTTGTTGTTGGAGCAAAAGTTGCATAGAATTTTGGCAGAGAAGCTTCAGTTGTCAAGTATTCCTAAATTGGAAGGTCGATTGGATTTGACCATGAATGGTCTTGAGGAAAAGGCTACCATGTGGAATCTTTGTGAGGGCAGTGTGGCGAACGAGAAGGTGTTGACCATGTTGGCCAGTGGACAAGAAGATTTGGATACGCTTGGAGGGATCAGTCGCAGTATGATTGATTGGGCTCGTATGGCGTTCAAGTTGGACGGATTCAAGGAGTTAGTGAAGATTGTGATTGTTGGAAAGTACACTGGTTTGCAAGATTCGTATTTGAGCGTGATTAAAAGTTTGAAGGTAAGTTTATCGATGAGTCTACCATGTCACCGAAGATCTCTTCTCTTACTAATGCCGTCATGTATTGCAAATGCACAACACAGCATGCAAGCATGGCCGTTGAGCGAAAGTTAGACCTGATTTGGGTTGAAGCAGGACATCTCGAGAACGATTTCGAGGGTGATTCTGGCGGAGAAGAAGAATACAAAGCAGCCTGGGAAAAGATGAAGAGCGCTGATGGTGTAGTTGTTCCTGGAGGGTTTGGAACGAGAGGATTCAATGGAAAAGTCGCAGCTGCTAAATTCTGTCGTGAGAACTCTGTTCCATACTTGGGAATTTGTCTTGGGTTCCAAGCCATGGTTGTTGAGTATTCACGCAACATGTTAGGTTGGGAAGATGCCAACTCTACAGAGTTCGATGAAGAAACAAAAAATCCAGTGGTTATTTTCATGCCAGAGATTGACAAGGAGAATATGGGTGGAACAATGAGGCTGGGATCACGTAACACAGCTTTCACACACTCGAAACACGACGATGGCAGTCCCTCCATAGCACAGATTATGTACAAAAATGCTTCAGTTGTTTCCGAACGCCACAGGCATCGTTATGAGGTCAATCCAGAAAGAGTTGATGCAATCCACGATGCTGGGCTGAAGTTCGTAGGTCGCGATGAAACTGGAACTAGGATGGAAATTGCAGAGTTACCCAGGTCAAAGCACCCGTACTATGTGGGATGTCAGTACCATCCTGAGTTCAAGAGTCGACCCTTGAATCCTAGTCCACCCTTCCATGGACTACTATTGGCAGCCTGCGGTATGATAGATGACTATGCTTCCAACTCAAAATGAAGTGGGGATAGGTTTCATCTCGCAGATTGATAACTTTAATACAATCATTTCATTTAAAAGGTTTTTGCTAGCCCATCTCGAGCGCACATCAGTAAACCACCGAGAGTAAGAACCAACCAACGCACATTACAGTGAGCGATACCACAAAGAAGATCCTTGCCGTTCTCTGCGTAGAGTAACAGCTTGTTGCTTTGATTTGTATTCGTCGCACGTCCGCTGCTGCTTTGTATAATGGCACTGACAAGAAGCCATTTCGAGCCACCTCAAATGCAACAGTGTGTATCTCCATGAAGAATCTAAGCGCAGCAAAGTTCAAAAAGACTGCTAAAACTTCTGTTGCTTGAAGCAGTACAAAGAATATTACTACCTGATACAGAACAGCATCGACTGAGCGGGCAATGTTGGCGTAGATATACCTCTTTTTTGTTGCCAACTGATTCTGAGCCTCTATTTCTGGCGACCATTTTAAGTGTGCATAAATAAACATAGCGGTTAGGACACCACTGTCGGTGACGAGCACGGTTATGGGTAGCATGAAAAACTGCGTGGCCTTCACAAGATCTTCGACCTCTGTTGGAAATATTGTGGCTTTTATGAAGATAGATGACAATATTAGAGAATAGAATAGAATCTTGACTAGGAAGAGAGTAGTAGCGTAAACGAATGGTTGAGACCTCGCGGGAGATACGCACATGATGCTATATATATCTTCGACCATGGTATAGTATTGATCATCATCAGCTATATCTGGGCTGCGCTCAGTAAGTGCTGTTGCATCGCCGTAGCTACTTGCACTTATTGGTTTCTTTTTTGGATTTTTATTTTCATTATTCTCAATCAACAGTTGTCGCAGCCTTTCTTCCATTTGCTGCATTGATTGTTGCTGCTCTTGACGAAGGACTGATAAGAGAGCATTTTCTTCGTCGGCGGCACCATCATCAATAGCTTGATCCATGTTGAGTGTCGATTAGTTGTTTGTGCTGCCTCTGCCACGCCATGGTATGATGGTCGGTAGATGTGAAGGTGAGGTTGTTAGCGCGCTTTTTAGTAGGGATTCCTACCTATGTAGAAGTTACGCACTCATCCAAGCGAAGCTCAAAGCAACGCAAGGTTGCTGTTGCATGTTGCATAGTGGTAGCAGAGAGCTTGCTGAAGAATGATGAAAATGGACACACCAAGGTGTTTGCAGCTGGTCTTTATAGCGACCCTGGTCGTAGCCAGTGGAGCATTGTTGCAATGTCGTTATCCTCGCAATAACCGCGTTTCTGCAAATAGACATAATAGGCTGGACACATCCATTAGCTCATCGCTGACAAACACCGAGCACGGTATTGAGGACAATGTCCAAGTGTTCCTCCGATTTTCACCTCTCATTGGCGGTCCACCAATTCCGCTGCACGTGGAAGTAATTCTTACAGAGGGTGATGCCGAGAAGCACAAAGATGCTGAGCAAAAAGGAACAATATACATAAGAAAGACGAACAACTTGGCATCGATGGCATTTCTGAATACATATCCACAATTACATAGACTAGATTTTCTTCCCGAAAACCCAACAGATCCTTCCACCGTGGTTAGATTAGCTTCTTTTCAATCTGTTCCAGGGAAATTACGTCATCGGTATTATTCGCAGAATATTACTGCTTCATCAGATGCAAAACAAGATGGCAGAGGCATTACTGTATTGTTACCGGTTGGATCAATTCCATGCCAAAAGAAAAGTGGAGCAACTTCGAGTAATGTTATATCTACTGCATTAGAATTTACCAAAGAGAGAAGAGATAATGTATACCTTGATCTGCGGATATTCCTCGGTAAAAATTGCCTTTCATTCGCATTAGATTTGTTATTAGAGCTGAACAATGTTCACGGAATACAAAGGGTGGACAGTTGGAATAAGATTGATTTTGGTGAATGATAACCAATAATCTTATTATGGGTCTGCTAAGTTCTATATAACTACACTTCCCATGGATGCTCATTTCCTGTCACTTCGTTGAACAGATATCGTCGATGAAGCACTTTCATGAAACCTAAATCCTCTATTTGTAACTCACACATTGTCACGCATCCTGGATTGAAACCGATAGCATCCAGTCCCCTCGAGTACGACTCAGCATCTTGTTCGTTTAATGCCGGTATGATAGAAAACAACCATTCTTGTATTTCGAAGAGAGTGGTTTCATCAACATCACTACGTCTTGTGTATTGGTTTTGTTGTTGCGTATCAGTACTTCTTTCACCAATATTCTCCCCAATCACACTACCCCTTTTTGCATTCGGTATACCCATCATGCTACTACTGTCCAACCGTCCAAATATTGCATCATTTATTGATGATGTTGTTGAGCCGAAGTTGGGCATATTGTTGTTTCGACTAACAGCAGTGTTTGTGGACTCTGGTCCAGAAGATTGGGTTGTCACTTCATTGAGACCTACTCCAGCAAGAATAGAAGACAAACCACCCACCGATTGACCCATGCTCGAGTTGTCGTCGTCGCTATTGTCGTATGCATTTACTCCAAGAATTGCAAAGTCCCCATCGTCGGTCAAACCATAAGATGGATCACCGTAAAGTTGCGATGATGAAGGCCGGCACCTTCTAGGATGCAGAGATAGCTGAGATATCCGCACGGGTCCATTTGGCGTCACGAAGGCTGCCGGTAACAGGGAAGAGCTGGACAATCTCATTGGCGTATGTGGGGGATAGATACGTACGGAGGAGATTGCAGTTGAGTGAGGTTGTGGCGGAAAAAATCAGTCACTCGCTACAAAATGAAGTAGTAATTCCTACCAATGTAACTGATCCGCCCTATCCGACCGAGAACGAAACCATGACAAGCTGTTCACCAGCCCTGCGGTGCTGCTCCGGTGCCTCACTTCATTGGAAAACGCAAACCAACACCCACCAGCATGATACCAATACCAACGGGGTTGAGCAGCCTCCTTGCACCAGATGTGTTCATCACACTTCTCATACTTGCATATCTTCAATACAAACAATCCAAACGCCGAACTACACAAAAGGGAAAGGTACACACAGGAAAAGTCAAACCCAAGCTAACACAACATTGGTCGTTATGTCATGAGTTATTCTTTACTCATCTTCATATGATGGTGTCGCCCTACGCGGAGCAAGCGTCAAATATGAACGCTGAAATGGTGAATCTGCAGAGTGATCAGGAGTTGGATTCGTTTACGAAGAAGGTGGCTTCTGGGAAGACTCCAAGAAAGAATACCAAGAAACAACCAAGTAGAAGTAAAACCAGTGGTGGTGGAACGATGGAGGTGCGTTCACGGCGTATCCGCACAGGAGAGCTAGTGTACAATCCATACTTCATTGCATTTGAGACGACATTCATCTTTGCATTTGCGTTTTTGATTGGCCTTGCTTCACGATGGATATTTGGCCTCATTCGTTCATTGAAATTATCGTCGCCGTTGGATGGTTACTGCTGCTCCCCTTACCGTGGTGGAGATGATGATACTAGCCGTCTACCTGGAGCATTTGGGAAATTGCTGGCGTGCGTGTTGGTCAAGGGAAATGGAGATAATGCTTTCAACGGCTTTGGCTTATTGGTTTTAATAATGCTAGTTCGAACGATTCGTCTTGCTTCATTGGTATCTGCACCCCACAAGAATGACTTTGATGATGAGAGTGAAGAAACAAACACTAGTGCGGAAGTCACTTTCAAGCGCATCCATCCAACGAAGGCCAAGCGCTTCATTGCCTTTTGTTTGGTTACGTTGGCTTCGTTATGGATGTTCCATACACCTTCACTGCTGCGTTTGTTGGGGTTGGATGGTCTGACTGAAGCTATAGAAGAATGTGCGGCTCGCATCCTTTTATTGGGTAACTTGTTGGGTGCAATTGATTTATCAAGCACTGGCACAATTCCAATAGACGAATCACCTGTAATGCTGCAGACTGTCATGAATGTGTTGTTAATCCTACTGGCACTGACATATGGCTATATTGCATCATCAATGATGACCCCCATTAACGAGACAGCTCGTAATGCTGCTCATGTACTGTCGCCGTCTCCTACAAAGAAACAAACTGATCCAAGTGAAATGTTCCAGCTGATGAATGCTAGAATGATGTTGATTATACAAGGAATGGCTCCGCTGGTAATCATGTTCACATACGTCTTTCACACAAAATTTGCGGAGGCTGAGAAGCATAGAGTTAGAAAGAACTCATTCTCGAGCAATTACTTGCAAAACAGTGCATTGTTTTTGAGAGTAGCACTGTCGTGGTGTTTCGTTGGAGCTTCAATCTACACATTCCGAACAATGGTGCAATCATTTCTGGACCAAGCAGCAACTGTAGCTTCGGCGATGGCAGCTTTAGGCGAAGCTGGAAGTGACGCTAAAGCAAGCAAGCAAAATTCTACTGCTGCACCTTCAAAGGTCGACCCCTTCAGTGACAGATATGGAACGATAGTTTATACTGCTGGTCGTCTTGCGGCATTGCCAACATTCATTTTCACACTTCTTGTGATATCCCATTTGTATGGAGGCAATGGCGATGCTCACCCTGGCGTAGGCCATAAATCTCAGCCGAAAAATGCTCCTCGTCCTGCCTTTGCTCAAAAAGGGTTGCTTCCGCCATATGCTGGCAATTACATGTCCTGGATTGACCGCAAAAGTAGACCCAACAATAATGGCTCTCGAGAGGGGGAAATATTCCTGCATGCTGCAGTAACGTCTGAATCTTTAAGGAATCCAACTGCATTCCGAGACTGGGCTCACAACAAGGTCGTTGATGTATTAGGAAAGAAGAACTTTTGCAGAGCACCAGAGTTTCGAAGTGTCAACGCATTGGATCGTCATGTGAGATATCTCTTGGAAACTGATGATGATGGTAATAGCATTGACACAGTGATGATAACAAATGCAATGACGGGCCGCGAGTTGTTGGTCTCTGCACCAGTATTGAAAAAAGCAGCGACAGCTACCTGCGATGCTTCGTTGCAAAATGAAGACGGAGAGTGCAACGCAACCGTCGACGAAGATTCGCCACCATTGCAGCTTGTTGTATATTCCGTGTTATCACACAAAATACTGACCCCAACAGTAGTCTTTCCAATTATCGACTCGCTCGCTTTCCTCAGCTCAGCTTGGTGGACATATTGGTTCTCAGTAAAGACTATCGTCTACTACATTGGGCTGAAGGGAGCTGCTGGAGCTATCCAAATATCATCATAACTATAATTCATCATTCACTTCTTAGATTATTTATGGTGTGCATCTGTTGGGATCACGTGGGAACATTGATGCCTTCCTTACATTGTCAAGACCAAGGTACAAAAACACAACTCTCTCTAATCCGATTCCAGCTCCTGCATGGGGGCTAACTCCATGCCTGAATGATTCAATGTATGTCTTCAGACCATCCCCAATTTCAATTCCCTTTTGGTTGATGATCTCTGTCACTAGTTCAGGATCGTGGCAGCGTTGAGCACCCGAACAAATTTCTTGACCACGGATAAACATGTCGTAAGAATTGGAGAAGCGAGCATCGGCAGGATCTGGCATTGTGTAAAATGGTCTGATATTTGACGGGTATTTGTCAAGCATGAAGAAATCTGTACCATACTTTTCTTTCACAGCAGCACCAAGAGCAAGCTCCTGTGCACCAGTCAAATCTCCAAGTTCATCGCCCATATCAAATTCCTTTTCCTTCAGAATTTCCATTGCTTCTGGCCAATGAAGAACGCATGGCTCATCTGTGAACGTTACAGGCTCAGACTCGTATTGTGTTCGGATAACTTCAAGTTCTTTTGCCCATCGTGTTTCCAAATTCTCAAAGATGTGCTTGAACATGATGTGTACAACTTCAAGCGTTTCCATGTAATGCTCGTTAATTGACATCTCAAGATCCAACCCAGTAAACTCACACAGGTGCCTGCGAGTGTTAGAATTCTCAGCACGAAATACAGGGCCAATCTCAAACACACGGTCGAGATCAGAAGAAATAGCCATTTGCTTGTAGAGTTGCGGCGACTGTGCCAGGCATGCCGTTGTTCCAAAGTAATCAGTAGTAAACACACCGGCTCCACTTTCACTTTCACCAGCAATCAATTTAGGAGTGTGAATCTCAACAAAGCCCTGCGAATACAAAGATTCGCGGAAGAGTTGGCAGATTGCAGATTGTACCCTCATAATTGCATTATTGGCAGGTGCACGCAGATCCAACCAGCGATGATCCAATCGAAGTTCCTGTCCAAGACGAGGGAATGGGCGGTCTGTATCTTGACTTTCCTCCACTTCCTTCTCACTTCGTGCCGCATCTTCGACAAGGAATGGTAGCATGGCATCAGCTTTCGATACAGAATGGATGCGTTTGATGACAAGTTCTGCATCCTGAATACTAGCACTTCGAACATCCGCAGTGGTTACTGTTCCTTCCAAATCAACCATACTTTCTGTTGTAAGAGTTTTCAAATACTTGATCATTTTCGCCGATTGCTCTGGATTTTCCTTATCTTTGAAGAAGCAAGCTTGGACGGTATCAAACGAATTTTGACGTAACACCAAGAAGCAGGAACCTCCCTTGACACGGATTGAGTTCAACCGTCCCCTCAACCAAACTGTCTTTCCAGGACCATACTTTGCATCATCCGAACCACCAATATCACCAACATTTACAAACTCACGTCCAGACCGGCTGCGTGACATCACAACCGACATATCTCCCATTGGCTCATATGAATCTTGTTCCGATGCAGAGAGATATGTTACATCATCAATACGATTCGCTGCTTCCTCAGCTGCTGCTTTGGCAGCTTTCTTTGCTGCCTTTTCAGCCTTTTTACGTTCTTTTTCCGCTCTATATTTTGTTTATCAGAGAATATTAGTTCAGTTATTAGCACACATCACATGTCATCATTTAAAAAGAATCCAAATTACACATGATGTAAACTCACTTCCTAGCCTCTCGTTGAGCTTTAATAGCAGCCTTCTCCTCCTCTGTCTTTTCCTCAGCAGGTGCATCAGTTGACATGAATCGCGTGCTAAGCGGCTGCTGCCTCGTTGCCATCGGCATCACAGTTGATGTTGGGGCGTTCAAGAAAGCCGTCGCCACGGAGGGGCCAAAACTGCCCACTGCGCGGCGAACGCCGGCAGAAGATAGGAAGAGGAGCATTGGAGTTGTGGAAACCATGGATCTGCCGGCTAATGGAATGAGTTCCGTTCTTCTAGCAGATGGAACGGAAGTTATGGTGAGCCGAATAAAGCCATGAAGATGTCTTTTGGGCGGGAGAATGACGCACTAATAGTGCTAACCAATTACCATTTGCTTGAGGGGCTGTAGTTTGCACGCGTCTTGCTTTTGCTTTTGTCTCGTCGTCATCGAGTCAGATTGAGATTTTCACATAATCACCATGACGATGATTCTTTCAGTGCTACTAGTATCTGCTCTTTTGTGCTATGATGGTTCTACCGTCTCAGCGTACAGCTTTCCGTCACGTCAAGCAGAAGCAGCGAAGGGAAAACATGATTCTATAAACCGCAGAACAGCTTTGGCCCAGCTAGCTCTTGTGTCAAGCACAGCTTGTCTACTACCTGCAAATGCAGCAGAGAACATCCTCGAGGCAAGACTTCAAGAAAATTCCATTGCTCCTCCTACTTATGGTATGGAGGCATCGGATACAGATATATTCTATCCTCAATACTTTTTGGGAAGCTGGAAGGCTGCTTCGTCCACTGTAGATATACAAGCTCCGTGTGGGTTTCAGTTGTTTGCTGGAGGAAAGGCTGCTTTTGACTCTGCAACCCAAAAGGAAGTGATAGAAAAAGATGTCTTGCAATATAAAGCACGCTTCGTCACTCAAAGTAGAGGAGATGATGCTAGCAGTTCGTACATCGCGGCTGATAGAGAATTCAATGCAAAGGAGATTGCAAAAGCAGCCATGGGAGGTTATTCAGTCCTCGATGTACCCATAGCGACCCCCAATAGGTTCTCTTGCGTTTTAGGCCCCCCAGATGGCTCTAATCTCATTTGTGTCGATATCATTACAATAGGACGAAAATCAGAATCACTTTCAGATGACAAGTTTGCTTGCAGCGAAGTTGTAAGACAGATAGTTTCACCAGCCAGGAGGAATAATCCAAACGGGGCACCGGTTCCACCATTATCTGTAAAAGAAATTGAGACGATATCAGTTTACACAAAGCTCGATAACGATAAGATTCAGTGCCGACAGAGAACAGCGACATATTTAGTTCCGAGCCAAACGGATCCTCTTGCATTCAAAAAGTGGCAGATGAGTGAAGGAAAATCTGTAGATGTGCGTTGCTATGATGTTATTTACAGTCGCGCGTGATAACTTAAGCGTTTGCCTTTTATTTTATTACTTGTTTCTTCTTTATGGCTTCCTCTTTTTGGCAACTAGCGGATCAAAGATAGAGCTCAATTCGAATACTTCGAGCAGAATGCTTCGTAGTGCTCTCTTATACTATCAACCACATACTTGCTTTCTGGCGACAAGAATGTAGTTCGGAAACCAAATCGTCCCTCTTCCTGACCAAAACCAGAAGCAGGGACAACGCATATTCCTGTAGTTTGTAGTAGATCAAGAGCGTAGAGTGTATCTGGAGAGTATCCACGCTCATTTGATGCTTTAATAGCTCCTGGAGGCATTTGGACAGATGGGAAGCAATACATGGCACCAGTTGCAGGCTGGCAAGAAATTCCAGGTATGCTATCCAAACCATTACTGACGAGTTGCGCACGTTCTTTCAATCCCTCAAACACAGCCTTCTTCTCCATTGTGTGAGACTCATACGATGCATCTCTAGGACTAGGTCCGCGGCACATCAAGCTCACCATTGCCTGTCCTGGTGCGTTGGAGCAAAGTTTGGATGCCGCAAGCTTGTACAAGCAGTCGTTTACTTCACTGTCGATGCCTACCATCTCAACATATCCTCCACGTTGACCACATTCTCCCATAACACCTTTTGAGACCGAATGGAAGGAGCAAAGTTGAATAGCGTCGTTCTTAATCAAGCCCAGCTCGTCTGCAGCACGCCGAGAGCTGAAGAATTTGTCTCCTTCACGGTAAATATTTTCCTGATAAACCTCATCAGAAAGCAGCACAAGGTTATTCTCTGCACAAAAGGTAACAATATCTTTCACCTCATCAGGTGAGAGGACTTGGCCGGTTGGGTTGCCAGGATTGATTAGAACGAGACCAACCATGTTGATACCTTTCGCTTTCGCTTCTGCCAATGATCGCTCCAGCTCTTTCATATTCAAACCCCAGTTAGATTTTTCGTCAAGATTGTAACCAACTTTGTGACCACCAAGAAGATCTAGTGTTGCACTATATAACGGATACTGCGGAATAGGCAGCATCACTCCGCAGTTAGAGTCTTTGACCAACGCTGACATCAGCATAGTAATCGCCTCACTAGCACCTGCAGTCAAGAAGATATTTTCAACGTCAACACTTCCCTTTTCGGCGTGATCCCTATTTTCAATGAAATTCGCCACATCCTGTCGAAACTCTCTAACACCCTTGGAATGGGTGTATGCTCCAATACCACTTCCTCCCAACGCCTTCTTCATCTCTCGCGCACGCTTAATAGCATCCTCAGGAAACAGTTCTGATACCTTTGGATGATCAATTCCCAACGCATCAGGAAGTTGTAGTAGTGCCATCACCTGACGTGGCCATGTTATTGCCTTTTGCTGCACAGCGTGTGGATTTCCAATATTCGTGTAGATGATATGATCGAACGGATGTTTGCTGCTTCCTTCCTTACTTCTCAATTCATCTGCGATTCTATCTGCCTCAATCGCAATTTTACCGCGGACGGCATAATCCATCTTTTTTAGATTGTCTGAAATGGTGTCAATTGTAAGACGCTTGCGTCTGGTTTCTGTTAAGGGTGTGCTCATTGGTGTAGCCATCACATCTGTTGCAAAGCGAGGAACAAGTTAGTGAATGAAGCAAGAATTGCAGCTGGAATATAAGATGTAAGATAAGAATAAACTCACCAACTACTGCGCTTGCAGCAGTCGAACCGAGCGCAAATCTTGACAGTGATAGCATGACGGTACTAACAAGTGCGGTGTGACTTGATGTCCAAGATCTCGATGATCGAGGCGCATTACCACATGATTTTAAGGGAGACATTTTGTTCTGATTGCAAGTTATCGTAAATTTTGTGCGTTTAGCGGTATTTCTGTTGTGGGTTTGAGATATTGTTGCTTCCCTCGAAGGTGACACGTGTATTCGCTTCGGTGAACCTTAGTGCTTAAGTATGCAATCAAGGGTAGTCGTTCTTCGTTCTATCTCTTTGTAGATTTTATGTGCAATAAG
>Ga0209652_1002303_pt1 | contig 14877 bp, 11 predicted proteins | sample SaaInl74LU_5_DNA_FD_184641 | JGI IMG/M metagenome (GOLD analysis project Ga0209652, IMG submission 184641) | Marine microbial communities from expanding oxygen minimum zones in the Saanich Inlet - ESP_74LU_5_DNA (SPAdes) (version 2) | ecosystem: Environmental > Aquatic > Marine > Intertidal zone...
ACTTTGTTTATTTGGACCTCCGGGCGTGGGTAAAACGTCGCTTGGAAAGTCGGTAGCAGAAGCTATAGGCAGAAAATATGTTCGCATGAGTTTGGGTGGTTTGCGTGATGAAGCTGAAATACGCGGACACCGAAAAACTTACATTGGCGCTATGCCCGGAAGGGTTATTCAGAACATCAAAAAGGCAGAAACATCAAACCCCCTTTTTGTGTTGGATGAAATTGATAAGTTAGGCAGAGATAACCATGGAGACCCTTCTTCGGCCATGCTCGAAGTGCTCGACCCCGAACAAAACAGCACTTTCTATGACAACTACTTAGAGCTCGATTACGACTTGAGCAAAGTCATGTTTGTAGCCACTTGTAACTCTCTCCAAACCATTCAACCCGCTTTGAGAGACCGCATGGAAATCATCGAAGTGAGCGGATACACCATTGAAGAAAAAATTGAAATTGCCAAGCGCCATTTGGTACCGAAGCACATTAAAGATACCGGATTAAACGAAGATCAAATCATCATTCCTGATGAAGTGATCGAAAAAGTAGTTGAAGCCTATACCAACGAATCTGGAGTGCGTGGATTAGACAAACGCATTTCGAAAATCGTGCGATTCAGAGCTAAAGAAATTGCTTTGGAAGAGTCATTCGAAATCGAAATGAAGCCCGAACAACTGCAAAAAATCCTTGGTCCGTCAAGAGAAAAAGACAAATACATCGGAAATGAAACTGCTGGTGTTGTTACCGGACTCGCATGGACACCCGTTGGTGGCGACATCCTATTCATTGAAACCTCTTTAACCAAAGGAAAAGGCAAACTCACCCTTACAGGAAATTTAGGGGAAGTGATGAAAGAGTCTGCCCTACTCGCTTTGGAATACCTCAAATCGCACAGCGAATTGCTTGGTTTAGAGCAAGAAGTGTTCGACAACTGGAACGTCCACATCCACGTACCTCAAGGTGCTATACCTAAAGATGGTCCGAGTGCTGGAATCACCATGTTGAGCGCCCTAGCGTCTGCCTTCACCCAGAAAAAAGTAAGAAAATACCTCGCCATGACAGGAGAAATCACCTTGCGTGGGGAAGTCTTGCCCGTTGGAGGAATCAAAGAGAAAATTTTGGCAGCAAAACGCGCGGGAATTAAAGAAATCGTGTTGTGTGAGAAGAACAGAATGGACATTGAAGAAATCAATCCGCGTTACGTCAAGGGATTGACCTTCCATTATGTGAGTGAAATGCATGAAGTACTGAAGATTGCACTTTTGGAAGAAAAAGTGAACTCGCCGCTGAGCATTGCTTAATGTTTCGAAAAACCGAAGAATAAATGCTGGCACAATAAGAGTTTGTACCTTGCGTTTGAAAATGGAATCAAGATAACTTTGAAAACAAGCCTTTCACTTTTCTTCGTGCTCCTGGGGCACTTTGCTTTTGCTCAGTCTATTGGTGGACAAAGTGCCTATCAGTTCATGAACATTCCTACTTCGGCTCGCGCAAGTGCTTTGGGTGGATTTGCAAATGCGATTGACGATGGCGATGTTCAGCTCAGCATAGGGAATCCAAGCCTTTTAGATTCCACACAGCACTTGAATTTGAACCTGTCGTACTTGAACTATTTTGAAGGCACCAACATGGGAACTGTTTCCATGGCCTTTAAGCCAGATAGCTCTAAGCTCACCTTCATGGGGGGAATTCAGTACCTCAGTTTTGGTGCTATGGACAGGATCGACGCCTCTGGGGTAGAATTGGGCACCTTCAATGCCGGAGATTACCTTTTTCAAGGGGGAGTTGCCTTGCCCATGGATTCGCTTTGGACGATTGGTGCCAACCTGAAGGCCATTTATAGCAACCTGGCCCAATATTCCTCTTTTGCAGTAGCGCTTGATGCGAGTGCCTTATACTCGAACCCGAAACGGAAGTTTTCTGCCAGTTTGATGGTGAGGAATTTAGGACAACAAGTGAACAGTTACACCGAAGTCCAAGACTCGCTACCGCTTGATGTTCAGCTTTCTTTTGTAAAGCAATTGAAGCATGCTCCTTTTCGCTTCTTGATCACCTTAGATCAACTTCAACGCTGGGATTTAAGCTACAACGACCCGAACTTTCAAGAAGTAACAGACCCTATCACTGGTGAAACTAGTGGTGGTGTGAATTTTGAATTTGGTGATCTCTTGATGAGGCACGTTACCATAGGAACAGAATTGTTGCTTTCTGACAACCTTCACGTGCGCTTTGGTTACAACTACCGACGTCGCCAAGAAATGAAAGTTGGTTCTAAGCCAGGTACCGCAGGTTTTTCTTGGGGAGCAGGAATGAGAATCAAACGTTTTCACATTTCATACGCTCGCAGTACCTACCATCTTGCTGGAGCTTCAAACCAGTTTTCAATTACGAGTAACTTGAACGACTGGAGAAGGTAAGCCTTCTTTAACTGTGTTCTTTCAGATTCCTTCATTTCACCTTTTGAAGGCAAAGCGAATTGCGGTATATTCGCAGCAAACCGAAACCGCTTTGAAGAAAAAAATTAACGTTGCCATAGACGGACACTCATCTTGTGGGAAAAGCACATTAGCCAAAGCCCTTGCCAAAGAGTTGAACTACATCTACATCGATACTGGTGCCATGTACCGTGCAATGACACTCTACGCTCTTCAAAACAAACTGGTTGATTCAGAAGGCGCCAAAGAAGAAAAGCTGGTTGAATTGTTAGACAAAGTGTACATCGCTTTTAAGTACAATCCAAAGACCCTAAAAGTGGAAACTTACTTGAACGGAGCAAATGTGGAAAAGGAAATCCGCTCCATGCAGGTGTCCAAATACGTTAGTCCAATCAGCACTTTAAAAGCCGTTCGTCAAAAACTCGTTCGCCTTCAACAAAGAATGGCCGAAAGCAATGGTGTGGTGATGGATGGAAGAGACATCGGTACTGTTGTTCTACCAGGCGCAGAATTGAAATTTTTCATGACTGCAGAAGCACACATCAGAGCGGAGCGCCGATTTAAAGAATTGAAAGACCGAGGCATTGACATCGCATTTCAGGAAGTGCTTGAAAACGTTAATTCTAGAGACAAAATAGATTCTACACGCGAGCATGACCCCTTAAAACAAGCAGAAGGCGCCATCGTGATTGACAACTCCAACTTGACTTTAGACGAGCAGTTTCAATTCATGTTAGGGCACGTGAAACGTGTTCTTGAAAACATCCCTGTAGTTTAGTCCTCTAGCCCTTATTTCTTGAGTCATCATGCGCTGATACCGCTAGCATTAGCCTTGCCTGGAATGGTTTTTGCCCATTGACGAAGCAGTGTTGAAAAGTAGGATGCAGACACACCGTTTCAGTGAAATACTCGTTCTACTTTTATGCTAGCAAAGGAAGGACGAAAAATTATGAGGAACAGAATTATTTTAGTGGCAACCAGCATCTTAATCAGCTTGTCAATTCAAGCACAAGATTACCGTTGCCTCCCCCCTCCTTTCTTAGTTGGACAACACGCCTGGGCAGATAGCGCATTAGCGGCAATGTCGCTTGACGAAAAAATCGGACAGCTTTTCATGGTTGCAGCTTATTCCAATCGGGATGAGGCACATGAGCGGGAAATCGAAAAACTCATCGAAGAACAGCACATTGGCGGATTAATTTTCATGCAAGGTGGTCCGCTCAGACAAGCCCACCTCACCAACCGTTATCAAGCGCTTTCAAAAACACCGCTATTAATTGCCATGGACGCTGAATGGGGACTTTCGATGCGTCTCGACAGTACCATCAAGTACCACAGAGAGATGTCGCTAGGCGCTAGCAGAGACGAACAACTCGTTTATGAATATGGTGAAGAAATGGCCCGACAGCTCAAGCGAATGGGCGTGCATGTGAGTTTCTCGCCCGTTGTAGACATCAACAACAACATCAAAAACCCGGTTATTGGTTCGCGTTCTTTTGGTGAAAGTAGAACACTCGTTGCACAACTTGGTGCAGCCTACATGAGAGGACTGCAGAACAATCACATTCTCGCTAATGCCAAGCATTTCCCCGGCCATGGAGATACCGATGTGGACAGCCACAAAGGCCTTCCTGTAATTCAGCATCCTCGATCTAGAATCGACAGTATTGAGCTTTATCCTTTCAGACAGCTTATTGCACAAGGATTGGGAAGCATGATGATTGCACATTTGAAAGTCCCATCTCTTGATAGTAATACTACCACCCTTTCACATGAAGTGGTGACTCGTTTGCTTCGCGAAGAATTGGCTTTTGACGGACTCATCTTCACAGACGCACTGAACATGAACGGAGTAGCCTCATTTTACGAGCCGGGTGAAGTAGATCTCAAAGCCTTACTTGCGGGTAATGATGTGCTTCTTTTTCCTGGTGATGTGCCCAAGGCCGCAAATCTCATCAAAGCTGCTCTGAACGAAGGGCTATTGAGCGAGGATGAACTCAACCTCCACGTAAAGCGAATTCTAAAGGCCAAAGAATGGACAGGAGCAAGTGATTTCACGCCCATCAAGACCGCTAATTTGTTCAAAGACCTGAATAACAGCAAGGCAAAAAGTGTTCATCAAAAGGTGATTGAACAATCGATGACCGTTTTGCAAAACAACTTGCTGATTCCCATTGAAAAGATTGATGGCAGAAGTATTGCCGTTTTAAGTATTACCGATCACAAGGATAAAGCTTTGGCTTTTGAGAAAGCTGTTCGTCAGCACGCCGACATTGACTTTTTCACCGCTCCAAGAAAAGCCGATTTCGAAACTTCTAAAAAATTGAGTGAACAACTCGGAAAATACGACCTCGTGATTGTCAACTTTTTGAGCACAAGCAATAGCGCTTCAAGAACTTATGGCATCACCGAGCAGGCCATTAGATTGGCTAATGATCTCAACGAACAGACCAAGGTTATCCTTAATGTTTTCGCTAATCCTTACGTATTGAACTCCATTTCGGGAGTAGAGCACATGGACGCGCTGGTGATTGCTTATCACGATGATAATGCCACCATTGAAACCTGTGGAAGAATGTTATTCGGCGCTGCTAATGCGAATGGCCGCTTGCCCGTTACCATTAATAACAGGTATAAATACGGGGCAGGAAAACCACCTCAACGTTTAACCCGCTTAAGGCAAGCTAGTCCGGAAATGATTGGCTGGAAAAGTGCCGATTTAGCCCGTATTGACAGTATCGCCAATTCAGGAATAAAAGAACAAGCCTACCCCGGTTGTCGTGTTTTGGTCATCAAAGACAAAAACATCGTTTTCGATAAAAGCTATGGTCATCTCACCTATGAGAAGAAATCGCCAGTTAGTTCGGAAACCGTTTATGATTTGGCCTCAATTACAAAAATCATCGCTTCCACTGCTGCAATTATGCGTTTGCAAGATGAAGGCAAGGTAGATGTAGATTACTGGATCTGTGATTATTTAGATTTACCTGATAGCACAGAACACTATCACATCAAGTTGAAAGACATGCTTTCTCATGTAGCTCGACTAAAATCATGGATTCCTTTTTACATGGAAACCTTAGATAAAGGCCGACTCAAGCCCGAGCTCTACAGAACGCGTCCAGAACCAGGTTTTACAACAGAAGTGGCCAAAGACCTTTACATTAAAAACGCCTATGCAGACACCATCTACAAGAGCATTCTCGATAGCGGATTTCGCCAAGGTGATGGTTACAAATACAGCGATTTGGGCTACTATTACATCAAGTCCATTATTGAGAAAATCAGCGGAACAACACTCGACAATTATGTTGACAGTGTATTTTACAAGCCAATGGGATTAAGTAGTATAGGCTACCACCCCCTTGCTAAAATGGACAAGAACATCATTGCTCCTACTGAGTTTGACATGGCTTTTCGCGGACAATTGATTCAGGGTTATGTACATGATCCAGGAGCAGCCATGATGGGCGGTGTTGGTGGACATGCCGGAGTTTTCTCTACCGCCTTTGACCTCGCGGCAATGATGCAAATGTTTATGGATGGTGGTGTTTATGGCGGGCAACGTTACTTAAGCGAAGAAGTACTTTCTTACTTCACAACCTGTCATTACTGTGATGATGACGTGCGTCGAGGAATTGGCTTTGATAAACCCGCTTTGAATAAAGGTACTGGTCCAACGTGTGAAGCCGCAAGTGAACTTAGTTTCGGTCATACCGGTTTTACCGGTACAATGGCTTGGGCCGACCCAAAAGAAGGATTGGTTTATGTATTTTTGTCGAACCGCGTCTATCCCAATGCTGAAAACCGAAAGTTGTTAAACATGAACATTCGAACAGACATTCAGGAAGTTATTTACGAAGCCATTCGAAAAGCCAAGGTGCGGAAAAACGAACAAAACCTCTTCCCAGACTGGAAGGCAGAAGGATAAATGAAGAAGATGAAGATTGGAATAGTATGCTACCCCACTTTTGGAGGATCTGGGGTTGTAGCAACAGAACTGGGTAAAGCACTCGCTCAAAAAGGTCATGAAATACACTTCATCACCTACAACCAACCCGTAAGGTTAGGAAGCTTTAGAAAGAACATTTACTACCACGAGGTTAACGTTTCTGATTATCCACTATTCGACTATCCACCTTACGAACTTGTGTTGGCAAGTAAAATGGTTGACGTGGCTCGCTATGAGAAGCTTGATCTTTTACATGTGCACTATGCCATTCCTCACGCTTCGGCTGCCTATACCGCTAAAAAAATTCTAGAGGCAGAAGGAATAGACCTTCCAGTAGTCACCACCTTGCACGGAACAGATATTTCATTATTAGGGAAAGACCCATCTTTCGAACCCGTAATTACCTTTGCCATCAACCAAAGCGACGCCGTTACTGCTGTTTCTAGCAGTTTAAAAAACGACACTTACAAGCTCTTTGGGGTGAACAAAGACATCCTTGTAGTTCCCAACTTTGTTTGCATGGATTCGTTCAATTTTGAAGCCAATACCGACCTTAGAGAGGCCCATGCTCCGAATGGTGAGAAAATCTTATCCCACATTTCAAACTTCAGAGCCGTAAAACGGGTAGACGATATCGTTCGTGTATTTGCAGAAGTTAGAAAGGTGATTCCGTCAAAATTAGTTCTTGTGGGTGATGGTCCGGAAAGAAACCGCATTGAAATGCTCTGCCGTGAACTAAAAACTTGCGAAGACGTTATTTTCTTGGGCAAGCTCAAGAACCCTACCGAAGTGCTTGCCATTTCCGACCTCTTTTTACTTCCATCTGAAAGTGAGAGTTTTGGATTGGCTGCTCTCGAAGCCATGGCCGCAGGTATTCCAGTGATCTCCACCAATACTGGAGGAATCCCAGAAGTGAACCGCCACGGTGTTTCTGGAATGATGTCTGACGTTGGTGATGTTGCCGACATGGCTAAGAATGCCATTTATTTATTGAGTGATGAAAAACGACTGGCCAAGTTCTCTAAGAATGCTAAAGAACGCGCTAAAGACTTCGATATTAGTGTAGTACTGCCTCAGTATGAAGCTATTTACGAAGAAGTGACCAAGAAAAACCTAGTACAATGAGTTCCACTCAAGAGTCCCCAATTGCCATTGGAAATCGCATCACCTTTCAAAAGAAAAAGGTAGGTGTCAGCATCATCATCACGCAAGAAGTTTCTCAGTTGAATTTGGCCTTAATGATACTGTGGTGGCTCGGTATTTCCGCCTGTGGTGCTGTATTCGCTTATTATTGGCAAAGCACTAGCGCCCAGTCTGACGCCATTTTCTTTGGCGTTGCTACCGCTTTTGTGGTGTACTTCATGATTCGTATTGGAAAAACCATTCTTTGGCGACTCATCGGCAAGGAGATGTTGTTGATTAATGAAGAGGGTTTAAGTCTTAAAAACGCTTACGGCAATTACGGTAAAGCCAAAAGCTTCATCCCAGAAAATGTAAAGAAACTCTACCTCATCCCTTATAACGTAGGGAAATTCATGGAGTTTATGGATCGTTCTTCTTACGTTATTGGTGGTGATACCATTGGCTTCACGTATCAAGGAAAAGAACACGGCTTCGCGAAGCAATTAGAAGAGAAAGACGCCAAGGTCTTGTTCCGACTTATAGACAAGTCTTTGAGAGAAGTAGTCAAGGCTCGAAGCTAGTTTCTGAGTGCTCTTTACCAGAGTTTAAAAATTCGCCAGTACCATTCTTTGTCCATATCAACCCAATGAATGGCGCCAGCGATGTACTGCTTACTTTGGACCATGTTTAACTGAATACAAGCCAAAATGAGCGCTATAAAAAGCACCTTAAACCACCATTTTGACTTCTTATTCAAGCTCAGGGCAAAGGCTAAAAAGATGAAAGGATAATACTCTATCATCGCTCGAGAGCCGAAACTACCTCCGTAAAACCACATCCACCAGCTGCTTAAAACGTAAACAATCAATAAGAAAAAACCTAAGAAACTCAGGCTTTGAAAACGAGCTTCATCTCTTGTATTTACCTTCTTCTTGGCGAAAGAAAACACCAGCATCAATAGCACAAGAAGTACGATAAAAAAGGTAGCAGGAGTGTAAACAAACAATCCTTTTTTATAGCTGAATAAGAAATTAAACATCTCTGGTGAAGTGAAGTTAAAGCCCTCTTCAGCATAAGAATATACCAGCCATTTACCCGTCTGAACTTTGTAAATCATCAATTGAATGCTCGCAATGAAGAGGGGAATAAGGATCGTCGATATCAGCACTAGCTTCTGGCTAAGGTAGTTTTTGAATCCCGCCTTCAAACTCTCGAGACTACCAGCAAGAAAGGGAATCGAAAAAACAATTAGTCCGTTTACTGGTCGGATCAACAGCACAATCCCCAAAGCTAAAGCCGCTAAGAGCAGGTGTTTTGTGTTTTGCTTCACGAAATAGGACTTCACCCCGAAAACAAAAACGCTTACCCAGGCAAAGGAATAAACATGCGACATGCTAAATTCCCTCACCGTGTAATAGTAAAGGTTTGTAGAAAAGGCCAGAGCCAGCATCGTTAGCACAATGAGCCAAGGTTTTACTGAGGAAAGTTCGAGCGTCTTTCGCAAAAGATGAATCCCCAAGAGAAAATAAAACAAAGCACTCATTCCCAGCATAAACATGTAGGGGAAACTGAAGCCTGACATTTCTCCACCACTTAAATAAGAGTAGGCGTGTGCCAGAAGGAAAAAGGGACTAATGCAGAGTGCGGTTCCAGCGAAGTACTTGTTGGTTCTATTTCCTTCGAAGTTGTAGATGTACCAATAGATTTGGTTTGGATCTGCCGCATTTTCGATTTCCACTTCTTCAAAAAAGCCAAAGTTCAAATCTTGGTAAACGAAAACTGCTGGCAAGTATGCGTAGTAACCTTTTCCATCTACCTTCACCACTTTCGACCATTCATCGCTTGAAAAAGAAACCTTGTATTGATGCGCAAAGGCAATGGCCCCAATGAAGAGCAGACAAAGGTGATAATGAGCGTTCTTGAGAAAAGATGAAAGGCGAAACATGTTTGACTTTTACTTTGGTCGCAATGATAACGAAATCAATTCGAGAATGGTGTGTGGATGAATAGAAGTTCACAAAGTTGAATATTTATCGCTATCATTTTACTTAACTTTAAACCATTGACCTTAAGGAACGTCTCAATTACATGACTCGATTTATACTCATAATTAGTGCTGCGCTTATTGGCATCAACTTAAGTGCACAAGAAAGCTACTTCCCTCCTGTTGTTGGCGACGAATGGGCCACGCTCTCGCCAGATAGTTTGAATTGGTGCGAGGAACACATCTTAGAACTTTATGATTTTTTAGACTCTGAAGACAGCAAAGCTTTTCTTGTATTGAAGGGCGGAAAAATAGTTTTAGAAAAGTATTACGGCACTTTCACTCAGGATAGCCTGTGGTATTGGGCATCGGCGGGAAAAACCTTAACTGGCTTCATGACTGGAATGGCTCAGGAAGAAGGTTTTTTAGACATTAATGATGCGGCGAATTTGTATTTGGATGAAGGCTGGACAAGTTGTGATTTGATTGATGAGGCAGAGATTAGCGTTTTGAATCAACTCACCATGACCACTGGGCTTAATGATCAAAATGGAGATCTTGATTGTACTGATCCTGAGTGCTTGACTTGCATGGAGACTCCTGGAGAAAGATGGTCGTATCACAATGCACCCTACACCCTACTCGATCAGGTGATTTCCAATGCTACAGGCATGAACCTGAACTTCTACACCTACACTCGACTTGGTATCCCCATTGGAATGCAAGGAGCATTTGTTCAAATTGGTTACAACAATGTCTTTTTCAGCACTCCTAGAGACATGGCTCGCTTTGGTGTATTGATGGCCAACGGTGGCATGTGGAATGGTGTAGCGATTATGGAAGACCTAGAGTACTTCAACGCCATGATTAGCCCTTCTCAAACACTGAACAAGGCTTACGGCTACCTTTGGTGGTTGAACGGACAAGAAAACTACATGCTCCCTGGATTTCAGTTACAAATACCCGGATATATTAGTCCGAATGCCCCGGCCGACGTTTATGCCGCCATTGGTAAAAACGGACAGCTTCTCAGCATTTCGCCAAGTGAGGACTTGATTGTTGTGCGCATGGGAAATGCCACGGAAGACGCGCTCGTTTCCACGATTTTACATGATGATATTTGGGAGCGCATCATGAGTTTAGATTGCTCTTCAAACTTGAACGAGGATAAAGAAAAACCGCTGTCTTTTGTTTATCCCAACCCTGCAAGCGACAGGTTGTTTATTGAAGGCAATGTGGACTTGAACAAAGCAATTGACATTCTTGATGCCTGCGGTAGAATTTGCTTCTCGGGGGAGTATACAAGAGCGGGCATTGATCTCAACGCGCTTAGTTCAGGGCTTTATTTGATCCGTTTTTACGACGAAATTCAAGGACAGCAAGAAACCAGGCAATTGGTCATTAGTAGGTAAAACAGCTGCTAAGTTGACCATGAATACATACTTTTAGAAAGCTAAATGACGGCTAAAAGCATCTAGGAAAAAGGGTTGATAAAGAGATTTAACGCCTAAATTTTTCATTGTTAAGTTCTGGCTGTGGCTAAGCACAAAGATTTCAGCTTTTCGATAGGAAGCTTGAATTTCATGAATTAAATCGAGGATTTCTGAACAAAAATCTTCTGCGAGATAAACAATTGTTGGTGCTATTAAGGCGCGTTGTTTTCTGAAGTCTTTAACATTTTCAAAGGCATTAAGTTCGACTTTAGAATTGATCGACCTTATGATGTTCAGATATAAAATGCTCACTATTGGATTTGATTCAAGAATTAGAACTTTTTTGTTTTTGTTTTTCATGTTTGCCGATTGATACAACAAAAATGAAACAAAACAACGCGCGATAAAATAGGTGCTTATCTTAAATCATCTCAGTAAAACCCTTATTACGGGCACTAAGATTTTAATTTTTGCATGAGTCCAATTGCACTTCTCACCTCATATTTTGTGAAAATGTTGCGTTTGTGTGATTCCACAGTTTTGATGCTGATGAAGAGGGATTCAGCAATTTCTTGATTTTTTTTATCCTCTAAAACCAATTTTAACACCTCCTGTTCTCTTTTGCTCAACTTGATTTCATTCTCCTTTTCAATCTTTTTCTTATTGACTTCAGCCAAGAGTTGATCTTTGATCCTATGGCTTAAGAAAGTTGTTACCGAGTTGCTTTCAAATGCAGCTTTAAGATCAGCGAGCGAGTCGGACTTAGAAATAATACCAAAAGCTCCTGCATCGATCCAATTGCGGATATCATCATTCTCCATCTCAGCAGAATAAATAATCAGACGGTCAGTTTTAATCATTAAATCTTTGACATAGCTTCCAGTGAGCCCGTCATTCAGATGCAAGTCGAGAATAATAAAATCAACGAACTCCCCTTTCTCTAACCAAAGCTCAAGTTGCTCACAGCTCTTTAACACAAGTTGATCATAATCGCCAACATGCTTTCTGACGAAATAGTCAATAGCTTCTGCGATTAAAGGATGATCATCTATGATTAGATACTGCGACATGTGAAGGAATTATAGTATAAGTTAAGCTTATATCTGATAATAGCCATAAAATGTATGAATAAATTTAATTTGCTTCACATCCTAAAAGTCATGTAAAAGAGGTATCAGGTTTCTTGAAAAATTCCAAATTGTGCAGCTACTGCGAATGTTGAAGCCGGCATTTGACCTCAGTTTAAAAATACCTTTTTGAACAATTCCTGTATTCGTTGAGCGATCTCTTTTTTGGGCTGAAACAGCTTCATTCCAATGAATTCTATGCTCTTACCTTGTGAAATCATTAAGGCCAGTTGCAAGTCGTCTTTACTTAAGCTGTTTTTCTCTTTAAGCACTTCAAATTTCGAAGTAAATGACTTTCTCATCTCCCAGCTTAATTTCATTCCTCCCTCAATACTTTGAAATAGCGCTTGATGAATTTTTTCTGGTTGATCAGACTTGCTCAAAACTCCCCGAGCACCTAGTAAAAAGGCAGATATTTGTTGATCTACATCCACAAACGAGCTGGCCAAAACCAGTGGTAAACGGGCAGCTAATTCTAGCAGTCTTTGTGAATATTCTTTAATGACTTGACCCTTTGGCGGACAAAGAAGTCCTCCATCAAGAATCATGAGGTCCCATTGGTTATCAGCATTGATATCGAACAACTCAGCACCCCGTGTTAAAATCAAATCTACTTTGAAATCAGGAGAGAGTTCTATTTTCTCTTTCAGTACTTCGGCAATACGTATATTTTGTTCTGCAAGACCAATATGAATCATCCCATAAGCTTTTCTACAAAACTCATTGAATCACATCACATTGCGCTACGAGTAATGCCGTATTTATGCTTTTCCTTGGTCTTTCGGTATCTCGAAAGTAATTGTTGTTCCTCCTCCAGTGCTTTCCATCTTAAAGTTTCCACCGAGGGCTTCTACCCTCGCCTTCATGTTCTCTAATCCATTTCCTGTATCCGCAGTGCTTTCAACAAATCCATTACCATCATCAATCACTTGAAAGGCAAAAGCTTCATGTTCAGATCTGATCTTAACTGTGATGCTTTTACAATTGGCGTGTTTTATAGCATTGTTGATGGCTTCTTGGCAAATTCGATAGATCCCGAGTGCTTTACTCGCTGGAATCTCTTCTGTAATTCTGGGGAAATCTACATTTGACTCCACTTCAAAGCGAGCCAAAAAGGCATTGAGTTCTTTACCAAAATCGCTCAAACTGATGGCATTTTCCTTAGCTGCCCAAATGGTTTTTCTGAGTTCCTGCATTGCACCTCTACTGTAATCGGCAATGGTGTCCAGCTGCGTTTTTACTTCGGGGTCTGTATGCTTATGAGAAAGAATGTCGAGTTTACTTGTAATGAGTGTTAACTCAGCCCCGATATGATCGTGAAGATCTCGAGATATACGCACTTTTTCTTGCTGAGCCTCCAGTTCAGATTGCTTTCGTTTTGCCTCTTTATTGGCTATTCGTTTGCGCGCGTAGAGCACAAAAATGACTAGAATAAGTGCGGCAAATACGATTATTCCTTTGATCCAAAGGTCTTTTATGGCTCCACTTGCTCGCTCCTTCTCCACCTCGAGTTCTTTTTCCAAAACCTGGGCTTTGGTTTCTCTAAGTTGCAATTGCTTTTCAAGAGAAATAACCGTCTCTTGCGCCTTTTCTTGCATCATTGAATCGCGGTAGGCATTCACCAAATCAACATATTCAATGGCGTTTTTGTACAATCTTTTGGCCGAATAGTAGTCTACAAAACTTTGATAAAGGTGTTCTTTCTCTTTCCAAGAGCCACTGTTTCCATAAAGTGCTTCTGCCTCGAAGAGGTGGTCTTTTGCTGCGCGAAGATTATTCAGTTTGATTGAGGTTCTAGCGAGGCGGGCATGAATGTAGGCCATTCCCGAGTTGCTATTTGCCTCAGTATACCACTTCAACATGCCTTCAAAAGTAGCTTCCGCCCCTTGAAGGTCTCCAGTCAACTCCTGAATAACAGCCCAATTTCTGAAGTACTCCGTGGTTCTGACAGATTCTTTCCTAAGCGCTAATTGCCAATCTTTTTCGAGGTAAGATTTTGCCTCTTGCAGTTCATTTAAAGAAATAAGTTGGGATGCTGCATTAGCTCTAGAAATCAAATAAGCCAAAGAATCGCCCGTAGAAAGAAGTATTCCTGCCGCTTCGTCTTGCACTTGAAAGGCTTCTCTGTAGCTTTTTGCCACCCCAAGTAAATTTCCAATGTTGTTCTTTATTTGAGCTGATTTATAAGCATCGCCCAGCTCAAGAAAAATTTCAGCCGCTTTGGAATACGCTTCCATTGCCTTTTTCACATCGCCCATTTCTTGATAAGCCAAGGCAATTTTACTTCGGCTGGCCGCAATTCCTGCTCGATCACCGTTTTTCTCGCGCAATTCCAAACTGAGTTCAGCCAATGATTTTAGTTGATCAAAGTCTCCTTCGCTGTGATAAGCAAATGTGGCATCATTATACGCCAAGGCTAAGAGTGAATCATTGTCCAAACTTTTGGCTAGTTCAATGGCCTTCCCGCCATAAATCTTAGCTGTGTTAATGTCTTCATACGCCGCGTAATAGGCGATGTCTCGATAAACACTCAACTCGTGTTCAGCGTTATAAAACGACTGAATTTTGAGTAAAGAATCGAGTTGGGCACTCAAACAAAAAGAAATTAAAAGAAGGCTCAGGGTGGTGATATACTTCATAAGGTAAATGTACATTTTCTGTAATTCTTCCCATTGGCAAGATGCTACTTCCAATTTACATACGGAAATGAGGTAATAAGGTTGGGCTTAACTGCTTTCTTAACTTTGCCTTATGAATGAAAGGCTTGTAAAAAACACGCACTTGATGATCTCTGGGGCAAGAGAAAATAATCTTAAAAACTTGTCTTT
>Ga0209652_1002304_pt1 | contig 14872 bp, 33 predicted proteins | sample SaaInl74LU_5_DNA_FD_184641 | JGI IMG/M metagenome (GOLD analysis project Ga0209652, IMG submission 184641) | Marine microbial communities from expanding oxygen minimum zones in the Saanich Inlet - ESP_74LU_5_DNA (SPAdes) (version 2) | ecosystem: Environmental > Aquatic > Marine > Intertidal zone...
AGCGACGTTAGACATGCAAAACCACATTAAGGATGTGAGCGAGGTGGTGTGGGCTTTGAGGAAAGACCGAATTAGAAAGCAAATAAAGTTGTTCAAAAACCAATACAAACTTAACACATAAAATATATAACTATGAAAGACTATTTCGCCAACATTATTGAAAACAAAAAAGAAGCTAAGGAATTTATAGTTAAACTGTACCTTGATGGTGACTTGTTTCACTTCGATGATCCAGCGAGTTCCTTAGTTGTCCACTCCACTGGAGAGCCCGTTTTCACGGCAAGAGAGTGCGAATACCTTGATCGTAGAGTAACTGAAGTGTTCCAATACATGGAAGATCCCTTCGAACTATGTTTGGCACTAATAAATTAATGCTGTACACACCTAACACGATTACTTAAAGATAATATATATGAACTTAAATAAATAACCATGAAAAAGCAAAACCTATATGAGCGTTTAAAACCTCATCACAAAGATCAAGTCTTAGTAGAGTTAAAATTATACCCTAATGTAACCGGTGATTTAATTCACGCGCTGTCCGAAAATTACTGGCTAAGCGAAGTACAATTTAAATATGTAGTTTCACTTTGTTCTATATGTAATAACATGAACCTTAACGACGTATGGGATATTTTTGAAGAATCTAAACTTATACCAAATGACCTATAAAGAAAAAGAAACCGACAATATAATTTTATTCTTTGTTATTATGTCTTTTTTACTAGGGTTTTTAACCGCCCAAATAATTTATGACGATCGGCCTATTACCGAAGAAGAATATTATGAACTACAACAAACTTACTCATATGACTAACAACACCAAAAAAGAATTAATCGACCATATAACCTATAACTTTAATTGCTATACATCTAACATTATTGACCGCCATGATTTTGCCAACGCGATCGAAGAGTATATCGAAACCTTATAACTATGACAGCAGAAGAACTATCAGCCCACATAATCGACGAAGTATTTGAACACATATGTAACTCACTAGAATGGGGTATCGACTCCTTAAACGAAGAGTATGACACCTCTGAAGACACTCATGAACTATTAAGTAAAGCATTTAAACTATTAATAACCGATTTATACAAAAACTATGGATACTAAACAATATAATGGGTGGACTAATTATGCCACGTGGAGAATTAACTTAGAGATACTAAGCGACATTGACTGGGAAGATCCTATGCGCGCGGAAGACCTACAAGAGATCACAGAAGATATTGTCTTTAACAATACAGTTGAAAAAGACTGTTTAGCCGCTGACTATGCCCGCGCTTTCTTAGCAGACGTAGACTACGAGTCTATCGCGAAGATGATAAACGAAGAACTAACTTTAAATAACTAAACGCCATGAAAGAACCAAACTATTTATTCGCACAAAGTCGTTCGCAACTATTTCACCGACGATCAATTGCCTCCTACCGGCGAAGAGTATTTTATAACTGCCTTTTATTTGTTGCAGCGGGACTTCTAATGATGATTGGTGCCCTAATAGCTAGGGATGAGCAGAAAGCACGCCAAACTGAGCGATTAGCCACTTATGACTGGTATGATGAGGATTGCTTTGCAAGGCGCGATATTAACTGGATACTACACGGTATCAATGAATAGTCTAGAAGAATTATTCGAGGTATGTAATGAGATTACCGGCCTCGACTTGGCAAATAAATGCCGTGACCGTGACACTTACGCATATGGTAGAGCATCATTCTATCTTATAGCGAAGATACTCCACCCGCGTGTAACCTTTGAAAGACTAGGTAAGTTCTCTAACCGAGACCATTCCACTGTACTAATGGCGTTGCGTCGTGCTCGAGAAACGTATGTGAACGACCCTGTATTTCTAGGAACCTACAATGCTATACTCGCACGGCTAGGCATCGACCCAGCTAAATTCGACGGTGAACGCGAGGAAGAGCTAAACAAATTACCGCGTAGTCTATACAAATATGTTAAAGAGATGGAGGCGCAGGTAGAGAGCTACAAGAAAGAAGCTAGTGAGGTTAAAACGAGGTATTCAAATACGGTGCTCCTTGACTATTGTATGCAAATTCCGTCTGAGCATGTAAACGAATTCATACAATACCGCGTGATTCCATTTTTGAAAATGAAGTTAATACAAGCCTAACACGACTCGCTATGGATAATATATATGATATGACACAACAAGAACTACATAACAGAGCCTTCGATAAAGCCTACTCAAAGCTAATGCACGCTGATATTGAGATAGTTAAGCTACGACAAGACATTGAACGCCGTAGCTTTGGTTCCCTCAGCGAGAGTCAAGTAGAGAGCATGCTAAACTCCATGCGCATCGACCAAAAAGTTTGGCAATATATTTCAGAACTAATAGAAAAAAACGATAAATTATGACAACAGACAAATTAAAAGAACCGTTCGAACTCCTTGATGAAGAAGCCAAAGAGTTTTGCATGAAACATTGGGATTGTGAAATTATAGACTCTATGTCCAGTGCTTCTTATGACATTTATGTGTATGAAGAAACAACCGCTGATGGCTATGATATTTGGGTGTGTGAAGATGGTAGTGGGAATTGTCATGTAAACCAACATGTGCACATGTACAAAGATTCTTTAGATGGCCCTATACTTGATGTATTAAGATCCGGCGGAACATTAAAAATAAATGATAATGATCTTTATGATTTTGAAGACACTATCATTGACTGGCAAGAACTATATGCAAACCTTTATGAAGAACTAACCGAACACAACAACGATGAAGACAAAAACTAAACTACCAAAATGGTTTCTAGAACAAGAGCCAACCTTATATACAGAAGGGTTTGAAATACAAAATCCTTTCAGCGGGGAATGCTATGCACTTGACGCCCACGAGCTTACCATGTACGACTATATAATTGGTTTGCAATGGCTTATAGATCAAGTAGGGGGCGTACTTGACACGAGATCATTTAAACATCAAAAAAACTTAAGACGTAGTTTAGACTGGTTCCGCAAAGCTAACCCCGAGGCATACCAAGTGCTTCTTGATTAATTGTAAAATATAGCGGTAAAGTAATAGCGGCCCAAAGCGTCTTTCCTAGCGTTGATTCCTACATGGGTATAGTTCCCCTCGATTGCTTCTCTGTGAGAAGGACTGTTAAGCCATGCGTTTACTAATACAAAAGGGTCGTCATAGCCTGCTGCTACGTTTTCAGCAACTACATCGGCCCCATTAAGAGACAGGATCCTAGATCTTTCAGTAAAACCATCGTGAGATATTTCGCTGGTGTAGATCATGTAATTACAGTGTCGACCAGCTAACGCTGAAGACAAGCTTGATCCTTTAGCTAACGTTGCTATACCTATGCTTGCTCTATGATCATTTAAAAAGTACCTTACTTGATCTACTAGTTGAACATTAATAGTTTCAATAGGCCAATATTCCCATTCACCTGAATACAGGTTTATGTGCTGAGGTTCTGCTTGCTCAACGTATGTGCAAGAAGTTAAAAATAAAGTTAAAAAAATATAGAACAGTTGTCTCATAATATAGTGTTGATAAAACTAAAAACATTAAAATCACCTGCGAAATGCACGTTTTATCTATTAAATGCATATATTATAAGTATTACGCACTATAAAAATTATTTAAAAATTAAATCTTAACTAATACACACTTAACACGACTACCATAAGATAATATTAATGAACTTAAATATATAAACTATGAAATTTAATCTAAACAAACTTAATGACGGGCGAATCTTTAGCGTCACATTTATTAAAGCCGATGGCTCAACACGTAAAATGCTAGCGCGCACAGGTGTTCGTAAAAACCTTAAAAACAATCCACGTTATACCCCCGCTGACTATAACTTGCTGGTTGTCTGGTCTATGCGAGACAACGCTTACCGATCCATCAATATCGATCGTATACAAGAAGTAAAAGCTAACGGAGTATTATATTCTAAACTAACTTAAGATGGCTAACATGAGTTATTGCAGGTTTGAAAACACTGCTAAAGCATTACAAGACTGTATATGGGCTCTTGAAGAGGGCGAAACAACCGAGCTAAGTAAGTATGAACTGCGAGGCCTTAACGATTTATTAGCTGGTTGCCATGAATTAATAGAATATGAAAACGAAATTGAATCAATAATAGAAGGTTATGAATCTACTGACACAAAATAGTAAGCTAAAACGAACGTCTAAAGAGTTGGGCATACGAGTCTTTAACTTCGGTATTCCTGCTTATAAATCAGCGTCTGGTAAATTAACCTGTCCGATGGCCGATGCTTGCGTTAAGTTCTGTTATGCCAAAAAAGGTGCATACATATGGAGCAACGTTAAACCTGCGTTCGAGAGACGATACCAATTAACTAAATTAGAGAGTTTTGTTGAGTTAATGGGTGACGAGATCAAACGAAAGAAACCTGACTATGTACGTGTGCACGACAGTGGCGACTACTACTCTCGCAAGTATCTGGCTAAATGGATTCAAATTGCTATACACCATCCACATATTAAGTTTTATTCGTATACCAATATGATTGAAATGATGCAAACAACCGAATTGCCTGACAATTTTGATATTATATTTAGCGACTCAGGTAAACAAAAACACTTAATAAATGAGAGGCAACATAGACACACCAAAATATTTTCTAGCCATAGTGATCTCGTATCTGCTGACTACGTGGATGCTTCTAGTATTGACCTAATGGCCACAAAATGGTTTAGTAAAAATAACAAAATCGGACTTATATACCACTAAATTATGACAAATTACAAAGCAATGGGAATAGCAGAAGGCTTTATTGAAGCCGAATCAGAAGATCAAGTTATCAAAGCTTGGCAACATCTTCACGACACAGGCTTGGCATATCAACTACAAGGTTGGTTTGGCAGGCGAGCTACGGAATTAATTAACCAAGGCATAATTACAAATTAAATACGTAACGCTTCAGATAATATAAATGTAACAAATAAAACTACTGTATGAATTTATTTTATTTAAACCACGACCCTAAAATTGCTGCTGCTAATCATTATGATAAGCACAAAGTTAAAATGATCCTAGAAGCAGCGCAAATGCTATGCACGGCGCATCATGCTCTTGGCGAGCAACACGGATATGACACTTCTTATGTCCCTTATAAAAAAGCTCACCTCAATCATCCATCAACTGTATGGGTGAGATCCAGCGCAGAGCATTATGTGTGGACTTGTGATTATATGATGGCTTTGTCTAACGAGTACACCAAGCGATATAATAAAATTCATATGTCGGTGCACAAACTGTCAAATATTTTGTATAACTTGCCCGATCATATCCCGCACAACGGATTTGTTGAGCCTCCACAATGCATGCCAGACGAATATAAAGTTGAAAACGATGCTGTGTCTGCCTACTGGAATTATTACGAAAACGAAAAGCACACAGTGCGTAACAAAAATGAACCTTTGATAACACGCTCATGACAGAAGAAGAAATGAATACTTTAGCTGATCTTATTGTTAAAAAGATAATGGATAGGCAGGTTGAATATGATGCAGAGTTTTTAAGAGAAATATCTAAAGACGACTTAAAAGATATAGAAGTGTCTTTTCAAGATCCTTACTTAAAAAAAAATGAGATTATAGGAAGACAAATCGAAGCTTTAGAAGAGCTACTTAATGTGCATTTAGAAAATGAAGATTATGAATCAGCAGCGCGTTGCGTTGAAAATATAAACTTTTTACGCTCACAAATAAAATGAAAAAAAGATCAGTAAACCGGTTAGCAGACCACGACCCATCACCTGTTATAAGAAAAAGTAAAGGCTTTCACGTCTTTTGGAATGATAAACTTAATCCAATTACTATGTGGCGTGATTCTGCCAAAGATAAATACCCAATAAAAAAATATCCAATTTAATCGAAGATTAAACCAAGGTCAAGTAAAGTGTGACATTTGGTAGTTAATATAAATAATAATAACAGGCTAATGTCACACAGGAGACTTAACTATTTTATTCGAAATAACATAGTATATAGAAGAGATCCTATTACTGATGAGCCAACTGAATCATATGAATGGGGGGATTTTTACGAATATGGCACGCATGAATGTTATAATCTATTTCAGAGCAAGGCTAAAATAAATTCTAATAAATCCTTTGCTTGGCATGTAATGGTTTTGAAATATCTTAACCCACAATTAGAATTAGAAGACTTAAAAAATTTATGCTATTACATAGCTGATAAAAGAAATAATTTTTGTACATTCGATTTGTATGAGCATTTTATAGATAGACTTGTAGTAGATGTATATAATAAAGATCTAAATCTAGCGCCAAGTAACCGAGCTAGAAAAGTTATATTTAAAGACTCATGTGGTTTGACAATGCACCAGAAGTTAAGCATTGTAGGTTCTTTGATAGGCAGAAACAAACGGGTTACTCCCGAAACTATTTATGACGCGATGCTATACATTAATGACAGCGGCAAAAAAATTACATTCAATGGTATTGCAGATATTCTATCTTGTTCCATTAGAACTGTTCATAGGAATGTGAACGATACTTTAAAGGCAGAAAAAGATATTTTAAATACACAAAATGAAAAAGTATAACATAACAAATTACGTCCGGTATAAGGAAGATCTTAAAAGATCTATGCCGGAAGAGAAGCTTTACCACGAGTACACACGGGATCAACTAATAATTGTATTCATGCCCTTAGTGGAAAACATTGCTCGCAAGTTTGCGACATCACAACAGGCCTCTGGAGTATTAACAATTAATGATTTACTACAGGATGGGCATGTTGGATTAACATTGGCTGTAGATAAGATCGACTGGGAGCGTTTAGGCGCGTCTGAGGACATTGAAAAGACGATTAAGTCTTTCCTATCCAAACGCATTAAAGGAGCCATTAGAAGATCCATTGATCGATGTAGGGGAGACATACGAATCCCTGAGTATAAGCTAACTGAAATACGCAAAGACAACGGCAAAGATCAAGAAATGGTTGCAATGTTCTTTAACAGTATATTTTTAAGTATTGATAAACCAGCGCGCAATGAAGAAGAAGAAATGATCTATCAGATCGCCGATCCTTCCGAGCCATACAATATTCAATTGCTAAATATATATTTGATGGGATTATTGAAAGCTCATCTAAATCATAGAGAGTACGAAGTTTTACGTTTATCATACGGATTAGATTGTGAAAAACATTCCTCTGCACAGATTGCAGATATATTAGACATACAAGTAGAGACGGCAAACATTAGAGTTTCCCAAATTAAAAAAGACGCTATTGACAAACTAATAGCGAATGTAGACGCCTCTCAAGTATTAGATTACCTTTAACTTAAACTAAATTAAATTATGACTATTTACGAAAAACTCAGTGTTATTCAGGCCGAATTTAAGGCTAAAAAATCAAGGTTCAATTCCTTTGGCAAGTACAACTTCAGATCTGCTGAAGATATACTGGAAGCCTTAAAACCATTCAACAGCAAATACAAAGTATTGTTTACTGTGGATGAAGAATTAATATCAACTGATCCGCTGCCGATCATTAAGTCGACCGCTGCTATACACGATGCGGAAGGTGGAATGTCCACATCAGTATCGGCAATTGTAGGAGTTGACCTACATCAAAAGGGTATGCAAGTACCTCAGCAGTTTGGATCTGCGTCCTCTTACGCCAAGAAATACGCTCTTGGAAATTTATTACTAATCGATGACACACAAGACAGCGATGCCACTAATGACCACAATAAAGCAGAAAAAGCAAAGCCTACATTAACATCAACTAAGGATCCAGCTTATGAAAAAGCGGTTGCCTATGTTTCTTCTGGCGGACAGCTTGAGCTCATTAAGAAAAAGTACGCTCTGTCTAAAGAGATAGAGGCTAAATTAACAACCCTATAAAATGAACAAAGAACAGAAAGATGAAATATTACAAAAGCTAGACAACGACGAGCATTACTATGGCGAGTTTGGTAAGCAGTTTTTATCCAACTCCGACATTAAGACTCTTTTAGAGGATCCGCTTAATTTTAAGCAGTCTATGGGCGACAACAATCCTAACCTTATAAAAGGATCTTATTTTCACACCTTAGTACTTGAGCCAGACAAGTTAGAACGATATAAGATTATCGATGCTTCAACCCGTAATACTACTAAGTATAAAGAACTATCTGGTGGTGAGATGTGCCTGCTTGAAAAAGAAGCAGATGAGCTTCAGGTCTTGAGAGATAAACTTATGGCGTGTGATGCGTCAAGAGATCTGATCCAAGACATCGATGTGAGCTACGAAGTGCCCGGAGTGTTTGAGCTTGAGGGTGAGTGGTGGAAAATGAAGGCTGATATTGTAAATAGAACTCAAGGTTATGTAGTGGATTTAAAAACCACAGCAGACATTGATAAGTTTTCTAGGTCTGCTCAAATGTATAACTATGACAGCCAAGCCTACATATACTCCACGTATTTTAATATGGATTTTTTATTCATAGCGGTGTGTAAAAAGTCTCAGAAAATTGGTATCTTTGATTGTTCCCCTCAATTTTTAGAGCGGGGTAAAGATAAGGTAGAGAGAGCAGTAGAACAATATAGATTGTTTTATAAGGATGAAAACTTTGATCCAACGCAGTATTTTATATCTAAAACTTTATAAATTAAATTAACTTAAAACTAGAAATTATGGCAAGTATTATCAAAACAAGTATTGATCTATCTAAAATTGATAAATCAAAAATCATCAAAGGAAAGAAAGGCCAGTACCTTCCTATCACGATTACCCTCAACGACGAGGTAGATCAGTTTGGAAACAACGGTCCAATCATTATGGAACAATCAAAAGAAGAGCGCGAAGCAAAAGCCCAAAAAATCTATCTTGGCAACGTGCAAGTTGTTTGGACTAACGGGCAGAACGTAGATGCAGCTCCTCGTAAAGACGCAGGTCAACCACAACGACAAGCAGCACCACAAGTTGTTGAGGACGACCTTCCGTTCTAATGAAATGTGAATTTTGCGGGAATGTCATGAAAGTACAAGATTACGACTTTTGTGACATATGCCCAGACTGTTTAGAAGACTCTAACTATTAAATTAAATTAAATCAATGCAAGTAAATAATACAGAGATCAATGGATTCTTGATTGACAAGTTCAATCAACACGATCTAGAAGCTGGACAAAAACAAGGAATCTGCCCCTTGTGTTCACCTGACAGAAAACCCAAGAATGCAAAAGCAAAGTGCGCTTCTTATGATTGGGAACGTGGTCTCGGTACTTGCCACAATTGTAGTAAATCATTTCAGTTACACACATATCAGCGTAAAGGTGCTTCAGAAAGAGAATATGTTCGGCCTGAAGCCCTTGAATTAGCTGACAGCGTTGATGTTAAAGTGCTGGGATGGTTTGCCACAAGAGGGATATCTCAGGAAACTGTTGCTAGTCTAGGTATTAGCAACGGTCCTGAGTATATGCCGCAAACCGGTAAAACCGAGAATGTCATAAAGTTTAATTATTTCATGGGCGACCAACTTATTAATATTAAGTATCGCGATGGAAGAAAGAACTTTAAATTATATAAAGGCGCTGAAAAAGTCTTTTATAATATTAACAGCGTAGTAGGCTTCGATTACTGCGTAATAGTAGAGGGCGAAATGGATGTCCTTGCTATACACGAGTCTGGCATAACAAATGTCATCTCAGTGCCGAATGGTGCTACATTAAATACTAATAACTTAGAATACCTAGATAATTGTATTGATTATTTTGAGGACAAGCAAAGAATAATCATTGCAGTTGATTCAGATGAAGCCGGCCAAGCATTGCAATCAGAGTTAGTTCGACGACTAGGCTCCGAGATGTGTTACTTAGCTAGCTTTGAAGATTGTAAAGACGCTAACGAATACTTATTAAAACATGGAAAAGAAAAATTGGCGCAGCGTATTGCCGGAGCAAGACCAGTACCACTCGAAAATGTTACGACGTTCAAAGATGTGGAAGACGAAGTCACGGACTTTGTCCGAAACGGTTTCAAACCTGGCTATCAAGTGGGTTTGGCCAATTTTGATAGCATCTTTTCTACTTATACTGGCCAATTCATTACTGTTACTGGCATTCCAAGCTCTGGTAAATCAGATTTCGTAGACCAGATGGTTGTTGGATACAACCAAAACTATGGATGGAAAACAGCTTACGCTTCCCCAGAAAATCAACCTACTTATTTACATGCCCACAAGCTGATGCGCAAGGTATGGCAAGATATGCCAAAAGCGGAAGACATATACTCCGACCAATGGAATCAAATAGCTGATCACGTTAACAGCAATTTCTTTTTCATTGACATGGAGCGTTATACGTTGGACGCTGTTTTGCGCAAAGGCGCAGAGCTGGTTAAGCGCAAGGGTATTAAGTGCTTGGTAATCGATCCTTTTAATAAAGTGCGAGCGCAAGACGCTTCAGGTGATGTCAACGTCTATACATTAGAGTATCTAAGTAAGATAGAGATCTTCGCTAAAAAGTATGATGTACTTGTTATTGTTGTTGCCCACCCTACTAAAATGTATAAGGGAGCTGACGGCAAGATTGAAGAGCCAACCATGTACAATATCAAAGGCGGCGGCGAATGGTATGATGCTTCATATCACGGGCTATTGGTTCACAGGGATTACGAAGCTAAGACTGTTAAGGTCAAAGTGCTTAAGGTTAAGTTCCAAAACCTTGGAGAGAATGGCGCAGAAGCTCATTTTAAATGGGAACATAAGTCAGGATGCTTTGTACCGCATGAGCAAATAAATATTGGCGATGATAAGATGCCCTGGGAATAGATGGGTAGCGGCACAAAAAATAAGAAAGGTAAACTAATGGGCAATTACACGCCCACGCCGGAGGAAGAACAAGCTTTTATGTGGTGTGTTAGAAACGGCATTAGAATATCTCCTTTGGCTGCTACGCGAGGAACCCCAACTGAATGGCATATAGTTATTGAAACCAATAACAAAAAATCCGTAAGCCCTGAATCATATGGGCCTGGGTTAATATGGGAAAAGTTACACGAGTTTTTTACTTATTATTATGAGAAATATAGAGAAAGAATATAAAGAGCTATTGTCACAGGTTTTAGAAGCCGATGACAAGCCAGATCGCACGGGGGTCGGAACAAGATCTATATTCGGTGCAACTATTGCTCACGACATGGATCTTAACTTTCCACTGCTTACCGGCAAAAAAGTTTCTTTTAATGCAGCAAGAACAGAATTGCTTTGGATACTCAACGGCAGAACTGACTTAAAGTATTTAGAAGATAACGGCGTTAAGTATTGGAGGCCGGACTATGAGCGATCAGGCAGAACTGACGGCACGCTTGGCCCGGTGTATGGAAAACAATGGCGTGATTTTAACGGCGTAGATCAGCTGCAGAATCTTGTGCATAGCATTAAGCGCGATCCTAGCTCAAGGCGCCTTATGATCAGCGCATGGGCTCCGCATGAGATGCATGATATGGCATTGCCTCCTTGCCATCACGCTTTCCAAGTTTATATAAATAACGGGAAAATGGATTTGTTGTGGATGCAGCGATCTGCCGACTTGTTTCTTGGTTTGCCTTATGACATTGCAATGTATGGCTTATTACTAGAGATGCTAGCTAAAGGCGCTGGGTACAAACCTGGAAGATTGATTGCTCAGTTAGGTGATTGCCACCTATACAATAATCATATTGATCAAGCAAAGTTATATATTTCTAACGGCATTAGAGTAATGCCTAAGCTTATATTAGATAAGGGTATTGATGCAACGTGCTCTATACCGGAGGCAAGCGACATAAGAATATGGGGCTATGACCCATACCCAGCGATTAAAGCTGAAATTAATGTAGGAACAACTAACTAAAATTAAAAAAAATGTATTATATTTATCACATACCAAATAAAAAGATTGGCGTTACACGTGATCTTAATAAACGGGTTACTGTAACGCAAGGATACAAGGAGGGTGAATACGAAGTTCTAGATTCTAGTGAAGATATTAATTATATATCTTACAAAGAATTAGAGCTTCAACTACTCTACGGGTATAAGATTGATAATCAATTATATAAAAATTTATTTAATAATAAAAAGAAACCAATGTTACTAAACGCCACAGACGCCACTACTACTTTCCCGTGTCCGCTTAATAAGCTTAAGGGGCAGCTCATGGATGTTAAAGGATTATCCTGGCATACGCCGGAAGGCCATGAGTTTGAAATTAACGAAGCAACCATTCCTTGGATATTAGCCAACGCCAAAGTGTCAATGTATGATAAGACTCGGTCTTATATATACAACAAGGCTTTCTATGAGGCTTTTGCAGAAGACACTGCTGATAACAATGTTTATGACAACATCCGCGAATGGGCATTCCAGCGTGGATTATATGACAAAGGCGATTCAAACACACAATATCTTAAGCTAATGGAAGAGGCTGGGGAACTAGCTCAAGCATTATTAAAGAAAAACAAAAACGAAATTATCGATGCTATCGGTGATATAGTTGTTGTGTTGACTAACCTAGCGCATATGGAAGACTTAGCGATTGAAGCCTGCATTGATGCTGCTTATGATGAGATTAAAAATCGTAAAGGCGCAATGGTAAACGGCACTTTTGTAAAACAACAATCGTTCCCAAGCGGAACTACTGATCACTGGAAAAAAGTAACACTATGAGAGACAAAGTAATTAAACAAGTAGTAGATAAGATCATGAGCCGATCTGATGTAGGCTTTAAAAAGTATGGCGTAACGCTACACGAAGACGATCAATCTCTTGACACTTGGCTGAATCATTTGCAAGAAGAGCTTATGGATGCTGTAAATTATATTGAGAAAGCACGAATGGTGTTGCGTGATGAAGTTGAAGATTGTTACATAAGAGATCAAAACGATGCGGAGAAAGAGATCTAAAAAGAAAGGACCAGTACAGGCAAAGCGGATAACGTATGACGGGATAAACTTTGCTTCGGGCCTTGAGAGATACATGTACATGGCTTTGAAGAAAGCTAAAATTAGCGCTGAATACGAGGGCACAACGTTTGAGCTTTTACCAGCGTTTGATTTTGTAAATGAATCAATAGAGCGCCAATCAAATGGCAAAGGCGAATATAGAAACCGTGGCTGCAAAAAAATATTAAACATTAAATATACGCCGGATTTTGTAGCGGATGATTTTATAATTGAGTGCAAAGGAAGAGCCAACGAATCGTTTCCAATTAGATGGAAGTTATTTAAAAAGTGGTTGTGTGACAACAACGACAATAGGGTGTTATATAAACCACAAAATCAAACAGAATGCGACAAGACAATCGACATGATCCGGTTAGCCAGAAAAAGCTAGCTAGACAAAAATACGTCGAGCGCCAGATCGACAAGTGGGCTAGGTGGTCTATGGCTACCAGAGGCCGGATTAAGTTCAAAGAACTTGTAGAGATACAGGATAAATATAATATCAAATGTTATGGCTAAAACAAAAACAATCAGCATTGTTACGTATAAGAAAGTAACGAAAAGAAGACCAGGCGTTCACGCAAAAACTAAAAATAGTAACTCTAAAACAAGCAAAAATTATGTCAAAAAATATGCAGGACAAGGAAGATAAGGGCTGGACAATACAACTAGGAGTATATCCTGGGGTTGTATTTGGCTTTAGAACATACAACAACGAAGATTCAACAATCCACGTGCTATACGTGCCATTTTTTGATGTGGCTGTTATAATAGATAAGTAATGGGATTATTTGACGAGAGGATAGCTTATAAGCCCTTTGAATACCCTGATTATTACACAGAGGGTTGGCTAAAGCAAGCGCAGGCATTTTGGCTGCACACAGAGATCTCAATGCAATCAGATATTAAAGACTGGAATGAAAAACTCACCCCAAAAGAAAAAAGCCTTGTTGGAAACATTTTACTTGGCTTCGCTCAGACAGAATGTGCAGTGTCCGATTATTGGACCCAAAAAGTGGTATCTTGGTTTCCGAAACATGAGATAAAACAAATGGCTATGATGTTTGGTAGCCAAGAGACAGTACACGCTGTAGCGTACAGCTACTTGAATGAAACATTAGGACTAGAAGATTATGAAGCGTTTTTACACGAGCCTGCAACGGCTGATAGGTTCGAAAACCTGGTGGCATACGACGGGGAATCCCATATTGGAATTGCTCGTTCTCTTGCTGTTTTTAGTGCTTTTGCGGAAGGAGTTAGCCTTTATAGCGCTTTTGCTGTATTATATTCTTTTCAAATGAGAAATCTTTTGAAAGGTATTGGGCAGCAAATGAAGTGGAGCGTTCGTGACGAGTCATTACACAGTAAGATGGGCTGTCAGTTGTTTCGCCATATGTGCGAAGAGAACAATCAACTAGCGCATCTATGCAAGGCTGATATAATCAAAGCGGCTGAGACAATGGTTGATCTCGAGATTAAATACATTGATAAGATGTTTGAGATGGGGGATATCGAAGGTATATCTGCTAATGACTTAAAGCATTTTATAAAAAAGAGAGCAAATGAAAAACTCGTGGAACTTGGTTATGCCGATTTATCTGGGCATTTTGTTTTTAACGGATCTGCTGCCAGTAATCTTGATTGGTTTTATCATCTCACTGGCGGGCACACTCATACTGATTTCTTTGCTATTAGGTCTACGGATTACAGTAAAGCGGGCGAAAACGAGGATTTTGAAGATATTTGGTAATAAAAAAAAGATATGAAAGGACAAAAACAAAGCAAGGCAGACTTGCACGACAAACAAATCAAAGCTATTGTTAATACTTTGAAAAACATAATTGGAGAACTAGATAATATTCGTAACTTATCGGTTGGCACATTAGAAACTGTAAAGCTTATG
>Ga0209652_1002306_pt1 | contig 14865 bp, 14 predicted proteins | sample SaaInl74LU_5_DNA_FD_184641 | JGI IMG/M metagenome (GOLD analysis project Ga0209652, IMG submission 184641) | Marine microbial communities from expanding oxygen minimum zones in the Saanich Inlet - ESP_74LU_5_DNA (SPAdes) (version 2) | ecosystem: Environmental > Aquatic > Marine > Intertidal zone...
GGCCGTAACGCCATTGAGTTGTGTCGGATAATGAAGTGAGTTTAGAGCTAAGCGAAAAATAAATTTTGGCCTTATTTTCACTTATTTTTTTGAATTTTGTAAATAAGTTGAAATCAGAGGGACAGCGAGGGACCGTGGGCAAAAGTACAATGCCCATGCATACACATGAAAAAACACGAGAAAGGAGAAGTACTAAGAGACTCAAAGAACTTAGGAATTAGATGCTTCTGCTGCTGCTGCTACTGCTGCCTCTTCCGCCTTGGCCATGTTAGAACGAATCTTTGCAATCGACTCAAATATTGTGGCAATGCCCCCAATATGAGAGCCATGCTCCTTTTTCATGTCTGGTGTGTACTCCATACTGCTCAACCTACACAGCTCTTGAAGAAGTTCCGTAATCAAATCATCCACCAAACCAGGGATGAAACTTTCCACCTCGCTCTCCCACTTCGATTTCTCTGCAGATGTCAGAGGGTACTTTGAAGGTTTGAAATATATCTTATGGTCAGCTGATGCTCGTTGACGAAGCGCCACGTAAACTTCCTTGCATCGACCCCGCATGGTATTGGATGTCGAATTCGCTTTACCTGGGGCGAGATTCTTGCCGAGCCAAGGCTGGTTTCTTGTACTTTTATCCACATCTTGATTCTGTTTCAGACATTCCAAAACAAAATTGGCACATGACCACATATTACAATTACTGAAGCTGAGGGCCGCATGGACGCGCGAGGAATGCGCCATACGATCAAATGCAGTTGGCTTGGTTGCGGAGGAAGAAGATAACGATGAAGGAGACCGCTTGGCAGCTCGAGCTTCAGTGGACACTCTCGAGTCTGGCTTGCGTTTGGCGCCTTGAGGGGATGGGTTTTGATCTCGCGAAGCAATCTCATCTAGCACGCTAATCATATAAGTTTGATTCTCAGTCAGCATATCTACTTTCTTGCTCAGATCAGTTTGATTCTCAAGGAGCGTGTCAACTTTACAGCTCAAATCCTTGTAGTTGTTTTGTTGCGCAGAGACGATATTAGAGAGCATCTTGACAGCCATCTTCGCTCTCTTTGCTTCGGATGCATCGGCATCTCCCATGTTTGCAGCATTCTTAGCCTGAAAGTCATACCTCACAGCTGTTCCCCACTCTGAAAGAGTTTTGAAGTCAATGTTATGTTCCCTTGCAGCTCCATGAATAGCCATAATGATTTTGGACTGGAGTGTGAGCTCTTTCTTCACATCATCATAGTACATGAGCAGCGATGCGACCATAGCATCCCGGAATCCACGCAATCGTGGCTCATTCAACTCTGGCACACCTTTTCCAGCGAAGAGTGATGCACAGAATGCATCCACACTTTCTTGGTTTGTTGTTGTGTTGAAGGCTTCAATGGTCGGAGCACTAACTTTCATGTTGGGATCTTGCCACCCTGCAAGAACCTTTCCAGCCATCACCACATGCAACTTCGCCGTGAAGTAATGAAAAGCTAAGTTGTCTCCTTTGAAGTCCCACCCACCTCTTGCAATGGTAGCAAAGATAGCAAGGAGGGGATTGAAAACCATCTCGTCAGTGGCAGTGACACGAAGCCCATGACTAGAAGCTCCTTCGTGCACACCCTCCACACCGCTCTTGTAGCACTTCTCCAGAATGCTAGAAACCTTGGTGGATGCTCCTCCATCTTTCATATCGACATAGCCCTTCAGGATCCAGTTGATTCCATTTGTGGCGGATGTAGATGTAGACGCCTTGGCTTTTCCGTGCCCCCCAATCAAGTAGCACGCAATTGCGTGGTAAACATCGAGCACCCAATCTTTAGCATCAGGATGGAATGTCATTAAGTACTGCTGTCCTTTCTTCAGCTCACCCCAATCAAGAGATAGAAACTCTCGTTCTTCTTCCCACTGTGCGGAGTTCCATGTGGATGTTGATACCTCGCCACCACGTCCAACAGCATGAAATAGAATCAGGATGACACAGCGCTCCTCATAGCCAAGGCCCTCATTTTCTTGATTCATGAGGAAGCGGCAGCAATTCGCTAGAGTCCTCCTACTGAATCCAACGGTTTTCTTCGATATTGCTTCCCCACGGGCGATTGCCGCCACAGATGCCCTGAGTCGGAGGCCACTGTAGAGTTCTTCATACCAATCACATGTGCTGGTGAAGGCGAGGGCTTTGTGTTCGTTGAATAGAACGGTCTTGACTCCGCTGAGATACTGCAGTTGCACCTTAGTCTTCAGATTCTTCCCACTACCTTTCACAGCACTTTTCTTCTTCACGGTGAAAAGGTAGTTGGCGAATTCCGCCATTTTCTTCCTGATAGGAGGGTCATTCGTATTCGCCAGGGAACCATTTTCAAGAACTTGGCCGGTGATGTCGTCCGGTGTTAAATCATCAAATTGTGGATACTTTTGTATCAAAGCAAAAGCATTCCAATGTTTGATGGAACTTGAATGAACTTTCCTGATACTGGTACCTTTAATGTCCAAAGGTTTGAAACGCTCTTCGTCGTCGTCGTCGTCGTCTTCGTCATCCTCCTCGTCCTCGTCTTCGGCCTCTCCTGACGGTAGCTGCACAATATCATCACCGTCCTGATCCTCTCCTCCATTGAGCAGATGTTGTTGAATCGACTGTTCTTGTAGCCTCCGTCTAAAATTCAAGGCGGCAGCGGAGGTAGTGCGGGCGCTACCGCCGCCACTTGGTAGCATGTTGCTACTGCTGCCGTAGTACCATAACTTTTCGGTGAGGTGATGTAACTTTAGAAGGGCCGTGTTGGGGAACCACATGGGTGCAGTGTAATAAAAATAATTATTATAATACCCAATAATAAAGCGGGAGTACAAGGATGATGTTGGAGACGGTTATGTTATGCTAATGATCCGGTGAGCTGAGCTTATGTAGTTGAGGCTGATCCGAGTGGATGTTTTTTTGCCATGGTGATGGTGAGAACTCGAACTCCATCCTTCAACGCATGCAAAAGATGTTGTGATCGAAGAGTGTAGAGGGAGGGAAGACCGAGAGCAGAGGGACGGCAATAAATTCCTCGAAAAACGGGGAACGGAGGGACCTGGCGGTCCCTCGGGGGGACCCTTCGGGTCCCTTTAAAAAAAATTTTGATGGATGGTTGCTTTCGTCGAATTCTTTTGCTTTTGCGGTGATTTTTTGTACTGTTTCCGCCGTAGCATATTGGTAGAGTACCTGTGTAGGTACATTAGATCCACTCACAACTTTGCGCCATCATCAGACTCGTTGTTGTGACGCATGAACCTAATTCTCTGATAAGTTCCAAGTAGGGTCCCTTGTCCAGTTCCAAGTTGGTTCCAACGACGCCGTTAGGAGGGCAGGAGTAGTCTACACCACGAGGCAATACAAAGGCCAAGATGAAACGCTGGACGGTACTGACAGCAGCCGCATCGTGTGCAATAATAACGTCATCATCATCATCATCCTGCTGCTGTCACGCATTCGCTCCTCCAATACATCTTGATGGCAATACACTTCGGTCATCATCAGCAGCTGCAACTACTACAACACGTGTATTTCTATTTGATCTCAAGCAACGATTGAACAATCAACAACGCAGTCCTGAGCAACAACAATCGAGGTCTCGGATACCTGAGGAGGAGTTATATTATCTAAGCCGCGGATTTGGATTTAGCAGCGAAGAAGAAGAAGATTTTAACGATCCACTCCAATTGCCATATACAATTGATCTGACAGCATCACGACCTACACGCATCAGTGACGCTAACACTGAAAATCAAGCTGTTACTTCCAGACTGCTCCTTCGTCATTTAGAAGCGGAAGATATCAAATCTATTCTACCTGAAATCGTCCGGGAGTTTGGTGCCTACGAAGCACCAACATCAACGGGTTCCAAGCTTGGTGATGAAGTTGCCACTTGGATAGAAAACTTTTTGTTTTCATTTACAGTATTGGTTGGGTTAGACCAGCGTGTTGAACGACGGAAGAAGGGATACAGTGCAAATGTACCACCAGATCATAATGTAGTTTGTCTTGTGGAAGTTTCTCCAGTGACCAATAACAACAGAGATGATGCAGCAACAACAGTGTCGTATACAGAACAAATAGTAGGAATTGCCGAGTTGAGTTGGCAACCTCCCGATCCAACACGCAACGCTCCACCATTTGTGTTACCATACTTTGCAAAGGATATTATAAGTCGTTTCATTCCCAGTAACGGAGGAACAACAAATGATAAAGAGGATGAGCGCAAGGTGCCCAAAGGATATGTTTCAAATGTCCTTACGTGGAAAAGTCGTCGAGGATTGGGATATAGTCGAGTGCTAATGGCAGCACTGGAAGGTATCGCACGAAGATGGGGTTGTGACGATATAAGATTGCACGTGGATGCAGATGAGGTGTCAGGCAAAGTCGCGAGAGGGCTCTACTGGAGTTTAGGATATGAAGCTGTTCCTGACAGGGGAAATAACCAGGTTGGTTATGAATGGATGGGTCCCAGTATGGCAAATCGTGGACTATATTTGGTGGAAGGAGTTCCACTACTTTATCTTCGCAAGAGTTTGAACGAAGATGTTGGCATGCAATAATCATGCCTAAGGTTGGTCCCTATAGTTTACCTAAAATTTACGTAAATGCAATGCGACATAATCCTACGAAACGATTCTCTGACAGTACATCAGCTGCAACAATGAGACGACAAAGGCCATCTAGTTGAAACAGCGTCATTCACGTCAAGAGAAACACTTTTCAGCAGAGTCATTGACACAAGCAACTTTATCTAAAACCAGCTTCCCTTCTTTCCAGCGGGTGTCTTGGCAGCATCCTTTGCAATCGTCACCACATCCTCAATCACTGGGTGATTACCAGGAATGGTATCAGTCCACTGGTAAACAACATCGTCTCCTTGCACAACAAATGTTCCGCCTGTACGCAACACTCCTTCAGGGAATTCTCCAAACTTCATATCTTTCGGTATAGGTGATACCTTGTTTACAACTCCAAAGTAATTCATCCACTCTTTGAAACCTAACTCAGGTGCAGTCATCTTAAAGTTCTTGATTGCATCCGATTCCTTATCCACTTCATCAAATCTACCGAAGCCAACAGCTTTGTAAGTGTCGAAACTGTAGTCATCAACAAACATTTGTGATCGTGGCATCCATGGATTAGCATCTAAGAATGTATTGAGTTTCACTGCATCTCCAATAGACACAAAGATTGGTCCACCGATACCCATTTCCTCCAACTCGTCGCTGGAAGCACACCATTCCTTGGCGTAGCTCCAGCAGTAAGGTCATCCCATATGACGCAAGAAGATGACGACATGTGGATTATTACCCTTAATGGCGTCATCTATTCTAACGAAGTCTCCTTCCGCGTTGGTTACAACCCCAGATCTAATGGGAGCAGCATTCGACAGAGTTGGTGTATTCACAAATTCTTCGGGAATGTCACACACAGTTGTGCCCTCATCGCTACTGCTGCTGTATGCTCGCACTGATACTGGAGTACGGAGCGGTGTAGTGAAGGCGCTTGCTGTCGACGCCACAAGGGCGGAAAGAGCGGCTATTGAGGCAAGCGACCTCATCTTCTTTTTTTGTGGAGATGATGAGAGGAACACTTTTCTTGCATGAATGAGTCAGTGCAATGATGCTCGCTAATAACCATGTCGCTAACAACGCGCCACATTTTTGTGAAGCTGCTCATGCAAGCATGGAGTCGGTGCCTCCCATACATCACAAGACATCACAGCCAGCTATTCTTCTAGAGCATTTAACTTCTGATTATGTTCTCACTGGTATCTCCTCGCGCTGTCCGGCCGCCCAATTGCCTTGCTCGAGCTTGTCGAGAGGCTAGGAAATGGAGCGGCGCTGTATCACTTGCACCATCATGGGAACGGACAACTAACACGCCGACTAGCTACGGCCGACCGCCGTCATTTGCTCGGGCTGCCTCCTCTGGGACCGTTGCTAGTTTTAAGAATCTCTCCTTCGGTCACGCTAATACCAACCTTTTGGAGAATGTGGATTTCTCGATTGAAGCAGGGTCAAAGGTTACTATTATGGGGCAGAATGGTTCAGGCAAATCAACAATTATCAAACTATTAAGTAAGAACCTCTATCCTGATGAAGGGCAATGTATTATAGGTCCAGGGCAGACTGTTGCCTGTGCACAGCAGACAATGCCAACAGCAAGTAGAGACATGACCGTGAAGGAGTTTTTTACTAACCAACTCAATGATGAATCATTGTTAGACCACGAGATTGAGACTAAAATGGCCAAGGCTTTGCGAGATGTGGTACTGGAAGCTCCGGGAGATAGAATTGTGAAATCGTTTAGTGGAGGTCAACAGGCTAGACTATTGCTCGCTGCTGCATTGATACAGGATCCAACAATATTATTGATGGACGAGCCAACGAATAACTTGGACGCTGACGGTTTATATCATCTTCAAAGCCTTATACAAATGACAGATAAGACATGTGTGGTGATCAGCCACGATGAAGATTTTCTCAATGCCTTCACTGACCAGGTACTCTACTTAGACATGTTCAGCAAGAAGGTTGAAACATACTGGGGTGACTATTGGTTTGTCAAGGAGGAAATTCGGAAGAGGATCAAAAAAGAGAATGCCGTCAATGCTCAACTGAAGAAAAAAGCTCAGGCCAAGAAGGACCAAGCTAACAAATTTGCCGGTAAGGGTGGTGGCCTACGGAAAGTAGCAAAGACTATGCGAGGGTTAGCAGCTGAAATAGAAGACCAGATGCAGGATGTGCGACGAGAGGATTATACTCTCTCTGAATTTACAGTGCCCTTTTCTGCGCCAGCGGGCTCACCATCGGGGAAGATGATGCGTATAGAGCAGGTTAGCGCCTACAACCGATCAGCGAAAATGTCCGAACCTGTAGATTTGGGAAGAGGATCAAGGGTTCAAGTGACCGGCCCTAATGGTATCGGCAAGACAAACTTTTTGGAGATGATCGTGGACCGCTCTGCTCCAGGAGTTATGATAGATGATGAAGCTGATATTGGTTACTACCGGCAAGATTTCTCTAACCTTGACTTTGATTCAACACCTTTACAATGTTTAGAAGAGGTGTCCAGTCATCGTCACACCAATGAGCAGATTCGTAAGACTGCAGGAAGATTTTTCCTTGGAAATCGCATTATGAAACAAAAAGTGGTTACACTGTCAGAGGGACAGAAGGGGTTGTTATCTTTGGCCTGTCTTTGTCTACAGGAACCATCTATCCTTATCATTGATGAGCCAACCAATCACATAAACTTTCGTCATCTTCCTGCTTTGGCATATGCAGTGAACAATTTCAAGGGTCCTGTGTTGCTGGTTTCTCACGACCAGCACTTTGTCAGTTCTGTAGGGGTTAACACTACTATTGATATGGGCAAAGTGCTTAATGCTAAGGCGTGAGTTATGTTTGCAGTCACACAGGAAAACATGATGTTGCATGTGTCCGAGATGATGGAAATCAATAGACAAGAGGGTTAGCCCATTGCCTATTTAATATTTCACGCATAATCGATTGTACTCTTGAGGCGGCATGCACTTATGTAATGAAGGAGATACTTAAGTAGTCATAAATGAGAAAGAATATTTTATTTTCAGACGAAGTCCGTCCGTTAGACAGGCGCTGCTTTGATGCTCGCTAATAACCATCGTCGCTAACGACGCGCCACATTTTTGTTTAGGTGCGCTGCATAATGCATCGCAGACCTTGTGGTAACATACAAGTGCGTGCTCATTGCCTAGCTTGACCATCGCAAGTGCAAGCCGAAGTTCAGCTGGTGGTGTTTTCTAGTGGTGCGGTAAAACGATGAGGTCAATCTACGCATCTGTTCTATTGCTCCACTGTTTATCTGTGGCTGCATTTGCTCCAACAAAGATGCATCGATGCCCAGTTCATTATAAGAAACATATAATTATATCAGCTAACAATCTAGAGGATGACGATCATACAGGGTACAACAACGTCGATCAGAAAAATCAACTCTCCGAGCCATCCTCATTAGTTCGCGAAAGAATAAAGAATGGAAACTACCTTGATGTGCTCCAAGTTTCAGTTGTCCTCTTCTTTCTTTTGACCTTGTGGATATCTGGAGGCAACATACTGAGTGACTATTCATCGTCCACATCCAATGATCCAAATGGTGCTGGAAAAAGTAGAGTATACAAGTACATTGATGCAGACAAATTATTGCGTGATGAATTTGATAGAGAAGATTCGAAAGTAATATTTGAGTAGTGCAGTGCCATCATCTTGGAACAAAACGTTATAAAGAGTTTGTCAACTACCTGCGTACTCTACCACTGACAGCACTGGAATCTACAGAAATCCAATCCTCATTGCTCAGTCGCAATTTCCCCATCACACTTGCTCCTATCCAATGTGCTACATCTGCTGCGAAAGGATCAGGATACTTAACTTGAACACCTCCTTCTTGACCATCACTTCTCTCTACTGCCGCTTTCAAACTTTGAAAACGGCCTTGTGCAATTGACGATACCTCCATTCCATCATCTTTCTTCTCTTCCTCCATTGCTTGTGTATCATCACCTAACGAAACACCACACGCTGATTTGATTGCAGTTTCTACTTCCACTTTCAGTCCTTTACCAAAAGAACGCAATGCAACACTGCCACCACCAAGCAGTATAATATTCTGCAGCGCAACCTTTCTAAAGTCAATTGGAGAAGCCAATACACTATTGAGTATAGCATATACCAAACTTGTTGGCTGCGTATAGTCTAAATAAACTTGGTGAAAGGCCTCCAGGAGTGGCTGAACTGATACTTGTATTGTGCTCGATACTGTTGATGCTTCAGATGGATCGTTTGATTGCTTTATCAGTGTCGATAATTCGACAGAAATGGTTGTTGCTGCTGTTGATATATCCGTGTTCGGAGCAGACATCCACGCCTGAACAATTACATTTACATCTTCCACAGTGGCATTTGTTGCCCAGTCTTCATTTGCTTCTTGGTACAATGCCAACATTTTGCGTAAGAATGCCTGATATCCAGCAGGTATTGCTTGATATGTCTCCACCAAAAACGAAGAACCTGGTACCAAAACTGCAACGCGGGCCTCATTCGTTCCAATGTCAACCACCAGAGATGCCTTGGGTTGTTGTGTCATCAACGGGTTACTAGACAGATTCATACCCTCGAGTAAGTATTGCACGCTTCCAAAACCTCCCCCATTCACCAGTAAAACTGATCCCAAATTCAAATAATCAAGTAGCACTCGAAGTAGTGCCTCCCGTAAATGTCGAGGAGGAAAGATATCATTCATCAAAACCAGAATGCGATGACGAGACGGTCGCTGAATGAACAAAATTGAGGTCAAAATATATGAAAATAGGGGATAAAGCGTCTTTTCCCAGTCGTAACTACTGGTCACTTTGCTGTGCGCATTGTCACCACCAATAACGGCATCAGATGACGACGACAGATAATTGTAAAAATGATTCCAGGTACATGATGATGTACACATGCCATCGTCTATTCCCAAGGCTCCCCCATCGCCACTGCTGAGTACACGGCGAGGCTTGGGCTCTCCTGCAAATCCAACCTTGATTCTGGAGCAACCAAGCTCGACCACAATTGTTTGGTGGGTTGACATGGTTGTGCCTCAAATTTATGATGATGCGATATTTGCGTAGGAATCAAGTCGAGTCAAACCAGGTCAAACCGATGCACTTGGATAACGTTGGATAAACAAACATGACATTGATAATTGATGGGAGCTTCATTGCTCGAGACAATAGATGCTAGTCAGTGCATCTTCTTCGCGAGGTTTCAAAGCAAGGCCTCCGGGTAGCCGTTTCTACCGCTGACAAAAGCTGTAGCTGCAACATTTCATCATCTCTCATCCCTACACATACAAGCTTCTCATGACATCCAATCATTATGACTCTGCTATGGGCGAAGTCATCCCCGGCTTGTGGGTCGGCAATCTAATGTCAGTCTCCAAAATGCTCCAACTGCACCAGAATAGTAACATGGAGACGCACCTAACAATCATCTCGGTACTATCCAATCCGAATTTGATTCGGCTAGTTTCAGATATACTGGAGCAGAATCGCCTCAAACAATCAACACGTAATGATGCAAACAGCCATACAATTCGGATAAGACATGAGATTATAGAGCTGAAAGATTTGGCAGAAACAGATTTTTTGCCAGTGCTACCGGATGCGTTGATGCTTATTGATGATGCTTTAGGTTGCCACACTGCAAGCAGCAGTGGCAATGATGGCATCAGCAATGATATAAATCAGCAAAGAATATGTCTGGTACATTGCGCAAGAGGCGGAAGTCGATCTGTGTCCATAGTAATCGCATACTTGTTATCACGCCATGGATCCAGGTTCAAGTCATTCGATGATGCGCTGCAACAAGTGCGGAGAGTTAGACAAATCGCCCAGCCAAACATTGGCTTTTCTTTAGCTCTACAACGATTCGAAAAGACTTTGCGTGAAGAACGACGAGAGCAACACAAGAACTGTTCTTCATCCTAACACTCTCTCATCAGCATTACTACTTGTTATTGCGATTTCTTATATGACAAACAAAAATTCCAAAAAATAAAAACCAAACATCATTATTGTTGCTGTTGGTTGATTGCTTCTCGACTTGAGTTTGATATGAACTACACCGACATGAAATCCTGCACCACATCTTTACCCAACGCAGTACGCTTGTCATCCAAGTCAACGTACCAAGAGCCACCATCACTAACAAAGGTTACCGAAGAACTATCTCCATCATCACTATTCACGCATTCAGATTCTGCACATTGAGCAGCATTATTCCCAGACAGAATCCAACTTTCACTCTTTTCACCATCCTCACCACTTTTTGTGAAATACCTCAGAGTACCATCCCTCCCCATTTCCAACGTGGATGATGATTTCGTGTTGCAGTATTTCTCTGATAATTTCTCTGGAAGAACATCCCAAATTCCACATTGACTCTTCCACTGGCCAGGAAGAAGCACGTCACCAGATTCTATCTTTTTCGTAACACGAATGTGACGTAGGATGGTGAAGAAGAGGAGTGTCATGATGCCAATTCCAAAGATGGTTGGTGTCTTTGACGAAGATTTACTCTTTGATACAACGGGTTGTTTTGGGGTAGGTGGTGGTGTCACCTTCTTCGTTTCGTTGCTATCCTCTTCGGCAATCTGTTCCATTTTCTTTTCTGGTTTGCTAATTCGTTTGATCTTAACTCCGCACGGACGTAGCTAATTAAGACAAAGAAATTAGGATAAGAACGACATGATATGAAAACAAGAGTCGCTGAAACCAAAAACAACTTACCATATCAGCCACCTTTGGATCACTTAAAATAGGCTGCGCCAATTGCAACGTAGCCTTACCATTCATCCCCTTCGGAATGGCCATGACAATTTCATTCCCCATGCAAAAGTTGGACAGCTTCAAACTTTGAATCATCTCAGTCCCATCTTGGTCACATACACCCCCATACGATAAATTCCGCAGCGTATCTTCCGTGGCCGATGATTGCACTTGACGTACGACATCGGACACAAGAGCTTTATTGGAGTCAAATTCGAGTTGAAGCAACTCAAATCTGCGAGAGTTGGGATCCATTAGCAGCAAGACTACTTGGATCGGTTTTGCTGCTGGAGAGGCGGCGGGCCGCGCAGTGGCAGCTTTATTGGTACTCGACCCCTTGGGTTCAACAGCCACACCAACTACAGTATCATCGTCCACAAACTTTTTCTTCTTTTTGAAGGACATGCCTTTTGCAATACTTTTGATGACATTCTTCTTCTTCTTCTTTTTCTTGGTGGCGTCCGTCGCTACCGACGAACCTCCAGACGGCATGGTGAAGGGTTGCTTGGCTAGAACGGAAGACGAAGACGACTCTCTACTTCAGTGTGGACGCAGCGGCCGAAGATACTGGCGTGTTGTGTTATGCGTTTTGTGAGGTTTTGTGTTTTGCGTTTGGCGAGAGCCAGCTCTAGAGCGCGCCAGCCGGCTGGTATGCGGTGTTGCTGCAGTTCGTGCCAGAAAGATTGTGTTGTTGCACTTCGCGCCAGAAAGATCCCCAACCGTTCCCGCCTTTTTTGTCATTATTTTGCCACAAAAAAGTGAGTTGGAAGTCGAAGTCGATCGTGAATGAGTTAAATCACCGCCGTTACTACCACTTCGAGGCAACTGCTCTGCTCTACTCTTACAATGGCAAAAAACGCACTAGCAACAACAGCCGCCTTGTTGCTGTTATCTCAATCAGCTCAAGTGGCTGCGTTCGTGACAACGCCTGCTGTGACCAAGACATGCAGAGACTCTCTGGCAAAACACACAACTCTCCCACAGCAGTTGTACGCTACACTAGACGACAACAATCATTATGATTCCCCTGCCATAGATTTGTCAAACACCATTATTGATGACCGAAGAAATTTCATCAAGTCTGTCGTATCCATGGGCTTGGCAGCATCCTCTATTCCAACAGCAGCACTTGCAGAGGATGCTGCTGTATCTGCTGCAACTCCATCACCAGTTCAAGTGGTCGCCATCGGTGATACCAAAAAGCTATTCAACGAGGGGAGAGCACTTGAGGCACAAGGAAATATCCTAGCTGCACAAAGATTGTACATTAAAGTGACAAAAATCTCACCCAGATTTATCTACGGTTGGGCCAATTTGAGTAATACGCTAGTTGCCCAAGGCCAACTGAATGATGCCGATCAAACGTATACAAAAGCAATTAATTTGTGTGAAGAAAACTTGAAGGAAGCGGAGGAATCATTCGGAATTAAGCGTTGTGATGATTTATATCTTTTATTACTCAACCGCGGATCGGTGCGGTTGAACAATGGCATGTCAAAGGAGGCTCTCACTGATTTACAAAAAGCGAATACGCTGAGAGCACGGCCCGATGCAGTCATATTACAAAACTTGGCGAGGGCCCAAGAACTCAACTCGTTTTACGCACAATCGGATAAATCTTATACAACTGCCATCTCCATGACGGCAAATGAAGTGAATCCCTTCTGGTTACGAAGTTCCATGGTCAAGTACCAACTGAACGATATCAATGGCGCCATGGATCTAATGAAACGAGTTGAAAACCGCTTCCCCGAGGCACCAGAAGTTCGTGCCGCTTATGCAGTGCTACTGTTGGCCAAAGGTGATGAAGATGCGGCGAGGAAAAAGTTTTTGGAAATTCCGGACCGTCAAAGGGTCAAGTATGCAGATGGGGAGTTTTTGGAGAAGGTTGTTGCATGGCCCTCTGCGATGAAGGAGGGGCTGTCAACGCTGACCAAGGCGGTTGGAGATAGCTCGAAGGAGGCAATTGGAGATAGCTCCCAGGAGAGTTAAAATCAGCAATGAAGTTTAATTAGAAGTACTTAGATAGCGGTTTGACCCAATAGAATGATATAGTCACTTCTTCAATCTTCCTTTGGCAAACTTCGCCATGGCATACTTGAAGCTCTTTGATACTCCAGCGGAAAAGAACCCTTTGATACTTTGACTCTTTGCTGCGGGAGCTACAATATTAGCTAGCTCTGTCCTTAGCAATTCACTTCCCCGAAGGATAGAATCTTTGCCACTAGCATCACCAACAATCTCATCTAATTGTAGCCTGTTTGGTAGATTCTGTATTAATTGCTTTCGCATAGCAATGTCATTGAAATCGAGTTCCAATTTCACCTCATCCTTGTTTAATATACCTGAACTTTGCATGTCACTCAAGATTGAAGAATACATGTTATCCCACAAAGCTTGCATGCCTGGTGTCTCTACAAGCTTTTTGACTTTGTTAGGATCTTCGGCACCAGTTTGCATCCGTATATCTCCAGCGTAAGAAATACCTGCAATTGTATTGTAGAGTTGAGTGATCGGCAATGACATGTCTTCATTTTCTCTTTCGCCTCCGTGGAGAAGTATAGATGCTGAGACTGCTGCCAAAAGATTTTGTTGTTGCGCCTCTGCTATTTCATCTCTCCTATTCACCACTACCTGCTCTTGTTCCTCGTTTTCTGATGAAGGAGTAGTACTCAAATCAATCTCCACCGTAGGTTTGTGCATCCTCCCAGCCAAGTATAGATACTTCCAGCACGTCAAGTCTTCAATCAAATCATCCGTAGATACAATACCATACTTGATTTCTCGTTGAATTGTGGTTGTTGTTGTAGTAGGATGATTGGTGGCAGTATCAATCCCATGAACATCATTCATTACATTTATATCCACATCCACAAATGGATGAAAGTACAACCTTGCACCAAAATTTTGCATCCAATGCACAAACCTTGCCCCACCAACTCGTGCAAATCCAGAATAATGATGTGATTGAGAGACAAGATTCTCTTTGTGCCATGAATACGGATCATCGACAGCAAGAATGATATCCACCATGCCAGCGGATGAGGATTGTTGTTGGAGTACACCTGATCCGTAGCCAAATGCATAGTTGAGTCGTCCTCCAGTTGTTGTTGGAAAGGAGTTTACAATTGCAGTGAGTTCATTGTTGGTGGTTAGTAGGGGACTATTATTATTTGTTTGTCGTTGTTGCTTATTGATGTGCGGCTCGGCAGTGTCTTGTGTTTGAATGGTGCTTGGGCTGGAAAACGGTCGAGATTGTGGTGATGGTTTATTAATAGCTCGTCGCCCCAAGCAGCAGGAACGTTTTATTATTATTATCGCCGACATGGTGGCATCGAGTGGATGCGTTCAAGATGGAGCCGTTACATTTCTGTTGGAGAGATATGCAACAAGTTGTAAATTCAGAAGGAGCTATGTCTAATGAAACCATTAACATTAGCCCTCAATTTAATGGAAGAGCTGCTACCTTCGGAGAGCATCAGAGAGTTGCACAGATGAGATGGATGTTGGTATC
>Ga0209652_1002307_pt1 | contig 14865 bp, 17 predicted proteins | sample SaaInl74LU_5_DNA_FD_184641 | JGI IMG/M metagenome (GOLD analysis project Ga0209652, IMG submission 184641) | Marine microbial communities from expanding oxygen minimum zones in the Saanich Inlet - ESP_74LU_5_DNA (SPAdes) (version 2) | ecosystem: Environmental > Aquatic > Marine > Intertidal zone...
CATTTTCCTCGATAAAAAATTAAATTTTTATTCTTTTAAGCGCAATTATCCGCAAATTTGAGCTTTATGGAATTTATTGATACACATGCGCATCTTTATTTATATCAATTCGAATCAGATATAGAGGCCGTCATTCAAGAAGCCAGAAACAATCACGTGTCAAAAGTGCTTTTACCTAATATAGATTCAGGGTCGATAGATGGTTTGTTGCGTTTAAAAGCAAAGTTTCCAGATTATTTTGAGGTGATGATGGGGGTTCACCCTTGCTCAATTGACGATAATTATCAGAAGGAATTGAAGATTGCTGAAGCTCAGTTTTTAGGTCAAGGTTTTGTAGGTGTGGGCGAAATCGGACTGGATTATTATTGGGACACCAAGTATAAAGCTGAACAAACGAAAGCCTTTCGCACCCAAATCAATTGGGCAAAAGACTTGAAACTTCCTATTGCGGTTCATTGCCGAGAAGCGTTTGACGACATTTTAGAGATAATTGACGAGGAGCAAGATGGGCGACTTCGAGGTGTCTTGCACTGTTTTACGGGCAATGTGGATCAAGCCAAACAGTTAATTGACAATGGTTTTCTTCTAGGTGTTGGAGGTGTTATTACATACAGGAACAGCGGTTTGGATAAAACCATTACGGAAATCGATCTTAATCATCTTATTTTAGAAACAGACGCACCTTATTTGTCTCCGGTTCCTTATCGAGGCAAAAGAAATCAAAGTGCCTATTTGATACATGTCGCTGAAAAATTAGCGGAGGTCAAAGATTGCGCACTTGCAGATTTGGCTATGGTTACGACGGCTAATGCCAGGGCTTTGTTTAATTTTCAATAGACTAGCAAGCTTTATGTCAATTTTCTTTCTCGAAATACTAAGTTCGACCTTTCTGACCTTAAATAAATGAATTTTTTTTCTTTGTGGAATTTAATTTATATTTTTGGCTCACTCTTCTTCTGGGAGAGGTGCAGGAGTGGTTGAACTGGCTTGCCTGGAAAGCAAGTAAACCAGCAATGGTTTCAAGGGTTCGAATCCCTTTCTCTCCGCCAGAAGAAAGAATTTTAAAACGAAAACAAAACAATTAAAAACAAACAAAATTAACTAGTATGAAAAAACTAAGTATTATCCTTGCTCTAGTAGCAATTTTTACTTTCGGAATGAATGTTCAGGCTCAAGAAGAAATGGATTCCGTAGAGACAGTTGCTGAAGAGGTAGTAGATTCAGCAGCAGAAGTGACTGAAGCAGCTGAAGTTCCGGCAGAGGAAATGCCTGCGGAAGAAGCGCCTGAAGAGGAAGCTTCCGGACACAAAATTTTATTGGAGAAGTTCATTGAGGGTGGTGCTGGTTTCATGTCGCTCGTTTTGGTTTGTTTAATTTTCGGATTAGCATTCTGCATAGAAAGAATTATTTCTTTGAGTTTAGCATCTACGAATTCAAATAAATTATTAACCCAAGTTGAAGAGAATCTTTCTAACGGAAATGTAGAGGGTGCTAAAGAAGTATGTAAGGCTAGCAGAAGCCCAATCGCTTCTATTATGTATCAAGGTTTATCTCGTTCTAAAGACGGTTTGGATATCGTTGAAAAGTCGGTATTGGCTTACGGTTCGGTTGAAATGGGACGTTTGGAAAGAGGTTTAACTTGGATTTCTTTGGCTATTGGTTTAGCTCCAATGTTAGGATTCTTGGGAACGGTAATTGGTATGATTGGAGCCTTTGACGCGATTGAGGCGGCGGGAGATATCTCTCCAACGGTTGTTGCTGGTGGTATTAAAGTGGCTCTTTTAACAACGGTATTCGGTTTGATTGTAGCGATTATTCTACAAATTTTTTACAACTACATTGTGTCAAGAATTGATAGTATTGTAAATGATATGGAAGATGCTTCAATCTCTTTCATTGACATGTTGAAGAAGCATAAGATTTCAGCTTAATTTTTAACTTAATAAAAAGGAAAGCATGGAAACATTTGGAGAAATCGGACTATACATTACTTATGTGCTGATAGCTATTGCACTAGTTGGAACGTTAGCTGGGGTGGTAATCGCTGTAGCACAAAACTGGAAAGATGGCGGAATGCACGCAGTGATTGGTATAGGAGCAGTATTAATATTTTTTGGAATTGGTTACGTTTTAAGTTCTGACGATGTATCTCAGCGTTTGATGGAAAAAGGGTTTGGAGACCCGGTTTCTTATAAAAGATCGAGCGCAGGAATCATTACCGTGTATACTTTAGCTATAGTTGCTTCAGTGTTGGTTTTGGTGGATGTTGTTAAGGGATTTATGGACGGTAATTAGAAAATAGTATGGCAAGAAGTAAAACAAAAGGCGCAAAAGAAATTGATGCGAGTAGCATGGCGGATATCGCCTTTCTCTTGCTGATTTTCTTCCTTGTGACCACTACGATTGACCAAGACAAGGGAATTATCCATAAGCTACCTGCTTGGTCTGAAGAGCCACCACCAGATGATGTGCGTATCAATGACAAGAACTTATTAGAAATTCTTGTTAATGCAAACAATCAATTGTTGGTTGAGCAAGAATATATGGAGCTGGACGAATTGAAGGATGTCGTAATTAAGCACTTGGACAACCGAGGAAAGTTGCCAAACTTTTCGGAGAGTCCACAAGAGGCTGTGATTTCCTTGAAAAATGATAGGGGTACTAATTACGGCACCTATATTGAAATTCAAAATTCATTGAAAGCAGCTTACGCGGAGGTACGCGATAAGTATGCATTAACTTTGACAAATGGCTCTATGAACTATAGGGAGATTGATGAATGCTCAGACAATGAAGATTTGGATTCTGCGAAGAGAAATTCCTGTGATGATTTGAAGAAAAAAGTTCAGGAAGAGTATCCGATGAAGATCTCTGAAGCAGAACCGGTAAATTTAGGAGGTAATTGATATGTCTAGATTTAGTAAAGATTCAGGAAAAAAGGAGACGCCGGCAATTTCAACGGCATCGTTACCCGATATTATTTTTATGCTACTTTTCTTTTTCATGGTAGTAACTGTGATGAGAGAAACAAATCCTATCTTGAAAATTAAGTTGCCACAAGCTACAGAGTTGAGTAAGATAGAGTTAAAGGAATCTGTGGCATACATACTTATAGGAACACCTACAGATGTAAATACCTTCGGATCAGCTCCGCGCATTCAATTGAATGATCAATATGCTGAAGTTGAAAATGTGAAGGCTTTTGTTAAGCAATCATATGCCGAAGTGCCAGATGCTTACAAAGGAATTTTTACAGTTTCCTTGAAAGTAGATGAAGAAGTAACCATGGGTATTGTTACCGATGTTAAGCAAGAGCTAAGAAAAGCAGATGCTTTGAAAATTATCTATGCTGCCAATAAAAAGGTAGAGCAGGATTAAATTTATTTGTTTGTTATTGGAAAGTCCCCGTCAATTTGATGGGGACTTTTTTTGTATCCATACGTGCGGTATGGTTTCCCTGGTTTAAACAACTTACACACACATGACAAAACCACGGAATAAAACTCAATAAAAATGCGTTTCTTTAAGTATGCTGTCTCAAGAAAGATATATTAGTTTGATGTTGCTTAGTTTTTTCGTGTTGATGTTTGTTTTTGTTTTGTTTGCAAAACAGATGTACACGAAGTACGAGATCAACCAACAACATGTTGAACTCGTGCTACCCGAATTGGATTAGTCTTTAGTAAAAGGGTTTTAAGCTAATACCAAAAAAGTGGAAGCCAGTTGCACGACAAAAATATCGAGGTGATTATTTTAGTATACCTCTTGAAATTACTATTCGTTGAATTTCACTGGTCCCTTCGTAAATTTCAGTGATCTTAGCATCGCGCATTAAACGCTCAACGTGGTACTCTTTCACATAGCCGTAACCACCATGAACTTGCACAGCTTGCACTGTAGTTTTCATCGCAACCTCACTAGCGAATACTTTAGCCATAGCGCTTGCTTGGGTATAGTCTTTACCTTCATCTTTTAATGCGGCAGCCTTGTAAACAAGGAGTCGGGCAGCTTCTATTTCGGTTGCCATATCGGCGAGCTTAAAAGCGATAGCTTGGTGTTTGGATATTTCTTTTCCGAATGCTTTACGTTCTTTAGAGTATTTTACTGAAAGCTCATAAGCCCCTTGCGCTATTCCTAAAGCTTGAGCCGCAATTCCGATTCTACCTCCAGACAAGGTTTCCATAGCAAATTTAAACCCGAACCCATCATCACCGATTCTATTCTCTTTAGGCACCTTAACATCCTGAAAAAGTAAACTGCGGGTGTCGGAGCTTCTAATGCCTAACTTGTCTTCTTTAGCACCCAAAGTAAAACCTTCCATGCCCTTTTCCATAATCAGCACGTTGATTCCTCGGTGTCCTTTTTCTGTGTCAGTTTGAGCGATAACTAAATAAATGTCAGCTTTACCGCCATTGGTTATCCAATTTTTTGTTCCGTTTACCACATAGTGGTCGCCCTTATCAATCGCTGTTGTGCGTTGGCTTGTTGCATCACTTCCCGCCTCTGGCTCGCTTAGGGCAAAAGCACCCAATTTCTCACCGGAAGCCAACGGTTTAAGGTATTTTTCTTTTTGCTCTTCATTACCGTATTTTTCTATACCCCAACATACCAATGAATTATTTACACTCATCGCTACAGAGCAAGAGTTGTCGATTTTTGAAATTTCTTCGATAGCAATACAATAACTAAGGGTGTCCATTCCCCCGCCATTATACTTAGGATCAACCATCATACCCATGAATCCTAACTGACCAAGTTCTTTGAGTAATTCAGTGGGATGTGTCATGTGGGTATCCCTTTCGATTACACCAGGCAAACATTGGTTTTGGGCAAAACTTCGGGCGGCTTGTTGCACGGCTAACTGTTCTTCGTTTAATTGGAAATTCATATGCTCATTTTCTGCTTATCGTGATCCTACAAATTTAACCCAAATTTTGGAGTTAAACTTTGTAATGTTGGTTGAAATTGAATAATATAGCTTCATTAAACTGCTTAGCTTTTTTATTCTACCTTTGAGCTATGGTAATCTACAGTGTAACAATTAAGGTCGATTTAGACACTCACGATGAGTGGCTAGCTTGGATGAAAAAGGAGCACATATCAGAGGTACTCAATACGGGTAAATTCGTAAAATACAAATTTCACAAGGTACTAGCCGACGATGAGCGGGATGGGATTACCTATAATGTGCAATATTATGCCCTTAACATGAGTGACTATTTTGACTATCAAGCGGAACACGCCTTGACGCTGCAGGCGAAAACCCTTGAGCGATTTAAGGATAAGTTTGTTGCCTTCAGAACCTTGTTAAAAGAAGTTGAATAATTCGCTTCAGACCTTTTAAAATTGTAACTTAGAGATTATGCGTTTTAAAATTTTTCAAACCGAAAAGCCGCGACGATTTTCTTTTCATACACGCTATTATGATGAAAATAAGTTGGCTGAAGATACCGGTGCAAAAGTGGAAAAGGGCAGCTTTTCAAGATATAAAAATCGGTATGCAGATCAAATGGGTCCTAGCCGAGCAGAAGAAGCTAAACGAAGAAGACGGACCTTGTTGGTTACGGTTTTAATTATGCTGGGAATAACCTACATCTTTATACGTTTTTCCAATACCTTGGAAAAAATATTAACCCTATTTTTGCAGTAATGCACCAAGAATTTATAAGAGTCAATGGCTAATCGTATTCAACTTTTACCGGATGCCATAGCGAATCAAATCGCTGCTGGTGAAGTTATTCAACGTCCTGCAAGTATTGTAAAGGAGTTGATGGAAAATGCGGTGGACGCCGAGGCTTCAAATATCAAGTTGATTATTAAAAATGCCGGCCGAACCCTCGTTCAAGTGATTGATGACGGTATCGGAATGTCGCCTACAGATGCGCGCATGAGTTTCGAAAAGCACGCTACTTCAAAGATCAAAGACATCAACGATCTTTTTGCGATTGTGACTAAGGGTTTTAGAGGAGAAGCGTTAGCTTCCGTTGGAGCGGTTGCCCAGGTTGAGCTCAAAACAAGACAAGAGGAAGACACTGTGGGTACGCAAATCCACATCGCGGGATCTACTATTGAAAAGCAAGAACCTTGTCAAACGGCAAAGGGTACATCTATAGCGGTAAAGAATATCTTTTTTAATGTACCCGCGCGCCGTAACTTTTTAAAGAGTGACAATGTCGAGACGAAGCATATTATCGATGAGTTTTTTAGAATCGCACTACCCCACCCTGAAGTTTCATTTTCGCTAATTGTCAATGATCATGAGTTGTATCATTTAAAATCGGGTAATTTACGTCAACGTATAGTCGCTCTTTTCGGTGACAAATACAATGATAAAATTGTGCCGATTCAAGAGGAAACAGATGTGGTAAGTATTGGTGGTTTTATTGGAAAGCCTGAAGCTGCAAAGAAGACACGTGGCGAGCAATATATTTTTGTAAACAAGCGCTTTATTAAAAGCAACTATTTAAATCATGCGATTTTTAAAGCGTATGAAGATATTATTACCAAGGATAAATTTCCTTTCTTTCTTTTATTCATGGAATTAGATCCTGCTCGCATAGATATCAACGTGCATCCAAGTAAGCACGAGATAAAGTTTGATGAAGAGCGCTTGATATATACTTTTGTCAATGCAGCAGCCCGGCATGGCTTAGCTCAATACAGTGTAACTCCGAGCCTGGATTTTGAGCAAGAAGATTCTTTTACGCAAATGGGTACATTTGGACAAAAAGATAAGAATTTCGATATCCAGAAATCAGCCATGAATTTTACAAAAACTGATTTTCCTTTCACAGCGAAACAAAAAGCTCGGACTGGTGAAAAATCGAATTTGGACAATTGGCAGGACCTTTACAAAATAAATAATGATCAGCGCTCGCAATCACTAGTTCAGCGAGTGAGTCAGATACATAGTGAATTGCCTATAGAAGGTTTGCCCGACACCAACCAGCCTATACTTCGTGAGAAGGTGAATGCACCATATCAACTGCACCGAAAGTACATTATTTCCCCTATTAAATCGGGTTATATCATGTTCGATCAACAAGCGATGCATCAGCGTATTTTGTTTGAGCGCTATTTACAAACGATGCAGTCCAACAAAAGTTTGAGTCAACAACAGTTGTTTCCTCAAAATCTTGAGTTTTCGCCTCAAGATGCCGCGATTATGAAGGAAATATTGCCAGATATTAATACCTTAGGTTTTGATATTAGTGAATTTGGCGATAACAACTTTGTCATTCATAGTTTTCCTGCGGACATAGAATATGTGAATGAAACTCAGATTATCGATGAGTTTATTGAACAGTATAAGCAGGGCGCAAGCTTGGCTAATTTTAGCAAAAGAGAAAATGTCGCTAAATCCCTGGCGTATAGTGCTTCCATAAAGCACGGTAAAGTACTAAGTGCCCAGGAAATGCAGAATTTGATTGATGAATTGTTTGCCTGCGAAAATCCACAATCAACACCTGCAGGAAAGAAAACATTCGTTAAATACACCCTCGAAGAACTCGATAAGGCTTTTGAGAAGTAGCCCTCGTGTTTGGGTTGTTACGAGAATAATCGACAAAGGAGATTTACGAAGCAATCTCTTGCATGTACTCAATAGAAAAAAATAAGCTCTCCCAACTTATTACCTTCAAAGACATGCATCCAATAGTCAAAGTGGGATATGTGTATATACTTACAAACGAAGCAAACACAACGCTTTACGTTGGGGTAACAGCTGAATTGCATACAAGAATTTATAAGCATAAATCTAATTACTACCCCAACAGTTTTTCTGCTAGATATAAATTAAATAAGCTGGTATATTATAAATGTTTTGACACAATTCAAGAAGCTGTCTGGTTTGAGAAAAAGTTAAAAGGAGGGAATCGAGATAACAAAATCAATTTGATTTGTAGTTTAAATCCAACGTGGCGTGATTTATCTGCCGAAATTTATCATTTCGATTAATGGTTTAAGCACTTTCTCAAGATTGCTTTGTCGCTCCTTCGTCACTCCGCGCAATAACCAAATTTAAAAAGTCTACTTATAACACCCCTACTCTGGTTATTGCGAGGTACGAAGCAATCTCATTTAAGTGTTCATTATTCATTCTACATTATCAATTAGGAACCTTAGTTCTTCCTCATCCACTCAGCGATTTTGGGAAAATGATCTTTTGGAGCATCATTGTGACTGAGCATATCTACATGTCCATAATCGTGCAAATTGCCAGAAGATTGTGCTAAATACCAGTAGTCTTTTTTGGCACGCTTTACTTCATCCATCAAAAGTTTAACATCTTTCGGTCGACCGAGCAAGGTGTCGTTTTTGCCTGCAATAAATAATAAGGGAGGCAATTGCTTTTCCTCAAAAGCCCGACCGTAATCAAAGCCATCTATGTTGTCAATCCAAGGGCTGTTTACCTTTAACCACTGGTTGATTTGCTTATAGTGTTCGATAGGTTCATTGTCTGAACCTACTCCAAGTTTAACCGCTGGAAAGTAGCCATAAATTGGATTCAAAATCTTTCCTAAAGCATACCACCCCAGGCTTAGCTTTTTGAAATATTCCCAATTTCTAATGGTAATCCACCGCTTCACGCCAAAAAGTATCGCATTTTGAATATTGTTTTCGAATCGAACCATGTAGGCTAGCAGCAAAACACCGCCCCAGGAATGCGCTGCGGCGTATACGGGTGTATCTCCTTTGATTTCCTTTATTTTTTGCATAGATAAAGGGATGTCTGTTTTTATAACATCAACTTGACCATAAGGACTATTTCTATTCATTCTTGGCGTGCTCTCTCCCCTTCCCTGCATATCCAACACAAAAACATCATAGCCTTGTTTAGCTAAAAAAGGACCATAGCCCTTCAAACTTTTGGAGTAAAATATTTTGCCATTTTCCATGGAGCCATGCAAAAGAAACACCGGTTTTCCCTCGGGGTTTTCGTAAATTCTTTTCAGATGAAGTTGGCCTTCTCCAATCGGAATAAAAATCGATTCTGCGCGCATATGGCTGCAAAAGTAAGGCTTTACTCATATTCTTATTGCCCAATATTCCCTACACTCCACAAAAGCATTGCCCACTTCTATTTGGCACTTCCCTCAAAAGGAAACCAAACTATTTTTAAGTTTAAGATGAAATAATACTTAGCTTGTCTATGAAAGATCAATTTGAAGTTGTAGGTGGTTTAAAATTAAAGGGTGATATCGTGCCGCAAGGCGCAAAAAACGAGGCCCTTCAGGTGCTTTGTGCTCCTTTGCTCACTTCAGAGCGTGTAGTGATGCACAACTTACCCGACATACGCGATGTAAACTTTTTAATTGAGTTGCTTAAAGAACTCGGAGTGAAAGTTGAAAAACTTCGCGCAGGTAGCTATAGTTTTCAGGCGGATGAAGTAAACTTAGAATATTTACATAGTAATGCCTTTAAAAAAAGAGCAAGTTCATTGCGTGGTTCGGTGATGATCATGGGTCCGCTATTGGCTCGTTTTAAGAAGGCTTATATTCCTAAACCTGGTGGTGATAAAATTGGTGCACGACCGCTAGACACCCACTTTTTAAGTTTTCAAAAATTAGGTGCGGAGTTTACTTACAATCAATCAGACAACTTTTATACGGTTACAGCAGACAATTTGAAGGGCACTTACATGTTGATGAATGAGCCTTCGGTTACAGGCACCGCTAATGTCGTGATGGCGGCTGTTATGGCCAAAGGACACACTACGATTTACAATGCGGCTTGTGAGCCTTATTTACAACAACTCTGTGGCATGCTAAATAGTATGGGCGCAAAGATTAAGGGTGTTGGCAGTAATTTGTTGGAGATAGATGGAGTGACCGAATTGGGTGGCTGTGAGCATACTCTACTTCCTGATTTTATTGAAGTGGGATCGTTCATCGGATTAGCTGCAGCGACCGCCTCTGAATTGACGATTAAAAATTGTAGAATAGATAAACTGGGTCCGATTCCCGATGTTTTTAAGCGCCTGGGTATTCAAATGGAGTTTCGAGGCGACGATATTTATGTGCCTGCTCAAGAGCATTATGAAATTCAACGCATGATAGATGGTTCTATACCAACAATTTATGATGCGCCTTGGCCAGGGTTTACGCCGGACCTGATTTCAATTATTCTCGTGGCAGCGATTCAAGCGGAGGGAAGTGTGTTGATACACCAAAAAATGTTTGATGCACGTTTGTTTTTCATTGATAAATTGAAAGATATGGGTGCGCAAATCATTTTGTGTGATCCGCACAGGGCAACAGTAATAGGAATCAATAGAAAATATAAACTACGAGGCATTCAAATGAGTAGCCCGGATATTCGCGCGGGTGTAGCTTTGCTTATCGCTGCCTTGTCTGCTGAGGGGACCAGTATTATTTCCAATATTCATCAAATCGACCGGGGTTATCAGAATATAGATGGTCGATTGAATGCATTGGGCGCAAGTATAAAAAGACTTTAATTTTTTTTCAAAAACTGGATGTTTCGCTTCAGCCCATGAAATTTTGTTCGTTTTACTGCACTGCCTTCAAATAATTTGTCAAAAATTTCTTCGGTAATCTCCTCCCATTCTTCAGAAGATTTAGAGAGTAATTCATTTTTAGGTTCAAAAGCAGGTTCATTGTGATGTTTGGCTCTTGCGTTAATTGGACAAACCTCTTGACAAATATCACAACCATACATCCAGCCTTCCATTTTGTTTTTAAAAGATGCTGGGATTTGGTCTTTCAATTCTATCGTTAGATAGGAAATACATTTACTAGCATCCATTTGATATGGGGCATAAATGGCGTCAGTTGGGCAGGCATCAATGCATTTTGTACATGAGCCGCAGTAATCTTTTACTGGTCCGTCGGGCACTAATTCAAGGTCTAAAATAAGCTCGGCTAAAAAAAAGTATGAGCCCTTACCCTTGGTAAGCATAAGGGTGTTTTTACCTATCCAGCCCACTCCACTTTTTTGGGCCCAGACACGCTCCATAACCGGTGCACTATCCACAAATGCACGGCCATCGACTTCCCCAATCTCGTCTTGAATGAAGCGAAGCAGTAATTTTAATTTTTTTCGAATCACTTTATGGTAATCCTTCCCGTAGGCATACTTGGAAATTTTTGGTGCCGATGTATCGGTTTGTTTTTTCTCAGTGAAGTAATTAAAGGACAGGGAAATGACCGATTTTGCTCCAGGCACCAACTTCCTTGGGTCGGTGCGTAGGTCGAAATGATTGGCCATATAGGCCATTTCACCATGGAGATTTTGATTGAGCCAAGCCTCTAACTTCCTGGCTTCGTGGTTTAAAAATTCAGCCCGCGCTATACCAACTGCCTCGAAGCCTAATTCGTAGGCCTTACTTTTTATTCGCTGGGTGTTTTTCTCAATGGATGAAGACATAGCGTGAGAGTAATTATGTTCTAATGTGCTAAAGATACAACATACTTAAAAAGCCTTTGCTTTTCTTGTCCTTATCCGACAAATTGTAGTCTACTGCTAAGTATTTCTGCCAATCTGTCTCAAAAAATGCCGTGGCAAAATTTTTGTCAAGCTATCTTTGCATAAAAAATTACAGCGATGGCGAAAAAGGATAAAGAAACAGTTGAAGAACAAGAGTTGACACCAAATGAAAATGAACATATGCAAGAGACTGAAACGGCGGTTCAGGAAGAATTAGATCCTGTGGAGGAGCTGAAGCAACAACTGGCTGAGCAAAAGGAAAAGTATCTTCGTTTGTTTGCGGATTTTGATAACTACAAAAAACGAACAGCTAAAGAGCGGATTGAGCTGTTAAACACAGCGGGTAAAGACATTATTTTGAGTGTTATTCCTGTTATTGATGATTTTGAACGTGCTATAGCTGGAGCTGAAAATGCTAAAGATGTAGATTCGGTAAAAGAAGGAATGCTCTTGATTAAAAATAAAATGTTTAGCGTTCTTCAGCAGCGCGGATTAAAGCAAATGGAATCAAAAGGGCAGGATTTTGATGCTGAACAGCATGAGGCGATAACAGAAATTCCTGCACCGAGTGACGATATGAAAGGAAAGGTTATTGATGAGGTAGAGAAAGGATATATGATGAACGATAAAATCATTCGCTATGCGAAAGTGGTTGTCGGAAAATAAAAGCAGCTAAGAGAGGAGATAAAGATATGGCGAAGAGAGATTACTATGAGGTGTTGGGTGTAGATAAGAACGCTACCGAAGCAGAAATTAAAAAAGCTTACCGCAAGGTGGCCTTAAAGTATCACCCCGACAGAAATCAAGGTGATTCAGAAGCAGAGGATAAGTTTAAAGAAGCGGCAGAGGCTTATGAGATTCTCGGCAATGCGGAGAAAAAAGCAAAATATGATCGCTTTGGTCATGCGGGTGTAGGGAATGGTCAAGGAGGTTTTGGCGGAGGGGCAGGCATGAACATGGAAGATATTTTCAGCAATTTTGGAGATATTTTCGGGGGTGGTGGCGACTTCGGTTCTTTCTTCGGTGGTGGTAGCCGTGGAGGGCGAAGGGTACGTAAAGGAAGTAATTTGCGTGTTAAGGTTAAATTGAGTCTGGCGGATATCGAAGCGGGCGTTGAGAAAAAACTAAAGATTAATCGTTTGGTCAATGTTGCGGGAGCGTCATACACAACTTGTTCTACGTGTGGAGGAAACGGATCGGTGCGTCGAGTGACGAACACTATCCTGGGCCAAATGCAAACGACAGCAACCTGTCCAAGCTGTAATGGAGCTGGTCAAAGCATGGATACTCGTCCACCCGGATCGGATGAAAATGGACAAAAGCGCGAGGAGCGAGTGGTCTCTGTAAATATACCTGCTGGTGTTGAGGATGGTATGCAATTGCAGGTGAGGGGCGAGGGAAATGAAGGCCCCATGAACGGTCCTGCCGGTGATTTAATTGTACTGATTGAAGAGATTCCTCATGACAGTTTGGTTCGAGATGGGCAGAATGTATTGTATAGACTAGGGTTGAATTTTGCAGATGCTGCTTTAGGAACTTCTGTTGAGGTTCCTACTATTAGCGGCAAAGCAAAGATTAAAATTCCAGAAGGTACGCAAAGCGGTAAAGTCTTACGGTTGAAGGGCAAAGGTCTACCTTCGGTAAATGCCTATGGCAAGGGAGATGAGTTGATTTATATATCTGTTTATACACCTAAGCGTTTAACTAAAGAAGAGAAGCAAGTGCTGGAGAAATTTAGAAGTTCAGAAAATTTTGCCCCAAGTGATGAAAAAGGCGATCGCGGTTTCTTTGAAAACGTGAAAGATTTTTTTAGTTAAATTTATACTGTTCTGATACTACCAACTTAACCCCAAACCATACTGTGAAAAAACTATATATTTTAGCCGTCTCTTTATTTACAGGAGTCTTATTGGCTCAAAGTTATACGCCAGCCTCCGAAGATGTCTTTCTTTTTTCTTCTGGAGAAAAAGAAGTGTTTAAGGTTGTTTTTGATGAACTTACGATGAATCAGGCGGAATCGGCCTTTAAGGAGTATTTAAAAAATTACAAAGCAAAAGTTGAATCTGTAAAAGGCGTAAGTGGTGAATATCTTGCGAATGATTTGCTTTTGAGTGATGTCAATCAAGGTTCTACCAATCTAATAGTGAAATTTACCGAGCTTGAAGGTGATGCGGGCATGTATATACATTATTTACATGATCAGCAAACGGTGACCTCGGCTAACACACCCGATGAAGTCTTGGCCTATAAGCAATTTACAGAACGCATAGCGGATAAAGCGGTATTCATAGCATTCGAAGAGCTCATCAAAGCAAAAAAGAATCTAATTAAGGATAAAGAAAAAGAGTTGAACGGCCTCGAGAAGGATGAGCTGAAAGCGAACGAAAACATTGGTAAATCAAGGCAATCGATCAAGCATTCGGAATCAACGCTAACTATGTTGGCTGGTCAACTTGAAAACCAGCGAAACTTACTTGCCGCTAAGACGAAGCAGGTTAATGAAAAAGAAGCGGAGATTGCTAGTGTTGATGTGAAAGCGCTAGAAGCACAAATCAAAGAGAAAGAAAAAGAGAATAAATCCCTTGTTAGTGATATTGAAAAGGCTCGAGAAGAAATGGCTAAAATTACAGGTGACTTAGCTATTGAAAACATTAATTTGGATAACCAGCGGAAGAGTATTCAAGCACAAAAAGATTTACTAGGCACCTCCGATGATAAGAAGATGTTGAAAGACATTCAAAGCTTGGAAAAAGAACAAGCCAAGCTGCTTACTACAATTGCAGAGATGGAAGGAACGATTGCCAATAAAGATGCTTCTATTCTGTCTATGCAAGGTGAGATGAAAGCAAACGCTTCGCAGATAGCAAAAATTCAAGGGAAAATAACCGAACACAACGAAGACGCGCTAAAGGAGCAACTCAAGCTGCTGGAAAAAGATTTGAAATCTTTTGAAAATGATGTAGACAAAACGACGAAGGAGATAAGTAAGGAGAATGTAAACATTGCCAATGAAGAGGAAAATATTCGTCAAGCTGAAGGAGAAATCATTCGTTTAAAAGATGCTCAATTGAATAAGAAGGAAGAAATCAAGCAAGCCAACAAAGCCCTACAAGACCTTGAAAGTAAGCAGGGTGAATATAAATAGTAGTTATTCAGTTCTAAGTAATTTTAAATTTAAATGACAAACTTGATTTTACATATACCTCATTCATCTGATAGGATACCTATGGATAAGGGGTATGTGGTAGACAAGAAAACTCTTGACGAAGAAATCATCAAATTAACAGACTGGTATACCGATGACCTTTTTTCCCTTGAGGATAGTATAATTGTCAGAGCAGACTTCTCAAGAATATTTTGTGACACTGAAAGGTTTTCTGACGATAGCCAAGAGGTTATGGCACAATATGGTATGGG
>Ga0209652_1002311_pt1 | contig 14824 bp, 2 predicted proteins | sample SaaInl74LU_5_DNA_FD_184641 | JGI IMG/M metagenome (GOLD analysis project Ga0209652, IMG submission 184641) | Marine microbial communities from expanding oxygen minimum zones in the Saanich Inlet - ESP_74LU_5_DNA (SPAdes) (version 2) | ecosystem: Environmental > Aquatic > Marine > Intertidal zone ...
TCGTCGGCATGGAACATTGCGCTCGAAGTAACAACTCAAGTGGACGGTGCTCACGGAGGCGAACCATTCTCTACGCAGCCGTCAGTCATTGTGAATAACAAAAAGGGTGAACATCAGCCGTCATTCGAAGGTAGAGTAGGGGTGCAGCTGAATCAACGTCCGAATGAAACATTCGAGCCCATTTGGAAGGAAGACTTGCCTGTACCAACTTCAATTGTCGACATGCATGTATCTCAAGATGTAATAGAAGGTCGTGTCGATTTCAATGGGCTTGGAGTGAACGCTGCAGGTAATTATCAACTGAAATTCACGCTGTATGATGAGCACGATTTGATCATGGCGACGACAATTGGAAACAACTTCACCGTGAGCGTGGGTGAAATGCATCAACTTGGATTCATTACTCATCCGGAGTCAGCATTTGGCGGTACTGAGTTTGGCATTCAGCCCATCTTGTCTGTACAGGATCGTGGTGGCAACACTGTGGAGAGTATACATGAAGGGATGGTCACTGTGTCATTACAAAATGGATCTGACGGAGCTTCCCTTCGTTGTTTGAACACGGAAGGATTCGACGTACCAATCAAAGATGGACTTGCCGCATTCAAGGGGCTCTTCCTCGACGATGCAGCAATGGAATATTCGCTCCATTTTTCCACAGACTTGAACCTCGAAGGTGAAAGACAATTAACTTCCAACACATTATCCGTCGGCATTGGACCGGCTGCTCAAATAGATATCGTCCGAGATGTATCTCATGGCTCGGCCGGAAAGGCATTTGCATCGCAGCCGCGAGTAGAGGTCAAAGATGCTGGAGGGAATGTACTAAAATTCGACTCGTCTTCTGCGGTGAGAATTTCATTCTACTACAATCCGTCTCAGGGAAGAATATCTCCATCAGATCACACTACTGCATTTTTGGAAGAAGGGGTTGTTCAGTTCAGAAGACTTGCAATAGATAAAGCTGGTTATGGTTACAGATTGAAGTACGAATTTCTACAGTTCGATGGTGCTTCACTCGAAGAGACTTCGATTGGCACGATAGGTGCATATTTCAACGTTGATATCGGTCCTCCGCACCGTCTATCGATCCTCCAACACACGTCAGGAGGATGGGCGGGTAACCAGCCATTTCATATTCAACCAAAGGTTGCATTAGTGGATGCTGGGGGTAATGTTGTCTCTTCCGACTCAACGAGTATTGTCATAGCTCATTTGACCCCATCCTTGGCGTACGATTCCAAAGTGATTATCAACACTGCAAATGATGCAACACCTTCCATCGTTCTCGCTGAATTTGCACAGAGTATAGAGGAAGATGAAAGGACATTGTATGGGCCTGGTGATGTTATTCATATTGACGTGATATTCGATCAAGAAGTGGCCATATTTCCCTCTGTAGATAATGGCACTCTCCCAAGACTGATGCTCAATGCTGCTGGAGCCTATGCCGAACTAGTCGATGAAACTTCACACGGACAACTCTCAAGTAAACTTTGTTTTAAGTATTTGGTACAAGAGGGTCACTCGCAACTAGAACTGAATTATCTGTCGAGTGAAACGTCGCTCGTTCCCAATGATTACACTATCGAGGATGCGTTTGGACGCAACGCCAATCTAGTCCTGCCAGCATTGGGACTTGAGTCTTCTCTTTCCGCTTCCAAGAAGATAGAAATCTCTCACAAAAGACCAACAATCACAAACATCGATGTCGATGTGCCATCGGGGGAATACGGAGCAGGACAAGTAATCAACTTTGCTGTGTCGTTTGATCGGCAGGTAGTCGTATCTGGGATCCCACTGTTGCCGCTCAATGTTCCAATGCCTGCGACTTACACTCATGGATCAGGCACGGCTACTTTGCATTTCGAGTTTCGAGTAATTGAAGGAGACAACTTAGACCGACTTGATGTCTCAACTCAAGCAGATGCGTCACTCATGCTACCTTTGCCCCATGATGACACGATTACTCTGTTCACCAATGGAGCTTCTTCGTCTCTGGTAACAGCCGATCTTGCATACAGAGCAATTAGTCTTCCAGACAGTCTTGACATAGCGATTGATACCACTCCACCTACTGTAATCAGCATATCTCCGCAAGCGTTGACAACACCAGATGGAACTTATGCCGTAGGAGATGTCTTGACATTCCAAGTCATTTTTGACAAGCCAGTTGATGTGAGTACATGCCAATGCACAATCTATTTTGCATTCACACTCCTTTCGCCAAATGATGCTGACTCCTTCTCTTCTCAACTCATAGGTCGACAAAGGCTTGGAGCTAACTCTGAGCAATGGAGGGGTAGCACAGTACGTCTCAGGATCAGGCACAGAGGCTTTACTTTTGGAATACGCTGTCAAAGAAGATGATGATAAATTGTCTAATCTTGGCTTCTTCGACACAAGATCCCTTGTTGCCCAAAACACAGAGGGAGGAAGAGTCCCAGTGGCAGGCTACGTCCGCCGAGTCTCCTCCAACCCAACCACTGATGCCATCCTCGATCTCGACAGCGTACCCAATTTTGCCGATGATCATGCGATCCAGATCGATGTGGAACGTCCCCGAATGCTCAGTGTTTCATTCGATAACAGCGACGAGGGAAGAGAATTGATACAGGGCGATTTGTTGACTATTCTAATGCAATTCAGCGCCCCCGTCGTTGTGAAGGAGTCTTTATCTCCACTGCTGGGACTTCTAATTGACAAAAAGAAGCGGTGGGCAACTTACTTGTCTGGCAGCGGATCATCCAGTCTCAAATTTAGCTATCAAGTCTCCATCGGTGATGATTTGCAATCTCCTCTTGACTTCAAATACACGCGAATATGCACCGGCGGTAGAGATTGCATCAATACTGGTGGACTGGTCGTCCGCCTGAGTGAGAAACTGACTCTCAACGCGAATCTTGGCATTGGATTTGCGGATGAAGGCCTTTCCATTGCAGACTCCCATGAGAGTGGCATAACCATCGATACTTCCCAAGCTCCTGCGTCCACGGTCGTAGCTATAACAACTTCCAAAGTTTCTGGGACGTACGGGGTTGGAGAAATGTTTGACTTGAATGTCGAATTCAGTGACGAAGTATTCCTCTGGGGTGACCTCCCAGTCTTGCGGCTCAACACAAACAGCGAAGCTGTATATCATACGGGGAATAAGACGAACACTCTTGTCTTCCGATATATCTCAACCTCAATGGATTCAATCCAGAGACTAGATTGGTCCCTCTATCCAGAATCTGACTCTGCTATTGGATGCAGCGAGGAGTGTGTGATGGAGAATGCAAATGAAGTCGCTGTCGATACAACTTTTCGCGATGCCGATGGCAATATCCTGGTCGAACCTTTGCTTCCAGACATTACACTCGACCCATCCCCTCCTCAAATCGTCTCAGTTGAGACGGATAAGACTGCTTCTCCGTACTGCCACCCACTGTGCTCGTACACTGTTGGTGAGGAAGTGAGAATCAGTGTTACATTTGACAAACCAGTCGCAGTGACTGGAGAGCAAATTTACCTCGCAATGGATGTGACTGACATGACAGACAACTCCAACAGAGCTATCTTTCTTCCGGAAGAGTCATCACTCTTGCAGCTCATGTTTCTATACACAGTCGGTCCCAATCATACCTCATATGGAGAAGGGCTTGCCTACGTGTGCGACGATTCAAATTGCGGCCTCCGGCTGAGTCAAGCAGCTACAATCAAACGAGCTTCTGCCACTCCAACAGTAGACGCAAATTTAGCTCTTCCACCACTGCCAGACCACGGTGTATCGATAGACGAGTCCAACATCATAATTGTCGACACTTCTGGTCTACCAACAGTGACAAGTGTATCTAGCAGCACTCCCAATGGTCAATATTCTCCCGGAGACATGATCGAAATAGCCGTACTCTTTAACAAAAGTGTTGTTGTAATTGGACAGCCATTCTTGACTCTTGATGTTGGAGCAGTCAGCGGCGAGGCAGGTATAGCCATGTACAAAAGTGGCAGCGGATCCTCGACACTCTATTTTGAGTACAAAGTGGGAGATGACAATCTGTCGCTTGATCTCGATTACATTGACGCGTATTCTCTCAACGCTGGATTTGACGGTGTTCACCTGGGTTCGATCAAACAAGCAAGTACAAATCCCACAGTAAATGCAAATATTGAGCTGCCTGTTCCAGGCACAGCAGGATCGCTTGGATTCAACTCTGACATTAAACTCGATAGCAGACGACCGTACATTTCTCAGATATCAGCTACTTCGGGAGAGTATACCACAGGAGATGAGATTGTCATCCAAGTCCACTTCTCGCGACCAGTAATGATCAATGGTAATCCATCTCTACTTCTCGAGACTGGCAGCATGGACAGGGTAGCAGAGTATAAATCACATCCAAATGATCATGTGATTGAATTTTCATATACAGTCCGACTTGGCGACATGTCAACCAGTCTCAATTATTGGTCTACCGACGATTTACTGCCGTCTTCCAAAACGAGCTTCCTCCTCAACGATGGATGGATAAGACTCAAATCTGCAAATCCTCAACTGGATGCCGATTTACACGTCAATCCAGTCGATGGATACCTAAATGGTGATGTGACACGCACAGTAAGTGATGGAGTTGCCAAGTTTCGGGAGTTGAAGATAGGCCAGCGCGGAAGAGACTTTAAGATTTGGTTTCGATCTAATCCCCCTGACGGCGGTGTTCTCGAGACTGCAGAAACTGTCAAGATTGACGCGAGCATCGAATATGAAGTCCAGGGAGATCCGGCAAATAGACATGAAGGAGATCTCTACGGAAGTGCAATCGACCTCGATGGGGATCTCCTAGCAGTAGGAGCTCCAGGGAAGCGGAATCCATCCCCAGAAGTACAAGTTGTGACTGTGTTCAGCGAAGCATTGGACGAAGAACACGAGATTCAAATCATTTCTACCAGTGTCAATGTGATTGAAGCGATTCGCACTTCACAAGAATTCAGTACGTGCGCTGATCCAGAGGAGATGATCCGAGGTACTTTCCAATTGACATACATCGTGGCTGACAATTACACCTATGCATCATCTATTGAGCTTGATGCAGATGTCAGCGCAGAACAACTTCGTAAATTCCTGGAAGATAAATTGAATTTGCGGGGAGTCGTTCATACATCTCGTTCGTCAAATCCAACCTGTATTAGTCAAAATGGCTGGACTTGGAATGTCACATTCCTTGACTCTACCAATGGCGTAGGAATCCTCAAGACTGACGGACATTCATTAATTGGAGAGGGAGCAAATATATCTGAAACTATCACTACCCGCCAAACCGACATGTTGGAAGGGTCTTTTATTCTTGTCAACTCAATCAATGGATTGTCTAGTCGAGCGCTTCCGTATAATGCACCAAGCAATACCGTCAAGGATGCCATCGAAGAAGATCTAGCCATCTCAGTGAAGAGCGTTCTATCAGAAGACATCCATGAAATACCAGAGCTAGGCCGTCGTTGGACGGTCGTATTTTCTCATCATGTTGGCGAGCACGGGAGAGACGTGAACATCCCCCTCCTACAAGTCATCGATGACAACCTCCAGGGCAAAGATGCACAAGTATGGACGCACACTGGATTTGAAGGTCGAGGAATTTTGAATGGTACATTTGCTCTTTCCTTTCGTGGCAGCAATCCAAGCCACTATGTCTCGCACAACTCGTCAGAAACTGACATAGAGGGAGCACTGGAATCTCTCGACTCAATCAATGAAGTGCAGGTCACGAATCGTCGGGAGTTTTACAATGAAGCTGGTAAATCTGGCTTTTCATGGATTGTTACATTCGTATCCGTCAACGAGAGAACCGAATACGGATGGGTATTGGATCCAGAAGGATCGAGTAGCCACGGAAATTTGCCCTCGTTGGAAATCGTAAGCCATCTTACTGGGTGGAATGTAGGACACGAAGTCAGGAGTGAGACTGGAACGGGCAAAGGAGATACCCAAGCGCAATGGATGGAGCAGATAATGGGAGATGATGGGAGAGACAGTGGATCGGTTGATGTTTACAGGCGTGTCCGTGAAACCTGGCAAAAAGAATCCTCCTTGTTGGCATCAGACTTTGACTCGAAAGATATGTTTGGATCCAGCGTGAGCGTCAAGGATGATTTTCTCCTCGTTGGAGCTCCTTCCAAACAAGTGAATGGATTACCAGAGCAACAAACAATCACGTGTAATGGTCCCGCGGCAGACGGCTTCTTCATTCTAACTTTCAGAGGATTTCAATCTTCTCCAATCCCTCACAGTGCGACTTTACCGGAAATACAAGGCTTGATCGAAGGCATGTACGGAGAAACATCTCAAATTCATTCCATGCCCCGACTTCTCCTCTCAAGTTCCTCGGAACAGTGGGATGGATTATCAACTGGCTTTTGCGATGGAGAAGGAGATAGATCCATCACCATAACGTTTCTCACCCCTGATGGAGGAGGGATTAGTACCTTCGAACGACGAAGTGGGGACTTGGAAGACCTCCTTGTAGACTCTTCAACCCTCGTAGACGCAAGCATCACCGTCTCAGAGTCAAGAAGTGGGACAAACTCGCCAATGGGAAAAGATACGAGCCACTCCCATCCAACAGGGAAGCAGGCCGGTTCCGTATATTTGTTCCAACGAAATCAAGCATGCAATATCTGCTCACCAATTTGGACTCAAATCATGAAATTCACCCCACTGACAGGAGCGGACCATCCTACTGATGCTGCTCGATTCGGACATAGCGTCATCTTTGTACCCGAGACCGAATCATCAGCAGCATTGGCCATCGTAGGCTCTCCAGGGTACAACCGCGAATCGGGAAAGGTCTACATATTCCATCACTCACAGACATCGTGGATGCTTTTCGATTCCCTCAATGACTCGAACTGGAATCACGATGATATCAAAGGTGGTCGTTTTGGAAGCTCAATTCATGTAGATGGTGATACTATTCTGGTAGGGTCTCCTGGATATTCAAATGGAAGAGGAGCAGTGTATGTATTCAGGAGATCACACGATGGGAAGCATTTTCTCGCGAGCCAAGCAATTTATGGACCGAATGATGTCAAAGAAGGTGATAACTTTGGCCATTCACTTTCATTGTCAGAGCACAAGGCCGTGATATGTGCGCCATATAAATCTGTTGAAGCGATTCAAGTGTTGGGCGAGCCGAAGCTAACCCCGAGTGCGGGTGCTTGTTACGTGTACTCAAGGAAACACGAGGCGAGTACCTTCCATTTAGACCAACAGCTCGTACCATCAAATGTTTTGCCCAGAGATCGCTTTGGATGGGACGTGAGTATATCAGGAAGCCAATTGATCGTCGGTCAAGTTGAGAAATCTGAAGAGAAATTACGGCCTCCTCGACCAGTCCAGGTCATTCAAACTTACTGCGATGAGAACGAGACTCCTTGTGAAGGTAGCGAAAGATCCAAGTTCAAGCTGTACTGGTCAGACGGCAACGTTCTTCACGAGACACAATACTTGTCTGCCTCGATGAGCGCGAATCAACTGAGAGATGCAATCGAAAATTACCTCAACTTGGGTGATGTGACCGTAGACAGGTCAATCCTGCCTGACAAAGACGGAGGATATTCATGGCAGGTTACATTTGACTCCTACAAACACTTCCGAAACGTCAAATCTCTTCCCATGATGAAATGTGAGATGTTGATCGAATCCAATCTTTCCTGCAAAGTTCAGATTCACACCGAATTCCCTCGAAGTCTAAGAAGCAAGGCACACCTATTCGATTTCGACAATGAAAGCATGACTTGGGAAGAACAAGCATTCTTATTTCCAGCAAATCTCCAGGCTCAGGATAATTTGGGCAGCAGCGTTGCAATAGATGGTAGCTTTGCAGCAGTCGGAGCTCCAAACAGAGAATGGCTAAATATCAATAGCGGTGCTGCGTTCCTTTTCGACATTAGCTTTCTCAATTTCAGATTTACCAATGGACCCTACACAGTTGTTGAAGGCGAGACAAAGGAGATTGAACTAGAAAGATCTCATTCAGATCAACTTCAACTGGTATCTCTACGAACTGCAGACCGTAATGCCGAAGACAGCTTCCTCTTTTATGTCAATGACCTGTTCAGTTTACAATCGCTCGAGGTGCCACCTCACGACTTCCTATTATCATCAAGCACAGCATTCGGACGGAGCCAATTCTACGGATCAAATGAGAAGTGCAGTCGTTTCATCGGGGGCATTTATGACTTTCAAGGGGTGAGTGACTATGCTCCACTACAATTCGAAGATGTAATTATGCCAGGCGAAGAGTCCATCTCGACCACCTTTTTCACCAACAAAGACAACATTCTGGAGAAGCCAGATGAATACACAACCGTGCAAGTCAATTTGCGCGGAATGTTTGCAAGCCCACTCGGTAGACTGACTACTAAAGTTGAAATCATGGGGAGTAATGACGATGGAAGCACCCACTATCAAATACTAGGAGAAGATGTCCCTCCTCGAGAATCGGCAAGGATGGGAGCAGCAGTAGCGATTGACAGGAAAGCAGGCATGCTTGTTGTTGGAAGCGACAAATCTAGCAGTATCGATGAAAATGGGAGCCCTCTCAAGAATGTTGGCAGTGCACAAGTATTCAAAAGGATGCTAGATGGATCTTGGCAATTCTTACAAGAGCTGAAGCCACCTACAGAATCAGTCAAGGCTGGTGCGAAGTTTGGCTCGAGCGTAGCAATTCACAAGCCCTACGGAAGAGATGACATCACCATATTAGTTGGAGCACCTGGCATTGCTACAGTATACGTTTTTGCATTGCAATTGAGCGCTAGCTCATTTGTGGCCCAAGCAACTCTGTCACCTCACGAGACTGCTACTGCTCCATTGTCAGAACTTCGATTCGGTGGACCGGATGCTATCGCTCTTCAAGGAGATATGGCATTTGTAGGTTCCTCTCACATGGAAGCTGTTTACGTTTTCCGCCGATCTCATGTAAATAATGAAAGGTATGTTCACTGGGATCCGTATTCAATCCTTAGAAGCAGTGATTATGATTACGACATTTTTGGTCATGATTTCACTGTGCGACATATCCACCGCCAAAACTTTGGTGTTGCTCTATCTGCGAGTGGTAGATCTCTACTCGTTGGGGCTCCGTTCGCTGACTACGGAAACAGAGGCAGCGTTGACAGCCGGGAGAGATTTGACACAGATGGCATCCACAACCGAGGTCTTGGGAAGGGTAGAGTGTATGCATTCTATTCACAGCCACACACACAGATTGTCACATTGCAATCTGATGAAATTATTGCATCAGGATCTTTCCGTCTGAAGCTAATCAACCATAGAGGAATTCAAGATGAAGATGAGGCCATCTCCGGCCTAATTCGACACAATGCATCACCAGAGTCGTTCAAGCTAGCACTGGAAGATATTGCTAATCTCGGAGAAGTAGACGTTGAAATCGATGAAACGTTTCAAAATGGCTCGTATACATTCAGTTGGAGAGTAACTTTCATCAGCAACTTTGAAGACGATCAGCCCCTCCTCGTTCCTCTTTCGAAAGGAAGCGGCTGCGATGATTGTGACAGACTTGTCGTCAGTGTATTGTCTGTTGTACCTCCATTCCTAGATGTTCAAATCACCCATTCTCACCAACCATACCTTGAAGAGTTTGAGATGCAACCCGCAGACGTCGTTAGCACTGATTTGTTTGGAGCAAGTCTATCCCTCGACGGACCCCAAGCCATTATTGGAAGTAAGCAGAGCGCAGCCAAGACGAGAACAGTTTGGGATTTTGAGACGGGAGATCTGCAAGGTTGGACAGCAGCGGGGGATGCCTTTCGATACCAACCCACTTTTGGAGATAATTCTAAGTTCAGACCTGTGTACGATGGGTATGGGAGCGAAGCAGCCCACCCTGAAGGCAACCCACAGACTTCCCACTTGGTCGGAAATTATTACATTGGAACGTTTGAGAAGAGACCGGGAAATGAAAGTGACGGATATCAGACTCCGAGCCCCGAGTACGGCATGGGATCCACCCAGGGTGATGAACCAACTGGAACTTTGACTAGTGAACCGTTCATATGTCTAGGCGACCGCATTTCCTTTCGAATAGGCGGTGGTTGCAATCACTTGAAAGTTTATGTAGAGCTACTTGTCGATGGGTATCCATCTCTGAGAGCGACTGGGAAGTGCAACGAAGGCATGGATGCAGTTCACTGGGATGTTTCAACTTTCATCAATAGATCTTGTCAAATCCGAATTGTCGATAGCGGTAGCAAACAATGGGATCACATAAATGTTGACCACTTTGACTTTGATTGGGAATTTGGTCACGAAGGTTGCTTCTCAAACAACTTTGGACAATGCAGTGTAGGGGGTGGTGCTTTACCAAAGAAGAATCAACTTGACAAGCAGCATTACACGGGTAGAGAGGAAACTCCCACATCAGGCGCTGCTTACTTCTTCATTCGCGAATGCCCCCAAAAGGAGTTCAATGACATGTCCCCCGGTAACTCAAATTGTCTTTGGACCGAGCAGGAGAGGATTGTTGCGAGTGACAAAAGGGCAGGCAATCTCTTTGGAATCTCAGTGGATGTTGATCATGAGCAAGGCGTAGCCATCGTTGGCAGTTCATCATCCCCAGCTTATGGATACTACAATGACCCAATCTTTGTTCACCCCCATTCAAATTTAACCACCGTCAACATGCCTATTCCAGAAAACCTACAAGACTTGATGAGAAGCGGAGGTACTTATTCTGCAACGGGCGGTAATCTCCGTGTGATTGATTATTTGATTCATCAAGAGCACATCCCAGTGCAGGAACAAATGAGATACACCGAACAGGCTGGCTCTACATACGTATTCAAACGAGAGCCTGCCGAAATTGGACCCAGCGGTGAAGTGATCCGAAAACCATTTTGGAAAACTACCGAGGATAGCAAATTTGCTCCACCAGATATCGCAGCAAGAGATCATTTTGGATTCAGCGTTGCAATGGATGGATCCACGGCAGTGGTTGGGGCCATAGGTCATGATGGCTTTGCAACGAATGGAGGTGGAGCCTTTTTGTATGACATGGAGTGGATACGTGTAAAGTTTACCAAAGTAGAATACATTGCATTGGAAGGCTCAGATCATACCGTCAAGATTTTTCTCCAACGAGATTTGTTGTGGAGCAACTCGACTCTTACGATAGGGTATTCCACCAGCGATCTTTCTGCTATTGGAGTGGATGCATCAAAATTTGATGAGTGTTTACGTTCCCATGTCTCTCAGCGTGATGGTTGTGGCGATTACGAACAGGCGGCTGGAGAAGTCACATTCGAGGAAGGGGAGGAACACACATACTTCAAACTTCGAGTGATGGATGACCATTGTGCTGAACGGAGGCTTGAGTACGTCCAACTTAACCTGCACCAATTAGGAGGATCGCCCTTGCGAGGTGAGAATTACCGGGCACAGCTACGCATTGATGATGACGACTGGCAGGATGAACAATTCGCACGGAATTGTACTGGGGGCATAAGATGAAGATGATAGTAGTAATATCACTGATTTTCTGCACACTCATCTACACGACTCTCTTTCAATGTCTCTGCACACATGATATCCCCTGACCGATTGATCGTCATTCAAAATAGAGTTACTCCTTGCTTAATCCTTGCTGGCTGTCTCTTCTGTAAGTTGTTGGTAGGCGGTTGGTGTTTTGCATGAATCATTTACAAATCCCCCACGCAATGTTGTTATTTTGTGCGAGATGAATTACCTGTACCATGTATTGTATTAAATCTCAAACGTGGAAAGTCGACTTATCCCTTCAGTTGCCCTCTATGCTACAACATGTCGTGAGTCACCTGCATCAGACGAAGATAAAGCAACCCACATCCACTGCATCTAAATTCGGGAGAAATGATTTGCATCCTCCATCGACAGCTCACAAGCTATCTAAATTTTTCCTCATCAAAGGAGTAAGAGTTGCCCTGCTACTATCACAACACACACCACGCCGCCGCCGCCGCCGCAAATATCATGATATCTTGTGGAGGAAATAGTCCTTATTTGCAATCTCGCCGGTGCTCAATTTATGTCAGCAGCCACAGTAGAGTAGTAGGTAACATCATCTTTGGTGATGTTGATGAGAGGAGAAAGAGAAGAGCAAGCGCAAGGCATGTTGGCGGACAGAAAAAGACACGTGTCCCTTTCTCAAGCAGCTTGGCTCTTTCTTCTTTCTCCAGCTTTCCCCTTTCATACTCTCTCTGACTATGTTGGCTCATGCATGATTGAATTAGCGTAATCACAACCGCCTCTCCCCTAAACAGCCACCGCAATGTCGTCCGATGATAATAATCCTTCTTCCTCCACCAGTGGTGATCAATTACTCCTCTCATCATCATCAAGTACTGGAAGACTCTTCGACATGAATTCATCTGCACCACCTACCAGGAATGAGATAAGCCTCGTCAATGTGAAGTCCGCTGAAGAATTGATCACAGCAGACGAGGTTGTGATAATCTTCAGCTTCCTCTCCCATGCAGATATCATGCGTGCTCGAGTATGCACAACATGGAGAGATGCAGCGAAGAAGACTCTTGTTCCTTATACCAACTTCCGTGTTCATAGCGTGATATCTTACAACGCCATGAGAGTAATGGCGGCTGCACTACCAAATTTTCAGCAGATTAAGATCTCTAGCCTCTGCGATTGGGGGTGCAAATACAGCAATGGGGAAGATCCAGATGAAGTGCAGGCTCGACGCACTGATTACTTCAACACACATGATATCAACATCATATCCAACTTTAGAAAGTTGAGCAGCTTGGAGGTTTGGGGCAAACCTATGAATGGAAGTTTCGAGTCTCTGAATGGAAGGTATCCCGTCCTCTTCAACTTCCAGCTACTTCGAAATTTGAGCATATCGCATTGCAGCTATCTAAAATTTGATCTTGATATGTTAGCATCCCCCGTGCTTAAAGAATTGGAGCTGAGGCATAATCCACAATTGAGTGGCAATCTCAGCAGCTTGAGAACGCTCAAGGATACCCTTGAAAAGGTGACTATTGCGGGTTATCACGAGGTTGAGGGTAACTTCATGGATCTGGCTGACTTTCCACGTCTACAGGTGTTAAATCTTTCTGAAACAGCAGTGACAGGCGATATTCGGGACATTCGTGTTCACGATTTCCCAGCTCTAGAGAAAATCTCTCTCCCATCGACTGTCCAAGGTGGAATTGGTTATAAGTTTCAGCGCGTTTCTGACGTGTCTAGTTTCATGCAAGCAATCTATCTTCTCACGCAACGCACTCCAGCGCTATTCAAAGAATCCTGGTTCTCAATCTATGGCCTCTCGGGAGCTTTCGATTGGAGACTCTCGGAACACTCTCCTAATTGGTACGATGGGCAAAGTGGAAGTCCACAGCCCCCATTACGCTTGCAATTTGTTCGAGCGGGATCACGACGGGGGTGGAGTTGGTGTGCTTACGATCGCCCTTGGAGATATGAATGTTTAAGCCATTTGTGCAAGATCAATTGGCTAGATCCAGAGGCAAGCAGTGAAAGTGATGACTATGAAGCTTACATTGAGGAGTTAAAGCATTTTGAAGGGGAGATTAATACAGATTTCTACAGGGGATATCACGAACCTCCCACTGAGATGGAGTACCGTCGTCTATGTGAAGGATTGGAGCAGAGAGATTAGAGTGAGTGACCCTCTCAACTGAACATTGGTCAAATGACGAAAACGTTGATGAATGTGAATGCGCGTATAGTTCAAGAGTCTAACATTACAAAAGCAGTTCATCTATAATCATTACCTCAAACTTGACAACAGCGGTGTTTCTCTTGTATCTCTTGTTCTTGTTCTTGTAGGTATTGATCACCTGAGACTGTCGGCTTAGAGTCGATCGGCTACTGGAAGCTGCAGCTTCAATTGTGCGGACTTGCTTTCCTTGAGAGTCGATATATCGTCAATCGAGAATCATCTGCAGCATACCACGGCAAGTATCGATCATCGGATACAAGGGGATCGCTCGAACTACCCCCGGGGGGTATAAGAATTTTGGCTAGGCTGAGTTTTAGGGGGGTATAAATCGAAGTTGTCACCTAGATTTCCCTTAGTATCTCAAAGAGGGGGGTATAAGAATTTCAGCTGGCTGATTTGGAGGGGGATATGCAAGTTTGGGGCTAGTTCGAGCGATCCCCTTTGTAGAAGATGAAAATCTTTTCAAAGACACCTGTCTCTTTCGATTCGGAGATCGTCCGCTCCATACGCTTTGTTGTCGCCCATGGTGGCCCAAAATGGCCCACGCACTAACTGGATATCTTTCAACACCAAAAAAGCCATCTATCCCCCAAACCGGATACAAATCCGTGAGATGGCGCGTCGAAAAAAGGTGTCAACTCCAAAAATTCGAAGAGAAGGACATCACAAAAAGAATCCTTTTCATCACTGACAACTTACATGCCGATCAATGTAGATCCATCCAATCACTTCTTGAGCAGCCTCTTCATAATATCTTGAATACATCAATCATTAACAAAGAATAGAAGCTAACAATCATGCTATCCAGCACAACACGAAGGACCAGCACCACCCTCCTCCGAGGATCATCCTCCACCCTCGCCTCAAAAAGTGACATCCTCCCTTCACCACTCAACGCATCATCCCCTCATCAGCTAGAACAACGTCGAACATTATTGGGATTAGTCCACGCAATTGATAAACGAGTATATCGATGGGCACGGGGTGTTTTGCCTCCTATTTCCAAGACTGAGAATATTGCTTTGGGGTGTGGGACTATTGGTGAGTGATTATGGATGATGTATTTGTTCTTTGATGGCACTTTTTGTGTGTCA
>Ga0209652_1002312_pt1 | contig 14820 bp, 8 predicted proteins | sample SaaInl74LU_5_DNA_FD_184641 | JGI IMG/M metagenome (GOLD analysis project Ga0209652, IMG submission 184641) | Marine microbial communities from expanding oxygen minimum zones in the Saanich Inlet - ESP_74LU_5_DNA (SPAdes) (version 2) | ecosystem: Environmental > Aquatic > Marine > Intertidal zone ...
CTGGCTCTGGCTCTGAGAATCTGACCCGTCGCTCGACTGTTGCTGATTTTGCGACTGGTTCTGAGAGTCCTGATTTTGCTCTGACTCTTGGTTCTGATCTGATTTTTGCTGCTGATCTTGCTGCTGTTTGAGTTGCTCAACAAGGTCGCGATTGGCCTGTGCATCGTCCATATCGGGCTGTCGTTTCAAAGCTTCATCATAGGCGTCGAGAGCACCCTGTAAGTCACCGGATTTGGCTAGGGCATTGCCGCGATTGTAGTGGCTATCAGCGCTGTCTGACTGAATAAAATCATCGAGAGCGGCGGTGTAATCGCCTGCTTTATAGGCTGCGCTGCCGCGCCATTGGGGATCGTCGAAGAGGCTCTGGGCCTTGGCGTTGTCACCGCCGGCGAGAGCGGCGCTGGCCTGTTGATCGGGTGTGCGCCAGAGGTCTTGCCACTCGAAAGCATCCGCTGGCTGGGGAATTAACAGCGGTGCGAGCACGATTGCCGCGAGGGTGCCTTTGCGAAAGGTTGCGAGGATAATCGGCAGCAGTAGCAAAATAAGCCAGAAGCCTTGGTCGTCCCAGAGATCGAAACTGCGCTCAAGTTCACGGCCTGGGTCGGGGAAGCGCTGTTCTGTGGTGGCCAGTAGAGTATCGATATCGCTGTCGTCGGGGCTCAGGGTGGCATAGCTGCCGCCCGCGCTCTGAGCGAGCATTTGTAATTCTTCGGCATTGAGCTTGGGGATCAAAATCGCGCCGTTGTAGTCTTTGGCAAAGCCTCCCGCGCCGGTTGGAATCGGCGCGCCTTGCGCAGTGCCGACGCCCAGTACGGACAGTCTAAATCCGCTGCGCTTCCCCAGCAGCGATTGAATTTGCGCAAATGCTGGGCGAGCGACTTCGTCTGTAATAAGAAGTAGATCCCCCTGTTGGTAGCCGCCGTTCACCGCCAGCTCTAGGGCCATTTCGATGGCCGCTTCAATATTGCTGCCGTACTCGGGCAGCAGCGCGGGCTGTAAAACCGGCACAAGGCTGATAATGGTGTTGCTGTCCTCGGTGAGGGGCGACAGAGCGAAGGCATCGCCGCCATAGACCACCAGCGCGCTGTAGCCCTCGCGGCGCTTTTTGAGGATGTCGATGAGTTTGAAGCGCGCCCGCGCCAAGCGAGAGGGTTTGATATCTTCGGCGAGCATGGAGGGCGAGAGGTCCATGATCAGAATCAACGCATTGTCCTGTTTGTGCACGGGCTGCGGCAGTTGTTGCCAGGTGGGTCCGGCGAGAGCAAGGCAGGCGGTGGTCCAGGCCAGAAACAACCAGATAAGACCGAGCCGTGACGGGTTTTTGCCCTGCAGTAAATAGGGCAGCAGGGCGGGGTTGATCACCTGTTGCCAGTTGCCTGCACTGTTTTTACGCCACTGTAAAAGGCCGATCAAAACGGCTGCTGGAACCATTGCCCACAACGCCGCGGGGCGGAGAAAATGAAACTGGGTGAAATCTATGCCAAGTAGCTCAGTCACGTGATCTCCTTGGCCCGCTGAGCAGTGCGATCAAAAGACTAAAGATAAAGGCGACCGCGAGAGGCCAGTAATACAGCGCGGCAACGGGACGAATGGTTTCGGCATCTTGTTCGATGGGTTCAAGTCTGTTTAATTCTTCGTAGATCGCGCGCAGTTCTTCAGGATTGCGCGCGCGAAAATAGCGTCCACCCGTGGCTTCGGCAATACCGGTGAGAGTGGTTTCGTCGAGGTCGGCGGAGGGGTTGGTGACGCGCTTTCCAAACAATCCCCAGCTCTCCTGAGTTTCCGCACCAATGCCGATGGTGTAAATTTTTACCGAGGCGCGCTTAGCCAGCGCCGCTGCCTGCAGAGGATCAAGCTCACCGGCATTGTTGGCGCCGTCGGTGAGTAGAATAAGGACGCGATGGTTTTCGGGCCTGTCTTGCAGGCGTTTCACCGACAAACCGATAGCGTCGCCGATTGCCGTGCCATTGCCCGCGAAACCGAGCTGGGCCTCATTAAGCAGTGTCTGCAAGGTGTTTCGGTCGAAGGTTAGTGGCGTTTGTAGATAAGCTTTTTCGCCAAAGAGAATAAGTCCGAGACGATCGCCGGTGCGCTCGGTGACAAAATTGCCGACAACGGCTTTCACCGCGACAAGCCGATTGACGGAGGTACCCGCCAACTGCATATCTTCTCGCTCCATGCTGCCTGAAATATCCACGGCTAGTAAAATATCGCGGCCGTTGGTCGGCAATGCCACAGGTTCGCCTATGTAAATAGGACGCGCTAATGCCAGCAGTGCGCTCAGCCAGACGACACCTAGGGCGACCAGGAGGAAGGATTTTCGCCAAGAGCCTGCGCTGGATGAGGCGCCGACCCCGGCGGCACTCACCAGCAAGGGTGCGCGCAAGGCGCGGGTGGTGCTTGCGGCAGGTTTGCGCAGGGCCCGATAGATTAGCGGCAGCGGTGCTAAGACCAGCACCCATGGCCAGAGAAGCTCTAACATGGGTCGCCGTACTCCAATTGGTCGTCACTCACATGCTGCTCAAGCCAAGCTTTGGCGTCGACAAATAGGCTGTCGATATGTGAGGTGTCGATGTGTGAGGTGTCATCGCTATCAGCGGCGTTCAGGTTGCCATAGAGCAACTCATCAAGTTCAGGACTGATTGCGTTGAACAGCCTGTCATTGCTGCTGTAGCGCAGAAAGGCGATAAATTTATGTGTTCCAAGGCTGCCGGGGTGGCGCTCTGGGTAGGCGCAATTGGCCGTTCTTTTTAATAGTTCAAATAGCGCGCGCAGTCGCCGCTGTGGGTGCTCATTGGCGCTGATTGTCGCCAGTTCTTGCAATGCTTGGCGGCGATAAGCAGACGCCTGACGGCGGCGCAGGAAAAGCCGCGCAAGGGCAATCAGTCCCAGACAACCAAGAATTATTAAAAGCCACCAGCCGGGCGCAAGGGGCCACCAGCCAATAGCCTCCGGCAGATGAATGTCGCGCAGTTGGTCGAGGGGATTTGCGGCTTGGCTGTCCATTACCTGATTGTCCATTAAGCGCGCCGTCCTTTGCTGCGTTTGCCATAGGCTTGGGCCAGTACAGCCATTACAGAATCGGCGGTGGTAAAGGGCAGCAGGCCCGCTGACAGCTGTTGGCTGAGCTTGCGCAGTGTCTGAGTGCGCAGGGCGAAAGCAGCGGCATAGTGCTCGCGACGTTTTTTGTTGCCAGTGTCGAGCAGTGTCTGCTGCTTACCGTCGGTGACGGCATACAGCGCAGGGGACGGCAGCTCGACTTCAAGGCTGTCGTAAATATGGCAGAAGTTGAGATTGCCGTGCCGCGCCAGTTCGAACAATTGGCGTTCGCAGGATTCATCCAAATCATGAAAATCGCTGACTACAAATAGTGTGGTGCCAGGCAGAGCGTAGCGCCGAGCTTCTTCCAGAATATGCGCCAAGGTGAAGCGATCGCTGTTGGGTTGCAGTAGTTGCTGGCTGTAGTCGCGCAGTTGGTGGATAAATTGTAAGACGGCGTGATGGCTGCGACGCGATTTCACCTCGGCCTGCGTCTGCGCGCCAAACACCAGTCCACCGACGCGATCGTTGGCATTCAGGCCAGCCCAACCCAACGCGGCAGCGACCTCGCAGGCAACCACAGATTTTAATCGCTGGCTGCCGAAAAACATGGCTTGGCGCAGGTCGCAGACAACCAGCACCGGACGCTCGCGCTCTTCGCGAAAAATCTTAGTGTGGGGTATTTCCGTTTTTGCTGTGACACGCCAGTCGATGGTGCGAACATCGTCCCCCGGCTGGTAGATGCGCACTTCATCAAAGTCCATGCCGCGACCGCGAAAGCGCGAGCGGTGGCCACCGGCCATCATCTGCCGAGCCTGCACTTTTGGAAAGCTGGTTAGCTCGCGCGCGCCGTAACGCAGCTTGACCATATCGCTGAGGTTGGCAATCGCAGGGTGGTTGTTCATGTCGTCTGGGTAGCTCATCAGGCTGAGGAGACAGTTTCCAGTAGCTTGTCGATCACTTTGTTTGCGCTGATACCATTGGCTTCAGCGTCAAAGCTCAGAATCAGTCGGTGGCGCAACACGTCATGGGCCACGGCGCGAATATCATCGGGGGTAACAAAATCGCGATTGTGCAGCCAGGCATGGGCGCGGCTGCAGCGGTCGAGGGCGATGGTTGCCCGAGGGCTGGCGCCGTAGTCAAGCCACTGGGCCAGTTCGCCGCCATAAAGTTTGGCATCGCGGGTGGCGAGTATAAGTTGCACGAGATACTCCTCGACAGGCTCGGCCATATGTACGCTGATCGCCTGTTTGCGCGCAGCAAAAAGGGTTTCTTGCGTAAGTGTTTCAACTGCGGCCACTGGTTCTTTGAGGGCTTCCCGCCGCGACAGTTGCAGAATTAATCGCTCGCTTTTGGGGGCTGGGTAGTCAACCATCACATGCATCAAAAAGCGATCCATCTGCGCTTCAGGCAACGGATAGGTACCTTCTTGCTCAATTGGATTTTGTGTAGCCATCACTAAAAATAGCTCGGGCAGAGGGTAGGTGGTGCCACCTACTGACACTTGACGCTCGGCCATGGCTTCGAGCAGGGCCGACTGGACTTTCGCTGGCGCGCGGTTAATTTCGTCCGCCAAAACCAAGTTGTGAAAGAGAGGTCCTGCCTGAAATTCGAAGGTGCCTTGCTGAGGCCGAAATATCTCGCTGCCGGTAATATCCGCGGGCAGAAGGTCTGGGGTGAATTGCACGCGCTGAAAGTCACCTTCAATACCCTCAGCCAGCGTTTTAATGGCCTTAGTTTTGGCCAGTCCAGGAGCACCTTCGACCAGCAGGTGCCCGTCGGCCAAAAGGGCGATAATCAGTCGTTCGACCAAATGCTCTTGGCCCACAATTTGTTGGTTGAGCCAATCTTTGAGTAGATGTATTTTCTGTTGCAAAACATTCCCCTATAACATGCGGTTTAGACAGATGAGCGGGCCATGATAGTGGTTAGATTATTAACACACAAACCGGATTTTCTGCGCTATAGTTAGGCCCAATTGGCGCCAGCCTATTGCTGGTTGTTACAGACTAAATTTTTCGCAAAAGGTTGCAAATTTTTATCATGGATGTGCAAAAAACCACTGGCAGAGATGCTCTGCTAAATATTCTGAAAACCACGGCTGCGCATCATTTACGCGCCGAGCGCGCTGACCAGTTTATAGAGTTTGTTGCCAACGCGATGAATTTTTATCCTGACGCTTCTTATCTTGCCCGTCCTGCAGACCTTATTTTCCACAGTTTATTCGGTCTGTTTGTCTTCGCGGAAGAGGGCAGTGGCAGTCAGTCTCCAAGCAGTGCGCGGGTAAAAGTCTTTAATCCGCAGCCTGAAGTCGATGGTTGGCTAAGCGCTCACACCAGTATCTATGTGAACCAACGAGATATGCCATTTTTGGTCGACTCGTTGCGTATGGCGCTCAATCGACGCGGATTAAATATCTTTACCTTGCAGAGTAATCCTGTGTGGGTGTCGCGAAGTGCTGATGGCGGTTTGCTGCACAGCAATCGTGTTTTTTTTGAAGGTGCCCATCGCGAAGCATTTATTGCTATTGAGATTGATCTTCACCGCGACACCGAACTGCCGGATCTCGAACGGGATTTGCTGGCGGTGCTTGAAGATGTGCAAATAGTAGTCGATGACTTTGATCCAATGCGTCAGCGCGTGGATAAGTTAATTACCGAGCTTTCAGAGACGGCAGCCAACGTCACAAACTGCAAAGAGTCGCTAGAATTTTTACGCTGGATTCACAACGGTTATTTTACATTTCTTGGCAGTGCCGAGTTTGATTTAGTGCGCGACGATGGCGAGCTCTATCTGCGCGAAATTACTCAGAGTCGATTGGGCTTGATGGACAAGTATGGTGGTGACACCCGCGAGGAGTCTCTTAAACGGCTGAATCCGGGTGTGATGGCACTGTATGAAAGCGAAGATATTCTCACCTTTACCAAGTCTTCGCGTCGGTCACGTGTGCACCGCGATGTCTACTCCGATTATTTGGTGGTTAAGCGCTTTAATAACAGTGGCGAGCCAATTGGTGAGGTGCGTTTTCTCGGGCTGTACACCTCGCAGTTTTACTCTTACAGTCCGCGGCGCATTCCTATCTTGCGCGACAAAGTGAATTGGGTTGTCGATAATTCAGGCTTTGATAAAAACAGCCACGACGGCAAAACACTGCTGTCGATTCTTGATTTCCATCCACGTGATGAGCTTTTTCATTTGACCCGCGAAGCCCTTGCTGAGACGGCCATTGGGATTTGGCAGATTCAAGAGCGTCGTGTGATTAAAGTGTTTCTTCATGCCGACCCGTTCGATAAATTTGTTAGCTGTGTGGTTTATTTGCCGCGAGAATCCTTCAATACAGAGGCGCGGATTAAGATCCAGCAGGCTATCGGCGAAGAGCTTGATGCACCTGAGTGCGAATTCACCACGCAGTTTTTGCCCGAATCCGTGCTGGTAAGAATATATCTGGTCTATCAAGTACGCAGCAAAAAGTATCTGCAAATAGAGCCCGCAACGCTGGAAGCAATTGTCACGCAAATTACCCGTGACTGGAGCGGCGCCTTTGCTGATGAGGCAATTGCTCAGTGGGGCGAGCGCGACGGCCACCCGATTGCGCGGCAGTTTCAGCGAGCCTTTCCTGCGGCCTACCGCGAAGCCTACGCGCCGTCACAAGCGCTTGCCGATGTTGCTCTGATCGAGGAGCTGGAGGACGCCAGTCAGCTTGCCATTGCCTTTACCCATGTCGACGGTGAACAGGCTAACTCGCTGCAACTCAAGCTGTTCCACTGTGATACTCCCCTCGAACTCTCTGACATGATTCCCATGCTGGAAAATCTCGGTTTTCGCGTGATGGTCGAGCATCCCTATCTGATCAAGCCAGATGTCGGCCCTGCGGTGTGGCTGCAGGATTTCACCCTGTCATTTTCTCTCGACGTCAATGTCGACGTGTCAGCGGTGCAGGGCAGTTTTAAAGATGCCTTGCGTGTTGTTTGGCAAGGGCAGGCAGAAAACGACAGTTTCAATCGCCTTGTTATTGGCGCGCGGCTCGATTGGCGTTCCGTGGCGATGTTGCGGCTCTATGCGCGCTATCTTAAACAGCTGGGAATTGCCTACAGTCAAGAGTTTATCGCCGACACATTGGCTCGCCATTTGGATATCACCCGTAACTTGGTAGCCCTATTCAAGAGCTATTTTGATCCGCGCTATGCCGCTGACAAAGATCGCAGCGAGCGCTCCGATGGTCTCTCGCAAAAAATTCGGCAGAGCTTGGACGCTGTCGACAACGTCAGTGAAGATCTTGTTTTGCGCGGTTATCTGGAAGTGGTAGAGGCAACACTGCGGACCAATTTCTTCCAGACATTTGACGATGGCACCGCGAAGTCCTACATCTCCGTTAAATTGGCGTCGGCAAAGATATCGCTGGCACCAAAGCCGCGGCCCGAGTACGAAATATTTGTCTATTCACCTCGGGTTGAGGGCGTCCATCTGCGCGGTGGCAAAGTCGCCCGCGGGGGCTTGCGCTGGTCTGACCGGCTCGAAGATTATCGAACGGAAGTGCTGGGGTTAGTCAAAGCCCAGCAAGTTAAAAATGCGGTCATTGTGCCGACAGGCGCGAAAGGCGGTTTCGTTGCCAAACAGGCCAGTATGGCCGCTGGGCGAGAGGCATGGCTGCAAGAAGGTGTTGCCAGTTACATGCTCTACGTGCAGGCGCTGCTGGATATTAGCGACAATTTGATTGACGGCGCAGTGGTGCCGCCAGTTAATGTCGTTCGTCGAGACGGCGATGATCCCTATCTTGTTGTGGCTGCGGATAAGGGCACCGCGACATTCTCCGATATCGCCAACAGTATTTCTGAGTCCAATAACTTCTGGTTGGGCGATGCCTTTGCCTCCGGCGGCGGTCATGGTTACGACCACAAAGGAATGGGCATTACCGCGCGCGGTGCTTGGATAGCCGTGCAACGGCATTTCCGTGAAATTGGTATGGATATTCAGTCTGAAGATTTCACCGTTGTTGGGGTCGGTGATATGGCAGGGGACGTGTTCGGTAACGGTATGCTGTTGTCAGAGCATATCCAGTTAGTAGCAGCCTTTAACCATCTGCATATTTTTGTCGACCCCAACCCCGATTCAGCCAAAACCTTTGTTGAGCGCCAGCGCCTTTTCAATACACCGCGCAGCACGTGGGACGATTTCGATAAAACATTGCTCTCTGAGGGCGGCATGGTGTTTTCGCGAGCGGCAAAGTCCTTGACACTCAATCCGCAGATTAAAGCGCGGTTTAATATTGATCGAGATCAAGTGACACCGACAGAGTTGATGAAGGCGATTCTCGGGGCCAAGGTCGATTTAATCTGGAACGGCGGCATTGGCACCTACGTGAAGGCGTCGTCGGAAAATAACGCGGATGTGGGTGATCGCGCCAATGACGGCTTGCGCATAAATGGTAAAGACTTGCGCTGCAAGGTCTTTGGCGAGGGTGGCAATCTCGGGATGACCCAGCGCGGCCGCATTGAGTACTGTCTGCATGGTGGTCTGTGTAATACCGACTTTATTGATAACGCAGCCGGCGTCGACTGTTCTGACCATGAAGTAAATATCAAGATTTTGCTCAACGAAAAAGTCCGTCTGGGCGATATGAGTACGCTTGATCGTAACAATTTATTGCTCGAAATGACCGACAGTGTGGCCGAGTTGGTGTTGCACCATAATCGTCGTCAAACCCAAGCGATTAGCTTAGCCATGCACCGCAGCGAGCAGCAGTACGCAGAGTACCAGCGCTTTATGGCGTGGTTAGAGAGCTCGGGCAAGCTTGACCGAGAGCTCGAATTTTTGCCCTCGGATGATCAGCTCAACGACCGTTTAAATCGCGGACAATCGGTCTGGACTCGCCCGGAATTGGCGGTGTTAGTCTGTTACTCTAAAGTGATGCTGAAAGACGTGCTGCAGGGTGCTGATTTACTGGAAGACCCCATTTTGTCGCGGTCGGTCAATCAGGCTTTTCCGCCTCGGCTGGTTGAGCTGTTTGCCGATGAGGTATCTGAGCATCAGCTGCGTCGCGAAATTGCTGCAACGCAATTGGCCAATGATATGGTCGATCGGTTTGGATTCACCTTTTTCTTCCGACAGATGGAATCAACCGGCGCTAGCGCCGCGGATATTGTTCGCGCCTTTACCATTAGCTTGAATATTCTTGGCGTCAATGATTTATGGAAGATGATTGAAGATAGCAACGCCCGTCTATCCGCCGCACTGCAACTAGAACTGCTGCATATTTTGATGCGATTGGTTCGCCGCTCGACGCGCTGGTTCCTGCGCAATCGACGCTTAAACCTGAATTGCACAGAGTTAGTTCAATCAATGCATGATCCTATGCAGCATGTATTGCGCCAGTTGCCGGCGCTTCACGAAGCGGATTGGATTGCGCTTTGGAATGACGAAAAGGCACAGTTAATTGCCCAAGGCGTTGATGACGAGATGGCAGCGGTGCTCGCGTCGGCAGACAGCATGTTTCTGTGCGTTGGTACGGTTGATTTGGCACTGCGCCTGCAGCGTCCCGCAGATCTCGTTGCTCGGCTCTCCTTCAAATTGGGTGAGCACCTCTCGCTGGATTGGTTTATGGCACAAATTGTCGGCCTGCAACCGCAAAATCGCTGGCAGGATTTGGCCCGCGAATCCTATGTTGATGATCTTGAAAGTCAGCGACGACAGCTCACCGCCTGTTTGTTGGAAGGGCACGAGCAGGACGATATCGAATCGCTGGTTGCCGCTTGGCAAATCCAACAAGCGCTCTTGATCGCGCGTTGGAAGTCAATGGTTGTTGAATTGCGCCGAGGGGTGACACCTGACTTTGCGATGGTTTCGGTGGCACTGCGCGAACTGTTGGATCTGGTTCAGTCATCAGTGGATGCTACGCGATCACGCTGAGATGGGTGGTTGGCTCCTTTGATGAGATCGGCAGCTTTAAAGCAGCAGGTTGAATCAAAGGGGTAACAGAGCGCTTTTAATCTTTCCATTACAAGAGTCCGTTACATGAGTCCGATACAAGGGCACGTCAAAAAAGTTGGTTAAAAAAAGCCGGATCTCAATGAGCTCCGGCTTTTTTTGTACAGCACACTTGCTTGGCAATTAGAAATTACAGCAGGTAAACAACCCCATAAAGTCCCACGATGGTCAAGACGATCGTGTATGGCAGCGCCATAATCACCATGCGCATGTAGGACAGTCGAATCAGCGGTGCCAGTGCAGAGGTCAGCAAGAACAAGAAGGCAGCCTGACCATTCGGTGTCGCCACGCTAGGCAGGTTCGTGCCTGTGTTAATCGCAATCACCAGCTTGTCGTAGTGCGCTCGAGAAATATCGCCAGCATTCAATACCGCGGTTACTTCGTTGATGTAGACCGTCGCAACAAACACGTTATCACTGATCATCGACAATACGCCGTTGGCGAGGAAAAACATGCCAGGCTGGGCCGACTCGGGCATGGCAAGAACGGCATTAATCACCGGTGAAAACAGATGCTGTTCATGAATGACCGCAACGATCGCAAAAAACACCACGAGCAGCGCGGTGAAGGGCAGTGCCTCTTCAAACGCATGACCGATGCGGTGTTCCTCTGTAATGCCGTTAAACGCAGTTAGCAGAACAATAACCATCAGGCCAATCAAACCAACAGCAGCCCAGTGAAACGCCAAGCCCATCACCAGAATAAGCGCGACAACTGACTGCACAATTAAGGCTGCCTTATCGGATTGTGTGCGTCGCGCCGCGTCGTGATCACTCGACTCTTGAAGAATAACTCGGACATCCTCGGGCAGCGCCCCGCCATAGCCAAACACCTTAAACTTCTCTAATAAGACACAGGTCAGCAGACCGAAGACCAATACAGGCATTGTGACTGGGGCCATATGCAAGAAGAACTCAATAAAATTCCACCCCGCTTTTTCTGCAATCAACAGATTTTGCGGCTCTCCAACGAGAGTGGTAACGCCGCCCAGCGCGGTGCCAACCGCACCATGCATAATAAGGCTGCGGAGGAAGGCGCGGAACTGCTCAAGATTGTCGCGATGGCTGTTGCCCAAGTGCTGGTCATCGCTGTGATCATGCCCTTCATCGACGATCTTTTTGCCCGATGCAACCTTATGGTAGACCGAGTAAAACCCAACAGAAATCGTGATAAGTACCGCTGTAACTGTCAGGGCATCGAGGAAAGCGGATAAAAAGGCGCCAGCGAAACAAAACAAAAACGATAGGACAATTTTAGACTTCACACTCAAGAGTATTTTGGTAAAGACAAATAGCAGCATGTCGCGCATGAAGTAGATGCCAGCGACCATAAACATAAGCAGCAGGATCACCTGAAAATTGCTGGCGGCTTCATTATAGACCGCATCCGGCGATGCCAGACCCATAAGCACAGCTTCAATTGCTAGCAGTCCACCGGGTTGTAACGGATAGCATTTCAAGGCCATTGCCAGTGTAAAAATAAATTCGCCGATGATTAGCCAACCGGTGACGAACGGGCCGAATGCCCAAAGTGCAAGAGGATTTAAAATCAAAAATGCAATGATGGTTTTCTGATACCAGTCGGGAGAATTCCCTAAAAAATTCTTTTTCAATGCCTGTGGCAGAGTAGGTTGCATAGTTGGCGCCTCTTGTTGTAATTGTATGATTTTTTCCGTGATACACTGGTCGAAATACCGGCCTGAACATTAGCCGTAGACCTCTAAATATGCAAGCCCTCTAGGCTTTTAATCCTAACAATGGCGTTCACGATAACATGATTCCATCCTCTCTTAATGGTTTCTTCCCCGGTAATAAGGCTGCTGGGACAGATAAGTTGTATATAGTTCCAGTGGTAGGCCGGGATATTTTGATGGCGCTGGGCAGTCCCTCACTGGTGGTGGAAAGTGCTGAGGCGGATATCATGCGCTTCTACTGCGAGCGCCGGCTGGTGATTGGACAGTGGATGGGTGTTGACTGCGAAGTTTGGTTGCTGTCGTCCGACGCGTTGGCGATGGAAGGCTACTCGGTCAAGGAGTTGCGCTCTGTCCTGATGCTTGTGGGCGACGAAGAATTTGCCCTCGCCAGCAGAGCCGTGCAGATGCTCGAGTGGCAGGTAAACCACCAATTTTGTGGTACCTGTGGTCAGCGGACAACACAGGCGCTGGCAGATCACGCTCTGCAGTGTTTGCCCTGCAATAGTAATCTCTATCCCCGTATTTCTCCCTGCGTAATCGTCGTGGTGGTTGACGGCGAGCGCTGTTTGTTAGGGCGCCAAGTGAATTGGCCCGTGGGTCAATTCAGCGCGCTTGCTGGGTTTCTTGAAGCGGGCGAGAGCGCCGAGCATGCGTTGCACCGTGAGGTATTTGAAGAAGTTGGCGTGGAGATTAAAAATATTCGCTATGTTGGCAGTCAAGCCTGGCCATTTCCCGGGCAGTTAATGTTGGGTTTCTTGGCCGATGCCGTGACAACAGAGATTACAGTAGACGGCGCTGAAATTGAGGAGGCTCACTGGTGGCACTATCAGGCGATGCCGGAAAGATTGCCGCCCCTGACCACCATGTCTGGACGTCTAATTGCGCGCTTCTTGGAGGAAGTTTCCGCGTCTTGATGCTTTGCTGGCAGGTGTTTTGAATCAGACTATACTTACCGTTTTATTGAACCTTGAATTGGAGTTTGCTTTGGATTTTCTTATTGAATACGGCCTGTTTCTAGCCAAGATTGCGACTTTTGTGGTGGCAACCGTTGTCCTGCTCAGCATCGTTTTCGCCATGAGTCAGAAAAACAAAAACGCTGGCGAGCGCGGTCATTTAGAGGTAACGCAGCTCAATGAATTGTTCGAGGACATGCGCGACGCGATGAAATCAGCGGTGATGGATGAAGCCGTCTATAAAGCAGAATTTAAGCAACAGCAAAAAGACAAACAAAAGAAAGCCAAAGAGTTAAAAAAAGCCAGTAAAAAAGCGGCTAAAAATGGCTTAGAAGAATCCGTTGAGGCACCTAAGCCGAGGGTTTTTGTGGTCAATTTTAATGGCAATATAACCGCCTCTGCCGTCACGCACCTGCGCGAGGAAATCACGGCAATGCTGTCGTTGGCCACCGAAAACGACGAAATTGTTGTGCGCTTGGAAAGTGGCGGTGGTCTGGTGCACAGCTACGGGCTGGCATCCAGCCAGCTCGATCGTATTCGCAAGCGCAATATTCCACTCACGGTCTGTGTCGATAAAGTCGCGGCGAGTGGTGGTTATATGATGGCTTGTGTTGCTGACAAAATATTGGCGGCTCCTTTCGCTATTTTGGGTTCGATCGGGGTTGTAGCGCAGCTTCCAAACTTTCATAAAGTGCTGAAAAAGCATGATGTCGACTATGAATTATTGACGGCGGGCGAGTACAAGCGAACGTTGACCATGTTTGGCGAAAATACCGACAGCGGTCGCGAGAAGTTTCTCGAAGAGCTGCAAGATACCCATGATTTGTTCAAAGAGTTTGTCAGCCAACATCGGCCGCAGGTTAATATCGAAAAAATTGCAACGGGCGAGGTTTGGTATGGTCTGCGCGCGGTCGATGTGGCCTTAGTTGATGAGTTGCAAACGAGCGACGAGTACTTGGTGACACGTGCCGAAACCGCAGATGTTTACGAAGTCGCTTATGTGTTGAAAAAGAAGTTTCACGAGCGCCTTGGGTTTGCCGCCGAAGAGAGTATCGATCGGTTGCTGCTGCGCTGGTGGGATCGCGTAACAAACAACTCAAATAGAATGATGTAAACCCAAAGTGGGCTTCGAAGCGCTGTTTAAAACAGCGCTTCGGGGTCCAAGTTGTAAGCGTCAGGTGGCAGGGTTTTGGCAATATCGATAGTGCCCTCCTTGCCGGACAATTGGAGTACTTTCTTGTGCTCTAGGCGCTGTTTGTTAACGTCTAAAATAATAGTTAGCTTGGGTTTTCGGCCCATGCCCGTCCTGTAGTCGCTGACCACGGCAACCTCGCCGTTGGTGAGTTCAACCAATGACCCCGGTGGATACAAACCAATCGCTTGAATAAAGGTGTCGACTAATTCTTTTTGAAAGAGGCGGGCGCGCCAGCCTGCGAGTTTTAAAATCGCCTCGGGGTGGGGAATCGGGGTTGCGTAGTAACGCGGAGAGGTTAGGGCGTCGTAGCAATCGACAATCCCCGCAATTCTCGCGTAGAGAGGAATGTCGGTGCCTGCCAGCTGGTTTGGATAACCGCAGCCGTTAAAGCGCTCGTGGTGGTGGCGAACGGCATCAGTAATCTCTACAGGTAACGAGGTATTTTCCAATACCCGAACACCTTCTTCTATATGGCTGCGAGTAAGATTCCTCTCTGCGGCACTCAATTCGGTCGTTTTTCGCAGCAGTGCGTCTGGGAGTTTGAGCTTGCCTATGTCGATCAGAAGGCCTGAGAGAGTGAGGTTAAACAGCTCTTCGCGACTTAAGCCGAGCTGGCGCGCCATGGCCCCGCAGAGAATTGCGCAGGAAATGCAGTGCCGATGGGCATAGCTGCTTTTACTTTTAAGCCGTGCCAGCCAAACCGCCGCGGCTGGATTTCGAACAATACTGTCGACCAGCGCATCAATAAACGGGGTTAAGCGCTCTATGTCGGGCGGAAGGTCAGCCTTTATGGCTTTTCCGATGCGGTTAAATTCTTGCTGAATACTGAGATAGGCAAGGGTGGCGACGCGCAGCTCTGACGAAATGTCTGTGCTGATTTGGTATTCGTGGCTGTCGCGATGAAGTAGCTCTTGATGGAGCGGAATACTGCTGATTTTTAGTTTTTCTGCCGCGGT
>Ga0209652_1002314_pt1 | contig 14817 bp, 11 predicted proteins | sample SaaInl74LU_5_DNA_FD_184641 | JGI IMG/M metagenome (GOLD analysis project Ga0209652, IMG submission 184641) | Marine microbial communities from expanding oxygen minimum zones in the Saanich Inlet - ESP_74LU_5_DNA (SPAdes) (version 2) | ecosystem: Environmental > Aquatic > Marine > Intertidal zone...
ACGACGGGGTCTTTCCAACACATCCTCTCCCTCAGTTATCTCCCCAAACCATTCTTCAATATATGTTTTCAAGCTCTCTTCTTTTGCGGAGGCACCCCTATCAGCAAGCATGCAAGACCGGCAAGGTGAGACATCAATGCTCACTACAAAAACAGTGAAATGAAGAGGTGCACAAAGGAAGAACACTACCTACCATTCTCGGTACTTTCTTTGGGCTCGAAGAAAGTAAGGAAGTGATGAGTTTCTCTCGCCTCTTTCTACCAGAAAATACCCTGCAAGCACACCGCCAAAGCCTCTTTTGAAATTGTGGAGTTCCTACTGGGCTGCAATCCCAATGTCAAATTACAGACGCTTCTAGAAAAGCCTCTGCTTCATGTTGCTTGCCAGGGTGCGTACAATGATTCAAACATAGATGCTGGTATCCTAGTCATCAAGGCAATTTATGATGCGCATCCCGAAGCAATTGAAGACAATTCAATTGCGTCTGATATTCAACGTTTCCACCAACAAGTGCAAACATTCATCAATGTTCAGTTGGTCTATGCTCGTCAAGCCAAAAATCGCCATCAGATGACAACAAGAAATAGACAATTCCCACTCCACAGAGCGCTTCAAAATAATGTCACCCTGGGCTCAATCAAATTGCTTGTGAAAGGCAATCCTTCTGCAGTTACAAATGTTGACACCAATTTTGCAATGCCCTTGCACGTGGCATGCCAGCATCACAATTCTGCCGACGTTATTCAGTACCTGGTTGGACTTGATACATCGACTCTCGACGCACTTGATAGAAAAGGAGATACTGCTCTCCATTATGCCTGTCGCGGTGCAAAGTATGACACCATAACGATGCTGCTTGAAACGTATGATGCTGTATCGGTATCGAGACGGAATGCTCAGAAGAAGCTTCCCATCGACCTTCTTTGGGATAGTAATGCAGTGGAAGATAGAGAGAGCGTCGCGTATACGGAGAGTGTCTTCCGGCTTCTAAAAGCTTATCCCGAGATTGTGATGGACTACAATGAGGATATGAAACAGCCAGCTGCTGCGGATTCAAACCAGAATGGAAGGAAGAGAAAGTTTTGCAAATGAAATAGATCCATTTATAAAGCTTGCAGTTAGGTCGACCTAACCACATCACCATTTTACCAATAGCTTTTTGATGGAAGGCACATACAACACTTGCGGAGCAAGCAGCTTTGGATAGTGAAATAAAGTGTCTGCCGTTCATCTCATATAGTATGAATAGTAGAACTATATGTTATTCACAGTGTACAACATCGTTGTCGTGCAACAACACCGGCGTGTCGCTTCACAATCCCATGCTTCTCCAAAAGTATTACGTAGAAAGTTTGCATGATACTCATCGTGAGAGACAGAGAGATAGGAGAGCTGTTGGAAAGCGAGGAGGAGATGTGTTTGGCTTCCATGTATGATCGTAATCTTATGTGATGTATTACCTAAACATCAATCAATGAGCATCCGGACAGAATCAAAGACAGTAAGTCCCAAGTAAGGGTTATTATAGAATGGTGCATCAGTTTGTCCTTGAAATCATCTATGCTTCACTTATCACTATTGTCTGTTGCTGTTGGCTCTGTTCTTTTTGCACACGCCCCAAATGCTTTCATCCGGCTAATTGCTGGATGCTCCAGACGCTCATTGCTGGATGGCTCCACGAATGGTTTCAAGCAGTGTAAACCCTTCTGGAATATTAAATCGATATATCACCAAACACCATTACCCTTACAGACATTAATTCAGCGCTCACAAAAATATTATCTCCACCCTTTGAATCCGGCTGTGTTGAAAGTAGCCACCCCGAGGAACTCATCATTTCTTTTTGAATCAATTTGAATTGATTCAAACGCTGACCACGCACCATGAAATACCTAGGTAGATAACTCATGTCACTCAATATCAATGAATCTCTACCAAGTATTGATCCTACTATCCATCTACTGCTCCACCACAATAGTAGCAGTGATCGCCATTCCCTTTTTCAATAAACACAGCTCCTCCTCCGCCAGCAGCAGTAGTCCAACAACCACTCACTCCTCACTCCTCCTCCAGCATCATCGCACCATCTACACAAACCGTCGACCACACGACACCTCCCTCTATGACATTCTCAACGTAAAGTCCAATGCGACATTGGCGGAGATACAAAAGAGTTGGAGAAGAAAAAGTTTGCAGTGGCATCCGGATAAGGTGGCGTTGAGACGGCGGCAAAAAGAGAGAGGGAGTGATGGTATAAATTATAATGATGAGAAGAGTGGTCGTGATGTGCATAAAGTTGTTCCACCGCCGCCACCTCCTCCTCCTGGAAGTGATGATCAGAGAATAATAAAAGGTCAAGATGGCCATAATAACAATAACGATATCGACAATAACAAACAGAATGAACATGACCAAGATGAAGAATATGCACGAAACCAACTACAGAAAATACAGCATGCCTACGAAATCCTAAGTGATGATCACAATCGCTTATTATATCATAAATATGGACTCATTGGTGGTACTGATGCTGCTGTTCAATTGCTTACTGGTCGTGCTATATCTGCAAGTGCAGCAGCTGGTGGTGGTATCATGAATGATGGTGGTGCTACTACAGCCGAACAGATTCGTTTGCTAGAATTGATGGGCTATCACCACACTCACCAAAGTCAACAACAATATCCCTCCTCATCAGCATCGACAGCATCGCACCAACAAAGAATACACACACTAACCACCACAATCACCGAGTACCTCCGTCCACTAGTCGAAGGGACCATCTCTCAAGAAAACTTCGTATCACAAATCCATTCAGAAATGAATACATTAAAGAAAAGTCCATTGGGTGCTCAGATTTTACGATGTGTGGGACGAGCGTACAAGGTGGAGGGGTGGAGGGTGTTACGACAGATGAGGGAGGAGAAGTATCGTCAGCGGTATGGACGGTCGTATTCTCAACATAGACATCGTCATCATAATCGTCATCATTCATCATCAAGTAGGAAAAGAAATGGACAGAAGAACAGTCGAGTAGACGACATACTCCAAGATTCATGGAGAAGCACCAAACATTACGCATCAGCAGCCTATGCTAGTGGTAAATTGGTATTAATGGAACAAAAGTTGAAAAAGTTGGAAGAGGATCAATTGCGGCAGAAGGAGGAACGACGGCGAAAGAAGAGGATGCGTGAGGAAGAGGAGGATAGGTTGAAGAGGATACAGGGTAGTGATACATCGAATAATCATGTGTTCTCATCCAACATTGGTTCGTTATCAGATGATGAAGATGAGGAATTTGATATCGGCTCCTTCTCAGATATTGACCTTGACAACAATGACTCAGATTCCGACATGATGATGTTCAGTGCATCCGAATCCGAAGACAGCGATGATGACGACGATGAAATTGAATATGAATTACAACACATTCAAAATCAAAAAGCGTATACGGCACTTCTATCATTGCATCAAATGGAGGCATTGTGGAAGGTAACCAAGATTGAATTGGATAGGACTGTGAGGGAGGCTTGTCGGTGGATCTTGGCGCCTACTCCATCTGTTCCTGCTATTGCTGCTGGTGGTGGGAGAAGTGAAGGAGGGGGGTGGTATGCATTTTGTCCATCGGAACAATCGCCATATCAAGAGGATTGGCAGCATTATCAGGCGAGTCCTCCTCCGCCGCCGCCGCCTCCTCCTCCTCCTTCATCGCATCATGGTGAGCATCATTTTCAACAAAGGCATCATCAACACAGGCGCCGTCTTCGGCAGCAGCGGCATCAACAACATCGACGACCTAGGCAACACTCAAAAGCTGACGGATGGGTGGGATTGAATGGACAAGTAGTCCCAATGGAGGTTGGAAGACTTCGTGCCGCAGCAGCTATGGTTCTGGTGGGAGATATTATGGTCCGATGTAGTAAGGAGGGCACAGCGTGGAAGAAGAACAAGTAGTAAGAGTAAGAGTCCATAGTACTTGTATGTAGTTAGGATGACTTGTTATGTGCTGTACATCTAATTTATCCTGGACACTTTCGAACAAACACCACACACATTTGGACATTTATTTGATCGGCTAGACTGTAGACTTACAGTTGGGATCGCACTTCCTTGGAAATATTCATTCATTGGCTATTGGCTTAGACCAGAGAGTTATAGTCTCGTGTAATTGGTGATCTTCCTCACTGCTTGAATTTGAACATCCAGTGAAACCAGTTGCCACGGTTGAACAGCCAGTGGCAGCAGTAAAACAAGTTTCATCGTCGTCGCAGTAGTAACATTTGCTGATATTCTTCTGTTTCTCACTAAAGCAAACGTCGTCGGAGAAGAGCCCCTTGCACGTCACAACACTGCAGAAGGACTCAGCAACAGCCTCAACTACAAATTCTCCAAACGTGGTATCATTCTCATCCTCATCTTCGATCATCATGGTATGACTGAGTTGAGACCTTGCCTGTGCACGAGAAGTTGCCAGGGAGTGATGACTCATGGACTCTTGGTCATCATAATCATCACTGACATCATGAGTATGAGGATTGTTGCGCCACCCACGTTTGTTTGTGAATTCATCGTCGACGTTTTGGAATGCTTTTACCTGCTTCGCTTGGGCTCTTGACAATCTAATTCTAGAGAATATAACGTCAGATGTCTTGCACTTTACACCATATTCATATGCATGCGAATATTCATATGCATATGTAGAACCGCCATCATCAGCATCTTTCTCGTCTTCTGCATATGATTCTACTTGAGCTTTAGCAGTCAATTGTTCCGTAATCATAGCGTCTTCTTGACAATCCCTCTTCTTTCCATGCTTCTCACCAATGTCACCATTAACAAAACGATCAAACTTGGCAAGATTCTGAGCAAGAGTCTGCTCTCTTAAAAACGATCGTTTCGCCTCCGCCATGTATTGTTCCGATTCCTGGCGGGAAGATCGAATTAGGCCGAGGTAGGTGTAGGGCTTCATCTTCATGGTCGTAGCCGTAGCTGGCTGTCCTTTTGCGTTTGCTTTTGTTTGTTCTTCCTGGAGACTATTGTGTGCAGCCGCTATCCTTAGCTTCTCATTGGATGCAGCTTGGCAGAGGCGGGCACAGTTTGGAAGAAACCAACTTCATGTCGGCTTGGAGCTCGACAATTTTGGGGACGAGGAGATGCAACAAATCTGGCAAGGCTGGTGACAAAAAAATGGACTATTTTACTGCGACACTTACATTTATCACCTCTCCCGCCATCTCTCCACCACCATCCATCTAAAAATCTTGATGATCATCACCATGAAATTTCCTTCCGTAGCATAAAGCCAATTAGCAAGCACCATGACAAATGATACCATTGACGACGAACCACCATCCGCCACTGCGGCTGCTGATGATGGCGAAAAGAAGAAAAACCGCAAGAATGGAAAGCGTCGGCTAAGCAAACGAGAACGAAAGAATCTCAAGAAACAAAAAACTTCCGCCGCCGCCGCTGCTAACACCACCACCACTAACAAGACGACTACCACAGCTTCACCTTCTGCCACAGAACTGCATTCATCACAAGCAGCAAAAACTGCTAACAATAAAGCACAGCCAACACTCGAGGAATATCATGCCAACTACATCCCCGCACCATCTGTCAAAATTTCCAAAGAAAACGCTGATTCAAAATCACTCGGCAAATGGTTCCCCAAGGCGAGTGTCACCAAGTCACAAGTATCTTATGGGAATGATTATCTTGCCAAACTAGCCAAGGAGAAGAAGAAACAGCAGCAGCAGCAGAAAAATGGAAGTAATGACAATATCTCTGCGACGACCATCAAGGAACCAAAAGCCTCTCTTGTGCTCTTTTATCAATACGTCAATCCAACATGGTCCAATGCCAAAGTATCCTCTTTCCTCGCCTATCTCACCAACATTGCACAAACTCATCGAACCAATATCGGGGGAAGGATACGTGTATCAAGTGAGGGGATCAATGCGACAGTCTCTGCTGCATCAACGGCGGACAGTGATGTCGATGCGGAATTTGAAGCGGCACAAACATTACGTCACTTTACCAAGGATTTGCAAAACTTTGATGCAGATGCGTTCAAGGATACGGACTTTAAGTATGTTGATGGTTTGACTGCGGATAGGCACTTTAAGGAGTTGAAGTTGTTGCCAGTGAAGGAACTTGTGTTTTATGGAATTCGGGAGGGTGATTGTGCTACTACAAACGCTACTGCTGCTACTGCTGCTGCTGTGGGTGAGAGTGATAATGGCAACAAGGAAGTAAAAGGTGGTGTCCATCTCGAAGCAACAGAGTATCACGAAATGCTCAAGAAGAATGATGCAGTTGTAATTGACGTTCGTAATCATTACGAGGCGGCAATTGGAAGGTTTGATGGTCAAATGGCAAAGGAGAAAAGTGAGGAACAAGAAGGTGAAGGGGGAGCAACCTACATTGATCCCAAGATGCGTAAATCAACAGACTTTACGTCCTGGTTGGCAGAAGAAGAAACGAAACAAAAGTTGGAGGGGAAGACTGTCATGATGTTCTGCACGGGAGGGATTCGTTGTGAACGTGCGTCTGCCTATCTAAACTCTCAGATTGGGAACAAGGTGAAGGGGGTGTTTCAACTGAAGGGGGGGATTGAGAGGTATTTAAAGGAGTTTCCCGATGGTGGATTCTGGAGAGGAAAGAACTTTGTCTTTGATAAACGAGAGGCGATTTCGGCTGGGAATGTCAATGGAGATGGAGGCGTGATTCGGAGTGGAAAGAAGGAAGGAAAGAAAGAGGAAGAAGAAAAGATGTTGGAATGGGGAGCAGAGTGTGCAAAGTGCAAGAAGCCTTGGGATCGTTATATTGGGAAGCGAAAGTGTTATACATGCGGCGTCCCCGTTTTGATTTGTAATGATTGCATGTCCCAGTCGTCATCGTCTACGAAGAAAAAGAAGAAGGGTGCTGCTGCTGCTTCTACCACTAATGCTGCTGCTGTTGAGGATTTAAAGAGTATTCGATGCCCTCTTTGTGTGTCTGAAGGAGTTACAGTTCCTGCTGAAGATGTTGAGTGGACTGATAATGGCGTAAGGGGACGCCTACGAACATCATCATTTTCTGAGGTTGGCGGCGAAGGCAACGACAAGAAAGCTCCTGCTGACGGTGCACCGAAAAAGAGCGAGAGTAAAGCAGCCAAATCTGTACTGAAATGGGGAGGAGGACATGCGAAGAAAAAGAAGGACCAGAGATCTTGGTCGAGGAGGCCGTGTCAATTTGGTGCAGAATGCGTACGAAAGGATTGCTTTTTTTACCACCCTGAGAGAGAATCAAAGAGCAAGAAGGAGACTTAATGGTAGAGAGCTGATAATAAGTTAATGTGCAAGCCCGCCTATTGTACCCAACACCAAATTGACATACACCCTCTTTCTCTCTCCACTCTCTTGCTAGTTGCATGCAGTGTGGATTCTTGAAGCCACCAACGAGAAATGGAATGCTACAAACGTTCTCTCTATGGTACGCTGAGACAGTAGCCATTATTGCAATCATCACAGCGCTGGGATGTCGAGACGATCGACAATGCGGAATCAAGCTAGCTCTAGGCGACTAGGCATCTCAGAGAGCACACTTACATTCTTGAAAGGTGAAGACGAAGTGGTGACGCATCCGGTATCCAAAGAGCTTCCAATTGCTCTTTCCAAGAAGGAGGTTGAGACGGCTGGTGGAAAGCTTGACACGAATGGTTCCATGGGCAGTTTTGAGAGAACTATACTGCCAAAGATGGTTTCCTACTAAGTCTGAACAATCACTGATGTCCGACATCTTTCATTAACATCAATAGTTTTATCTCTACCACTTTCTCTCACCTCTCACTGATCCTTCTTAATCTTCTTCATTTCCTGGACGAAATCAAAGCAGGCAAGAACTTCTCTTATGTCGCCAGATTCCACAAGCTCCCCTATCCGATGACCAATTTCATTTTCTTCTTCCACAGCTTTATCGGAGTCTTCATTAGGCACAGCAATATCATCTATAGATCCTATGACGATGGATGGTCTATGAGTGCTTTGAGGGGCACCATTTTCGTTGAATTCGTCTCCGGTGCCAGGTTCATTAGCCCCGGGGAAGTCGCAAATCCCATCTACATCACCATTATGACGTTGAAGTCGCTGCATTACTGACTTCCGATCGATTGCGCTGTCGTCCTCATCAACTTGATCATCCCATGCAACTCTTTTCACATCACTAGCTGCATATGTGCCTCTTAACCATGATATGCCCAGAGTGGACTTCCTCCCAAATGCGCTGGTCCGCCCATTCTTTTTCTTATTCTCATGTATTAGCTGCAAAACGACTGCAATGAAAACACATATCGCAAAAGCCATGATCGGAAGGAACATGTTATTTGTAGTGACACTAGCAAAGTCACCTGCCTCATTCATATTCAAGTTCGACAAATCAATTTCACACTTTTTCTTAGGTTTGTTCTCTTCGATATATGCTTGCTTTTCGCTCTCCAAAGTATAACCTTGCGACTTTTCTGCTGTATACATCCAATACGAAAAAGCTGATGCCAATTGTGGTCTGATCGGGAACGCAATTGGATTCTCGTGAATCAAAACTTCTGTGAAAACCAGGCCAGCCTCACATACTCTTGCCACAAAATCAGTATCCACAAACGCATGTTCTCTACCAATGGCTAACACTTTGCAGTCACCTCTAGCATGCGCTTCAAACATACCATCAAACCCTTCGGGTGGGAAAAGCCAATTCGCCTTGGGCCATATCAATCGAATATCTTTCTCCAATGCTTGATGACCGCAGATCGGAATATTTTTATCAATGACAGAGTCCATTGATGTAAATGTCGTCTCCAACCCAGTCTGTGTCAAAAATGCTGCTAAATTGGCAACATAGGCAGACACAGCAATCAAAATGAAGAATGCAAATCCAAACATTAACACTTTGTGTGGCAAGCTTGCTCCCGTGTCCTGTTCAATCCCCGCACTGAAAAAGAACATTCCCTTTTCAAGAATGGCATCAAGAATCAATCGAAAGTAAGCAAACTTTCGTCTCTTCGGCGGCCCACTTGGTTGCTTCGATTTCAATTGCATTCCATATCGCTTTTTGGCCGCCATTTCTCGATCGGAGAACCACACAGAGAGTAGTGCTGCTACAAGTATTATGGCAATCACTACAAACCATAGACCGCCGGTGAATGGTTGGATCACCTTTTGTGTCTCATAAGCGAGACTTAAACTTCTTTTATTTCCTGGTTTGGGAATGACCAAGACCGTCTTGTCGTATACTGGGAGGAGGAAAGAGGAGATGGAATGTTGTTAGTCAATGCATACTACATATTGCAGCAAACGAAACAACCGACATCACTCAACTCCCCAAATATTTACACATCTGTATTACTGAATCTCCACCATATTGTTGATCACAGGGTCTATCCATCACAACATCTACGACAATTACTCACCGATAGGAACAGTAAAAGAAGTCATTTTCAGTCTTTCTCCAGTTACCCAAAATGCACCGACCGCCATATCCACCAACCCATTCTGCACATCTCGCACAGCTGCTGTAAACCGCCTTGCTCCTGGATATCGTTTCAAACTTCCTTTTGAGGTATGAGTGTATGTCACATTTCGAATGTCCCCCTTCGATAATTTGACGATAGAATTCATGTAGCGAATGTATATCCCATCAAATGGCATCGTGTCATCAAAATAAGCGTCTGCTATTTCAAGATCATTTAATCTTGTGCCATCAGGCCATATTTTGTTCGTTGCCAATGTAGCATCTTCCGGTACGGTCGCAGTAATATTAATGCCACCAACTACCGAGACATTGGTCGCTAAAGATTCAAGCTGTTGTTGCCAGAAATCGTCGGTCGTATTGCACGTCGAATAACTGTAAAAGACATCGTAGTGCTCAAAATAATCCGATTTTTTAATATCCTCCTCAGAATCCTTTTTACAGGATTTTGCATCGACGAAGCACCATGGTTGGAAGCAGTAGGGTGGTACCACGGCTGTGGCGGGATCTGTTTGACAGGTGGGATCATGGAGGAGATCATGCTGAAGGCAGGCACTGCTGCCGTAATCGTAGGTAACGCACGAGCCGCCAAGTTTGAGGTAGACGCCTGGTTTACCGGTGGCGGTTGTGCAGTCCCGATTCTGAAGCTGAAGTGAAGCGAGGACGGAGGTTTGATTGATGCAGTTGCACCCTTCGTTTCCGGTCGACAACATTTTAGTAATGAACAACAGAAGAAGAGGAACCGGTAGAGTGTTATTACTTCCTTCCAAATGCTGCGCTGAGAAACCCTGTCGCAGCCAGCCATTTATTTCTGGCGCCTTGTCTGCGCTGCAAAAGATAACCCCTTTTACACACTCTGAAGAATGAGAGGAAGCCCTTTACGATGTGCATTTGTCGCTCTGGTATTGCAATGACTCATTTAGATACCGTGTACATTCGTTTGTGTTTTCCATAGAAGGATCAATAATTATCTAGACCAAATGATTCCTCTATGCATCGTCAGTCATCTTGAACTTGAACAGATGGCATGATACTTTTGGAATTCTCATATCATGCACTGTTGCACTACAAACACAACAGCGCCTGATACCTGGAGGTTGAGTTTCGTCTATGTACTTATCGTCGCAGCAACACGACATACACAGAGAGAACAGTTGAAGGCACATATCTACTTAGGCATAGAAGTTCCAGTTATCAAAACTCAATTGCCTCGTCATGTCGACGGCATCACCAAGCACAACGTCAACGTTTCTCCTATCCGAGTGGATCCGCCGAGCCATAGATGAGGTCGATCTCTCCGCTCTCGCAAACTCCTCAGTCGCATCAAACCATCCTTCGCAATGGCCGGCAAATGTCCGGAATTCGATGGCGTTGTGTTCCGAGGAATACTTAATTTCGGCATTGAGAGTGGCACGTTGTTTGGCTGACCAGATTTCTGAGGCAGAGGATAATATCGCTGGTCGTGAACATAATACCGATAGCGATGATGAACCTCCCTCTTTGCTGCCTGCACCTGGCATAAATTGGGCAGATAAAGTTCAAGTTCATTTAACATCGGATGGTGCTGCCAATTTAAATAATGATGTCAACAGCAAATTGCTGTTCAGTATTGAGAAGGCAGATTTCTTGCCAGACGATATGAGCTACAAGGGTCAAAGTGAAGATGGCATGCGGCGCATTTATTCTCTTGGCCTCGTCTTTTATGAAATATTCTCAGGGGGGGAACGGCCTGTTGAGACTGAGCAGCCAAAGGGTGGAGGGGAAGAATCCTATGCGGATGATACCGAAGCGATATCCCAAGAGTTGTCTCAAGAGACGTCTGAGCACAACGTGGATCCCCTCCCACCCTTCGATGATGTGGATGGGGATAGTTTTGATGTTGCTAACATATTTGATGACGTCATTGAGGATGAATATAATCTATGCAATGATATTCTGGGGGATGATTTCTTCAACGCTGAAAATCCCCGCAAGAGACAAACACAAAGTTGCCACTATAAGGTGTACGATGTGTCAGTTGAACCGTTGAAAGCAAAATTTCTTCCTGGACCTTTATGCGATTTGGTCGCCAACATGATAGATTGTGCCGATGGCAATCCTAGTGGTGACGACTCATATCATAAAATGTCAGAGGTGAGGGATGATCTTCAACTTATGCTGGATAAGCCTGCGATATATCTCTATGACCAGGACATGGGGAGAGCTGAATTACAGTTCGGGGACAGGATGTTTGGCAGGAATGCAGAGTTATCAACTATCAAGGACGCATACCGGCGGTCGGCTTCAGACGGCAGTGAGTTCGTGATAATCTCTGCTGCGTCTGGGTATGGGAAATCACTTTTGGCGCATGAATTTGGGAAGCACGTGCTAGCTGGGGGAGGTATTTTTCTATCAGGAAAATTCGATCAATTACAGCAGGGCAAACCATTCAGTGCATTGGCATTCGCTTTGGATGTCTACTGTGGTATTTTGTTACAGGGCAGCGGCCCCTCGTCAAAAGTTGCAGAAATAGCGTCAAAACTGAGATCGTCGCTGGGAAATGAGGCGTATCACTTGACCAAGCTCATACCCACCTTGGCATCCATTCTCGAAGGCCCTGAAATATTGGCCATCAATCTCAACGAAGACTGCGGCAACGCTCAGAAGCGATTGCAATACTTGTTATGCCAGCTCCTACAAGCGATATCCAGCACATTTTCTGCCCCCGTAACTTTGTTCCTCGATGACTTGCAGTGGGCAGATCAAGCATCCATGGAAGCAGTGCTTCAACTCTTGATTAACTTGGGTCCCTCGTCACAAGACGACAAGTGCTTTTTCTTCTTGGGATGCTGTCGTGAGGGAGAGCTCGACGAAGAGCATCCTCTTTGGAAGTTACTTTGCAATGCTGACACATTGAGTATAGAATTCACGAATATCAAACTTGATATGATGGACGAGCAGACTATCAACACAATGGTCTCGGAGACTCTGTGTCTGTCACCGCGGATCACTCGTTCTTTGTCGAGTATCATAAACCACAAAACAAATGGGAGCCCGCTCTTTGTCTCGCGACTGATGATTTCTCTTGGCAAAGAAGGTCTATTGCGTCCAAGCTTGAGTCGGCGCCGATGGGAGTGGGACAAGGACAAGATCGAGTGTCGGGAAATGCCTGATGACGTGGCCATGTTTCTAAAGAAATCGATCAGAGAGCTGCCGGAAGCTGTACAATTGTCACTGTGCACAATGTCTTGTTTTGGGGCATCTGTAGATGTTACTCTCATTCAAACACTTGAAAGGGCTATGCGGAAGACTTTCACTGGCGGCCTGGATATTGCTGTCGCGAAAGGTCTGCTGGACAAAATAGGCGCCCAGTATCGTTTCAGTCATGACCGTATCCAAGAAGCTTCTTACAATATGATGCGAGATCAACACCGACGTCTTCTTCATTTCACGTATGGTCTCTCTCTGGCCTCTCTATCTGTTGAAGAAGGTAACGATGATATCCTATTTATAGCTGTGAATCAGCTAAATCACGGAGGCCCTTCTACCGTCGAAGATCCAAGTCAGAGTTTTACTATTGCAGATTTGAATATGAGAGCTGGGAAGAAGGCAATGGAGATGTCAGATTTCAAACTTGCATCTTCTTACTTTGATAATGGGATATCTTTTCTGCAGATCAACCACTGGACGGAGCACTGCAACTTGAGTTTGGAGGTGTTTGAGCTGGCAGCAAAATGCGCCCTGACCAATGGCGATCACACAAGGGTGAAGCTTCTGTATCAAGAGGTGGTGAGAGAGGCCCATTTGTTTGAAGACACGCTTGAAATTACGTACACAAATATTCGGGCGTTGTACAGCGCTTCGTGTCTCGAAGAGGCTCTTACGAAATTGTTATACGTCTTGAATAAGCTTGGAGTAACGCTGTCTGGCTCTGGGGATCTGAATACGCTGCTGCCAGAGACCAAATCGATGCTAGCTAAGTATTCTGACGAACAGTTACTGGGTCTCCCTGCGATGATCGACAGAACAAAACTGATGACAATGAAGTTTCTTTCTATTGCACAGCTGTGTTTGTTCCATGCAAATCCAAAATCACAGCCAAAAGCTACCTTACAGTTGGTCCAGTATTCACTTCAGCACGGTGTGAGTGACTTAACATCGGTAGGATTTGTTTTCTATGGAAGCTACCTCGCCTGTTTAGGCGAGATTCCTGCTGGCTATCGTTATGTGAAAATTGCCATTAAGTTGGCAGAAAATAGGAACGCGAGAGATTGTATGGGTGATGTTCTTGCTGTGGGCGGTCAAGTCATGGGATATGTCGAACCCTTGCCAAGTATCAATGACGTCATGATTCGTGGTCATGAGTATAGTTTGATGACGGGAAATGTCAGCAGTGCTAATATGAGCCTCGCTGGCAGCATGGTTTGTGAATATTGGAGTGGCAAACAGCTGTCAGTTGTGAAGAGCACAATGGATGACACGTTGCGCCGTATGTCAGCACAGTGTGTTGTTCCATTGTTGATGCAGTTTCTTCCACTCTATAGATCAGCACTAGCCATGATCGGTAAGGTTGATGACGTTCCCATGGTTTTTGGCAGCAGAGCAGATGTAGAAACGGAAGAGGAGCGAAAAATGACTGAGACAAACTTGCATCTCCTGAAGTCTACGCATTTCAACAAAATGTATGTTGGATTCATGTTTCGAAGGTACGACGAAGTAAAGCAGCTCGCTGATGCGCACGATGCGATCGCTGCCTTGCCTTTCAGCGCAATATTGATCAGTCATTGCTTTCATATATTTTATTGGGGTCTCATTAGCTTTTGGGTCGCTCGCAAGACGGGGGACGTAATCTGGTACGACCGTGGCAAGGAGACAGTCCAGAAAATGAGATCTTACGCAAATTTCTCGTCATGGAACTTTTTGAACAAGTCACTCTTGTTGCAAGCTGAACAGTATTTCTATTTGAAGGAATTTGAATCTGCAAAGCGCTGCTACGATGATGCTATATCGTTTGCAAAGGACTATAGATTTGTACACGAAGAGGCTTTGGCTTGTGAGCTTGCAGGGTATTTTCTGATAGAAAGAGGCGAGAGAAACTCATCACTTCCTTACTTTCTTCGAGCCCAAAGAAAGTACCGAGAATGGTAAGTAGTGTTCTACCTGCATGCTCCTCTTCATTTCAATGTTTATATATTGAGCATTGATGTCTCACCTTGCCGGTTTTACATGCTTGCTGACAGGGGTGCCTCCGCAAAAGAAGAGAGCTTGAAAACATATATTGAAGAATGGTTTGGGGAGATAACTGAGGGAGAGGATGTGTTGGAAAGACCCCGTCGT
>Ga0209652_1002316_pt1 | contig 14812 bp, 15 predicted proteins | sample SaaInl74LU_5_DNA_FD_184641 | JGI IMG/M metagenome (GOLD analysis project Ga0209652, IMG submission 184641) | Marine microbial communities from expanding oxygen minimum zones in the Saanich Inlet - ESP_74LU_5_DNA (SPAdes) (version 2) | ecosystem: Environmental > Aquatic > Marine > Intertidal zone...
AAATTTACAAGACAGGGCAAGGGTGATGATGGCAGCGGTGGTTTATGTTAATTTGGATTGGTACGAGGTGGTTGAAATAATGCCGCTCAGTTTAGATGTAGTAATTTAGTTTAGTACACATTAAGGTACCACCTGTTGTTTGTGTTTGGTCGTTCCTTCTTACACTTGAGATTGTTGTATGAATGCTTGATATCGGTATCGGAATGTGACGCGTCTCTCTTCTATTGCATCCTCTACAGTCTACTTCTACATCAAATTGATGTTGGTGTTATGTTTGATTTCTCTTGGTGAACGAAAAGAATGAGAGCATCTCCCCCATCTCCATCCTTTCTATCAAGATCAAGGTTGGCCTTCTCTTCTTTCTGTGACTTTAGAGCAAGTGGCAAGTTCAAGTTGCTGCAGCCACCTTTCGGCAAGATGGAAGATGTGGTGTTGTTCAGCTTTAAACCTATCGAATCTGTTCTTTTGTACCTCCTTCGTCTGTTCTTACGCACGGTAGGTAGTGTTAGGAAGGACTCAATTGATATTCGATCGATTTCTTCCTCCGTTCATTGCTCCAGACGACATAAAACCCGAATATAAGAGATTGCTTTGTCTTTGTGGTTGTTTTGTTCCGAGGCGAGCTAGTTCTTCGCAGCCATCAAACTGGACAACCTTTCATTATTCATTGAGTGCTTGCGTGTTGTCCTCAATGCGGAACCGATGCGTTGTAGTCAATCTCTTCTGATTCTAAATTGCTCCTCTATTCCTTCCTGACGATTCTGGATGTTGCATCCGTCAGGGTGACCGATGGATGTAGATGTAGATATTAAGCCTCTTGCACACATCTGTCCTATCTGTCGTTCGAAATGAGATTTTGTTGAGATGTGCCAGATCTTCTTGGCAATGATGTTGGAATGCCCATGCTCTATATATCTTGTTTCCTAATTTCACATTCGACGTGCTATTTACAACGATACAATAAATGAATAGTACTCCGCCGCCGAACAACTTGACGCCTTGAACACAGCCTGTTGTATTCGTTCAAGTTACTCTTTCATCTCCATGTAAAGAACATCAATATGCCTTAAGGCGGAAATGCCACTTCAATCAATCTCGCCAGAGTGACAGATATCCATCGGTGATCATCAACACGGGCATGAATTGCGTGTTCAACAGATGATGTGGAACTATACTCGATCGGCCTGAGTATAATATTACAGGCAAGCATATATTATGACTCTCTCCCACCAGCATCAAGATCCGCCTTAATAATGATGCTCCTCTGCAATACTTAGCACGCAGTAGCTACAAAAGAAGTGCATGTGATGAAGAAGAAACGATGCTGTTGGGTGTTGGACTGTTCAAGAAGTTTGTTGTCCCACAACTATTTGTCGACTCGGTCATTTCGTCGGCACAGCAATTTTTCTTTGGCAGCTGATGTCTACGCGACTACCGGTCAATCAAAGCCGGCCTTGGACGTTTCCTAGCACAGTCAAACATTGGCATTGACTTCCCATTCGGCTCTCCAAGACTTAATATAGGCTCGTTAGATTTGAGATAGCAGATGTTGTGCTTGCTTGTGTTGATAACGTGCGTGCGTTCTTGGCTTGTTCTTGTGATCGTTGATCGTGAAGTCGATGTTGCTGTGCGTGGTCGTCAAGCTACAAACAGCAAAGGAGCTTCCGATAATTAATATTCGTAACTTGCCCCTTCAATAAAATGGCTTGCTCGCGCTCGCGGCAAGATGACGCCCAACTTTTGTGACCGAAACAACCATGTGACTTGGCTCTTGGCTGGCAACAACCTGCTCTCTCAAAAAATCATCATCGTATACGATCATCATCATCATGATCTCTCTAACACAAACATTTCATCGCAGCATAATCAACAAGATGAATCATCATCTTTCCACACAGATCGCCACAACAACAACAACAACAACAACAACAACAACAAGACGTAGATTGCGTCACACGGTCGCTATATCCAGAGAGATTCCAGACTCATTCATTGATGCAATCTCATTTCACTACAATCAATCCGCACATCACGATGACGCTGCTACTGCATTATTATGTTCTCAAGACAAAGGGGTATCACTCCTAAAATCACGTGAACAACATACCAATTATCTCAACACCCTACGTCAACACATACCCATCAATAAACTGATATGCTTACCACCATTGGAATCTCATCCAGATTGCCTATTCGTGGAAGATACTATGGTAGCTATTCAGGATACGGTGGTGTTGACGAGAATGGGACACGAGTCTAGAAGGGGCGAGGTGGATGATTCGATTAAGAGTGTTTTATGTGAACAGTTGGGTTTGAAGAATGTGTATGATATGAATGATGATAGCATTGAAGGCTGCTGTGATGGAGGAGACGTATTATACACAGGACGACACTTGTTTGTGGGAATTACCGATCGAACAAATCAAGTTGGATTTCAATACCTGAGAAATGTATTCGCTCATCATCATGACATGATGGATGCAGCGGATGTTGTTCCCATTCCAATGATGTCACTGCAAGGAGCAGATAGTGTAGGAGGAGTATTGCATTTGAAGAGTGCAGTGACTCATATTGATGGGGAGACTTTATTGATACCTGAAGGAACGTTTGGGGATATCTTGGCAGATGCAATGAAAGTTACTGAAAGAGGGTACACCGCTGTGAGACTTCCGGATGTACTATCGTGCAATGCTGTCGTTGTTAATGGGCATGTGATGGCGCAAGATTCACCGTGTAGTGTATCTAAGCAAAGGATTGAACAAGCTTGCCATGAGAGAGATCTTGGATTAACTTTTGTGGATACCTCTGAGCTTGCCAAGAAAGATGCCGCCTTGACGTGTTGCAGCGTTTTACTTAGTGTGTAGGCTCAATGATACATGTCTATAATGCTAGTTTACAAACAGACTTACTACACATTGTACTACTCTTCTCAACTTGACGAGTTTGATCATATACGGAGCTGGAAAGTGGAAACAATTGGAAAAGCGCATCACATTCTATCAATGCGGCTCTCGCTCTGTCAAAAGTGTCACACTACTACAGCAGTTATAAGCTACAATATTGTCATCAAGAACGCATCACCATTTCTCAATCCTCCATCTATTTTTCAAAGAGACGACGATGAATACAATTACTTCAGAACAATATAGTACCACGAGCATCCGCACACCACCCCCTTTGACTCTCCTCCACAATCGCAACATCCAACCCCCGCCCATCCAATGCTACCACACCAATTTCAAACAATTGTCGTGCCAATACATCTCCACATCCATACATGAAAACAATTGCCCCTGCTCCATAGAGTGAGACGTATTCGTTCATTTTGGGTAAAATGGCACCCACGGCATTGGGTGTGTTTGAGGGTATGGTACTTGCTCCGTAGAACATTTTTGCTTCGATCCAATTGATTGTTGTTCTTGCTGATGCTGTATTTTCTCTTTGATTGGTGGTAGTTTTTGACTTGGTGTTATTCTTCTTGACACCACCACTGTGATGATGATCAAAGTCCAATTGAACACAATGCCCATCCCTAACTCTAAAATCAGGTGATGGAGGCATCCGCCCACCTTTTCTACGATTCTCCCTCCGTTGATCCTCCTCGGTATAAAAACACTGTAGCACATTATACCTTTTCAAGTAATTCTGAACAACCTGTTCGAACATAGCGGCAGAGTGTCGAATATCTGTTTCGGAACCTAGTTTGAGCTGTGGCATGGATAATCTTGGTTGGAGATGTTTGAGGTGAGTTCGTCGGAGAGAGAGTGATTGTAGAAGTGTCATCATGCGGCGATTATTGTGGCTGTTGTTTCTGTTGCTAGTAGTAGTACCATTATTATTCAAATGCAACAACTTTTGAATCTTTTGTAATCGAAAGGGAGGCTGATCTTTCATCATGCCGCGCTCACTTTTGCCCCAGTGGAGTAATGATGGTAAGAGACGTTCTTCCTCGTGGAGAGGGACGTAGTGAGTATGTGGATTGGGCCATGGGAGTGTTTTCGTTGCAGAAGCGTTGTTGTTTTCTTCGAGCCGAGATGAGCGGTTGTTGCTGCGCTGGTGGCTACTATAATCCTGCTGCTGCTGCTGCGCTCGCTGAGCGTGATTCTTGTTCCTATCATTATTTACTGCAGCAGCACGAGCCCTACTACTTGCGACGTGATCATTATTTTTGGGTCGATGTCTGCCGCCTCTGCCGTTTTGATGATAACTTCTTCGCCCACCACCGCGACCGCCTCGGCCAGCAGTGATGTTATTAGTATTGTTAGAGTTGTCATTCCTCGGCCGCTTCTTGCTGCTGCCGGTCGATGCTGGTGAAGCCTCCATCTTCTTCGTCGTTGTCGTTGTTTTTGTGAAGAGTTGTGGAACGAGATATGACAAATGGACATGTGACACAAAAACAGTCATAGACATCGAGAATCACGGATCACAGTCACGAGCTCCATCCGAGCTCCCAGCTGAAAGTGAAAGGTTTGGATGATGCAGCTTGCTACAATACATTATTATGCAGAGGAGCAAGGCAAAGACACCGTGTTCTATTTGATCAATTGCTTATTTACATATAATACATCACTATTTACAGACCATTCATTTGTGCTTCATACAATTGAGCAAGAAGAAGTCTCTGAAGAGCGCTCATCTGTCGTGGATTCGGATTCGCACCATACTGACCATTCCTTGCCGCTTCATCTGAAACCGCTTCTTGCGATTGGCGATCCTCGTCCAAAGGAAAGCCAGTAAAGTGACGTCGCAACGAAGGAGCAAGGTCCAACACGTTCATATCGAGAACTGCTCCTCCAGTGGCATCGTTAAATCCTCCGTGGACAAGAATATATCCTTCAGTTTCCAAGAAGGAAGCGACCCCAGTGAACCTAGGTACCGGCAGAGGTCCTTTTACGTTTGGTCGGAGAAATGCATCATTTGCCAAATTATATCCAATCATCCCGTTTGTGCTCGGACGTCCACCGCCGAACATGAGTAAGACAGCATCGGGTGATATCCTCATTGCATTATGACAACGACCGAGACAAAGAGATTCAGAGGGAGAAAGACTACTATCAGCAATATTGTTTCCTTCTCTGGAACCATCACTATCGCTATCATCTCCACTATTCATAGAGTCGCTATTGTTACGTGTTGATAGTGTGTTCTTGTGTATCTTTGACCACTCCCACATCGTGTCATCATTGTCAGAGCAACTCTGAGAACGGGCAGGATTCCTATGCATCGCATTTATGCCTTTCATTTTTAACTCCCATACTTCGTTGCAATCCGCCCCAGTCCGCAATAGATCTGTCCCGCTCCCACCTCCAAACATTACGAGTCGATCCCTTCTTTCGTCCCAAACGACCGAGTGTCCATGACGTCCTTTGGGCTCACCCTCACAGGACAAATCAATCCATTTCCAAGTTTGAATGTCCAAAATGGATTCTTCTATGCAACTCCCCAAATGAGTCATCCCACCAATAATAACTAAATATCTATCATGTATCAAGGTAGCTGAATGATACGCGCGTGCCTTCGGCCTTGGGCCCTGTGTTTCCATCTTCTCCCACACTGCGAATTGATCCAAAGTATCATCTTCGTAATCATAGTCAACAATAGTCAGTACCCATACTTCATTTGTTTCACCAGAGTATCCCCCTCCCTCGAATCCTCCAAATCTTACTGCTTTTGCGACATTCTTCTTTATTACTCCAGGGCGAAGCCTCATGAAACGATCCTTCTCCATTTCTTCAGAGAGAGCAGGTGGTAGTGGCGTTAGGGAGGCCCCATACACAAACGTTGGCTCATCCGAAAATCGAGGGGTCAAACGAGTCCATCCCCAATTACTGTTATGTGCCTCTAACCCCTTTTGCAACGTAATCACTGTTACTCCCTGATCATCCGAAAAACCACCAGTGATAACAAGACTCTTGAACCCATCTGGACCATTGAGCACACACGAGTTATGCCCTTCACGTGCTTTTACGGGGAATTGACGCTGCTGCATATCACGTGATACGGGCAGCCATTTCACAAAGGCTAGACTCGACATGAACGATTGCAACAAGAATGCTTCACGCACATCTGCAGCTACTACTGAAGTGCTTTCGCCTTCAGATGTCTCCTCGTAGTCTCGATCTCGCACAAGAAGTTGAGCCCAGAAAGAAGATGAAGAGGATAAGCATTTGTTGATATTTCGATGGATAGAAACAAAGGAGAGGACGTCCTTTGGTGGCAGATACAGAGCAATTTCTTGCCACACTTCTTGTTCTGGAAGATCGAGCAGCATGTTACGTTGATATGTTGTGAAGGAAGCAACAATAATTTCTTCAGATTTCAGCCACCACGACTGTCAATGCTAACTTATGATCTGCTAATATCTCTGCACACTATGCAACACTTGCTCTCTTCAGTGCTTCCGCTTCCACTCGCTTGGTAGGATCTTCTTATTGACAGAATAAAAGTACCAATAGTGACACAGCTGCGCTGCTCAGCTCTCCATTAATTCTCCACATCTCGATGCCAAGCTCTCCCGCCATCCCCTCAGACCCCGCCAGAAATGCTAGCGATTCCAACTTACGTACCCGGGTCACCACCCCAAAACGAACTGCCATAACTTGGTATTGATTGTACTATCTACAAAACACTGGATCGGAAGTAGATCGGATCAGACGGATCGCCCGAGCGATTTGAGGTGGGGAATGGGGAAGTCACCAGAAGACTTGTGGCATATATAACCGCGCCTCTCCTCTCCTTAAAGAAGAATAATGATACGTTCCTCACTATGCCGCAATGTCAGAGAAGTTTGTAGGTCTCAAGTAGCATTATTTTCAACCTCCTCTGCTTTTAATGAAGTTGAAGAAATCGAACGTATGGCTGACAATGATACACTGCACTTCTCACTTTCGGGGACAGGTCCAGCGATGTTCTCGTGGATGGTTGGATTCTCCCATGGCCTACAAGAATCTGGCATATTATCATCAGCTGCTTCGAGCAAATCTACAAATCATTTCATGGGTATTAGTGGTGGTAGCATGTGTGCCGCACTTCTCGCTGCAGAACTTGATCTTTCATCTAACTCTGATGTTATGCTATGTGGACAGGAACAGAGTGATAGATGCCGTGATGGGAAACAAAAGATAGGAATGCTAGTTCACAATATGCTTGATGATTTGCTTGACAATGCAGCAGTTCAAAGAATCATTAGCAACAAACGGAGAATGATGCACATTGCAATGGTAGATGCTCCTTCGGGTAGTCTTATGAAAGCATACAATCAACCTATTAAAGTGTGCAGCAACTTTACAGATAAGGAAGATATAAGAAATGCCGTGTTAGCATCAACACATATACCATATATCGCGAATGGAAACAAAACTACAATGTTTCGAGGGAAAGAAGTTGTTGATGCGGGTATTACTGGGCAAATGTTCGTTCCAGCAAAGGGGGGTAACTTTGTGAATGTTAATATCTTTCCACCACTTGATTATACTTTAAGGAATGAATATGCATTTGGACAATACGTTGTTAAAATGTATTCAAAATTGAATAACAAGGCAAATGGCACGATACACGCCCATCCATACCTTGCTAATGATTTTGGTTTGCACATCTTTGGTTTGGACGATATGTTAGTAAGGCCTTTGGAGAAAGATGAAGCACTTCGGCGTCATCATTTGGGACATCAATCATTCCTATCATGGTTTGAGTTGCATAAGCATAAGGTTGATTAGTAAGCTCTACAAAACAAGCTATTCAATTGTTCAGAATAGTTTGAATTTGAGCAAGGTCATACAATACAGTGCATATGTATATAAACAGCGATAAAATAAGCATAGAAGTGTAGTAAACATGATGAGATAACATCAAATTAATCATTCTTCTCACTTCTCTCCGTCATGTATGGTAAGCTAAGCAAACTAAATCTCGTTTTTCTTCTGGATCTTCATGTAAAGCCAAAGCCGACTAACACAGCAACAGCAAGAGTCATTGTAATAGAGGAGTAATCATGGACACTACCTCCTCCAGACTGAGCCCTGAGGCCAGTGGTTTCAGGCTCCATAGTCGTATTCAGAGTTGCGCACTGGTAGGGAAGTACAACAGGAATTGAATCAAGCAACTTCTGTTCTTTTGCCGTAGAAGCTGGTTCAGATACAAACAGATCTTTAACAAGATCCGTAGGAAACGTGGCAGTGGGATCTTCGTCATCATACTTGGTAAGTCCTGCATCTTTATAGTAGGTGTCTGATAGTATTGCAATCACACGGTGGGTGTCAAGATTGACAGCTAGGCGTTGTCCACCAAATCCATATGTAGTATATGCAGGTTCTGTGCCAAGCCACCTGCAATAAATAGGCAATGCAGCATTGACGCATGTTAGTACAATCCATCATATTGAGCAAAACTCATGGAATGTGTACTCACCAGCCGAGATAACCAAACTTAGGCCACAAGTTGTCCGGGAGTGAATGACACAGTCGTAAAGATAAAGAGAAGTGCGGTCAACAAGTTTGGCCAACAAAGGAAGCAGTCAAGATAAAAAGCAAGTCAGCATGATTGTAATGCGAAAGATCTTCGACAAAGATCAGATGTGAACGTGACCAATCAGTACTTACCTTCTCTTTCGCCTCGGTATCTCCAACTGTGAATGATCGCTCAATCCAGCTTGGATCAACAATCTGCTTCTTGTTATTGACCATACCATTTTGTAGGTATAGGAGGCCTAGCTTGCTCAGGGCAGTAGTGGTCATCTTGAGTCCATGGAATGACGTTTGAACTTGTTCAAGATTTACATACCATTCATAATCGTTGTCTTTGATCCCTAGATGCTTGAATACTTCTTCTTTCGCAAACTCTTCAGGTATTTTGCCTGTTTTTTCTAGGAGGATGTAGCTCATGAGATTGCCAGCCATGACATACTTGTATTTGCCGATATTCGTCGTGTTTAGAGGGTGGTATGTAAGCGAGTCTTGGAAGTCGGAGCCACCAAGGCGATTGCTGCATGTTCACAACAAAAAATTGGGATTAGAAGTCACAATAATTGTAGCAATATCATGATTCATGCAAATGAAGTACATGTTAATCACTCACTCATTGAAAGGAAGAGTGTCAATCAAAACATCCTGCAGATAGTCCCTATTCATATAATAAGTGTTAATGATTACAAAAGTTGGCAAAAAAGTAGCATGAAGACAACGCCACTCACCCTGGCATCTCATATCCACCTCTCATCTGCACGAGCTGCTCAATCGTAGTTTCTTTCCTGTCTTTTGCATCAGGGATACCAGCCCAAACCTCGTCATCAGGCCAGATTTCCCCAAGTGTTTCATCCAAGCTAAGGAGACCCTTCTTCTCAGCAATCCCAACGAGCAGGCCCGTCCAACTCTTTGTGACGGAAAATAGATGCCGAATCGCATTCTGGTCTCCATATTCTGCGACGATCTTGCCGCACTCCAGCGCAACAAATGCGTTGATGTCGTCCTCAGCTTCGGCGATATCAAGCAGCTGTTGAGTATATGAGTTTGAGGGAGAAGGATCGACTTTGGAGTATGGCTGAGATAGATCAAGATATGCATCGGCTGTTTTCATAACAGTGGTGCTCAATAATGCTATGTTGTATGACAATTTCATTGTAAAGTTTGGTAGGTAGGTATAAGCGAGATGTGTTTGTGCTGATAGACGTGATAGTGACTATATCTAGTCAAAGGCGGTGGCAGAGTTCTCGTTAAGGGAGCTATCTCTGCCGAGAGGGTTCTCTTTATTCGAGAAGAGTACCATAAAGGATGTTGCAGGTGGCAGTGAGTTGTTGCAGCCTTGATTGATTGCATGCCGGCTCGATATGGTAGGCTCGAAGGTTTTTTGCTTTTTGATGGAAGCTTGTTTAGTTTGGGGGCTCTCTTTTCTCATCTGTGTTCTTTGTTTTTTGTGTTCCTTTTGTTCGTTGCTCTTGCTAGCTCGCCCTACGAGCTTAGTGACTTGTGCTTGCACGCAAGTAGCAATAGGATTGTTGTGCTGTGTTGGAATGATTAAACCACCAAGCCGCGAGTAGTCTTACTTATCATGGCTCACAGCGGGCTCTCTAAATTTTATGTGCTCTCCTTCATCGCGCAATTGATATGCGGCGTTCTTGCGTTTCAAGTTCGTCTTCAGCCGAAAGCAAACTCCCTAGCACCACCACTAACAAATCAGCACAGATTGAATACTCCAACTGCATTGCGATCTGAAAAGAATGATCTCAACGACGAGAGAGCTAAGTCTACGAGACGCAGGTTTCTACGTACTACTAGAAAAGGCCGTCGGAGGCGAAGGCGGTATACATTCATTCACCAAGAGTCTCACGTAACTGCTGCAGGAGCTGAATCGTTATTCTCTCTATCTTGGTGGCCATACTCTTATGAAATGGCAACAGAATCATCAACAATTCATAATGAACAATATTTGAACTCTTTGGATCTTCCCCCCATAGATTGCAGTTGGGCGTGCGTTTCGAATACAGAACAGATTCAACTGCAACAGATGAAGCTGTTATTACGATCTGAATTGAAGATGATTACAGACGTCAACTTGCATGAAAAATATCCAGATGTATACAGTGATTTGCGTCTGTTGCGCTTCTTGAGGAAGAGTAAGGATAGAGATGTGACATCCGCAGCTGAGCGTTATCGATCTTTTCTGCAGTGGAGGGAAAAGAATGAAGTGGATAGCATACGTGACATGGTAGAAGACTGCAACGGTTCGTTCACTCCAACGGCTGCCAGATTACAAACTGTGGCATCTCATTTTCCAATGAACTTTGATTATCTTGTCCAAGAAACTGATGAGTTAAATGAAGGAGACAAATCTCTTGTCAAACCAGCAATTCTAAATGTGGGCGAGTTTGACACGAGGGGCATTACCGAGAAGATTCTAGCATCAAATTCTGATGATGTTGAATTAGAAGACTTTCTCAATTACTGGATATTTCTCTACGAGTCAATACACCTGCGTTTGTATCAACAATCACTACATTTCGGTCAAATGACATTCCTCGATGAAGTCTGTGATCTATCTGGTTTGAGCCTGCAACAATTCAGTCCATCGTTTGTAACCAAGGTTATGTCTCCCTGGCTGAAAATGACACAGGCATATTATCCAGAAACTACAAGGCGGATATACATTTTGCATCCACCTGCCATTATCAAGGTAGCATGGAAACTGGTAACACCGCTACTGAGCCAAGGTACTATCGACAAAATTAGGTTCGTTCGTAAGTTTGATGGTTCTGCAAATGATTTTGTTGAAAGTGCGTCTTGGTTAGATTGACGAACTTAATGTAATAAATGGTTCATAAATTTCCAATTAGGTGTTTTGAGGAATGAAAATGCATGATCATGAGGAGCGGATAACAATAACCATTGACAGACTCAAGAGCTATGAGAACATGAGTGATGCCCGGCCTCCACCCATGTAGGTATCCATATATCAATAAACAACACCACTCTACTTCTTCCGGTGCGAAACCGTGTGTAGCGATCTAGGCATCCTCCTTAGCTCTAGAGGAACAGCAGCATCTAATACATCTTAGTTGTCTAGAGAGCAAGCTGGGTCGAGGCGAGGAGCGATGCAGGCGCAGCATCTCTCTAATCTCTAGAGCTTCAATCTCTTTTGCGAAGACACCTGTCTTATACGAGATGACGTGTCAGATACCCAAATTTTGCGGGAGAGGGGATCTTCCACCACCAAAGAGCCAACAATGACAGAAAAATAGCTTGTGGTAGAGCAGCACTAAGCAAACAGCAGCCATATTAATTGCATTCATCGCATCATATCCTCAACACAAACTAAAGAACTACCTTAACATCATGACTTCCACAGACAAAGACGCCTTCCTCGCCATCTACAAAGAGATCGAGACCGACCTCATCGCTGACATCCAAAACCTTCCAGCCCTCTCGGACAGCGTCAAGCAACAGCTCATCGACTACTACTCCGTCTGCATCCCCTACACTGTGCCCGGAGGTAAAATGACCCGCGGCCTCACCGTCATCAAAGGCGTCGAAGTCCTCAAACAGCGCAAACTTACCGACAAGGAGTACAAGGATGCCGCCATTTTGGGATGGCAAGTCGAATGGCTCCAAGCCTTCTTTCTCGTGGCGGATGATATCATGGACGCTAGTATCACCCGCCGTGGATCTCCATGCTGGTACAAAAAACCTAATGTTACCCAAGACAACGCCATTAATGACGCTTTGATTCTCGAGAATATGATTTATCAGACATTGAGGAGGCATTTCAAAAAACACCCAAGTTATGTCCAAATTTTGGAATTATTCATTGATACGACGTTCCAAACCGAGGTGGGACAACATATTGATACCAATGGTACGCCCTATGCGGATGGAAAGCGTGCTCCCCTCGATTTGTCACGTTTTACATTGGATAGGTACCAAGGATGTGTCCGTTACAAGACTTGTTATTACAGTTTCTACCTCTCTTGTGCCCTTGCATTGGCGTATTGTGGGTACGACCCCGACACCACTGAAGGCAAGGCATTGTATCAGAATGCGGAAGACATTTGCATGATTTTGGGTGAATACTTCCAAATTCAGGATGATGTCTTGGATGCATTTGCTCCACCGGAGGTTCTTGGCAAGATTGGTACGGATATTGAAGATGCCAAGTGTTCATGGTTGGTTTGTAAAGCGTTGGAACTTGTGAGTGAGGAGCAGAAGGAGATTTTGATGGCCAATTATGGAAAACATGATGCTGAGGGGGTGAAGAAGGTGAAGGAATTGTATAGGGAGTTGAAGTTGGAGGAATTGTTCCAAACATATGAAGAGGAACAGAAAAAAATGTGTGATGATTTGATTGCCAAGATCGAGCCTCAAAATTTTCAGGATTTGTTCAAGTTTTTATTGGGAAAGATTTACAAGCGTCAAAAGTAAATGTTAGGTGTGCAGAGGTGTTTTGATTATCGTTTCGGTGATGTTACAGAACAGCATAAACTACGAAGTTGGAGGTGAGAGATACTCTTCTAGAATTTATCTTCTTAATTACATTCTTGTAGCTAGAATGTCGCTGGGATCATCTGATGGCACTATGTAGCTATAGTCCATATCTATTATTGTGTCCATTTTCAGATCTACTTCCGTCCTCTTCTATATAGCATTGAGTCATTTGTTGTTATGCGATTCCCAACTGCAAGCATGATACTGCCTACGCTGACAATAACAGCCAGCACTCTGTATAGTATCCTTCCTTCAAGGAAACCTCCGATGCAAAGGCCAACAAACTGGCCCAGCCCTCTTACCATCGATAGAAAGCCTTGTCCACTTGCTTCATACCCCTTGGGAACCCACTCTGCTGCAAATGCTACACTTGCTGTCAAGGCAAATCCAATCGTTACGCCGTGGAGTGGTTCCACTACCAAGGTCCAATAAGGATGATCTTGTGGAATAAGCGAGTATACTAACACGCGGATAACATATGCTACACACGCAGCTTGAAGCATCCAAACAGGCGATTTTAGTCGACGAAGTACTTCCGGAGCATAGTGGAATAGCGGAAATTCAAACATGACTGTGACTGCAACTGTGAGACCGCACATTGAATAGGAGCCTCCGAGGTATTCAAAATAAAGAAAGATGAGATTCTCAACTACGGACATGCCAACGTACAAAGCGAACATGGCAAAAACGTAGGATATGTTGAGTAGCCCGTTCTTCTTGGTAAGAGAGCCCCATACCTCCAGCTTTTGTTGCATTTGCTGCTGTTGACTATCTTCACCTTCATCATCAAACGTGCTACTTGTTGCGGTTTTGTGTTCATTTGCTCCTGGCAAAGAACTCTGTGCGTCTGGTATGTGTTCCAAGTCAACTTCATCAATGCTTGCATATAGCATTTGATTTGACTTTGCATAGACATAAAATGTTATGATGCAAAGTATAAATGAACACGTTGTTGTGATGTAAATGATCCCAAACCCCCATTTATCAATTGCTGGGCCAAAGAATACGTTCGCTATACCCCATGATACTGCGCCGTATAGACGTTCCTTGCCATATTCTGCTGAATCTCGTGCATCGTCTTCGAGTCTAGCAAGTGTCAATCCGTCAAGCACTGGCGAGCAGGCAGTTGTCCCTATTGCAAACAAGGCCCGAAGAAATAAATGATATGCAAACAGGGGCATTGGAACGTATTGCTGATTCTGCATATCGTCTTCTATAAAATAAGCATCATCTATTTCTAATGATGATGGTTGACCAAGCATGTGTAACAACGTTGCAACTGTACTCAGCAATAACCCCAAGGCCATAATTTGAAGCCGTCCATTGCTACCTCCTCTCTCCTCCAAAGAATCTGCGAGACCACCAAGCCAAGAACTACACGAGCTCGATGCCAATATTTGCACTGCCATCGCGGTACTGATCATCCAGTTTTGAGAAAAGTTCAATTCATGTTCTAGAAATGTGGCTGTGAACCTTCCTCCACTGAGCGAAAAGAAGATAAACACTGCAAAATATAGAACACGAGGTTGTAGGCCTGTGCTTTGGGCTAAAGGAGGCCGCCCCGGAGTGGTGTTCGTCATGCCTCTTTGTTATCTTTGCTTCCTCATGTTGTACACAACATAGTGAAGAGTAACACGTTAAGTATGTGACTGGGTGGTGGATGGTGGATGATGTGAGATGATATGATGTGGTGCGTGGGTGGTGGCGTGTGAGTGTCGTAGCGACCAGGTACCTTTGGCTGTGACGTCGAGAGCAATGCTTTTGATGCGTGACGTCGAATGCTTTTGATGTTCTTGTTCTCTTATTATTCTTGTGCTGTCAAGTTCTGTTGCATCCCATGCAAT
>Ga0209652_1002319_pt1 | contig 14797 bp, 19 predicted proteins | sample SaaInl74LU_5_DNA_FD_184641 | JGI IMG/M metagenome (GOLD analysis project Ga0209652, IMG submission 184641) | Marine microbial communities from expanding oxygen minimum zones in the Saanich Inlet - ESP_74LU_5_DNA (SPAdes) (version 2) | ecosystem: Environmental > Aquatic > Marine > Intertidal zone...
TGCGCACTATCGCCAGCTTCGCTCCAAAAAATATTGATGTACAAGTCACTGGCGGATCATTTGCGGATGCACTATCTAAGGCAAGCGATATCATACGAGCAGAGGCTATAGATGTAACAGATTGTAATGATTCTAATGAGCAAGAAGAAATAATAGAAGAAAAATAGACCCCCCCTAAAAATCACAGACGGGGTGCATGAATTATATATAACCATCAACCCATTCCATCCCAATATCTGTATACCCCCCCTTCAAAACGTAACACCCTCAAAACGTCCCTACCTATTTTTATATTTTTTTCATCTAATAGTGTGACATATTTAACATACGACAGAGTGACGTAATAAAGAGATATAATATATGATATATTATATGATATATTATTACGACACAGTGACGTAGGTAGTACGACACAGTGACGTAGCTTAACCCCCTATACTACGACACAGTGACGTAGGTTAATCCCTCTTGCAGACAGATAGAGAATTATGTAATAGTCTTGTTGGAGGAGACAAGATTGAGTTGCTGCGCTTCCTCCTCCTTTGAGCGCACACTCATGGGGGCTAGGTTTACCTCCCTTTCCCTAGCCCCCACTTAAAGGAGAGATAATGGATATTGACGAGCAGACAGAGATATTAGTAAAGCTGGCAAATGACCCAGTTTTGTTTGTTAGGGCTATTATTGGCGTTGAGCCAGAGAAGTGGCAGAGAGAGGCTTTATACGCAGTTAGAGATAATGATCGTGTAGCCATCAGATCTGGTCACGGAATTGGCAAGACTGCCTTCCTTAGTTGGTTGATCCTTTGGTGGCTATCTACACGCACCCCTGCAAGGATAGCTTGTACGGCTAACACCGCCAGCCAGTTGTCTGATATTTTATGGGCAGAGGTTGCCAAGTGGCACAGGATGCTCCCTGAGTTCTATCAAAAAAACATAGACATGAAATCTGACAAGATTGAGGTTGTTGGTGCAGACAGCTTTGCGGTTGCGCGTACTGCTCGTAGAGAGACTCCAGAGGCACTACAGGGCTTCCACAGCCCCAATATGCTATTCTTGATAGATGAGGCATCTGGTGTTGACGACCTTATCTTTGAGGTTGGCGAGGGTGCGATGTCTACAGAGGGTGCTAAGACAGTTATGACTGGAAACCCTACCAGAACGTCTGGCTACTTCTATGAGGCGTTCAATAAGGTTAGAGATAGATGGTATAACATGAAGGTTGCGTCCTCTGACAGCACCCAGGTTAGCGACAAGTTTATGGAAGACATGAAGGCTAAATATGGCGAGGATAGCAACATATATCGTGTTCGCTGCCTTGGTGAGTGGCCTGAAGCTGATGACGATGTAGTCATTCCACTGCATCTAATACAGGCATCTTTTACCAGAGAACAGACTCCAGCAGAGTCTACACCTGTGGTGTGGGGGCTGGATGTTGCTCGATTTGGCAGTGACAGGACAGCCCTTTGCAAGAGAAAAGGAAATGTTGTAACTGAGCCTTTGAAGACATGGCGCAACAAAGATTTAATGGAATTATGCGGAATTATCTTAAATGAATACGAAACTACACGTTGGTCTGACCGCCCACAGGAGATATTGGTCGATAGCATTGGTATTGGTGCTGGGGTCGTTGACCGCCTCGTTGAACTTGATTTGCCAGCAAGGGGCATTAACGTAGCTGAAAGTCCCTCCCTGGGGCAGAAATATGGCCGCCTGAGAGATGAGCTATGGTTTAACGCAAAGGAGTGGTTTGAGGAGAGAGATTGCTACATACCAGAGCAGGAAGAGCTTCTTGACGACCTATCACGCCCCAGATTTAAGTTCCTATCAAATGGTAAACTGAAAGTAGAAAGCAAAGATGAGATGAAGAAAAGAGGATTAAATTCACCTGACCTTGCAGATGCCTTTTGTTTGACATTTGCTGGAAGAGCCAGCATCGCAAAATCTGGTAGCAAGCACAAATGGAATCAATCTTTGAACTACGCATCAGCTAAGTGGGTGGTGTAATGGTTGTACATGGCGCAGAGCTTAGTTCTAATGTAAAAAACTGCTACAACATTTTAATTGATATTCTGCAAGATATGGAAGATAGTGGTGCTGACTGGGAAGAGTTAATCTTTGCCTGTCTCACCGCCGCCGCATTTTGTGCTGAAGAAGGTGACTATGGAGCAGATAACTTTATGAAGGTTGTCAGGGGTATAAAGGTAACTGATGAAGGTTATCATGGAGATGCGTAATGACTAGAATGAACGAACAAGAAATATTAAATTCTGTTTTGCCTAATCTGCAATTCATACATGACTATCACAATGAAACTGTAAGCCAAGGCAAAGCATTAAAAAATGCTGACGGAAGTATTACAACTACATATAGCATTGGTATTCCATTTGATGGTAAAATTTATGAAGTGCCAGGATATGATCGTGATGCTGGCAGAAAAATAACGGAAGATGAGGCATTTGAAAAATATACCCCAATGCTTAAGTCTGGAGAGCTTCAAAAAAAGTACGGAGATTTTGGAATACCCAAAAGTAACTATAAAACTATACTTAATCTTTATCAAAAATACAAAAAAATGAGCGACTACGGGAATGTTCCTGAGTCTGCAATCAAATATAATGAGTCTGAATAATGGCTAAAAAGCAAACTGCTACATTGTACACGCCAAAGCCAAAGACGAAACGGCGCAATAAAACTAGAGGTCTAAACCACCGCAAGACGCATGGCCCTAAAAGCAACATGAGGGTAGGTTAATGGCTATAACATATCGCGGAGAGAGATTTGCAGGTTACAACAAACCTAAACGCACCCCTAGTCATCCTAAAAAGAGCCACGCAGTTCTGGCAAAAGAAGGTGACACAATCAAGCTGATTAGATTTGGTCAGCAAGGTGTAAAGGGTGCTGGAAAAAATCCAAAGACAGCTAAAGACAAAGCGCGAAAAAAATCGTACTATGCAAGACACAATGCACAAGATTCTAATCCTAGCAAACTATCTGCTAGGTATTGGAGTCATAAAGTAAAGTGGTAAGGATAGATTATGCCAAAAGGTCTCTACGAGAACATACACGCAAAGCGCAAACGTATAAAAGCTGGATCTGGAGAAACTATGCGAAAACCTGGATCAAAAGGTGCGCCAACAAAAGCAGCATTTAACAAATCAGCTAAGACAGCTAAGAAAAGGAAATAGATTATGCCAATGGTAGGAAAAAAGAAGTACCCATATACTCGTGAAGGTATGGCTGCTGCAATGGAAGATTCTAAAAAGTCTGGTAAGAAAATGAGCTATCAGCAGAAGAAGAAAATGGAAGACAAGAAGAAGTCTAAGAAGTAATGTTTGTAACTGTCTACACCAGAAACAGAGCTGCTGAGAAAAAGCTAGCGGCAGAGGAAGCGGCGAAGGCAGAGGCTAAGGTTCAAAAGGTTGAGCCAGTAAAGAAGACTAAGGCAAAGCGTAGGAGCAAAAGATGATATGTAATAATTGTGGTTTCCCAAATCCAAATGGGTACACTGGTATTTGCCGTAGTTGCAGACAACCTCTAGTAGAAGAAGTTGCAGAGGTAGTTGTCGAAAAAGAAAAGAAGAAACCTGTCCTCAAAAAGAAGCCTAAGAAGGCTGAATCAGAAAACAGCTATAGGGGCTACTAATGGCTAAATTAAGTGACATTGAATTTCAGTCTATTGTTCGCAATGAGATTGAGCAAGCTCTAGGTTATTACGATACAGAGTTTAGCCAAGACCGCATTGAGGCAATGAACTACTATCTTGGTGAGCAATTTGGTAACGAACAAGTAGATCGTTCTCAGGTAGTTTCCACTGAAGTCTCTGACACCATCGAACAGATTATGCCATCAATGATGCGCATCTATACGCAGTCTGATGAGTATGTTCGATTTACGCCTCGTGGCCCAGAAGATGTAAGAGCAGCAGAAGACGCTAGCAACTATGTGAACTGGATTATCAACACAGATAACTCTGGTTTCAGCATCATGCACAATTGGTTCAAAGATGCCTTGATGTTGAAGTTAGGTGTTGTTAAGTTTTATCTTGACGAGACAGCAGATGTTTCCACTGAAGAGTATGAGGGTCTTAGCGAAGAAGAATTAGTTATGATGCTCAATGACGAAGAAGTTGAAGTCGTAGAGCAAGATCAACGTGTAGTTGGTGAAGACATGATGTTGCCTGATGGCAATCTTATTCCTGCGCCTATCGTATATGATGTAAAATTAAAAAGAACGAATGTCGAAAGTCGTATTCAAATCGACAACATTCCACCAGAAGAGTTCTTGATTAACAAACGCGCCAAGTCGTTAAAGGACGCAAGTTTTGTCTGTCACCGCACAACCATGACTGTAAGCGACCTTGTCGAAATGGGTTACGATCAAGATGAAGTAGAAGAATATGCTGGCTACACTGACATTGAAACGTCAGAGGAGCGTCAGGTTCGTTTCCAGGATTTAGAATCCAATAGTGAGTTTGACACTATGGACGCTTCGATGAAAGAGGTTTTGGTTACTGAGTCATATATTAAAGTTGACTATGATGGTGATGGCATTGCTGAGTATCGCCGTGTCCTTACCATTGGTGATGGATATAAGATATTAGATAACGAAGAAACAGACATCATGCCGTTTGCTATCTTATCTCCTATCCTAATGCCTCATCGTGCTATTGGTCGTTCTGTTGCAGAGCTTGTAATGGACGTTCAGCTTATCAAGTCTACCTTGATGCGTCAGTTGCTAGACAACATTTATAATACAAATAACTCTCGCACCATTGCTGTTGAAGGCCAAGTAAACTTAGACGATCTACTTACAAACCGCCCAGGTGGTGTAGTTCGTACTCGCGCCCCAGGAATGGTTCAGGCGTTGCCAGTTGCTGATGTGTCTAGTGCCGTATTCCCTGCTCTTAGCTATATGGACAGTGTCAAAGAACAGCGCACAGGTTTAAGTCGTCAGTCAATGGGTCTCGATGCAGATGCCCTACAATCTACTACGGCTGTCGCTGTTAATGCTATGCAGTCTGCCGCACAAGGCAAGATTGAAATGATTGCGCGTGTATTTGCTGAAACTGGTGTTAAAGACTTGTTCAGAGGTCTATTGCATCTAGTAACGAAGTATCAGTCTAAGCCACAGATGATAAGATTAAATAATGATTTTGTACAAATGGATCCTCGTGAGTGGAGCAATATGTATGATATGCAAATCAATGTTGGTTTGGGTACTGGTCAGGCAGCAGAACAAATTGGTAAGTTGTTAAACATTGCTGCAAAGCAAGAACAGATTATGCAGACTATGGGGCCAAATAATCCTATGGTATCTCCAACAGAGTATCGCAATACACTTGCTAAAGTTGCAGAACTTTCTGGATTCAAAAATCCTACTGAGTTCTTCAAAGACCCCCGCAATGCTCCACCGCCTCCACCACAGCAACCGCCTGTTGACCCTCGTATTCAAATGGAACAGCAGAAGATGCAAGCAGATATGCAGTTGGCACAACAAAAAGCTGCAAATGACCTTGAGTTGCAACGAGAGAAAATACAGATAGAAATGCAGTTTAAGCGAGAGCAGATGGCGGCAGACTTAGAGCTTCGTCAGCAAGAGCTACGTTTTGAGCAAGAGCTTCGTATGCAACAAATAGCGGCTGGAATTAATACGTCTACTAACTTACCAAAGGTGTAGTATGGCATTAAGTCAAAAAGAGATAGATGATCTTTTAGAAAATACTAAAGGTGCTTTTGCACCCACAAGTAGTTCTATTGGATATATACCTAGATTTGCCCCTGAACCTTACAGTGCAGAAAACCTACCTGAGTTTATGCGTAAATCCTACACGCAAATTCCTGGAGTGGAAGGTTATGTTGCCAAGTCTGGTCTATCTCCATTTGACCCATTTGAAGGTGACGTTCAGTCATTGTTTGCCCCTAACTATAATCAACGTGCGGCAGAGCTAGAGCAAAAGTTTCAGCAAGAAATGGCTATCCAGCCAGAGATGTTTAGCAAAACATTTACACCAGGATATATGATTCCTAGATTAGATGGAGGTACGCCAGATTCTGGTACTGATGAAGCCCTTGCTATAGGTGCTGTAGGCACATTAATGTTACCAGAAATTACTGCACCAGAAATTACTGCACCAGAATTAGATGTTAATATTGAAACCCCAGAAATAAATCTTCCTGATATAGATACTAATTTTGAGTTTGGAACATTTGAGCCGCCTAAAATATCATTCCCTCCATTTGGCCCAATAGATCCACCTGATATAGATCTTGGTTTAGATGTAGACTTGCCTAACGTAGACATAAACTTACCTGACGTAGATGTAGACCTACCTGACGTAGATGTAGACTTACCTGATTTAGATTTAGGTTTAAGTGTGGCTGGTCTTGGATTGACTTTGCCAGATTTTGATCTTGATGGATTTGACTTTGGTGGTTTTGATTTTGGTATATCTGATAAGATAAAAGATATTATTCCTGAAGGTTTAGGAACTGCTAAAGATGCGTTTGAATCTGCACAAGATGTAAAAGACGCTTTTGATGACCCACACGCAAAAAATACACTTGATGCGATAGAGGGCATTAATGATCGTTACGACACTCAGGTATTGCCTGGAGAAGTCGCTGGCGCACTTACAGATGTTTCTGCTTTTGTTGGTATTGGCAACGCATTAGATGATCCTAGCGTTTCTAACTTAGCAAAGGGATATGAAGATCTTGTTTATCTTGCTGACAACTATACAGATACAACACTTCCTGGTTCTGATGTTGCTGGTACTGTAGGAAGCATTGCTGGTGGCTTGGAAGCTCTTGAGGGAGGAATTGACACACCTGAAGAAGCTCTAAAGGTTGCTGCTGGTGCAAATGATATATATGGGGTAACGCAAAATCTTAAATCAGGAATGGACTTTGGATCTTCTTTAAGCAACGCTGGAGATTCAGGGTTTGTCTCTGGGGATGCTATAGGAAGTGCTGGTGCTATTATTGGTGGTTTAGCTGCTCTTGAAGGTGGTGTAGATAGTGTTGGTGAGGCTGTTTCTGTTGGCAACGCTGTTGCAAGTGTTGGTGCGTTAATGGGTTCAGGTACTGCGGCTACAGCATTAACATTCTTAGGCCCAATAGGTGCAGTGATGGCGGTGGGTAGTTTACTTGGTGTTGGCGATAGTGGTTCAGAGTATGGGAACGCTGTGCTTGGCAGACAAGAAGATGGGACTTATAAAATTGAGTCTGAGTCAAGTAAAAATAAAGGTTTCCAACAAACAATACCAGAAGCTCACACTGCTGGTGTCATTCTAAATGAACTTGAACAGTCATATGGCTTTGAGTTTAATGAAGACAGATGGAAAGATGTAAATGCAAGAGTTGACTTCGATAGTGGTGCAACAGTTAGAACTGCAAGCGATGTAGTAATTGATGCGTTAGAAAAAGGTGCTTTAGTGCCAACAGCAGCTACCCCTGTAGATCTTGACTTTGAATCTATATTCTCTAGCGCAAGAGACGCAATATCCAAAGCTGGTGATCGCGCATGGAAAAGTAGTTCCACAAATGACTTCTATATAACCAGACGCGACTATGCTGGTGAAGCTGCTGGGCTATTAAAAGAGGCTGGCATTAGCGATTCAGACCTTGCAATGGCGGTTGGGCCAATTGACCTTGGTTTCAATATATAACTTTAGTATTGCAGAATTAGCGTTTTGTGTTATTTTTTGAAAAAAGGAGAGTAAAATGGTAGAAGGCAAATTATTTGCTGAACAAGATCGTGGTGCAAGAGCAGATGCTTTATTGCGTAACGAATTATTAAGTGAGTCTTTTTCTATTCTTGAGGATGAATATATAGAGGCTTGGAAAAGTTCTCCTGTCAGAGATGAAGAAGGCAGGGAAAAAATCTTTCAGATGATACAAGCACTGAGGAGTGTGAAACAAAATCTGGAAGAGGTGGCCATGACAGGCAAACTTGCAAGTATGCAAATAAATGAAACTGAATAATCTGAGGAGATTAAAAAATGAACGACGAAACAAGTACCCTTTTAGGATCTGGTGAATCGTTAAATCAAGGTCAAGCTGTTGACCTACTCTTGAATGTTGAAGCCCCTGAAGAGGCAAGCGAAGATACTCAAGAGCCTGTAGCTGAAGAAGTTGAGACAGAGTTTGAAACTGATGAAGCTGAAACATTTGAAGAAGAAACTGAGGAAGATGACGCTGAAGAGCTATCTGATTCTGAAGACGAATCTGATGATGAAGAGTATGATGTTGATCCTAACGAAGTAGAGGAAGAACTTTATACCGTAAAGATTGATGGAGAGGAAAAACAAGTAACTTCTGAAGAGCTTGTCAAATCTTATCAATTAGAACAAGCCGCACAACGTAGGTTGCAGGAAGCCGCAGAGATACGAAAAAACTCTGAAGCAGAAACGCAAGCATTGGCGGCACAACGCGAACAGTACGCTCAAGCCTTGGCGCAAATACAGGCTAGACTTACTGCGGTGCAAGAGCCTCCCAAAGAATACTGGGACAAGCTCTACCAGGAAGACCCTCTTGAGTGGACACGCCAGCGCGATGCTTATCGTGAACGCAAAGATAACGTGATTAAAGTTCAAGCTGAACAAAATCGCGTAGCTCAAGAGCAGCAACAACAAATGATGCAAGCTCATCAAGAACGATTAGTTCAAGAGCAACAGCGTATGTTAGAGCGTATTCCTGAATGGCGCGATGAAGAAGTTGCTACAAAAGAGAAACAGGCTGTCATTAACTATGCCCAGCGCATAGGTTTTACACCTCAAGAACTTGACGCAGCAAGTGACTCAAGAGCCATTGAAGCCTTACGAAAAGCCTATCTCTATGATGAGTTAATGTCAAAGAGACCACAGGCCACTAAGAAGGTTAAGAACGCACCAAAAGCAGTCAAATCTGGAACGCCAAAGACTAATAAAGAGCGTAAAACCACTCGCAATAAACAGGCTTTTGAACGCCTAAACAAAACTGGCTCCAAAGAGGATGCCGTAAACTTTTTATTAGAGAGAACTAAATAATGGCTGTACATACTACTACTACTGCTGTTGGCGAGCGCGAAGACCTTGCTGACGTAATCACACGAATTGACCCAACTGAAACTCCTGTATTTTCTGGTCTTAAAAAAGAAACAGGCAACGGCGTATTTGTCGAATGGCAAGTACAAGAGCTAGCTGCTGCTGCCTCAAACAACGCACAAGCTGAAGGTGTTGACGCTACTTATGACACACCAACTGCGACTGTTCGTTTGGGCAACTATATGCAGATTTCGCAAAAAGATGCGTCTGTATCTGGTACGCTTGATGCCGTTGACAAAGCTGGTCGTGCAAAAGAAGTCGCATACCAAAAAGTCCTTAAAGGTCTTGAGCTTCGCCGTGACATCGAATTGAACCTTACGACTCCTGTCGCTCGTGATGGTTCTGCAACTCGTAAAGCTGGCTCACTTGCAAGCTGGATCACCAACGCAGATATTGCTGGTGACGAGACTGCTTTCAACGCTGGTGTTGGTCTTGGTACGCACATTCCATCTGACGATGGTACAGACCGTACAATGACACTTGCAATGATCGACAACGCTATGCAAGCTGCATACACAGATGGCGGTCAGCCAAATATGCTACTTGTGTCTCCTACCAAAAAAGCTGCCTTCAGTGACTTGAATGGTGGCTCTGTTGCAACGAACCAAATCAACTATACTGCCCCTCGTGAAGCCGCTATCGTTGGTTCTGTTTCTTTGTATCTTTCTGACTTTGGTCAGCTAGACGTAGCAATTGATCGTTTCACACCTAGTGATCGCGTTTACTTGCTTGACACAGACTATGCTTCGATCTGCACATTGCCTGGTCGTAACTTTGACGTTCAGTCTCTTGCAAAAACTGGTGATGCGGAGAAATTCCAAATCATCACTGAGTGGACACTAAAAGTATCTGCTCCAAAAGCACATGGTGCTGTTTACAACCTTTCGTAGTTTGTAACTCACTTTGAACTAGGGGAGGTGGGTCTTGGTTGGCCTACCTCCTTTTTCATAGAGGAGAATGATATGTCTAAAAGATTGGTAAAGGTAGATCCGCTTACAGGCTCAGAAACCTGGTGTCATATGGACGTTGATGGTGGATTTGTATTTGAAACTAAACAAAATGTTGATGCCCTGATAAAGTCCAACAGGGAAAAGGCTAATGACTACAGGAAAAACGCATTAATTGGTAATACTCAAAATCACCAACAACACGTTGCAGATATACCCAATGCACTGTATCATCAGCTAGTAGAAAAATTAGGCAGACCAAAAGACAACCCTAAAGGTTGGAAGCAATGGTTAAATGAGCCTGATAATCGTTTATTTAGAACTGGTGGTGGAAATATATAATGGCTATTGGAACGTACTCTGAATTACAGTCTTCTATTGCTAGTTTTCTTGCTAGAGATGATTTAACCACACAAATACCTGATTTTATCTCATTGGCTGAAGCTCGTATGAGCAGAGAGTTAGAGGCGCGTTCTCAGGAAAAAAGAGCTACCGCATCTATCACATCTGGAGACTCATTTGTTTCGTTGCCAACAGACCTACGCTCTGTACGTTTGGTAAAGTTAAACATTAGCCCCATCGAGGTTCTTGAGTATTACACCCCAATTAAGCTAGACGAGAAGTATTCTAGTGCAGGTGGTCGCCCAAGAGCTTATACAGTTATTGGTGGGGAGATTAAGTTTGCCCCAGTACCTGATGCAGATTACACGGCTGAAATTGTTTACAGTGAGGGTACACCTGCATTATCTGACACGAATACTACAAACACAATTTTAACTCGTCATCCAGACGCTTATTTGTATGGATCTCTAGCTGCTGCAAGTGTCTATCTTTTAGACGATCAAAAAACTGGTTTATATGAACAGCTTTTTGGTAGAGCTATTGAAGAGATTAAAAGAGAAGAGCAACGTGGCAAACACGCAGGTAGTGGCCTGTTTATGAAATCTGACTATGGAGAATACCTATGAGTGCAATGAGTGATTATCTGGAAAACAAATTTCTGGATCATTTTTTAGGAACAACTAGCACATCTGCTCCTGCGGCTGTGTATCTTAGCCTTCACACCACATCACCAACTGATGATGGAAGTGGTGCTGAGTTAAGTGGTAGTGGATATACACGTCAAGCTATTTCATTTGGATCTGCTTCTAGTGCAACTGCCAGCAACGACGCGGCTGTAGAGTTTTCAGCAGCTACTGGGAACTGGGGAACTATTACGCATATTGGTGTGTGGGATGCCTCAACCAGTGGCAATCTATTGTTTCATGGGGCATTAACAGCATCTAAAACTATTGCAACTGGAGACATCTTCAAGGTTGCGGTTGGCGGTGTTGACATTACTGCGGCCTAATTATGGCTGAGATTGTAGGGCCAACTTTAGAACAACTAGATAACTGGGGGACTATCGACTCCCTGCCCTACAGCCTTGACAATCCCATTTGGGAAACTGCGGCTTTACGCGAAGGCGAGTCTACGCCATCGACTAGCGCGTCTGTAGCGTCTGAAGGCGTTAGGATACAGGTGGGCGCATCTGCGCTCTCTACATCTGCTTCCATATCATCTACTGGCATACGAATACAGGTAGGGGCTTCACAGCCTTCCACTAGTGCGTCTGTAGCCTCTTCTGGTATAAGAATACAGGTAGGTGCTTCAAACGTCCCCACAACGGCTTCTGTGGCCTCTGAGGGCATAAGGATACAGTTTGGGTCTTCTATGGTGGTTGGCCCAGCATCTCTGACTGCTGAAGGTAGCATAGTTATACTGGGTAGCTCCTCACTGCAATCTAGCGCAGACATGGTATCCGCAGGTAACTATAAGGTTGTGGCTCAGTCTGTTGTTAGCTCGTCTGCACAAATTTTAGGCACTGGAGAGATATTAGGGGAGAAATGGTCTGTTGTTGCTGAAGAAAATGAGGTATGGTCTGAGGTATCTGCTGGTAATGAGATGTGGTCTGAAGTTGAACCTGGAGATGAGGTTTGGTCTGTCATTTCCGCAGGTGATGAAAGCTGGACACAGCCAAGTGTTAGCGATGGAAATTGGAATATACAATGATAAATTTTGGTGAGTTTCTTCCAGATCAATCTGACTTTAACAACCCTGGAACTACTGTTGCTACTAATGTTATTCCTGCGGCAACTGGCTATACAAGCATAAATTCTTTAGCACCTGTTAGCGGTGTTGCAGATGAAAAAATTGTATCTATGTATGCTGCAAAGAATGATGAGGGGGCTTTTGCCTTATATGCGGCAGATAGAACAAAGATATATAGGCTTGACGCTACTGATAGTTCATTAAGCAATGAAAGCAAGTCTGGCGACTACTCTACTGGAGCAAACGACAAGTGGCGTTTTGTTCAGTTTGGTGAAGATGTTATAGCAACTAACTTTGCTGACCCTATACAATATAAGGCAGCTGCGGCAGGTGGTTTATTTGCTGATCTTTCTGCTGACGCGCCAAAGGCAAAATACATTGCAGTGGTGCGTGATTTTGTTTTTACTGGATATACTAACGACTCTACTGATGGGAATAGACCTTGGCGTGTTCGTTGGTCTGCAATTAACGATCATACAAGCTGGGCTGTAAACCCTGTAACTCAAGCTGACTTTCAGGACATTTCTGACTTAGGTTATGTGACAGGTTTGGTTGGTGGAGAGTATGCGACTATTCTTTTGGAAAAAGGTATCGTTAGAGGTTCTTACATTGGATCTCCTCTTATATTTCAATTTGACAAGGTAGAAACCAATCGAGGCTGTAAAGTTCCTAATAGTGTCTGCAATGTTGGTCATACTGTATTTTATCTGTCAGATGATGGTTTTTATATGTTTGATGGTCAATCGTCTAAAGCTATTGGTGCAGAAAAGATAAACAAATTTTTCTTAGATGATTTTAACAGTGGCTTTTCTCAAAACATGAGTGCCTCTGTAGACCCTGTTAATCAAACTGTTGTTTGGTCTTATCCTAGCAGGGAGTCAATAAATGGTACGCCTGATAAACTTCTTATCTACAAGTACACGCTCAATAGGTGGTCTACTGCGGAAGTTGTGGCTGACACTATCGCTCCTGTATATACTTCTGGCTACACTCTTGAAAATCTTGATAACATTAGTTCTAGTGTTGACACTCTTCCTGCTTCTTTGGATTCTGCTTTTTATAGAGGTGGTGAGTTCTTTTTTGCTGCTTCAAAAGATAAAAAGATTCAGTCTTTTACTGGTGCAACGCTACCAGCTATTATTGAAACTTCTGAATTTGAAGCAAAGCCTGGGTTTAACTCAGTTATTAGGAATATTGTGCCATACGTTACAGTATTTCAAAGTCAGTCTGCTGCGGTTACTGCACAAGTTGCGTCAAGGAGTAAACAAGTAGATGAGTCATCATTTGGCACAGCTTCATCTCTAAATTCAGATAACTACATACCTGTTAGGTCTGGAGGTAGGTATCACAAGGTAAGGTTAAATATCTCTGGTGGCTGGAAAAAAGCTCAAGGAATAGATGTGGATGTTTCTACAATAGGTCGTAGATAATGGCTAATCAGTATAGAAAACTTCCATTTCAAGGCGGTCAGCCCCGTGACGTTGCAGAAATTGTAAACAACATAATGGAAGGCAAGATTAACTCCACTGGAACAGTTACGCTTGCAACTGGTGGCGCAACCAGCACAACCATCGAAGACAGGCGCATTGGCCCTGACTCTATTATCCTCTTGATGGCTACATCTTTATCTTCAGCCGCCGCAAATAAATATCCATTTGGTTTCTTTTACAATACAGCCAATCAAACCTTTACCGCAGACACACCTACAGTGGCTGTCTTAAACAGTTCCCAGTATCTATATGGAATGTCTTTAGCTAGCAACCAGATGACTGTGGACTATGCTGGGCTATATAATGTTCACGCTGAGTGTACCTTTGTAAACTCATCATCTCAAATTCACGATGCGTTTATATGGTTAAGAGTTAATGGGACAGATGTTACAAACTCAACTTCGTGGTTTGGTGTGGCAGACAAGCAGGGGTCTAATGTTGGCGCAACTATGGCCTCAGTGGATATGCCTGTTAATTTAAGCGCGTCAGATTATGTAGAAGTTATGATTGCCGTTGACGATAATGTTGTCAGTCTTTTGGCAAATGCGGCATCTACAAGCCCATATGCAAGGCCAGCCTCTGAGTCAACTAAAGTAGAGGTGTATATGGTTCAGCCCTCAAAAGAAACTGGCAGTGCATTTGAGCCGTACATTAGCGCAAGAACCAAAAGTCAGGCTACTATTACACATCTACCCAATAGCGTTTCTGGCAAAACTTTCGATTATGTAATCTTAGGATAATCATTTTACAACCTGTGAATAACAGTGTAAATTATAGGAAATATTAAAGGATAAGACTATGGCAGAAACTGGAAGTCAATATACAACAGGTATTGTAACCACGTCACCACTTGCGCCATCGTATGACGCTGGTAAATATGCGATTGATGAAGCTCAAAAAATATATGAAATGGGTGGCCCTTCATATTACGAAGGTCAAACCTATGCTGGTTATTCTCCTGAACAAATTGCCTCTATGGAGGCTCAGTATAATAGAGCTGTAGGTGGTAGCCCATTGTTGTCTGGAGCGCAAGATTTTACACAACAAGCCTTAGCTGGAGATTTTCAATCTGCTGCCATGCCCTACGCCACGGATTTAGCTGGTGGTGTTGATTACTCTGAAGTGATGGATATGCAGCGCAGGACTGCTCAAGGTGATTTTCTTGGTGGCTCACCTGGGTTAAACGCAG
>Ga0209652_1002320_pt1 | contig 14792 bp, 7 predicted proteins | sample SaaInl74LU_5_DNA_FD_184641 | JGI IMG/M metagenome (GOLD analysis project Ga0209652, IMG submission 184641) | Marine microbial communities from expanding oxygen minimum zones in the Saanich Inlet - ESP_74LU_5_DNA (SPAdes) (version 2) | ecosystem: Environmental > Aquatic > Marine > Intertidal zone ...
CTCCGCGGGCACCGACACCGCGTCCTCCACGACGATGGTCTGCGTCTGCATGGACATCACCGAGTCCTCTCTGGTGTGCCTCGACGCTCTCGCGCCAACGAAAGCCTCCTCCAGCGGCACCGCGAAGACGTAGTTGGGAGACGCGACGCGCGCTCGGCTCACCGGCTCGGGCGACAGACGCCCCGTGTCTCGGTCAAAGGCAAAGACGCACATTAAACTCGAGTTTTGGTTCCCGACCACGAGGAACCGCCCGTTGGCGGCCCAGTTGAAGTTCCGAGGACACGCCCCGCCGCTGGGGGTGATGCCGACGAGCTCGATGCCGCCGCAAGAAGAAGAAGAAGGCACGCATGACTTTTCAGACGCCTTTTCGCACTCGACGTCCGTTTCAAAGTCCGTCGCGCGGAACACCGCGACGCTGTCGTGCCCGCGGTTGCCGACGACGAAGAAATCGCCCCCGGGGTGCACGCGAATCTCGCTCGAGTGGCTCGCGGCTTTCCACACGCCCTGCGGCGAGATGGTGGTCTTGCCCTGCTCCTCGACGGGCAGCGAGCTGAGGGTATTGACCAGCTCTAAAGGCGCGCCGCGCGTCAAGCACGAAACCTCCTCCGCCTCCTCGACGCCGGCGCCGCCGGAGATCCACCGCGTCGGCGTGTTCACCTTGAAGCACGAAACCGTGCTGTCCAGCTCGTTCACCAGGTACGCCGCGCGCCTCGTGGGGTGGAACGCGAGGTGCCTCGGCCCTTTCCCTTTCGGTAAGGCGATGACGCCTTTTTGAACCAAGACGCCCGTTTTGGAGTCCACGCGGTAGGCGAAGATCCGGTCGAGGCCGAGGTCGACGACGAAGTGCACGAGACCGAAATGCGGCTCGGTCACCGCGCAGTGCGAGTGCGCCCACTTTTGGCGGTATTTCCAGTGCTCCTCGCGCGTGGGCTTCTTCTCATCCACGTACGCCGCCTCGGGCCGCATGAGGATGGACCGCGGCGAGGCGGAAAGCTCGCCCGTCTTCGCGCACAGCGCCACGGTGGAGACCTTGGCGTCCCAGTAGTTCACCGCCATCAGCCACTGCTTGGATCGGTTGAAGTTGAGGTAGCACGTGGATCGGCCCCCCGCGCGCGCGCGCGACGTCTCCACCAACCGAAACTGATCCGTCAGACGCATGGTGATGATCTCGCCCTCGTCGTCGATGCGCTCGGTGCTGGCGTAGAGCAAATCAGGGTTCACCGGCGAGCGCGCGATGAACGCCACGTTCGGACCGATGGCGTTCGTCGACAGGTGGGTCAAACACCCGTCGCGCCCGCCGACGCGCAACACGTGCACACCCGCGTCCAGTACGCGATCGCCGTCGGAGATCTCGCGACTCTTGACGCAGGGCGTGTGCGCGAGCAGGTCGATGTCCGTGTACCCGCCCACGATCAAAAGCGTGTCGTCGGGGTGCGACGCCATAACGGCGACGTCCCCCTCGGGTCGAGTCGCGGCGGAGGTTGCCTCCTGGTAGGGCGTAGGGGTCGCCTGCGCGCCGGAACCCATCTTAATGTCGCCGCGCGGTTGATTTCAAAAACGCGTCTTTTGAGCGTCGAAAAAACCAAATTCCGCCGCCGCGAATCCTCGTCAGCGCGTCGACACAGTCGGCGGGCGGTCGTTGTTCGCGCGCCGCTTTTCAAGTCCGAGCGCGTTCGGTCCACGGACGCGCAGCCTCGTCTCTGTGCGTCGGGGCGGTGAGCGTGAGCGCGGGGGTGTGGTCGGTCAGCGCGCGTGCATCAGAGTCGCGCGCGACGCTCCGCGTCTCGGAGCCTTCGTCGCGCCCGCCGCCCGGGCGCGTCGCCGGATGGCGGTTGCCGCGAAACGCGGGACGGCGCGAAAGGAGAAAAAACGAGCATCTTCTGAAACGCGTCGGTTGCGACTCGGCGCGCGCGGCGTTCGAGCGGACGCGACCGAAATGCGCACCTTCTCGCGGGTGCTTCCTCCGCCGAGCGACGCGAACCCGCGTGCGGCGCGTTTCGCGGTCCGGAACCCTCCGTTCGCGCGTCGCGAAGAGTGTCCACTCGCGCGCGCGGTAGTTCGACGTTTCTCGAAATATCGTCCGAGCCTGCCACACCAACTGGCAGAGGCGGAAGATTCGCCGCGCCCTTTTTGTCGGCTCGCGTTTCGTGTGGCGTTTCAGTCTCGCCGCCGAGCGTCGGAGAAGACAAAAAAAAAATTAACTCCCGATTGAGGATTCGGCGTGCCGACTTGGCACTCGCGCGCAGATCCAGAAAGCACGAGTCGCGAAAACGCCGCTGGAGCCCGCGTCCGCTCGATCGAAACGGTTTTTTTCCTTCCCCCCCTGAAACGTCGGAAGAGGGGAAACACGCGCGCGCGCCGCATTGGTCGTCGCGCGCACGTATCGGGCGCGCACGCACATCGAGAACCCCAACGCGTCGTCTGGTGCGAGTCCCGCGCGCTTCACGCTTCCGCGGAAACTTCTCTCGGCGGCGGAAGGAGGCACCATGGCCGACGCCGATGCGCACGACAAGGAGAACCTGGCGGACGCCCCCCTCGCGGACAAAGGCGGGTCGTTCATGAAGCCCACCGCGTCGTCCAAGTCCCGCTTCGGCGCGCCCGCGGCGGCGGCACACACCGGCTTGCGCCCCAACCTCAACGCGGGCAACGGCCCGACCAGACCATCGACCGCGGGGGGGGTCGGGCCCCAGCCCGCGGCGGGCCAGCGCGCGGCTGGCGTCGCTGATCTGCACTCGTTCCGCGCGAGGCTCAACTCGGTGAAGCGCGAGAGCGTCATGCGCGCCACCGCGGCCGGCGGCGCGTCCGGAATCGCGGAGCCTTCCATGGCGCCCATCGCCGAGACGAAGAACGAGCCCACGCGCGCGAACGGACACGGCGGACACGCTCCGAGCGGCGCGGCGTACGAGGCGTTCGGGGGCGAGGACCCCTTCGCGCCGGCGCGGGGGGTTGCGGATTCCGCGGACTCCGTCGCCGAGGCGAACCGCCGCAACTTCGAGGACCCCGAGTTCGTCGAGGCGCTAGAGAAGTGCCTTCACTGGCGCCCGAAGGCGCTCAAGGGCTTCGACATGCGCGAGGTCAAGGAGGAGGCCCGCGTCGCGATCAACCAGCTCAAGCAGTGCCTGCAGCAGTCGCTCGTGCGCAAGGAGAACATGGTGGAGGACCTGATGCGCGCCGAGACAGACAAGGCGCTCGCCGCCGAGGGAATCAAGCTGCGCGAAGAGTCGGCGACCGCCGCGGCGAGGGCGGCGGAAAAGGAACTCAACGCCACGAAGGAGGCGCTTATGTCCGCGAAAGCGGCGGCGGAGGCGCAGGCGTGCGAGCTGCGAGCCTCGAACGAGGAGCTGGCGGCGGAGATTCGCAAGATGCGCGCGAGCGCCGAATTCGACGCGCGGCGCGCGGGCGACGACCTCGAGGCGAAGGATGTCGAGCTCGGGAACCTGCGCCGGCGCCACGAGGAGGCGCAGGAGACGCTTCGCTCTGTGCGTTCGGATCTGAAGGAGACGCGCGAGGCGCTGAGCAGGCAGGAGCGCGAGACGGCGGCGCTGCGTCGCGACCGCGAGAACGGCGAGTCTTCGTACGGCGCCGAGCGCAAAGCGTTGGAGGCGCAGATCCGCGCCAAGATGGACGAGATCGCGGATGAGCGCTTGAAAGCCACCACGGCGCGTTCGGGTTTCGAGACGAAACTGCGCGAGCACGTCGGCGAGATCGAGAAGCTCACCGTGCAGAACAAGATTTTGAACGCCACCGTGGCGCAGACCAACGCGGAGGCGTCTGGCGCGCGCTCGTCCCTCTCGGCGCGGCTGGCGGAGGCGGAGTCGGCGCTCGAGTCCAAAGAGCGCGCGCTCGCTCGGGAGAAGCTGCGGTTCGAAGAGCAAGAGCAGGACCTGCAGCGCGCGCTGACGGACACGCGCTTAAAGTGCGACGGGCTGGAGGAGCAAATAGTGGGGCTCACCGCGGATGCCGAAACCACGCGTCGGCGTTTGGCGGAGGCGACGGAAGCGTTGGCGGATTCCGCGCGCTCTTTGGACTCGAGCGCGGAGGCGACGGCGCGGGAGATGGCTGCGAAGGACCGGGAGATTTCGACGCTTCGCGTGTCGATTCAGGAGAAGGAAAGCGCGATCACGACGCTTCGAGCCTCCCTGAAGGCTTCCGAGGAGACCGCCGCGGGTCTGGCGCGCGAGCTGGAGAACGCCGCCGCCGAGCGGAGGGAGGAGCGCGCGCGCCTCGACGGCGAGATCGACCGCTTCCGAACCGAGGCGAGCGAGAACAAGGGGCGCGCGGACGCGCTCCTGACGCAGCAGGCGAGCCTGATCGCGGACGTCAAGGAGGAGCGCCGGCGTGTCGCGAAGATGGAGGAGGAGAGGAAGGAAGCCGTCGCCGGCGGCGCGGCGTCCGCCGAGCAGGCGAGGCAGCAGGCGCGGGAGGATCTGCGCGCCGCCGAGGAACGCCACGCCAAGGCGCGGGAGGAGATGCTCGCCGAGAAGGCTGCCGCCGTCGAGGCGGCGCGCGAGAAGGCTGCGCTGGAGGTGGCGCAGGCGCGCGCGGACGCCGAGAAGGCTGTGGAGGAAGCCGAGGCGAAAGCCGCGAAGGCTGCGCAGACGGCGAAGACCACCGCGGAGGCGGCGGTGGAGGAGGCGGACGCCGCCGCGGACGAGGCGGAGGCGAGGGTCGAGGCGCTCGCCGCGGCGCTCGAGGCGGCAAAGGCGGATGCCGCGCGGGCCGTGGCTGAGCTCGAGGCGAAGGTGCGCGAGGCGGAAGCCGTCACGCAGGCGAAAACCGCCGAGCTCGAGGAGAAGCTCGAGCTCGCCGCGACCGACGCGTCCTCCGCCGTGCAGGCGGAGCGGGCCGCCGCCGAGGAGGCGGCGAAGGCGGCGGCGTCGGCGATGGAGGCGCTCGAGGCGGAGCACGCCGCGGCTTTGGCGTCAGCGGCGGAGGCCTCCTCCGCCGCGCTCGCGGCGGAGAAGCAGGCGGCTTCTGAGGCGGCTTCCGAGGCTGATTCTGCGCTCGAGGCTCTGCGCGCGTCCCTGGCGAGCGCCGAGCGGGGCGCGGCGGAGAAGGCTGAGGCGCTCGAGCGCGCTCTGGCGGAGCAGAACGCCGCCACCGCCGAGGCGCTCTCGCGCCTGGCCGAGACGGAAGCCGCGAACGCGGCGAAGGCGGCAGAGATGTCCGAGGCTGAGCAGAAACACGCCGAGCTCATCGAGCAGGCTGCGAGCGCGGAGTCGCGCGTGCAGAACGTGGTCGCGCAGCTGGAGTGCGAGCGCGCCGAGGTGGACCGGCTCGAGAAGGAGGCTCGGGAGACGGCGGCGCGCGCGGCGGAGGCTGCGGATGCGGCGGCGGCGGCGGCGAAGGCGGCGGCTTCGGAGAAGGCGGACATGGTGGCTGAGCTGCGCGCGCTCCGCGCCGCCGCCGGCATCGGCGACGACGGCGAGGAGCTGAGCGAGGAGCAGAGGCTTTTGGCCGCGGCGGAGTTCGAGACCGCCGCTCAGCAGAACGACATGTCTGCGAAGGATGCCACGGCGCTGACTTCGCGTCTGGTGAAGGCTACGAAAGCCGCCGAGGCTGCGCGTCGCGTCGCGACGGACATGGAGACGTTCAAGAAGATCGCGGACGAGCGTTTGAGGCGGATCGAGGAGCTCGAGTCTCAGGCGCTCGACGCGGACGCCGTGCGCCGCGCGCTGCACAACCAGATCCAGGAGCTCAGGGGGAACGTGCGCGTCTTTTGCCGCGTGCGTCCCACCACTTCTGACACCGCCGTCGTGGACTGCCCCGCCGACGGCTCGAGCGTTTCCATTTTGAAATCCGGCGACGCCGGCGAGACCGCCGCGTTCGAGTTCGACCGCGTCTTCGCGCCCTGCTCGACGCAGTCAGAGGTTTTCGAAGAGGTGTCGCAGCTGGTGCAGAGCGCGCTGGACGGGTACAAGGTGTGCCTGTTCTCGTACGGCCAGACGGGCTCGGGCAAGACGCACACCATGCTCGGCGAGCAGGGCGCGCACTCCGAGAACCGCGGCGTGATTCCGCGCGCCGTCGCTAAGATTGTCGAAGCGTCCGAGGCGAACGCCAAGAAAGGCTGGACGTACGAGCTGCACGCCTCGTACGTCGAGATTTACAACGAGCAGGTGCGCGATCTCCTGAACGCGGGCTCGGGGCACAGCGACAGACATGCCATCGCGCACGTCGACGGCGTCACCGAGGTTTCCGGAGTGCGGCGCGAGCCGGTGACGTCGGTGGAAGCCGCCGCCGCGCTCGTGCGCCGCGCGGCGAACGCGCGCGCGGTCGAGGCGACGCAGATGAACGCCGTGAGCTCGCGGAGCCACACCATTTTTATGCTCTACGTCACCGGAGAGCACGTCGCGTCCGGCTCGAAACTCAGGGGCTGCCTGAACCTGGTGGACCTCGCCGGCTCGGAGCGCGTGGGGCGCTCGGGGGCGGAGGGCGCGCGTTTGAAGGAAGCGTGCGCCATCAACAAGTCTCTCTCTTGCCTCGGGGACGTGTTCCAGGCTTTGTCGCACAAGCAGGCGCACGTGCCGTACCGCAACTCCAAGCTGACGTACCTGCTGCAGCCGTGCCTCGGCGGCGACGGCAAGACGCTCATGTTCGTCAACATCAACCCCGAGGCGCCCAGCGCCGAGGAGTCGATGTGCTCGCTCAAGTTTGCCGCGCAGGTGAACGCCGTGGAGCTCGGCGGCGGCCGCGGCGGCGGCGCGAAGAGGAACATCGTCAGCGGGCTCACGCTGGAGAAGGCGGGCAGCAAGGAGGGCGAGAAGGCCGAGAGGTCCGCCAAGGAGGACTCTCAGAGGGCGCGGCCGCAGTCCGCCGCGCCCCCGGGCGAGCGGCTCAAGGACAAGCGCGAGCGCGAGCGGAGGGCGGAGGAGGCGGCGAAGAAGTCGAAGATTCCCCGCGCGCGACCGGAGACGGCGAGGGCGGCGCTGGGGGGACCCGCCAAGAAACCCAAGAAGGCGCCGTGAAACGACGCGGGGTTCTTCTTCTGCTTCTTGTGGGGGCGCCCATACGTTTTCGAGCACGACGGGACACGAGGGAAGCGACAAAGCGCGCAGACGCGAAGGGCGAAGGGCGTCCGCCGCGCGCGCGACACGACGCGTTTTCATGGATGCATATCATTCACAAAAAACGGAAAAATCGGTCCGTTTTTTTTTCAGCCTTCACCCTGAGAAGTGCACGTTGGCCTTCTCCGTGACCGGCACGACCCTCGCCCTGTGCGTCTCCCCGCGCGCCAGCAGAGACGCCGCGCCTCCGTCGCGCACGAGCTTCGCGGCGGCGTCGTAGGTTTCCCGGTGCGACGCGCGCGCGCCGTTTCGCTTCTTAATAGAAACCTCGTTTGCGACACCCGCCACCGCGTTCGCAAACGCGTCTTCCTTTGCGAGCAGGAGCTCGGGCGCGAGCTCGAGGACTCTTCCTATGTCCCCTCCCGGCATCACGTGCTTGATGCGCACGATGGCCCGCACGAGGTCCACCGTCTCCAGCTCCAGCAGACTCGGCGCGCGGTGCAGTAACATGGGCGCGTCCACGAAGGGCAGGAACTTGTCCAGCCTCACCACCTTGCTCTCCATCCGCGCCGGATCGCGGTACACCGATCCGCGCGCGCTCGCCGTCACCACCTTGCGGCACTCCGAGGAACCCCCCCAGAGGTTCCAGAACCGAACGCACAGGTCGTCCGCGCGCGTGCTCGTGCCTTTAAGCGTGCCGCCGACGCGCCAAGCGCCGTCTTCTCTTCCGTCCGCGTTTTTCTTTTTTTTGTCCGACTCGAGCACGCGCGCGCCGATGCGCGCCGTCGCGGTCCGCGCCGCTAAAGCCGCGGCGGCTCGTTTTTCCCGCCGCTCGGCTCTTTTCGCCGCGACGAAAGGGTCGTCGCGCGGAGGCGGAAGCGCGGTCAAGAGCTCGGGGTTCGCCAGCACCGCCGCGACTAAATCGGCGGCGTCGCCTCGCGACTCGCGCAGGTCCACCAGAACGCGCGCGACGTCTTTAGGGGACGCGTCGGCGAGCACGGACGGGATCTTCGCGATTCCTTCCGCGAACCACCGGGCGTGCGTTTCGGATCCGTTAAACAGGCCGTGTTTCATCGTGTGCGTGTACGTGTACGGCGCGAAGTCGCCGTTGCGGGGCACGAGAGCCGCGGCGAGGATCGGGTACAGACGCTTCGCGTTGGTTTCGCGAAACGTTTTCGACTCGAACGCCGCCGCCGACGGGTGCGCCCTGGACGAAACCGAAGCTTTCTCGGCAGCCTCGCGTTTAAGATCGGAGGCTGTCGGCTGGTACCCCGGGCGGCGACGGGGCACGCGCGCGCGATTGGCCTCCGCCGGATCGCTCGTGGTCTCGCCGGTGATGATCCCGCGGACCGCGGCGTCCGTCGTCCACATCTGCTCGAACAGGAGAGACGCCATCTCAGCCTCGCGCGCCACACGCGTCTTCACGAGCGCGGCGGCGGCGGCGGAGGAGACCTCGTCCGACTCGTCCTCCGCGGTCTCCTCGCCCCCGTCGGTCGTCACGGCCACGCTCGCGGTCGGCGAGGCGACCGCGCGGGGGAGGGTGCGCCACGCTCGGGCCCCGCGCTTCGTCTCGCACGGAGTCCCTTCGCGGAAATCCTCACGCCTAGCACGACGCGGTCGGCGGGAGGCGACGCGCGCGATCGCCGAGACGCACCCCGCGGCCGTCCCCGACGCCATCGTGGCAGCCGCGCGAGACCGTGCGCGGCGGTTGGAAGTCTCGCTCGCGGTCCCCCGTGCCCGGCTGCGCGACGCCGACTATATCTGTAAGATGGTGATGAGCTGGCCAAAGAAGTCGGCGTCGCGGATTTGTGGCCAGCCGTCTGTTGCGGCCTCGGCACTTTTCCGAGCGCAGGATGCTGAGTTGCGCGCGGTGCGCCCTGGCGCTTCCTCGGCGCCTCGACCGCGCGGGGCGCGCTCGCGTCTCCGCCTGGCGCAGGCTGAGCGTCTCCGCCTCGGCGGACGCGCCCGGGGACGTCCCCGCGGATGCGAGGATGTACCTCACAGAGGAGGTCCGCGCCACCGTCGAGGTGAAGAAGAGCAAGTTCGTGGCGGTGGCCTCGCCCGTCTCCGACCCCTCGTCCGCCATGCGGTTCGTGGAGGAGGTCGGCGACCCCTCCGCGTCCCACAACTGCTTCGCGTATAAGATCGGAGACGCCTACCGCTTCTCGGATGACGGCGAGCCCGGCGGCACGGCCGGCCGACCCATCTTGGCCGCCATCGAGGGAAGCGGGTTCGACGCGCTCGCGGTGGTGGTCACCCGCTACTACGGCGGCACGCAGTTGGGCACTGGAGGGCTGATTCGCGCGTACGGGGGTGCCGCCGCGAAGGCACTGGAGGACGCTCCCGGGATCTTGAAGACCCCGATGGTGGACGCGATCATAACCGCGCCCTCTCCTGATTTCCTGGGCGCCATCTACCGCGCCATGGAGGAGTGGCGCGCGGAGAAGGAGGACGAGGAGTTCCCCGAGGACGGCTCGGTTTTTGTGCAGATTCTCGTCGAGAAGGCCAACGCTTTGGCGCTCGGGGAGACGCTACGGGATCTCACCAACGGCAAAGCCGCCTTCAGGGTGCTGGACGACTGACAGAGATTTTAGCTCCGTAGCTCGTCTCTTTCGTTCACAGGGTGTGTGGACTATGTATCGTAGGATGCTATTCGCCTCGCCACGCGCTTTTTGTTTTTTCGGCGACGGCGTCGACAAACGCATCCGTCGCCTCCGCCGAAGCACCCGCGTCTCGAACCCGAAACCGCAAACTGCGAAGCATCTTCGTCAGCCGAGTCATATGCGGCGAAGCATCTTCGCGGGTACCCGTTCCGTCCGTTTCGTGAGACGTCACGATCGGCAGGGATCCCCACGGCTTGTACAAATCAACGCGGTCGAACCGCTCGGCGCCGGAACCGAAGACGTCCGCCAATAAAAACGCGTCGCGACGCAGCTGATGGAAAACGCGCTCTTCGTCGTTTACTTCGAAAACAGAATTTGTTTCTTCTCTTTCGCTTTCGACGCGGACCTCCTTGGGCTGCCCCGCGAGCCCCGCGTCCCGAAGCACGCCGTCCCAAACGTCCGCGTCCACGTGGAACCACGTCATCTCGGCGACGGGATCACCGCGGGTGGCGCGGTACGGCCCGACGATGGCGCCGACGAAGGGCACCATGCTCGCGTTTGTTAAGCGTTTCTCGCCGTTTTCGCCGTCGCCGTGCGACGTTTCCTCCGCGAAGAGCGACTGGTAGTTGGCCTGGTTCTCGCAGTCCCGCAGCGAGGGCGTCGTGGCGAAGGTGGGGTGCGAGTGGTACCACCCCACGACTCTCTGTTTGTCGCGCTCCAGCGCGTCCACGATCTCGGGCACACAAGCCGGGTCCAGCTCCACCTCGACGCCGGCGTCGGCGCTGGAAAGCCGCCGCGCGGGAAGCGCGCGTTGCACTTTCAACGTTTTGTCGTGAGAGTCCCAGACGCCCCCGAGGAAGCCGATGATCTCCGTGTCGGACGATAAGTGCGCGTGGAAGTCCATCAGCGCGAGCGCCTCGAACGAACACGTCACGCGCCAGGGCTGCTCGCCCTCTTCGTACCGCTCGCACTCGACCATCTGCAAATCGGAGGTGGCGCCGAAGAAACCGCGAGGGGGCTTGCGTTTGCGCCGCGGGCGGTCCACGGGGGGGGGAGGCGGCGGTTTCGGTTTCGGGTCCGGTTTCTTTTTCGCCTTCGCGGGCGTCTTCGCGACCTTCGGCTTGACCGCTTTCTCCTTCACGACCTTCGGCTTGGGCGGCTTCGCGGCTTCGCGCGCGGCGCGCTCGGCGTCGCTCCGCGCGCGCGCCGCCGCGACGGCGGCGCCGTCGCCGCGCGCCGCAGCCGCCGCGCGCGCGGAGCCGTCTTCGGCGAAGCGGCGTTTCAGCGCGTCCAGAGTGGGGCCGGCGAGGGTTTTTTCTTTTTCCGAATCCACACACGCGGGTCTGTGTTCTGCGCCCTCCGTCTCCGGACGATCGCCCTTGTCGCCTCCGCCTCCACCCGTCGCTCCGCCGCCGACGTACCGCACGCACTTCCAGCCGTCGTCCGCCTTGCGGTCGGGCTTGACGGATCTTTTGAACGCCAGGGAAAACGCCGAGACGGACTGAAACGATGCGTTCCGCCAGACGATGGTGCCGTCCGCCTCGAGGTGGGCGGTGGTGGTGACGTCGCAGTACGAGGTGGCGAGCGCGTCCTCGCCGGGCACGACGACGCCGTAGTCGATCAGGTGCGCGAGCGTCACCGGCGCCGGGCGGTCCTTCGCGGGGTGCTCGCCGGGAGGCTCGGTCGCGGTCTCGGGACCCTTCGGCGTGGCTTCCTTCGTGGGATCCGCCGGACGACGACGTTTCGCGGGAGGGCGAAACGTCGGGTACTCCACCCCCAACGCGTACGCGTGTTCCTCCTCCTGCGCGGCGAGCGCGCGCGCCAGAGCCTCGTCGTCCCCGGTGTCGTCGCCCATGGTGCAAAGAGCGACAAAAGAACCCGCGCTCGCGTGCCTCACCCGCGCGACGAGGACTGCGTCGGTCGAGGCGTCCGATGATGACAGGTGTCGGCACGTTTTCGAAAATTTTAATGTCGAGCGCGGTCGACTTCAAAAACGACGCTTTCGTTTTGTCCCGCGGCGCGCGACGCCTCGCGTCACTCTGCTCACCCCCATGTTGAGGAGGCAACCCAGCCGAATCGAGCTCAAGCCCGAGGACAAAGACGAGGTGCGTCGCGTGTTTCGGCGAACGCGTGATCCGTCCGCTCGATCGTCGTCTCGCCCCACCCCCGCGGCTCCCGACTCTGTTTCTACCGCAAAACCTGACATCCCCTTCCCCCATCCCCGCAGTACGAGGAGTCGCGCAAAGCGCACATCCGCAAGCTCCAGAACGACCTCGCGCGCGCGAACGCCGACTCCCTGGACAACGCCAACCGCTTCCAGTTCAACGCGGGCGAGCCCACGAAGGAAGAGCGCATCGGCCTGAACCGCTGATCGAGATGGCGCCTCGCCCCGTGGTCGTCTGCGGCCCCAGCGGCGTCGGCAAAGGCACGCTGATCAACAAGCTGATGGCTGAGTTCCCCGAGACGTTCGGGTTCTCCGTGAGCCACACGACGCGCGCGCCTCGCCCCGGCGAGGAGAACGGCGTGCACTACCACTTCGCCGAGAAGGCGGCGATGGAGGCGCAGATTGCCAACGGCGAGTTTCTGGAGTACGCTCGCGTGCACGAGAACATCTACGGGACCTCTCTCGCGGCTGTCGCGGCTGTGGCGGACCAGGGTAAGATCTGCATTTTGGACATCGATGTCCAGGGGGCTGAGATTGTCAAGAAAGCCGCGAGCCTGAACGCGCGGTTCCTGTTCGTCAGCCCTCCCAGCGTCGAGGAGCTGGAGAAGCGTCTTCGCGGCCGCGGCACGGAGAAGGAAGAATCCATCGCCGTCCGCATGGCCAACGCCACTAAGGAGATGGCGAAGACCGAGGAGCCCGGGTTCTTCGACATGGTCATCGTCAACGACAACCTGGAGAAGGCGTACGAGGAGATGAAGACGTTCATCTTGCCGTGAGTGCACAAAGTCGCGCGCGCGTTTGGTTGTCATCGTCATTCGTCGCCGACGGAGCGCGTTTTCGCGCGTCGCGAGCGAACCCCTCGCACGACTCGATGCGCTTTCCAACGCGGTCCATTCGTGCCCATCTGTCGTGGCTACCGACGTTTCCCACCTCCTTATCGCGACGACACGTGTCCCGGCTCCGACACTCGTGCGATGCGCGCCGCGCACGCCGCCGCCTCCGCGGCGCTCACCGCTCGCTCCGCCGCGTTCACCGGCCGCTCCGTGACCTGCGCGTCCGCTAAGCCCGCGATGGCGCCCCGCCACCCCCGCGGCTCCGCGCGCGCCTCGCTCGACGCGTCCGTGGCGGACGGCGTCATACTCTCCATCACGTCGACGATCAAGTACGGTGCCCCGCTGTACAACAAGGGCGAGGCCAAGGAGTGCGCGGCGCTGTACAGGCAGGCGGCGCTGTCCATCGTGCGCGACCCCATGGTGAAATCCGAGCCCATCAAGAAGCGCCTGCGCGACGCGGTCGCCGAGGCGGAGCGCATCAAGGAGGGTGCGACCGAGGACCGCGACATGACGGAGCAGAGGATGCACGAGAAGTCGGCGTGGGCGCTGCGCCGCGGACTGGATGACGTCGTGGACTTGCTCGTGAACCCGCCCATCGACGAGCCCCGCGTGTTCGAGGCCATGCAGCAGGGCGACGCGAGCGGCGCGGAAGGCGACGTGGAGTCGGAAGCCACGCCTTCGGGCGCGAGCGCCCCCACGATCGAAACTTCCACGGCGGCGCTTTTCGATTTCGCCGTCAACGCCGAAGCGGCGAACCAGTTCCGGGCGATGCACGACGTCGTGATGGGCGGCGCGTCTGACGGAGGCATGCGTCCCTGCACGAACGAGAAGGGTGAGGTGTTCGCCAAGTTCCAGGGCACGATCCGCAGCGACAACAACGGGGGCTTCGCCTCCGTGCGGTGCTCGCTGGGCTCGGGGATCGACCTGTCGCAGTTTGAGGGGTTCTACGTCGACGCGCGCGCGGCGGACGCCGCGACGGCTTCGAAACGCGTTTTGTTTGTCGCGAAGGATGCGGAGTGCATGACCACGCAGGTCAACTTCAAAGCCGCGTTCAAGGTTGGGTTCGAGCCGGAGAAAAACGGTTTCGACCGGATCAAGATCCCTTTCGCCGCGTTCGACCGACCCGAACGCATGGGTCGCGCGGTGATGCGCGGACCGCTCAAAGCCGACGCGGTGTGCGAAGTCGGCCTGATGGTGCTCAAGGAGTTTGGCGACTTCGACGTCGACATCGCGGCGATCGGCATGTACAAGTAACGAGTTCATCTAGAGGTTGTGACGGGTCTTGTTCCGAACGCTATCTATGCGCTCCAAAAGCCTACATGTCGTTACGCTACGTGCTACTGCTCTACCTCTCGACGCCTCTCACTCGCGCGCGTGGAGGTTGGGGTCGGCGAAGAGCGCGGACAAATGCTCGGCTTGGCTCTTGATGTTGTCCAGCTGCGTCTCCCCGACGCGAAGCAGGAACCGGACGCGATCGACGTCGGGCTCGCCGCGGTGCGCCTCGTACTCGTGCCGCACCTTCGCGCGGACGAACGACGCGCGGTTCGAGGTGGGCATCAGGCCGGCCGCGCGGTGGAGCCGCCGAAACAGAGACAGCGCCTCGGCGCGCATGGCGACTGCTTGCGCAGCGCGCGCGAGAGTGACGCGCGCGGATCTGGTGCTCACCGTTTCGTGGAAGAAATCACGACGTCCCAGACCCATCGTGTTTTTAGCGTCGTCCCGAAATGATATCGTCGAGGGCGCCACTCCTCGCGTCCCTCCCTCCGGACGGGAGCGGGTCGGATGGCGTCCGCCGCCGTGCACTCGGCGGCGCCTCACCCGCGACGTGCGGTGCGCGCGCGCGCGGCGCGAGCGGCACGCGGCGGCGACGCACGTCTCAGCCCCCCGAAACGGCGAGACGTGTTGTTCGGATTCGGCACCCTCGCGGGTTCGGGTCGTTCGTTGGCGTCTCCGCCGTCGTCCCGAGCCGAGACCGGAGGGGCTCGACTCCCGGAAACACGTCTCGCCGTTTCCGGCGCGGTTTCCTCGCGTCCCGGTCCCGAGTTCGAGTCCGTGGTGTTCCCCCGGTACCCCGGGTTCGTCACCCTCGCCTCGGGCGTGCAGGTCCGGGACCTGTGCGTGCCCGAAGATGAAGATGGCAACGGCGAAAAAGACGCGAAAAAAAAAACGCGAGACGACGCGTTCGTCA
>Ga0209652_1002326_pt1 | contig 14781 bp, 9 predicted proteins | sample SaaInl74LU_5_DNA_FD_184641 | JGI IMG/M metagenome (GOLD analysis project Ga0209652, IMG submission 184641) | Marine microbial communities from expanding oxygen minimum zones in the Saanich Inlet - ESP_74LU_5_DNA (SPAdes) (version 2) | ecosystem: Environmental > Aquatic > Marine > Intertidal zone ...
ACGGGGAAAGATGGCGCCGTGAACTTGTTGAGGTGGGATTGCCAGATTCCGGGAAAGAAAGACACGCTGTGGGACCTCGGGTTCTACCCTCTGACCATGGAGTTCAGCGAGGACTACCCTTCGAAACCACCCAAGTGCAAGTTCCCCGAGGGGTTCTTCCACCCGAACATCTACCCCAGCGGGACGGTGTGCCTGAGCATCCTGAGCGAGGACGACGGCTGGCGGCCCTCGATCACGGTGAAACAGATCTTGCTGGGAGTGCAAGATTTGCTGGACTCGCCCAACCCTGCGTCGCCGGCGCAGAGCGAGGCGTACATGCTCTTCACCAACGACCGGGTTGAGTATGACAGGAAGGTCAAGCAACAGGCGTTGCGGTACCCCCCGCCCAGCTGACCGCGATGAGTCGAGTTTAAACATCCGCGAGTTTTGTGATGGCAGAGTAGCGAAGGTCTTCGGTTTGACTACACCGCACTACGTTTTCGCGCTATTCGCCTAGTTCTGATCCCTGACCTGCGCGTACACCGCCTCGGTGATGATGGGGATCTCCGGGTAGATCCCCTGAATGACGCAGAGCGCGCAGTAGGTGAGCGCGAAGAGCGCGTTGCACAGCGTAAACACCTCCAGCATGTCTCCCAGGCGCGACACCGTGATGAACATCGGGAGGTACTGCATGATGAGCCCCGCGAGCATGACGCAGATGTCCAGCAGGATCGCCTGCATGGTGTTGTACCGCAGGAAGTGGTTCAGCTTCACGTTGCGCACGACCGCCAGGAACAGCGTGAAGAACGTGACGAACGGGATGAACGAGTTGCTGTAGAAGATCTGCAGCAGCGGCGAAATCGCGATCGCCACCTTCCACGTCGCCGGAAACGCCATGAACGCCTGATCCGTGAACGCGATGGCGCCCATGCACGGGATCAGGTACGGCAAAAGAGACAGCACGCGGAACTGCAGAGGCGCGTAGTCCTGTGGGCGGTACCGTGAGGGGTTTGTGATTTCGACAAGGAGAAGCGTGCGTCAGTCGCGTCACTTGGTGGGTTCGGTCGCGTTTGGCCGAGTCGGCGCGCGCTTCGTCGCGAAACGAATTCGAAGCGTGTTCGAATGGAATCGAACGCGGCGCAGCGACGCACCTTCCCCTTGTTGGGGTTCTTGCCGAATAGGATTTCCAGGAAGCCCTTCGGGCCTTCGTTCTTAGGGGAGCCCATGCCAGGGACCCCGGTGAAGCTGTCCGGCACCGCTCCGGCGACGACCTGCGCGGGGGAAAGGGACGGTGAGCTTCGGAAGAAAATCAATGCGCATCTGCCGCGAGCAACCCTAGACCCTTATCCGCCGTGCGAAAAGCGGTTAATGGTTCCCGTCGGGTTCGCGGCTCGTACCTTGCCCCGACGCATCCCGCGCGCCTTAACCACGCCTGTCTGTTCGCCGAACGTGCCCGACACCGAGCCCGCGCGTCCGCGGACGGCCGCGGTTCGCGAGGGCACCACCGCGGACCTGCACACCACGACGGGCGTGCACGTTTTCTTCGTCGCCGATGCGCGAGCGGAAACCGCCTTCCCCGCGAGCGACGCGCCCATGTGCGCGCAAAGGGCCGCCATGGTTCAGCCTTTCCGACGCGAAGGGTGACGGTAAGGTGTGTTCCGCGTCTACTGGCGGCAGCAACGCGCGCTCACACCTGTCGTGACGCGCGGCGAGGAGTGCTTACCGGAACGCCATCATGCCGACTTTCCTGCAAAAGCGCAAGAGGTGCCCGTCGCTCGTAAGAGCGAGCTCGGCGAGTGCTTTTTCGCTTTCAAATCGCTCTGGAGTGGGTCGGCGTCTTCCTGCAGTCTTTGAAACGCTCCGGGTCATCATCGGGTACCGGTTTTGATCAAAATCCAGAGCGAAAAGATCCCACGGGGCGCTGTTTCATTGGCGGACAATCGTGCCGAGCGTCCTCGTGTGGACGCGTTGCGTAACAACAATGTGAGAGCAAGCGTCGGATCGGGACGAACGCGGCCCGCCACCACTGCCCTCCGCGCGCGTTTGTCGCCGGACCGCACACGCACACGCCACACCACACGCAACATGGCCGCCTCTCTCGTCGGTGCCGCGTTCACGGTCGCGCCCGCGCGCCGCGTCGGCCGCGCGCGCGTCTCCCGTACGCGCGCCTCCGCGATTCGCGCGTCCGCGCGCGACGAGGCCTCGTCCGCGGACGCCGCCCCCGCGGTGACCCGGCGCCAGGCTCTGAGCGCGGTCACCGCCGGCGTCGCGTCCCTCGCGGCGGCGTCCCCCGCGTTCGCGGGCCTGCTCGACGGCCTCGAGCTTCCCTCCCCCGCCGCGGGCGACGTCAAGGCGAAGCGCGAGATTAACTTGCCCAAGCTGGAGATCGAACCCGTCTCGCGCGAGGAGGGCGCGCCGATCACGAACGGCGGCGAGAAGGGCCGCGCGCAGCAGCAGTACCTGAAGTTCATCGAGCCCATCATCAATGAGAACGTCGATTTGCCTTTCGGCGAGTACATGCGCCTGGCGCTGCACGACGCGGGCACGTTCAACGTCGTCGGCAAGAAGAACGGCGCGAACGGATCCATCCGCTTCGAGCTGGATCGCCCCGAGAACGCCGACTGCAAGGAAGCCTTCGCGTCCATCGAGCGCATCAAGAAGAAGATCGACGCCGTGGTCACGCAGCCCATCTCCTACGCGGACGTCATCGCGATCGTGCCCCACTACGCCGCGCGCATCCAGTTCGCCAAGGACTACTACGAGGTGATGGGCCCCGACGACCCCAACTACGAGTTCCTGTTCGTGGGCACCAACCCCTACTTGGGCGCCAAGGTGCGCATCGGCCGCCGCGACGCCACCGAGGCGGACCCGGAGGGCCTCGTGCCCGGCGCGGACGCCACCGGGGACGACCTCGTGGCGTGGTTCAAGCGCATGGGCCTCGGCCCGAACCAGCTCTGCATGCTCGCGCCGTACCTGTACAAGGGCGACGAGCAGAAGGGCCTGGACCTCGCCGCGCAGGATGGCACGAACCGCGCTGTGCTCGACCAGTACGCGTCGCAGCGCAAGCTCGGGAAGCGCGCGCCCGGCCCCGCGGTGACCATCATCAAGAAGTTCAAGGACATGACGGACAACTGCATCCCGGGCGGGAACCCGTACGTGGGCGGCGACCGCGACCCGCCGTACGTCGAGTACGCGTACATCCGCGGCGGCGGCGAGATCCCGCGCGTCACCACCTTTGGCGCGTTCCCGGGATCGTCGGACCTCGGGAGCAGCAAGTTCGCGCAGAAGGTGCGCGGGGACCGCTGAATCGTTCGCGAGAGTTCGCGATCAAGAAATATTCTTTGGTATTCTTTATTCTAGGGTGCGGTGACGAGGAGGGAGGGGAGAGCGACGCGGAGCGCGCGCGACGAGGGACGAGACGGTCGCGTCTTTTTTTGCGAATGACGATTGGCGAGAGAAAACAAGCGTCGCGTCCGAAAACACCCGAGTTTCGCCCCCTCTCGATCGCGCGTCTCTGGGTACGGAACCGCCGGCCCGCGCGCGCGCGAACGCGCGTCTCGAGACCCCCGACAGCCTCCTCTCCGCGGCCGCCGCGGCACGCACGCCGAGCAAAAAAAAACAAAAGAATATCTCCGACAGGTTTCGATCCTGTGACCTGTGGGTTGCCCATACAGCTATTCAACCATTATGGGCCCACCACTCTTCCTCTGAGCTACGGAGATCGCTGGCACGCGTTTACACGCGGGAAGAAGCCAGAGAGTTATGCCAAATGGGGGCGAAGAAGCGAATATGATCCGCTAAAAAAGTCCGGAATTTGCATTTCTTTTGCACTAATTGCTCCGTTTGTATTTTTCGAAGAAGCGCGATTCGCATTTTTCGGTGACTAATTGCTTTTGACCGTATTTTCGCAGAAGCACGTGTTTTCACTTCGTGTTTCGAACACCTCGGCAGTTGCGCGGCGCGCGCGTCATGGGGAACCACCCCGACAACCAGAGAGGGAGCGACGCGAACCAATGGCCTCACCACTTCAACATGCTCGGGCAACTCCTCCTCGGCTTCATCTTCATGATCGTGGTGTTCTTCCTCTACGTGGTGCGTTCCGGAGTGTCCGCGCTCGCTCCGTTCCGCTTCCGACCGGACGACCCGAGCGATCGCGCGCGCCCCCGACGACCGACTCGCTGACCCGCCCGTCTTCCCTTCGCGCCGTCCCACAGACGCACTACTTGCGGAATAAACGAGCGGAGCGCTTGCGGCGCGGCAAGGCGTCGTCCGTGAGCGGCGCCATGGAGGGGGGCGGGGTGGCCGGCTTGGCGCAGATGCGCGCGAAGCTCTCGGGGAAGAGCGCGGCGTACGAGCGCCTCGGGATGGAGGACGGGGGCGAGAGCGGAGGCGGGGGCCTGGGCGCGTCTTCGTCGTCGCGAGGGGGAGGCGCGGGGGGAAGCTTGAAACGCACGGGGAGCGGCACGGGCGCCACCATCCTCGAGTCCGCGCGGTACGTCGTGGAGAAGAGGTAGACGGAGTCGGGTGTTTAGGATCGAATCATCGAGTTTCGAGTTTCAACGCCGCGTTCGGGCGTCGGTTTTACCGCGCTTCACCGCGTTCTCCGACGGCATCACTTCTGCTCCTCCTTCTTCTGCTCCTCCTTCTCCTCCTCTTTGACCTCCTCGCCCTCGTAGGTGGCGCCCTCGCCGGCGGCGGCGCCGCCGGCGTTTTTGTTGAGCGCCTCGCCAATCTTCATCACCGCCTGCTGCAACGCCTCGATCTTCGCCTTGACCTCCTCGAGGTTCTCAGCCTCCAGCGCCGAGCGGAGGTCCGCCTGCGCGCCGGTGATGGCGTCCTTCACGTCCGTGGGCAGGTTCGCGCCGTGCTCGGACAGGTTCTTGTCCGCGGAGTACAGCAGCGTGTCCGCCTCGTTCTTCGCCTCGATGAGCTCCTTGCGGTTCTTGTCGGCGTCGGCGTGCGCCTCGGCGTCGCGCACCATCTGCTCCACCTGCGCGTCGGACAGACCGCCCGAGCTCTGGATGGTGATCTGCTGCTCCTTGTTGGTGGCCTTGTCGCGCGCGCTGACGTTGACGATGCCGTTCGCGTCGATGTCGAACGTCACCTCGATCTGCGGCGAGCCGCGCGGCGCCGGCGGGATGCCCATCAGGTCGAAGTTGCCGAGGATCTTGTTGTCCGCAGCCATCTCGCGCTCGCCCTGCAGTACCTTGATCCCCACCTGCGTCTGGTTGTCCGCGGCGGTGGAGAAGGTCTGCGACTTCTTCGTGGGGATGGTGGTGTTGCGGTTGATCAGGCGCGTGAACACCCCACCCAGCGTCTCGATGCCGAGCGACAGCGGCGTGACGTCCAGGAGCAGGATGTCCTTCACGTCGCCGCGGAGCACGCCGCCCTGGATGGCGGCGCCCATCGCGACCACCTCGTCGGGGTTCACGCCCTTGTTCGGCTCCTTGCCCGCGAACAGGTCCTTGACGATCTCGTTCACCTTGGGCATGCGGCTCATGCCGCCCACCAGCAGCACCTCGTTGATCTCGGACGCGGAGATGCCGGCGTCCTTGATGCACGCGCGGCACGGGTCCTTGGTGCGGTCGAGGAGCGGGCCGACCAGCTTCTCGAGCTGCGCGCGCGAGAGCGACATGGCCATGTGCTTCGGGCCGGAGGCGTCCGCGGTGATGAACGGCAGGTTGATGTCCGTGCTCTGCGCGGAAGAGAGCTCGATCTTGGCCTTCTCCGCAGCCTCGCGCAGACGTTGCACCGCGAGCTTGTCGCCGGTGAGGTCGATGCCGGATTCCTTCTTAAACGTCGAGGTGAACTCGTTGAGCAGCGCGGTGTCGAAATCCTCGCCGCCCAGGAACGTGTCGCCGTTGGTCGCCTTCACCTCGAAAACCCCGCCCGAGATCTCGAGGATGGACACGTCGAACGTCCCGCCACCGAGGTCGTACACCGCGACGAGGCCCTCCTTTTTGTCCACGCCGTACGACAGAGCGGCGGCGGTGGGCTCGTTGATGATGCGCAGCACGTCGAGGCCGGCAATCTTGCCGGCGTCCTTGGTCGCCTGGCGCTGCGCGTCGTTGAAGTACGCGGGCACGGTGACCACCGCCTGCGTGATGCCGTGTCCGAGGTAGGACTCCGCGGTCTCCTTCATCTTCTGCAGCACGAACGCGCCCACTTGCGAGGGCGAGTACTGCTTGCCTCCCGCCTCGACCCACGCGTCGCCGTTGGACGCGGCGACAATGTTGTAAGGCACCATCTTGGCCTCCTTCTGCGTGTGCGCGTCGTCGAAGCGGCGGCCGATGAGCCGCTTGCACGCGTAGAGCGTGTTCGTGGGGTTGGTCACCGCCTGCCGCTTCGCGGGCTGCCCCACGAGGCGCTCGCCCTTGTCCGTGAACGCCACCATGGAGGGCGTCGTGCGCGCGCCCTCCGCGTTCTCAATCACCTTGGCGGTTCTGCCCTCCATCACCGCCACGCACGAGTTGGTGGTGCCGAGGTCGATGCCGATCACCTCGGCACCGCTGGCGTACGCGCGGGACGCCAGGGGGGAAAGGAAACGCGTGTCGTTCCAAGCCGCGGCGGGGCGCTGTCGAGTCGAGTTTCGAAAGGAAAAGTGGAGGTCAGCGAGCCGTAGCGTCGTGCGTTCCATTCGCGTCATGCATCATCCGAGAGGTGTGGGATCTGCCGTCGCTCGGTCGCCCGCCGGCGCCAGATCGCGACTTTGATCGCGCCGGGCGGGGTAGAAGGCGTCCGACCGGAGCGAGGGAGGAGGGAAACGATGCGCTCTGCGCGGCGCGCGCACGCGGAAAGGTCCTCGCGCGCGTCGGTCTCGCGGGACAGGCACGCACCAGCGCGGCGCTGCGGCGCGCGTTCCTCAGCACGCTCTGCAACATCGTGACGATCGTGCGACGGATTCACGGAAAGCTCGCGAGCGTGTGTGCCGGTCTGCGACGAGACGTGGAAGTGCGAGCAGCGCGTGCACACGGCTGAAAAGTCGTCCTTCGGCGACGCGTCTCCTCGAGCGCGCGCGTACACTTGTGGCTCGGTGGCGCGCCGCTTCGCCGCCTTTCCGAAAGAATGCTACGTGTCGATTTGTGAGACCGACGAAGGCTGCCGAAGAGCGCCGATCGATCTTTTTCGGAGTTTGTGTCATCTCCAGGCTAACTGTTTGCCCATACGAAAATGCGGAGAAATAAGGGAAAAAAGGCCCACGAGGCACCTTCCAACTGTCCGGGCGCAGTCGCCGCCGCCGGTTCAATCGCTCGCCGGCGAAACGCAAAAAGTCAGTCGGCCGCCGCCTATTCCTCCGCCGCTTTTCGCTGCCGCCACTCGCCGACGCGCGCGTTCTCGCGCGGCTCCTACGCGCGCCGCGACGATGGTGCGCCTGGAGGTGCCCGGGCACGTGCTACAGCACTTTTGGGACCTCGCGAACGTGGAGGCGGAGACGCGGCAGACCAGCGCGGTGAATCTGGTGCACGAGCTGAAAAGCGCGCAGGATGCGTTCTCGGTTTCGGGCGCGGTTTCGGATGCGGAGATGGGCGACGCCGCGGACGTCGGCGGACGGCTTTCGGGCGACGGATCCGGGGACGAAAACGAGGCGCCGCCGTCTCTCACGGGGTGCTCTCCGGTGTTGGTGTACGCGCTGAGGCGGCTCGCCCGGGGGCTGGGCTCCGGTCGATCCGGCGCCAGGCAAGGTTTCGCCCTCGCGCTCACCGCCGCCTTCTCGGAGATCCCGCTGGTGTCGCTCCCCGACGGGCTGAAACTGCTGAAGACGTCGCTGGATCCCATCACGCAGGCCACAAAGGGCTCGGAGGCGAGGGATATCCTCATGGGCCAGCTGTTCGGGGTCGCCGCGCTCGTCCGCGCGATGGCCGCGCGGCTCGCCGCGGGGGAGATGGGCCGAAAGGAGGCGGTGGATTTCGCCGCGGCGGTGGCCGAGGAGGTTTCCGCGCTCGCCAAGTCCAAGGCGTACCTCGCCGAGTCCGCGAGCGCGGTGATTGTCGAGATCACCGACGCGCTCGGCGGCGCCGAGGCCACCGGCGCGGGAGGGGACGTCACCACGGTCCTCGAGCGCGCCCAGTCACTCGCGGACTGGATCGCCGCGCCCGCCTCCGACGCGACTCCGGAATCGATCGCGCTCGCCACGCGGCTGTGGCCGGCGCTCCCGCCAGCGCTGCGCGCGCGCTGCGACGTGCTGCCACCCGTGACGCCGGAGGAGACGGAGACCGCGGCGAACATCTCTCACGCCGTCGGCGGCACCAAAAAATCGGGGTCTAAGAAGAAGGGAGGCGAGCTTCCCGAGGCGCGCCGCGCCGCGGCGGCGGCTCGGTGGCGTTCTTTTTTCCGCCGGTCGCACCTGGAGAAGGTGCGCGACGCGCTCGCCGATTCCTCGCACGCGCACCCGCAGGTGCACACGGTGTGGGGTCTGCTGATGGATGCGGCTCGAGCGCACTCCATTTCGGGCGCGCTGGAGACGCTGTGGGAGACGCAGGTGGAGCAGGGGCTGATGACGAGCGGTTCGCACCAGCGTCGGTTCCTCGGGTTCCGGCTGTTCGCGTCGCTGCTGGCGAGCGCCGACGCCGCGCTGGTGCCCGCGCTCTTCAGCGACAACTTCAACCGGTGCTTGCTGAACAACCTCGCGAAGCGGGACAATTACCTGCACGCCGCCGCGGACGACTGCCTGGCGCACGTGCTGAAGCACGCCAAGGCGAAGGACACGCCGCCGGACGTGCGGCTCTCCGTGGTGGCGGCGCTGCAGCGCCTCGGCCCGCACAGGCTGGACAAGGCTGGCGACAAGAAAAACGCCGTGCGCGAGCTTTTGGGTGGCCTCACCGGCGACGACGCCTCAGAGCACGCGCGCGAGCTCATGCGCATCTTCGTAAACGCTCCCGAGGCGGACGGCGACGGCGAGGATACCCACGGCGACGCGCCGAGCGCGGCGGCGCGGAACAAGCGGCGGTTGTGGGCGCTGGAGCAGGCTGTCGGTCTGTGGCCTCGTCTGCCGCGCGAGACGCAGCGGGAGCTTCTCGAGTTCCTGGTCGCGCACGCGTATTACCGCGACGAGGACGGTACAGGGGCGGTCCCTAAAAAGGGCGAGAAGAAGAGAGGCAAGAAAGAAACGAGCGTCTTGCTTCGCGTCGGCGTGGCGCCGCTCGCCGCGCCGGCGGACGGATTGCGCGAGGCGTGCGCTGTGCGCGCGTCCGCGCTCCTGGCGGCAAACGTCAAGGCGCGCCGCGCCGCGGCGGTGGCGGCGGCCAAGTCCGCGGCTGACCCGAAGGAAAAGGGAAAGCAGAACACCGAGTCTGTGGATGCGGATCGGGATCGCGATCGCGATCCACCGCCGGACTTGCTCGCGGCGGCGGCGGCGCTGTGCCGCGAGCTCGACGCGCCGGGAAGCGGCGCGGCGCTCGTGGACGGAATGCCCGAGGAGTGCGCGGCGGTGCGCGCGTCTCTGTTCTCGGCGCTGGACACGCTCGGCGCTGTGGAGGCGAAGGTGGGGACCCCGAACGGCAAGAAGGAGGAGCCGCGAGAGGCTGTGGCAGTCGCGGTCGCGCCCCTGCTCCGCGCGCTCGCCGTGCTGCAGGTGAGCGACTGGCGCGAGTTCACGCCCGCCATCGAGGACCTGCCGCGCTGCGTGGGCGACCTGCTCGCGGCGAAGGCGAAGGCGTCGGAGGCTTCTAAGCCTTCTAAGAATTCCAAGGCTTCTAAGGCTTCTAAGAAGAAGAAGGGCGGAGACGAGGACGACGAAGACGAGGACGACGAGACGCCTCGAGATGACCCCGAACCCATGGACGTGCTGGTGGATATCCTTCTGTCGTTGCTCGCGCAGCCGAGCGCGTTGCTTCGCGACGTCGTCGAGCACGTCTTCAAGTCGGTTTCGGGTTCCGTCTCGGAGGCGAGCGTGCGCGATATGCTGCGCGTGGTGCTCGCGCCGGACGCGGACAGCCGCAACGCCGCCGCGGGCGACGGCGAGAGCGACGACGAGGCGCTCCTGGAGGACGACGACGACGAGGAGGAGGAGGAGGGGTCGGACGAGGACGTCGCGATGGACGACGACGAGGAGGAGGACGACGACTCTGAATCCGACGACGACGACGACGACGACGCCGACTCGGACTCGGAATCCGACGACGATTCCGGTCCGGTAGATGAGAAACGCGCCGCCGCGATCGCCGCGGCGCTGGCCAAGTCCGGCGCGAACATCGACTCCGACGAGGAGGAGGACCCCGCGGAGGACATGGACGACGAGGCGATGTTCAGCATCGACGCGTTGCTGGGCCAGGCGTTCAAGTCGCGCCGGAACGACATCAAGCGCAAAAAGTCGATGGTGCGCGCGACGCGAGACTTCAAGTTCCGCGTGCTCGCGTTGCTCGAGCTGTACGCGCGCGCGCAGCCCGCGTCGCCGTGGCTGCCCGGCGCGGCGCTCCCGCTGCTCGGCGCCATGCAGACCGCGCTCGCCGCGGGCACGCCGCAGGCATCCGCGCTCGCCGAGCGCATCGGCGGCGTGCTCACCAAGCACGTGTGCCACGCGCGCGACGTCCCGACGCGCGCGGGAATTGAACCCGTGACCGTCGAGACCGTCGCCGCCTCTTTGTCCTCCTCCATCCGCGCCGCGTCTCGCCCCTCCGGCGGCGGCGACACGAAGGGCTTCGCGAAGCCCGCCACCGCGGTATCGCTGTACCTGCTGCGCGTGCTGGAGGCGCTGGAGGCGCGCGCGAGAGAGGCGAAAGGCGCCGGAGGCGAACGCGAGACGGAGCCGGCGGCTTCTAAAGCGGCGGTGGCGGCGTACGTTTCGGCTCTGAAGGAGTTCAAGGCGAACAAGAGGTGTCGCCTGAAGGGCCCTTTCTTCCAGGCGGCGTTCGACCGCCACCCGAGCCTCGCCGCCGCGCTTCTTCCCGAGCTCGCCGCCGCCGCGAGCGCCAACGCCGACAAGCCGGGCGCGCGCGGCGAGTTTGTGCGCGCCGAAGGGCTCAAGCTGCTCGCCGCCGCGCTCGCGCTCGGGCGCCGGCGGAGCCCCGCGGTGGCCGCCTCCGCGAAGAAGCACAAGAAGGCTCTGGCGAGTGCGATCGTGGAGGCGATCGGCGCGCCCTGCCGCAACCGCGGCGCCAGGGGGGAGACCGCGAAGCTCGCGCTGCAGTGCCTGGAGGCGATGGGGAGGCTGGAGCCGGAGGGCACGCCGTTGTCCGCCACCGCGGACGCCGACGCCGCGTTGGCGGCGGTGACGACGCAGTTCAAAGTGCCCGGCATGCCTCCCAAGGGCGTGGCCGCGCTCACGCGCGTCTGCACGCTGCTGGGCAAGGTGGCGCCCGAGGCGACGCCCGCAGAGGAGCCGGAGGAGCCGCGGGGAGTCGCGGGGAAGAAAAAGAAGGGCGGCGATCGCGCGGGGGGCGCGAGTGAGGGCAAAAACAAGCGCGGCGACAAGGGCGCGAGCGCGAAGAAAAAAAGCAAAGCCGGCGGCGACGCGGAGACGCCGTCCAAGGGAGAGAAGCGCAAGGCGCCCACGTCGGGCGTGGGCGAGGACGGGAAGCCCTGGAAGAAGAAGCAACGCAAGGGCAAGGCGCAGCGCGAGGCGGAGCGCGAGCGCAAGAAGGCTGCGGCTGCGGCGAACGAGTGATTGACTTGTGATGTTTCTATTCGAGTTTTTTTTACGCGTTTCTCACGTCGCGAAGTCCCGGCGTTCGCACTGAAATGTCGGCGCGTCCGCGAAACGCGTGACGTGTTTCTACGGAGATCATCGTCTTCCGGCGCACACGATCTCGCGCGAGATCCGCACGATGGCGGCTTCTCAAGCGGCGGCGAATGCGCTGACCAACCTGGCCCGCGCGGCCGTGGGCCTCGGCTTCGCGGGCTCCGCGCTCAGCGCGTCCATTTACGACGGTACGTGCTCGTCCCCCCCCCGCGCGACGGTGGAACGCCGTAATCTCGCGGTCTCGGCGGGAGGGCGATTCCGCCGCTTCGTCCGGGACCGTCCCGCGCCCGACGCGTCGACCCGAGCGCGACCCCCGCGACAGGTTTCAATCGCGACGCGTCGCCGAAGGACCGTCCATGTCTGACCCTCACGACCCATCTTCTACCCACTCGCAGTGGACGGCGGAAAGAGCGCGGTGATGTTCGATCGTTTCCGCGGCGTGTTGCCGAAATCCGTGGGCGAGGGCACGCACTTCCTGGTGCCCTTCATCCAGAACCCGACCATCTACGACATCCGCACGCGCCCGAAGTCCATCACCTCGGTGACGGGCACGAAGGATTTGCAGCAAGTGAACTTAACTCTGCGCGTGCTGCACCGCCCGGACGTTGATCGGCTGCCCGAGATCCACATGAACCTCGGCCCCGAGTACGACGAGCGCGTGCTGCCTTCCATCGGCAACGAGGTTCTGAAAGCCACGGTGGCGCAGTTCAACGCCGATCAGCTCCTGACGATGCGCGACGAGGTGAGCAAGAGGGTGAGCTTCGCGCTCCGAAAACGCGCGACGGATTTCGGGATCGTGCTGGAAGATGTCGCGCTGACGCATCTGTCGTTCGGGGTGGAGTACTCGCGCGCCATCGAGGCGAAGCAGGTGTCGCAGCAGGATGCCGAGCGATCCAAATTCGTGGTGCTCCGCTCGGAGCAGGAGCGCGAAGCCGCCATCATCCGCGCCGAGGGCGAGTCCGAGTCCGCCAGGCTCATCAGCCAGGCCACCAAGTCCGCGGGTCCCGCGCTCGTCGAGCTCAGACGCATCGAGGCCGCCAGGGAGGTGGCGCAGACGCTCTCCAAGTCCAGGAACGTCATGTACCTCCCGGGCGGGAACGCTAACATGCTTCTCGGCGTCAACCCGTGAGCGGAGCGGAGCGAGGGACGATTCATGATTAAATCGGCGGCGTTGTATTACACCAAACTACGAAAGAAGAGGGAACGCTTTTTCGAACGCATTCAAAGTCTTCTTCGACAAAACATCCGCCGTAACACCTAAAGGTATGACATACGCCTACGTCCCGAACCTGTGCCTGTAGAGCGGCTCGGGGATCTGCTTGAGCACTTCCTTCCAGGGGCGCTCCACCATGAGCGCGCGGCTGGGCGCGAAGTACCCCAAAAACAGACAGGGGTCATCCAGGGACGCCATCTTCACCGCGGCGGGGCCCGCCGCGTTTCCGCCGGAGCCCCCTCGCCGCAACGCGACGTCTCCGCCGCCGTCGCCGCCTCCGCCGCTCTTGCGCCGGCGCTTGCTCGGCTTCTGCTCGGCGTTTTCCAGGGCGTTTCGCTTCGCGCCGGCGCGCGCCGCGTCGGGCTTCGCGGCGAGGTCCACGCGCGCGATCGCCGCGGGCGTCTGCGCGAGCAGCACGCTCGAGCCTGGCGTGGGGTCGAAGCTGAGCGCGCAGATCTGCCCAGGCATAGACGCGAGCGCGGTTTGCGCCGGCGCGCCGGCATCCGCCGGCGCGGCGGACCAGGGCGCAACCTTGGCGCGCTCGGCGTCGTAGGCGACGATGGCGTTGTCGCGAAGCGCCAGCGCCAGCACGCCGTCGGCGCTGAAGGCCACCGCCGCCACCGGCGGCCAGGCGTGGAAGCCCGGCGGCGGAGGCAGACTGGCGTGAAGCTTGAGCGCGTCCAGGTTGTACACGTGAACGCCAGCCTCTCGGCGCCCGGAGCGTCCCGAGGACGTCGTCACAACGGCGAGCCACTGGCCGTCGGCGCTCGCGCACGCGTGCGAAACCGCCGGGCCGCCGACGTCCGCCGCGCGCACCGGGCGCGATTCGTATTCGCCATCCTCCGCCTTTGCCTTTTTAGAAAAAAGCCTCTCCTTTTCCTTTTCGGCTCTCGCGAGCGCGGCCGCGGCGGGGGAGGGTTTCGGGAGGTGCGCCTTGAGCGTCTCCATCACCTCCCAGGACTCGAGGTCGATGACGTGCACGGCGCCGCTCGCGGCGACGGCGACGAGCCGTCGGCCGTCGGGCGCGAACAACAACGAATGCGCGCACAAATGCGCTCCGTTTCCGGCGGGGGGCTCTCTTTTGCGCAGCGTCCAGCCCTCATCCTCGTCTTCTCCTTCGTCCGCCGTGGACGCATCGCGCCTCAGCTCGAAGAGACGGAGCGTGTGCGTGTCGCTCGCGGCGATGAGCGTGCCTGCGACGTTTTTAAAAAAAGAAGACGACGCGAGGTTAGTTTTGGGACGACACACACGCGTCGTCGCGCGACGAGGTCAAACGCTTTTCGAAAAAGGTCTTCCTCGCGACGACGATTCGGTCTCGTCCTCAGATAGATCCGTAACTTTTTGATGTGAAGGTTGTATCCGCACATCTGAGACTGGGTCGAAGCACATCGTCTCATCAACGGACGGCCGCGCGCCGGGGAAGACCTTTTTCGGGATGACGAGACGGACAATCGGGAAACGCGGCGCGCGCGAAGAAAAAACGCACCGTCGGGCGAAATCGCCGAGCACAGCGTTCGTCTCTTTCCTCCCAGGTTGGCGCGCAGCAGGTGTCTCGGCGCGGCGGAGAGTTTCATGGTGCCATCGTGGCGCTTCGCCTTCGCCAACGCGTCCGCGGAGAAGTCCGCGGCGGCGCCTTGGCCGAGTCGCCACACGTCCAGCCACCGCGCGTGGTCGCACAGCAGCAGAGGCGGCGACGGCGTGCCGCGCCTCGCCGATACTAGTTGCTCAGCCTCGGCGTCTTTTTCACCCGCCGCGCGCTTCTTGCCGTTGCGCCTCTTGCCGTCGCCGTTCGAGTCGTGCCCGTCGGTCCACAGCCCGCCGCCGGTCATCGCGATCGGCGTCCTCTGCGGCACGCTCACGACGCGCACCGGGTGCCTCTTCCGGAATTTCTCCGCCGGGTACGCCAGCAGTT
>Ga0209652_1002327_pt1 | contig 14778 bp, 12 predicted proteins | sample SaaInl74LU_5_DNA_FD_184641 | JGI IMG/M metagenome (GOLD analysis project Ga0209652, IMG submission 184641) | Marine microbial communities from expanding oxygen minimum zones in the Saanich Inlet - ESP_74LU_5_DNA (SPAdes) (version 2) | ecosystem: Environmental > Aquatic > Marine > Intertidal zone...
CGCGCTGCGCTCAGATACTCGGGTGTTGCGCTCAAGCTCACTCCAGCCAGATCGTCTAGCTGGCTAATCACATTTACAAGTAAATCCTGCGCCAGATGTTGAATGGGTAGCTGTGGATCAATATCAAAATCGGGCTTGTCGCGGCAAACCACTAGTGTCGGGTTACCCGCCTGTGCAGCAGCAATAGCTTGCTTCCAGCACTGCTGGTCACCGGCAGCGAGCCAGTATCCCCTGCCCGCTCGGTATAGCTTGTTGCTCTCGCCGGTTACACCCGGGCAGTTGAGCTCAAGTTCGCGCGCACTTGCTTCAAAGGTCTCCTTGAGACCCTGCCAAGCGTTCTGCACTTCGCTATCGCCAGTCCCCGCTGCCGGTTGCCAATTGCTTACCACAGATTCGGGCTTAAACAGGTTAGGTAGGTAGTTCGGCCCACCTGCTTTAGGTCCGGTTCCAGAGAGCCCCTCACCGCCAAAGGGCTGTGAGCCGACAATGGCTCCAATCTGGTTACGGTTGATATAGCAGTTACCGACTCGTAGGTCCGCGCAGAGCTGTTCGGTTCTGCTCTGAATGCGTGAATGCACTGCGAAGGTTAGGCCGTAGCCGCGGGCGTTAATATCGCTGACCACCTTGTCGAGTTGATCCGCGTCGTATGGCGCAATATGCAGGATTGGACCAAAGCGCTCGAAGTCCAGATCGTTGATACCCTCAACCTCAAGTAGCGTCGGAGTGACAAAGTGACCGTCGAGCTCTGATGCTGGCGATTGGTAAACAACTTTCGAGCGCTGCTGCTCGATATACGTATTAAGCGCAGTAGCAGCTGCGGCATCAATGACAGGACCCACGTCGGTCTTCAGTTCGCTTGGATTGCCCACTTTCAACAACGCCATGGCGCCTGTGATGATCTCGAGGATTTGAGGGTAAACCTCGCGCTGAACATAGAGCATGCGCAGCGCCGAGCAGCGCTGGCCGGCACTCTGGAAGGCCGATGCTATCACCGCTTTTACCACCTGCTCAGGCAGCGCCGATGCATCGGCAATCATCGCATTTAGACCGCCGGTTTCAGCGACCAGTAGGGTATCCGGCGCAGCGTTCTGCGCCAATGCCGCCTCGATTCGCTTCGCAGTGGCTGTAGAGCCGGTAAAGATCACCGCGTTCACGTCTGGGTGCGAGACCAGCGCATTACCCTGTTGTGCGCCGGCACCTAGCACCAACTGCACCAATTCAGCGGGCATACCCGCTTCGTGCCAAAGTTCGATCGCTTTGCGTGCGACTAGACTGGTTTGTTCGGCGGGCTTTGCCAGCACCGCATTACCCGCACCAACGGATGCTGCGATCTGACCGGTAAAGATTGCCAGCGGGAAGTTCCACGGAGATATACAGACAGCAACTCCTCGTGCCTCTCGATTTTTGCTGAGCATATCGCTTTGATCGGCATAGTAGCGCAAAAAGTCGACTGCTTCGCGAATCTCGTTGATAGCGTCTGCCAGTGTTTTACCTGCTTCACGCGCAAGCAGAGCCAACAGCTCGGGCGTATCACGCTCGTAAAGGTCCGCAACAATGCGCAGTAGACGGCCTTTCAACGGCTCTAGCCTCCACTCTTGTTGCGCGCGTTTGGCTGCTTCATAGATTGAATCAATGCTGTTCAGAGCAGTAGTCTGGTAATTGCCGACTAGCTCCCCGGTGTGTGGCGATACGACTGTGATATCGCCTTCAAGGCCCCAGATCGTCTCCATAAATAGAGAACGGCTGGCCATTAGAGCATCGACTTCTGCCTGTTCGCCCAGGTCAAAACCGCGCGAGTTGCGCCGTTTTCCGAATATCTCGCTTCCGGGTGTGACCGCTTGCTCGATCAGTGGTTGATGCACTGGGCTCGCGACGACCTGTTGTGGCGCAATGGCTTCGTCAGCGAGTTGGCTGACAAACGAAGAGTTGGCTCCGTTTTCAAGCAGGCGGCGCACTAGGTAGGCGAGGAGATCCTTGTGCGTTCCGACGGGCGCATAAATACGGCAGCCAGTTTGGTGCTTCTCTAGCAGCTCGTGGTGCAGTGCCTCACCCATGCCATGTAGTCGTTGCATCTCGAAGGCAATGCCGGCCTCTTTGGCCCAGTCGAGCACACAGGCGGCTGTCTGCGCATTGTGAGTCGCAAACTGCGGGTAGATGCGGTCGCCGTAACGCACCAGTTTGCGCGCACAGGCAAGGTAGCTGATATCGGTGTGGTGCTTCGCGGTAAACACTGGAAAATGGTCCAGCCCTTGCTCTTGAGCAAGTTTGATTTCGGTATCCCAGTAGGCGCCTTTAACCAAACGTACCATCAGTTTGCGGTTACTCTGCTCTGCCCAGGCGTAGAGTTGATCCAGTACCGTGTAGGCTTTGCGGTTGTACGCTTGTACAACAATACCCAAACCATCCCAACCGGTAAGCTCAGGCGCCTCAATCAGATTGCGAATGATATCGAGCGAGATCTCCAAACGAGCACACTCTTCAGCATCTATATTCAGGCCGATATTGTGCTCTTTCGCGAGCGAGCAGAGCGATAGCATTCGCTCACTCAGTTGGGTGACCGCTTCGTCCTCGTTGAAAAGCTCATAACGCGGATGGAGCGCTGAGAGTTTTACTGAGATGCCTGGGTTCTTCTCGATCTGTGTTGAGTTTGATTTCTCGATTAGGGCGAGCAGGGCGTTGCGGTACGAATCGAAATAGCGATCGGCGTCAGCTTGAGTGTAAGCGGCCTCACCCAGCATGTCATAAGAGAAGGTGTAGCCCTGCGACTCAAGTTTGGTGGCGCGTTTTTGAGCGCCTTTGATACTTTCGCCGAGCACGAACGCTCGCCCCATCAGACGCATACCTGCACCCACACCGATTCGCATTGCTGCGAGTATGGCGCTACGAAGGGGTTTCACTTTGAGGCTAGCGCTGCTGAGCTTCAGGCCAAGACTAGCGCCGCGAACCAGTGCGCTCTTTTGGGCGGCCTTCACGGACCAGTCACGATTACCGAGCTTATCAATAATCAGTTCGTTGGCAGTCTGCTGGTCCGGTACGCGCTGGTAGGCCTCAGCCAGAGTCATCAACGCCAGGCCCTCTTGGGTGTCTAAGGGGTAGGCGCGGAGAAACTGCTCCAGTATGGAGGGTTTGGCGTTATCACGAATCGCCGAGACGAGACGGCTCGCCTCATTTTGGAGTTCTGATGACACCCGCTCTAAGAGCTTCTCCTTCTCAATGAGCTGCTGCAATTGAGCTAGCTCGCAGAGTGAGTCTGTGGGTAGCTGAATATGTGGGCTTTTAGCGTTCATAGCGTATCCTCAAATAGATACCGCCAGTATAAGCCTGCGTGCTAAGTAGTATCGTCTAATTTTAGGTTGATAATTGGTGCTAAAAATTAAGTTAGATAATATTATTGGTGAATAGATTATTTAAAAATTATTAAGGTAGTGAATATGGCTAAGCTTGATCTGGATGGCTACGATCGCGCGATTCTAAAAACGTTGGAGCGCAACGGCCGCATTACGGTTACCGACTTGGCGGAGCGTGTGGGTCTATCAAAGACACCCTGTCAGATCCGCATGAAACGTTTGGAGGCGCGCGGTTATATTCGTGGTTACGCCGCAGTGATGGATTATGGTTTGTTGGATACCAACCACATCGCGTTTGTGCAGGTCAGGCTCACTGACACCCGAGCGGCGGCGCTGCAAGCCTTTAATGAAGCGGTAGCGGACGTTACGGAGATCGAGGAGTGCCATATGATGGCTGCTAGCTTCGATTACATCCTCAAAGTTCGTACCAAAGATATTGCCAGCTATCGCACAGTTCTGGGCGAGACAATCTCTGAATTGCCTTATGTTGCGAGCACCTCAACATTTGTTTGCATGGAGGCTGTTAAAGAGCACGGTCAGGTTTTTGAGTAGCGCCTCGCGCACTTATCCTAAAATTTTATATGTGGTGGTTAAAAATCCTATATATATGCTTAATTTTAGATTTATATCTGTCTTTTGCCAAGATGTTGGGAAGTAAGGTGTGTCTGGTGTTGTGTACACTAATAGATCGATTAACATTGAAAGGCGCAGTCGTTGCAATCGGTTTCAAGTTTGGTCGCGTATTGAACAAAGTTGCTGAATAACCAGTTGTTACGCAGTCTAAACCTAGGTACTCTTGTGCCTTAATGAGGTCGGGCAAACGAGTTCCGGCTTGCGTTGACGACCCTCATGTTATGCAGTGCAAAATGACTTCAAGTCGTACGAATTATTAGGAGAAAACGATGAAGAAATTGGCCCTAGCCCTAGCCGTTACATCAATGGTTTCTGGTGCAGCCGTTGCAGGCGGTCACTCTAAAGACGTAAAACTCGGCATCGCGCTTGGTTTTACCGGTCCTGCTGAATCACTGGCTGCAGATATGGCTGCTGGTGCTGAGATGGCAATCTCTGAAGTGTCTAACTCTGGCATGCTGCTGGGTGGCGCGAAAGTATCAGTAGCACGCGCTGACTCTACCTGTGTTGACGCAGCTGCTGCTGCGGCTGCTGCAGAGCGTCTGATCTCAGCTGAGAAAGTTGATGCGATCGTCGGTGCGCTCTGTTCAGGCGCGACTATCTCTATTCTGCAGAACGTAGCGATGCCTCAGGGTGTTGTACTGTTCTCGCCTTCAGCGACATCTCCAGCGCTCTCTACGCTGGAAGACAACGGCTACTTCTTCCGTGCTTCTCCGTCTGATGCTCGTCAGGGTCAGGTAATTGCTGAGATGCTGGTTGAGAAAGGCTACAAGTCAATCGCGATGACCTACACCAACAACGACTACGGCAAGGGTCTGGCTGACAGCATCGAATCTAACTTTACTGCTGCCGGCGGCACGGTAACAATCAATTCACCACACGAAGATGGTAAAGGCGACTACGGTGCGGAAGTGGGTGCGCTGGCTCAGGCTGGCGGCGACATCCTCGTGGTAGCGGGTTATCTCGATCAGGGTGGTAAGGGCATCATCCAGTCTTCACTGGACGCAGGTGCGTTCGATCACTTCTTCCTACCTGATGCGATGATCGGTGAGAGCCTCACAACTGCAATCGGTGCAGATCTGAACGGTTCTATCGGTACTGTTCCAGGAACTGATAGCCCAGGGTCAGCGTCTTACATCGAGATGTTCACTGCGGCTAACGGTGCAGCACCTGGTCCATACTCTGACTACTCATACGACGCAGCGGCTATGACTCTGCTGGCTATGCAGGCAGCAGGTACTAAAGACTCTAAAGTGTTCAAAGATAAAGTCTTTGATATCGCTAACGCTCCGGGTGAAAAAATCTACCCAGGAGAGCTGGCGAAAGGTCTTGAAATCCTCGCTGCGGGTGGCGACATCGACTACGTAGGTGCAACTGCGGTTGAACTGATCGGTGGCGGTGAGTCTGCGGGTAGCTACCGTGAGATTCTGGTTAAAGACCAGCAGAACACGACTGTACGTTACCGTTAATCGGTAACCTCACCAGAGGCTCGGTACTCGCAAGGGTTCCGGGCCCTTTTTACATCTGAGCATTATGATAGTTGTAGAAAATCTGCATAAGCGTTTTGGCGGTGTCCACGCCGTTAATGACGCATCCCTGCACATTAAGACAGGGTCTATTACCGGTCTGATCGGTCCTAATGGCGCGGGTAAAACCACGTTGTTCAACTGTATCGCCGGCCACTACAAACCGACATCGGGTCGCGTTCTTCTGGATGGTGAGGATATCACCGGTCTGGAACCGCATGAGCTGTTCAACAAAGGCGTTTTGCGTACGTTCCAGTTAGCGCACGAGTTCTCGTCGCTGACGGTGCGTGAAAACCTGATGATGGTGCCGGGCGATCAAGCGGGCGAGAGCCTGATGAATGTCTGGTTTAACAAAGATCGAGTTCGCGCTGATGAGCAGCGTGTGCGCGAAAAGGCTGACGAGGTTATCGATTTCCTCGAAATCGGTCATGTCGCAAATGAGCTGGCTGGTAATCTCTCCGGCGGTCAGAAAAAGCTACTCGAGCTGGGGCGCACTATGATGGTGGAGCCCAAAATCATATTCCTCGATGAGGTGGGTGCAGGTGTAAACCGTACACTGCTCTACAAGATTGGTGACGCGATTCTGAAGCTGAATGAAGAGCGTGGCTACACTTTCTGCCTTATCGAACACGACATGGACTTTATCGCTCGCCTCTGTGATCCCGTCATCTGTATGGCTGAGGGCACAGTGCTGGCTGAAGGTACTGTCGATGAAGTTAAGAACAATGAACAGGTTATTGAGGCATACCTCGGTACCGGCCTCAAACATAAACGGTAGTTGTTGATGAGTTTCTTGATTGGCGAAAATATGACGGGTGGCTACGGCTCCGCGGACATATTGCACAACTGCACCATCGGTGTGGAGAAGGGCGAGATCGCAGTGATCGTCGGCCCCAATGGCGCGGGTAAATCCACCGCGATGAAGGCGACCTTCGGGATGCTGAATTTGCGCGAAGGGCACGTGAAGTTTAATGGCGAGGATATTACTCATCTGAAGCCTGAAGAACGCGTTCTGAAGGGCATGGGTTTTGTTCCACAGACCCACAACGTGTTTACCTCGATGAGCGTTGAGGAGAATCTCGAGATGGGTGCGTTTATCCGCACCGACGATATCTCCGACTCCATTGCGCAGGTTTACGATCTCTTCCCGATTTTGAAAGAGAAGCGCAAACAACCTGCGGGCCAGCTTTCGGGCGGTCAGCGTCAGCAAGTGGCGGTTGGCCGCGCGCTGATGACTCATCCGCAGGTGCTATTGCTCGACGAGCCAACTGCGGGTGTATCCCCGATCGTGATGGATGAGCTGTTCGACCGAATCATTGAGATCGCGCGCATGGGCGTGGCGATTCTGATGGTTGAGCAGAATGCTAAACAGGCGCTAGAGATTGCGGACAAAGGCTATGTCCTTGTTCAAGGCGCTAACCGATTCACCGACACAGGCGAAGCGCTACTCGCTAACCCTGATGTCCGCCGTTCGTTCCTGGGAGGTTAAGCGATGACCGATATTATCAATGCGCTCGTCGTGCTCGCTAACTTTCTGCTGGTACCGGCGCTGACCTACGGTAGCCAACTGGCGCTCGGTGCTCTGGGTGTTACGCTGGTCTACGGCGTACTGCGCTTCTCCAACTTCGCCCATGGTGAAACCATGGCATTCGGTACCATGATCACGATCTTCGGCACCTGGGGTCTGCAGTCGATGGGTGTGTCGGCGGGACCGCTCCCGACAGCGCTGCTCGCTCTGCCTTTGGGTATCTTCGGTGCCGTAGTGCTGTCGCTGTTGCTAGATAAAACGGTGTATAAGTATCACCGGCAGCGCAAAGCGAGTCCGGTTACCTTCTTGATCGTTTCAATCGGTTTGATGTTCTTCATTGGTGGTCTGGTGCGCTTTGTTATCGGTCCAGGAGATCAGATCTTCTTCGACGGTACGCGTTTTATTTTCTCGGCGCGTGACTTCAAGAAAGCGACAGGCTTGGATGAGGGCTTGGCGCTGAAAATGACGCAAGCCGTAACGATCGTTACAGCCATCTTGGTTGTTGCCGCGATGTTCTGGTTCCTCAATAAGACCCGCACCGGTAAGTCGATGCGTGCCTTCTCGGATAATGAGAACCTTGCGCTGCTCTCGGGTATCAATCCTGACCGTGTTGTATTGATTACTTGGATTTTGGTAGGTGCACTGGCAACCATCGCCGGGTCTTTATACGGACTTGATAAGAGCTTTAAGCCGTTCTCGTACATGCAGTTGCTGTTGCCAATCTTCGCCTCCGCCATTGTCGGCGGTGTGGGTAATCCCTTGGGTGCGATTGCAGGTGGCTATGTGATTGCGTTCTCTGAGATCGCCGTGACCTTCGCCTACAAGAAAGTGGTGACCTACGTTACTGCATACGAGCCAGAGTCTCTGGTGCAGTTGCTGGGTACGGACTACAAGATCGCCGTGTCCTTTATCATTCTGGTTATCGTGCTGATTGTGCGCCCGACCGGCATATTTAGCGGGAAGACGTTGTGATGAACCAAAGTTTCTTTTCTCAAAACCGTGTGCCGGTGCTCTATGCCGGTATGGCGTTACTGCTGGTAATTGTCGGAGTCGGGCAGGGTTGGTCTGTCTCGCTCTCTATTCTTAACCTCTGTCTGATCAGTGCGATCATGTCACTTGGCGTCAATATGCAGTGGGGCTACGCCGGGCTGTTCAATGTTGGCGTGATGGGCTTCGCTGCGCTTGGTGGCTTGGCGGCGGTAATTGTCTCTATGCCCCCGATTCATGAAGCTCAGGCTGCCGGTGGTTCAGGTATTCTGATCGGTCTACTGATTCTGGTTGCTACCATCTTTGCGTCGATCTTCGTCTGGAAGCAGTTCAACAAGAACAAGAAGCTGGCCTACTGGTTGATCTTTGCGGTCATCGCCGTTGGATACGTGTTGGGCCGGGTTTTCTTCCTGCCAGCGGTCGAGGCGATTGAGGCGGTAGATCCATCAGTTTCCGGCTACCTCGGAGGTCTGGGGCTGCCAATCGTATTGGCTTGGCCGGTGGGTGGTCTATTCGCCGCAGGTGCTGCCTTCGTGATTGGTAAGGTTGCACTGGGTTTGCGTTCGGATTATCTAGCGATCGCAACCCTGGGTATCTCGGAGATCATTCTCTACTTCATCAAGAACGAAGAGTGGCTTACTCGCGGTGTTAAAAACGTGAACGGTCTACCGCGACCAGTGCCTTACGAAGTTGACCTACAGCAGGCTGAGTGGTTCCAGAAGCTAGCGGCTGATTGGGGTATGTCCGTTACTGAGGCTTCATCTATCTTCGTGAAGCTTTGCTATGCCGGTCTGTTTATCGCTGTGATCGCCATTCTTATGTACCTCTCCGAGACTGCTTTGCGCTCACCCTGGGGACGGATGATGCGCGCCATCCGCGATAACGAAACTGCGGCGGCGGCGATGGGTAAGAACGTTGTGAAACGTCATCTGGCAATCTTCGTTATCGGCTCTGCTGTGATCGGTTTGGCGGGTGCGATGCTGACGACACTGGATGGTCAGTTTACACCGGTTAGTTACCAGCCACTGCGATTCACCTTCCTTATCTGGGTCATGGTGATTATTGGTGGTTCGGGTAACAACTGGGGAGCGATGTTGGGTGGCTTCTTTATCTGGTTCTTCTGGATTGAAGCGGAGCCGATTGGTCTTTGGCTGATCGATACCCTCACCTCATTTATGGATGGTGATCACCCGCTTCGTCTGCACCTGATGGACTCTGCTGCGCATATGCGTCTGATGACTGTCGGTATTGTGCTCTTGGTGGCTCTACGCTACTTCCCTGAGGGCCTCATTCCAGAGAGAACGGCGCGTAAAGCCTAACTTGGTGGCGACAAGATGAAAGGCAGCTTCGGCTGCCTTTTTTGTTGCCAGTTGTACGCCTGTTTAGTTCGGTATTTTCGCCTTTGTATTAAAAATGACGCTTTTGTGCTTCTTTATACTTTAGGATAGGCATATAATCCGACAAAGTTACACAATAGCGACATAATCGAAATGCCAAAGAGCAGCGCCACAACAGCAGCACCCGTACAGACCGAGCACTACGGTTTCTTTTTGATGCCGGGCTTCTCGATTATCTCGTTTGCAGCCACTATCGATCCGCTGCGCTTGGCTAACCAGCTCAGCGGTCAAAATTTGTACGAGTGGCACTTCTATGGCCCATCTGATCAAACAGTCACCTGTAGTACCGGGATTCAGTTCACACCCACTCGCATGATGCGTGACACCGAAAAAGTGGATCGTATGTTTGTGGTTGGCGGCATTGGTGCGAACCAAGTGGCCGAGGAGAGTCTCTGTAGCTGGTTGCGTAATCTGGTGCGCGATGGTGTCAGTATTGGTGCGACGTCAACGGGTAGTCTGTTGTTGGCTCAAGCCGGTGTTCTTGAGGGTAAAACCTGTACTGTTCACTGGGAGGAGCGGGATCGTCTGACTAAAGCATTCCCTAACCTGAATGTTAGTGAAGAGTTGTATGAAATCGATGGCAATCTGATGACCTGTTCTGGCGGTCTGTCAGGTCTGGATCTGATTCTGCAACTCATTACGTTGCAGCATGGTGAGTCTCTGGCGCACCAGGTGGCAGAAAACTGTATTCACCCCAATATACGACCTGCACATGACAAGCAGCGTATGAAACTGCAGTTGCGACAGCACGGAAGTCATCCACGCCTGACTCAGGCATTGGAGTTGATGCGGGAGCATCTTGACGATGTGCTGACCTGTGATCAAATTTGTGATCGTATCGGACTATCGACGCGTCAGTTAGAGCGGCTGTTTAGGCAGCATCTAAATACTTCGCCAACGGCTTACTACATGAGTTTGAGGTTAGAAAACGCTCGTCAACAGCTAAAGAACTCAGCTTTGCCGATTCAGGCGATCGCGCGTGGCGCTGGTTTTAGTTCTACCTCGTACTTCTCGCGCTGCTATCGTAAGCAGTTTGGTGTCACTCCGCGCGAGGCGCGCACTGGGGTGCACCGCATGATAGAGCTGGGTGAGCGAGACTAGAGATGTCCCGTGGTCGGGTATCTCTAGATGTTGCCGACTAGGCGCTAATTAGAACGAGTTACTCGTCAAACCAGCTGTCTTGATCGAAATAGGTCTGAAGCTCTGCCTCTTCACGCCGTTGCTCAATCGCACGCCGTGCTTGCAGTAGACGCTGGGAGTGCGTCTTTTTAGCCTCTAAAGATCGTTCGGTTTCGAAACCGATCGCCGCATCAAAAATCTCAGTTTTGATCTCGTCTAGATCTTCTTCCTTTCGAATCAGCATAAGAAAGTTCCTCTCTCTGACTGCATGTCGTGTTTATAGTTATTGGTCGACTAGGCTGTCTGCCCGTTAAGAGCTTTGCTGTTCCTCTAAATGTACTGCACACGGGCGAAAAAGGCGAATCGTGATTTTCGGCGTTAGTCATCCCCAAATTCACGACGCATTAGTAACCGCTTGTCGGTCTGGCGCAGGTTTCTGAGGCTGCGTTTGATCGTCTTTAAGTGGTCTACCAGCTTCGGCCCGCGGCGCATCGCCACGCCGACAGCCAATACATCTATCACGACAAGATGAACAACTCGTGACGACATCAGAGTATTTAGATCTTTATCCTCTTCGACGTCGACATGGATGGGTATGGTCGCTAGGTCTGAGAGAGGCGTATTTGCCGGACAGATTGTGATTACAGTGGCGCCCGTATCACGGGCTAGTTTAACGGTATGTAATAGATCTTTGGTGCGGCCGGTCTGCGAGACGGCGACGACTACATCATTCTCGCGCAAGGTAACGGCCGAGATGGTCTGCATATGCGGATCAGAGTGTGCTGCTGACGCGATCATCAGCCGATAGAACTTGTGTTGGGCATCGGTACAGACTGGTGCTGAGGCGCCAAAACCGTAGAACTCAACGCGACCCGCCTTCGCCAGCGCGGAGATCGCCTCCTCAAGGGCGTTATCATCTAGCTGCTCGCGGGTGCTCATAAGATTGCCGATCATCGAATCGAAAATCTTCTGCTTAAACTCCAGCACCGTGTCTTTGCGGTTCATAGAGAACTGCTCGAAAGCGCTGTTACTTGCCAGAGCCTGAGCGAGTGTTAGTTTGAAGTCTTGGAAGCCATCGTAATTCAGGGCGCGGCAGAAGCGCACAACTGTCGGCTCACTGACATTGGCCTCAGATGCGAGATCAACGATACGCATGTGAATAACTTCGTTGGGCTGTGCCAACACGAAGTCCGCAACTTTCTGTTCAGATTTACGCAGTTTTTCGCGGGTATCTGCGATTAACTTCAACACATTCGATGCTTGCACGGTAAGTCCTTATTGGGATGCGACACAGGTGTCAGTATAACTCGACATCGAGCGAGACATTTTAAGCCTGCCCAAGTATCCTTACCTGCTTTAACAATTTGAGCAATACAACTTTTTACCCGTTTATCTATGTTTTCTAAAGCGCCGATGTTTCCGCTACTGAGCCTATTTATTACGCTGCTCGCTGTTATTTCTCCTGCGCAAGCTGCTCAGCCAGATCCTGCTAAGCTCGATCTGGCCTCGGTCTCTGTGATGATTAAGGATTTAAATTCGGGTGAAGTGCTCTATCAGCGCAATCCTGATCTGGTCCAGCCGATCGCCTCAATCACCAAGGTGATGACAGCGCTAGTGGCGTTGGACGCGGGTCTCCCCATGAAAGAGCGGATACGCGTAACGGTGGAGGATGTGCCAATCATGCACAACGTCCACTCGCGCATCCGGATCGGTTCCACCATCCGGCGTCAGGATGCTTTGCACATTGCGTTGATGGCATCAGAGAACCGAGCTGCTGCAACAGTTGGACATGCCTACCCGGGCGGTATGGCGGCTTTTATTGAGAATATGAATCTGACGGCCCAAGGGTTGAGTATGGAAAATACTCGGTTTGTTGAGCCAACGGGGCTCTCTTCCGAGAACGTCTCGACCGCTTCAGACTTGATGCGCCTCCTTGAGGTGGCCGATCTCTATCCGTTGATAAGTCAGGCGACCTCTGCGTCAAAGCGCGATGTGATCTTCAGTAAACCGCGCTACATACTCGCCTTCTTTAACACGAACTCGCTTGTGAATAAGAAGAGCTGGAGTGTGCAGATCAGCAAGACCGGGTACACTGACACTGCGGGGCGCTGTCTGGTGTTGCGCGCACGCATTGCTGGGCGTGATGTGGGTATTGTGCTCTTAGACTCCTATGGCAAGAAGACCCATCTGGCCGATGCACAGCGCATCAAACGCTGGCTGGAGACCGGTAACTCGGGGAAAGTGCCTAAGGGCGCTGCGAACTACCGAGATACCAAACTCAGAGCCTTGGCGAAACGTTAATCCTCGGCAAAACCGGACTGTTGAGTAAACCCTATGGCTTATCGAGTAATTCCTGTTACCCCTTTCGCTCAGAACTGCACGCTGATCTGGTGCCCTGAAACCCTTGAGGCTGCAGTGGTAGACCCGGGTGGTGATATTGAGTTGATTGAGCGGGCGATCGCCGAAGAGGGAGTGCAGGTTACACAGGTGCTGCTAACCCATGGGCACATCGATCATGCTGGCGCCTCGGCGACACTGGCGCGTCAGTTTGATGTATCGATCATTGGACCGCATAAAGCTGACAAGTTCTGGTTAGATGGACTGGAGCAGCAGAGCGCGATGTTTGGATTCTCGCAAGTCGAAGGTTTCCTGCCGGATCGTTGGCTTGAAGATGGTGAACAGATTCAAGTCGGCAACCTTTGTCTGGATGTGGTGCATTGTCCAGGGCACACGCCAGGTCATGTAGTCTTTGTCGACAAAGAAAATTCTATGGCCCAGGTCGGCGATGTGCTGTTTCAAGGCTCTATCGGTCGAACCGATTTCCCACAGGGCGATCATCAAACTCTGATCGACTCGATTAAGAATAAGCTCTTTCCACTCGGTGACGAGATTCGTTTTGTACCCGGGCACGGTCCCGAGTCTACCTTTGGTCATGAGCGTAAGACCAATCCATACGTTTCAGGGCGCTGGGGCTGAGCAGTCCCTCTAAGCCTCTCTCTTAGTGACCCGTCTCTGCCACCAAACGCAACGCGGATTCGGGTAGATGTTTTATCTGCTGTATTGCGTGATCAAACGGCAGGCATACAAGGACTGATTCTTTGACAGCGATCAGGCTTGAATGCACCCCTGCCAACAGAGCATGAACTGCGCAGTTGCCGAGTGCGGCTGCTAAAGCGCGATCATGCGCTGTTGGAGCGCCGCCACGTTGTATATGCCCGAGTACGCAGATTCTTGGATCCTCTCCGCAGGCTTTCAGTTCATTGGCTAAGTTGCGAATCATCTTCGGCTCCGCCGAACCTTCTGCCAAGATCACCATGCCGTTAGCTGAGATGCCGGACTGCTGGTTCTGACTGAGTTCTTTAGCAACTTCAGAGATATCAACTGAGTGCTCAGGGACAACTAGCATCTCAGCACCTATAGCGATCGCAACCTGTGCGGCAATAAACCCTGATGTGGTTCCGGCGACTTCAACAAGAAACAGACGTTGATGCGAGTAGGCGGTGTCCTGCAGTTTATCGATCGCATCCACTGCCGTATTGATAGCCGTGTCAAAACCGATCGCGTCATCCGATCCGGCAATGTCATTGTCGATTGTGCCGGGTAGGGCGATGGTCGGTATCCCTGACTCCTGCGCAAGTAGAGAAGCTCCCTCTATCGAGCCTTTACCTCCGATCACGATAAGCGCCTCAATCCCATGGTCTTGAAGTACGCTAGCTGCAAGCTGCCGAATGTTGGATTGATAAAACTCAGGGCAACTGCCGCAATGGAGAATGGAGCCTCCGCCTTGGCTGATACGGCTAACACTACTACTAGTCAGTACCGCAAAGTCCTGTTGGATGAGGCCAGAGAAACCGCGATGAATACCGATGACCTCGATGCCCTCTTTATCAGCAGTGCGCACAATAGCGCGAATAGCCGAGTTCATCCCGGGTGTTTCACCACCGCTGGTTAGAACAGCAATTCGTCTGAGCTTGAGGCTGGGTTGAAAATTAGGTGTCTGTAGCATCGAATTTTCCCTAAAACTTTCTTCAGTTCTAACGTGAAATAGTGATTCTGTCGAGCAAACTGATCACCCTTTAACCAGTTGCGAAAATTAATTTAAAAAAAGCCTTTTTTGCCGTTGACGCCCCTGCTGGGATCTCTATAATGCGCCCCCACATTGAGACGCACAGACGCGCTCTCGATAGCCTCTCAGAGGCAACGCTCTTTAACAAATAGATCAAGTAATGCGTGTGGGCGCTTGT
>Ga0209652_1002328_pt1 | contig 14777 bp, 10 predicted proteins | sample SaaInl74LU_5_DNA_FD_184641 | JGI IMG/M metagenome (GOLD analysis project Ga0209652, IMG submission 184641) | Marine microbial communities from expanding oxygen minimum zones in the Saanich Inlet - ESP_74LU_5_DNA (SPAdes) (version 2) | ecosystem: Environmental > Aquatic > Marine > Intertidal zone...
CTCTCGGTGCGGCGCCCACCAGTTTCAGATTCTCTCCGGCAGCATCTCGGCACTACGACCTTTGTTCCTGAACTTGTTCAGTGTGATATACTGATTCCAACGTTGATATTGAGCCCAGATCTTGAAGGGACTGTTTGCACTTGTGAGTTCAGCAGCTGCAATAGGCCAATCAACGAGAAAAACTGTCGGTACCCAGCTTCTGCAGAGAACCCCACTGGGCTGACCTTTGACACTTCACGGGCGTGCCCGCTTTCAGGTGAGAGTACTAATTCCGCAACAGAAAGGTGCAGAAACATGTTATCGCCCCCAAATATTTTGCAGAGAACACACATTAACCTCATATTAACCCCCGTCTACTTCTCCGCTTCCCGAACCAAAGGCTGTCCTTTGCAATTTCGAACGTTGATGTCAGGCAAATCTGACAGAAGCGGACACTTGCTTTATCCACGTCAAGCAAGGAGGAACTTTACACATATGTTGTGCCTCTGTCACACGGCCCAATGACACAGATGTAGACAAAGGCGTTGGCGCATTTTATTCAAAGAAATGAAGAACCCCATGGTGAAAACAGACTCAACGCCTCCGCTAACACTGACACTCTCTTGTGCACGTTAGAGTTTCGAGGCAAGCCCACAGCAATAGTGCTCAGCCTTCATGTGCGTTATTGGTCCATAAGTAATAAGCTGAAAGAGAAGAAGATACAATACTATACATACCTCCTATTTGCAATTCATCCAAAATGAAAAGTTTGATAAAGAAGGCATCATCCTTCGGCTCGAAAGGAAAGGCGAAGGCAAAGGCAGCAGCATCCTCAAAAGAAAAGCAATTGGAAAACTCACCAGCCGCCACCGAGGAAACTGACGAATCACGAAGCGAAGTCAACACCTCAGCCACAGCCACGCCTCCTCGTTTGCCATCCCTTCGCCCACTCCAACTTGGTTCCTACAATTTCGATGTCGCTGATACAACTCCCTACATCTACCCCTCACTCTACGATGAGGCATCCACCATGATTGATCTATCCAATCTAATCTACACCCTTGCCGAACTACGTGAACTTGCACGCAATGGGGTGCTCTCCGACCCAGCCAAATCACTCCGTATATTGGATTTACCATTACCTATGGAAACGGCCATGACTGTTATCAAGGGTGAGGCAGAGTTGTTGCGGGAGGTATTGGGTGATGGTGCGCATGGATCGACGTTGAGTGCGTTGGAAAGTTTGATGATGAAGGAGCAGCTGGCAAAGAATAAGAAAGAGGCGGAGGATGGTAACAACAACAGTAGTGTTTCGGAAGACAAGGGACTATCTTCATGGTTTAACACTTGGGATGGATGTCTTGGCGGTGGATTCTCCTTTGATGAGTTGTTGGATAACATGTGTGGAGATGTGATGAATGCGAAAACTGCTGAAGAGCCGACATCTCCTCATAACAAGCATCGGGATGTGTCATCATCCATGATATATCACGTTGGGGATTTAAAGGCGAATGAGGAATTGGTATATGCCATTGGAGTTAACCCGGCTGAGGAACGAATTACTGTCATCTTTCGTGGTTCGGTAACAAAGGCGGATTTCATGACGGATGCTAATATTAACTTGATGCAGGCTCCTAATCCATACAGTGTGGCTGAGGATTCGGAGAGCGATGAGAGTGAGAGTGACTCGTCCATTGGAATCCACAGGGGATTCTATGATTATTTGTTTGCCGAGAAGGATGGAAAGCCAAGCAAGTATGTCGAGATCATGACACATATTGAAAAGTTGGTAGTGGATGATGTCAATCGTCGAGAGAATTACAAACTTTACGCCACTGGCCATTCTTTAGGTGGAGCACTCGCGACTCTGTTTGGATTCTACGCCGCCGCTAGGGTTGGGACACTACCACTACCCGTAACTGTCGTAAGTGTCGCCTCGCCCAAGGTTGGAAATATTGCCTTTGCACGCATGTTTGCCGAGATGGAAAGTCAGGGCAAGATCCGCCACTTGCGTATTGCCAATCACCGCGATCCTGTAACACTTGCACCATCAGTAAGTTCCAAGAAAGTACTTGCCGTGACTGCCTTTGCATTTAGTCCTCTGGGATATTTGGCATTGAAGGCGTCTGGTAATGCAGGTGATGAACGAGATGTGTTCTACCATACCGGTATCAAGATGAAGCTGCGTAAGGAAGTGCCCATTGGAGGACAGATATGTGAATTAAGCTACTCGGGTGCCTCTTTGATAGCAGGTTCTACTCCAAAGTCTTTGGAGGTAGATGATCAGGAAGTGATTCAGGAGAGCAACAAAATGACGAAGAGGAGTACAAATGATCTGCCCATGGTTCAGTATCATTATGGGTCAGCCTATGCTGAGAGAATTGCACTTGTCGAGAATGAGCTCAAGGAAAAGAAGTTGAATGACTTGTACCTCGAGAAGGCTGTCTGGAAAAAGTAAATGGGTAGTGATTACTCATAATCTGAGTTTGGTTGTGTGGTGATTGTAACGAGCTTAATGTTTTCATTTTATGTGGGGAGAGTCGAGTGCTTCGGATCTGTGTTGTAAAATACTAAAGAAGAGTTAGGTTTATGTTTATGTATTTACAATCTTACATTGGAACAAGTCTAGATCGATCTGTCAACGACAAACAACCACCAGGTAGCTGACTATAATATTCCCATAAAGCATCCTCCTCGAGAAATCTTGCAGTTGCAACACTATGCTTGTGTTGTTGGACACCCAAATGGCTGGAACTCAGTGGACCATACGAAGTCACGGGAACTCGAATTGATGACATGGTCGACAGCACATCCGTCTCGTAAGACATTTCAAATGGACAAGCTATATGAATTGACAAGATTACAACCTCAAATGGACGAAGGATAATTGCATCCTTCACATCTAACTCACGCTCAATGTCACAAGTACGTTCACTGTCCACACATTGATGCAGTAGAAGCTTTGGAGCCCACGGGCCATGTTTCACCATGTTGAAAGTAAGAGGATAGTCATAGTCACACTTATCCCAGCCCCAGGCATTGAAGTAATCATCTTCTTCTAGAGTTGACATTCGAATCATGTCGATACTTGGAATGCAGATTGTTCCAAAGCCAGATTTGGTGTTTTGAATGCACAATTTCAACTCGAGGTAGCGCATATCCTGTCTATAAGGAAGAGATACCACTCGTCGTCTTCGACTGTTTGCCGAGTTGGTACACAGCTTGGTCTGACAATTCTCTGCATGGTTCAACATACACCATATACCCAAGTAGTTACAAGCCTTAAACTGACCAGGTTCATCATTCAACACAGTACTCCGTTTATTCCACCATCGATTCGACGGAGACGCAAACACAGCTCCACCACTCTTCGCGGCACTCCCACTAGTCAAACTAGTCTCCGGAATGCGCATTGCCAAACTGAGCGATCGAAATGCATCCTTCCATGTTGCCCCACCATAGGTCTGTGGACGACGTCTCCGACTCTCACCAACGCCTGTTGACGCCTCGGAGGAAAGTGACGAGGATGACCCTCGTTTCACCAAGACTACATTCTTCTTCTTCTTTCGCCAAGTGCGTCTTTTGTGATTGCACCCTATACCGAATCGACGTTGTGTCAACATGTACCACGTATCCTCATCGGAGGCTAGACTTGCCAGATTCTTGTGTTGTGACTTATGTGTTGCGGAAATGGCACCGATGGAAGGTACATCCATGTAGGATAGGATGGATCGAAGGACTTCCTCTGGTAGAATGTCAAAGTTGCCGCCGCCCATGGTTTTGTAGAATGGATATTATGATGCCCATTGTGGTGGTATTGACTCATTCCTCGTCGTCGGCAGTTGCTTTGTTGCCTCAAAAGTTCTCAAAATCGGAAGCATGTGCTTTAGACGCCAATGCCCAACTTTTGACGTGGTGTAAATTTGGATACCATCTCAATTGCATTACTTATGCCCCCTGTGGCGCAAAAATTTGGTACCTTTCGCATAATCCAATGAGTTTTACAAGATGCCAATGCAGATAAGTAGGTGGGAGTTGAACGGATAGATTGGAGTAGTCAATGCCAAGGCTTCTTTTCATAAGAATGTTGTGAGCACTCTCTTGGAACATGTGCAGTAATCGAGCGTGCCGATAGAGCATCACCTCGTACGTCGAAACATAACTTACAATAGCGAAATATAAGAATGGGTCGGATTGAAGCATGCCCCTCCATGGAGGAAGGTGTGCCTCCAATAGCAGCCATGAAAGACGATAGCCGTCAAAGTGATAGTGATACAGAACAACAACATACCAACGATTATTATAATTGCAGCAATGTAGAGGAGTTGCGAGCACGACTACGTGAGCGAGATGAGCAATTGGGTACTTTGAAGGATGATAAGGCTGGCTGTATGCGGCAGATTTTAGATTTGAAGGATCAGTTGTATCAATTGGTGAGTAGTAGTAGGCTGAATGCGTATATGATATACTGCAGGCGGTCCCGTATAACACGGTTGATGATACACGTCTTCTCGGTTCATGTTCATCATATTATTTGCATACATATATGAACCAACTAACACATCTTCACACTCTCTCCTATACCACAGCAATTCGACGTGGAAGACTCCAACTCCGCCAAAGCAAATGATGCCAACCAATGGCAAACGAAACTACAACAATCCAAACGAGAACTCGACAGTGTCAAACTAGCATTAGAAGAAGCCACCAAGCAGAACGAAGAGTCGACTGCTCTCAAGGAAATAATTCAAACTCTTGAAAAGGAGAATCATTTAGTCCAACTTGAAAAGGAGAGTTTGGAAAAGGATTTGGAAAAGTACAATGATGATAGTGCCACTACCAAAAATGAAGAAATTGCTTCACTACAAGAAGAAATTTCGACTTTGGCACTAAGGGAGAGGGAGTTGCAGGATGCCAATAATCAATTAACTTCTTGTTTGAAACAAGAGAGGGAAAACTCCACCGAGGGGAAACAATTGTCCGAACAAGAACTTGTGACGTTACGTAACACGATACGGTCCAAAGATGATGTTATTCAAAGTTTACAATCACGTGTGGAGAAGGGTCAGGAGGATATGACTTCACTAGAAGTGGAATTGGACATATTGCGTGCCAAGTCTACCAAGCAGGAAGAGGAAGAATTGAAGAAGACGAAGGAACAAACGAATGAGATTGGAAATCTATGGAAGGTAAATGATGAAATGTCCAAGATTATTGAGGGACAGAGTCACAAGATGGAGGAGTTGACGTCCAAGTTGGATCAGAAGAAGATGGAGTATAAGGAGCAACAGGTGTTGTTGGAGCAGAGGGAGGAAGAGGTGGTGGAGTTGAAGGCACAGTTGGAAAATAAGGCGGATGCCTTGGAACGTAGTGGGAGTGAGAGTCATTCGAGAGTTGCTGCGTTGGAAGTGGAGCTTCAAGCTGTGAATGAGAAGGTTGATGAGTTGACAGCCTCATTACATGAAGCAATGGAAGAAGTGGACGACTTGCAAGCAGATGTCGTCTTTAAGGATGGCAAGATTGCAAATTTGGAACGACAGATTGAGGAGGCATCCAGCTTGTTGAGTGAAGCTTCGCCACGTCCTCCTTCTCCCGTGAAAGATTTGGGTGGTAATAAATTCGCACGTCTCCGAAAAGAGATTGAGAACATTAGCAAGGAGCGTATTCAATTGGAGAGTGAGCATTCGAACGAGATTGCCGTGCTCAAGACATCTAATGCTGCTGAAGTTGCCGCGTTGGAGAAGAAACTTGAAGATGCCAATAATAAGGTGGAGTCTTTGTCGAAGCAATTGAAGGAGGAAACGGCACGTTCTCTTTACATGAGCACATCCATCGAGGAGCTGGAGAAGACGAAAGACAATCTTTCCAAGGAAGTGAATCAGATACGTGACGTGATGAATGAACTCGATGAGCAGGAGGATGCCGAGTTGGAAGAATTGAGAGGAAAGGTGAAGGAGTTAGAAGCTGAAAAGACAAAGCTTGCGGATGAATTAAAGGAGGCGCAAAGTGCTCTCATTTCATTGGAAGAAAGTCGCCCATCAAACTTGCAACAAATGGTCGAGTCAATTAGCCAAGAGTTGGCAACTTGCAAAGAACAAGTCGCCACGAGCGAGTCTACACTGAACATTGCAATGCAGAAGAAGGAAATGGAAATCTCTGATTTAAAGAGTGAACTTTCTTCTAGATCATTGTACGCCAACGAGTTGAAGAATGAGGTGGAGTCGTTACAGCGACACGTAGAGCATGGCCCTTCAAAACGAAATTATGGTATGGCGATTGACCCAGAATGGTATGAGCCGGATACGATTTCTCAGTTGAAAACTCAGGTGTCATCACTAACGAAGGAGAAAACTATGATTGAGAGAGAATTGAGAGCAAAGCTTGAGGCAAGAGATACTACTATAGGATCTCTCGTCCTGTCGGCTACCAAGCAGGAGGCTAACATTGCAACCATGAAAGCTGAGGTTGGACATTTGAAGACACTTGTCGAGACGAAGGACTTGGCGTTGAACGGTGTGGATTCTACTATGAATAATGAGGAAGCTCATTTACTCAAGAAAAGGAATAACGACATGACAATGGAACTTAAGCAGGCAAACAGGAATCTGGCGTTGGTAACACAAGAACTTGAGTGTGCCAAATCGCAATTGGAGACGATGAAAGAAATGCCAGATGTGCAGGACCTTGCTGGAAGGCTTGCAGTATCTGAACAAGCTTTGAAAGTCGGCTCTAATGTCCAGGTGAAAGAGAGAGATGCCGCCATTGCTAATTTGTTACAGTCGCTTCAAGCTAATCAAGAAGTGATTTCAAACCTTCGTATGGACATTGATAGCTTCAAGGAAAAGCTGCGTGATTCGAAGGAGGAAAACAAGAGGTTGCAACATGAGAGTGAAATTTTTGCCGAACAAATCATTGAGCAGGACGTTGAATTCGAAGCTCTCATTGCCTCAGTAGCTGAAAAGGACTCCCAGATTGAGAAGCTGCAGAAGGAAGTATCCTCATCCTCTTCTTCAGAGGATATCCATACCATCAAAAACCTACAAATGAAGTTAAAGCAGCTTGAATCTGAGAAGAACCGGAATTTGGAGCGAATTGATGAAGTCGAGTTCCAATTGGAGGAGACAGAGTCGAAGCTGAAGGACTTGGAAGCGGAAATTGCCAAGAACAACGGCTTTGAGTTGGAGAAGCTTCAGCTTGAGTTGAAGAATGCACTCACTGAGAAGGATCTAGTGGAAGCAAAGCTTAACAAACAGATTGATTCTATCCGCAAGCTTCGTAACCATGCAGTCGAAGAGTTTGAATTGAAGCTAAAGGAGAGGGATGACCAGATTGCAGCTCTTGAGAAGGAACTTCTAGATTTGAAGCAGAAGATTGATGACGATGACATATTTGATGAAGTTGGGCTAGACGGTAACCAAGTTAGCAACACTACAAAAGATGAGCTCGAATATAAGATTCAAGCACTCGAAGCAGAAATTCAGTCATTGAGGGCCACTACTGAATCTGCGCAAGTAGAAGAATTACAAAAGCAGCTTGCCGAATCTGAGAGAATGAGAGGAGTGCTTGAAATGAACCGTACAATCTTCAACTCTGGCAAAGATGGAGAAATTGATCGTCTGCGACAGGAGCTTTCCGATGCAAAGGAAGACCGCTCGAAGAGAGAACTGGACCAAATGGCTTTGCTAAAGAAGCTTGATGCTGAAAACGAAGAGATCCGAGAAGAGTTCACTACCAGGATGAGAGAGAAGAATGCCAGGATTACTGCACTGGAGCAAACTCTTGCGGCCCAAGAGCAAGTGGTTGGTACCATGTCAAATGAAATGGATCAGCTGCAAAATGGTATGGAGAAGGTATCCATTCAACGACGTGCCGAGATCGAGGAAATGCAACAAGAACTGATGGATTACACTTCAAAATCAACAAAGCTAGAGCGTGAAGTCATGACTCTCTCAATGAAATTGGATGAATCGAAGTTGAAGTACAAGACTAAGGTCGAAAAGCTCAAGGAGAGGATCAGTGAACTAGAATCCGAATCACCATTGGAGAGAATCACTCGCCCTGATAGGGATGATACTAATCAACGAGAGAAGCTCAAAGAAAAGGCTGACCATCTCAAATGGCTCAACACGTCCCTGAAGGAAGAGAATGAGAAATTGAAGAGAAAGCTTGAGGCAGCAAAGGTTTCAATGACGAGGGCCGAAGAAGAAATGCAATCCAAGTCGTCGAAAAATAATGATAAGTGGAGAACTGTGGCGTTGCAAGACCAAGTTGCTATGCTCTCTAAGCGAGTTGTTGAGTTGGAAGAGGAAGCAGAAGCCAAGAATGGAAGATCTCCAATTAAGGCACAGGCTGGATCTCCCGTCTTGAGGCCATCACTGCGGAAGGGTACAACTAGCAGATATTCAACACCATCGTCTTCTGCACCAAGAGATTTACCGAGGGTCAACCTTGACGAGCAACAAATGTATCCTGATAATCATGAGTTGCTATCCAAGTCGGAAGAGGAAGACGAGGGTGCTGCAAATATCGTGACTCCAGCTCTCCCTAGGCCTTCAATGACTAACGAGAAGGACAAATCCAAGAGTAAATCAAGATTCGGCTTCGGTAAAAAGAGCAGCAAGGGCATAACATCACCGAGGGATGATGGATCGCAATCGACAAGCAATTATAATTTCTGATCATGAGGCTAGTACAAGTAGATGTTTGGCGAATAAGCTTAATTTATGTTGAATTCGTATGTAACACTCCCTTTTGTTAACATTGCTCGAGCAAGGTAGAAATACCCGCAATCACCTGTCATTTGGGTGAGGTAGTCGCATACTGATAATACTGATGATTTCTATCCTCTTAGATCTTCAACAGCAAGGGGGTGCATCTCAATTTCCTCCACATCGATCGCGTCAAGAAGTTTCATTTTGTCTTGCAAAAAGTCGAATGGGTTAGAAGTGTTTACCCTGCCCAGGAAGCTACCGTCTCAAGATTGTTGGTGTGTAAAACTATGTGCACTGCTATTGAGGTTCGACACTTAAGATACGCGTTCACTAGTTCTGCGGCACTTTCTAAATCAGCGTACTTGAACTCATACGTGCCAATCTCGCTAGCACTATCTCGAGGAGGCTTACGCACATGATAGAGCATCTTACCATGAGCATCCGTTGATGTATAAAGAAGCACACAGTTGAAATCTCCAAAGGAGAAGGCTAAATTGCTACTAATCTTTGACTGAGCTATGATCTCGCGTGCAATATCTTCTGCCATTGGTACTGTTTGTGGAGGGTAGTTGTAACTATCTTATTAAAGGCTTTTGTGTTTAGGTCTATTCACATGAACTATTTTAATATTGTGGGTGCTACAGAAATGAGAATCAGCATTCTCATTTTAGTCACACTTCTCATCCAGCTGTCTAGCTTCACTTGTACCTTTGGAGAATGTCAAAAACCCGCAGCTCGTGAAGTCTTTGATTCTTTGACGGCAAATGTATATGCCGATGCAGTTCATTTCCAATCTGCATAATGATACGATCCAGAACAAATCTAAACTCCAGGAGGTCAGTTCCCTCTGCTGAGTTCCTTCTATGTACACATCACGAGCGCCCAAGAGATGCAGTGTTTCTTGGAAAGGATGATAAAGAATAGACAACGTATTACATCCCGTAGATGATGCAGCCAATGCACCAAACCCGGAGCTGCTCGAGCTGCTCTTGATACTATCAAAACCATCTCCACAGAGGACGGAAAAGGGGGGTTGATATAGTGAACAGATGAGAAAATAGCGAAGAAATGTCGAGAATCGAGAAACAATATCTTCGAAGTAAAAATGCAACCATGCAACAAAGAAACAATAAAGCACCCACAAGCAGCCCACAAGCAAACGTTGACCTACTAACTTGACCATTATCAACGCGCTCTACCATCATACACCAGATAAATGAAGTATCAGAGTGAGAGGGCACTGTGAAGCCAAGATACGTTAGGTCGTCGCACCAGAGTCATTACTTCATCAAAATGGTGAAGTTCTTTCAAGCAATCGTCTTATGTGTCGTTATCATATCTTGCCGTGCTCAGAAGTGGTCACCACGAAACAAGTATTGGAGACACCTACTGAAAGAGCAATCTGGGTTGGATGATGGTAACGGGGAACACTTTGATGACATGCAGAGCTGTGTACAGACTGCTTTATCCGAAAGTAATGATGTTGTGCTGCAAGATAAAACAGCCGTACCAACAATAGTCGACACATTAACAGATAGCCAGAATCGTACAGTACTCGTTGAAATTGGTAACGCCATCACTCCGTCACAAGTTGAGTCGGTCAAACGCCTCGCAGAATGCACAAGACTATACTTTCCGGAATCACGTTTCGATCACCGTGAATTCACGATGTCTGGCGGAGGTAATGACTGCACATTTATGAATATATTGCTACAAATATTCTCGCCAGAAGTGTTTGAGAATGTGGTCAACATTGCGAAATTGGCATACGAGAAAGCGGGTTGGGGCGAACAATTACGGCTACTTCCGCCAAATATGTGTGGCTTAAGAACAGCAGAGTATTTGAATTACAAGGAGTTCAAACGATTAGGTGGACATGCTGACACTGGAAGTTTGTTCACTGTCTTGTTTGCACTATCTGATCCTAAGTTATATCAAGGAGGAGAATTCTACCTCTTACCAAGGGATGAACCTGACGATCGAATGTACTATTTCAAACCAAGACAATATTCAGCAATAGTATTCTTGTCTGAAACACATCATGGTGTGACAGATCTTGAGGGCCCCAGAGAGATGTTCACGAATGAGTTTTGGGTATACGATGATGCTCCTTGGCATGGTTCGACAAGGGCAGAAAATTCGGAAATGGGTGTGTTTGTCCAGAGGGTTGAGGAAACTTTAGATCATTCAGTAGATTATTACAAAGAGGACGACTTGATTGATCTTTGGCCTTTCGAAGAAGATATAGAGGAATTTGATGGATATAGTAGTGGTTATGGTTTTTATGAAGATGAATCATCTGATGATGAGCTAAATGCCATTGAGGACAAGAACGATGAGCTGTAGCTAAAGATGCAGGAAAGAGAAAGGGATGCTTGCTGCTTGCCAAACAATGTGACACTTCGCAGCCTGATAAGCGAGTTGAGACATACCTATCTACCCCAATAACACGTGATAAATGTCGACATTGCCTCTCTCTTGAGATGGTGCCACCATTCATATATTACCTCGTTTTATGTAGTGTGGTCTCTGGTCTGGTTTGGTGAATGCGATTTTGTTGGTATTTTTCACTATTCATATGAATATCTATAAATAGTTCAACTAAAGTATAAAAATAGTTGATGTCTTTGGTTTGGCATGCTTTGGGATGTAATGTCGATGGTCGAGTTAGAAAAGTATCTATTTCATAATTATTCATAAGTGCAAGGGTAAAACATCATGCTAGTATCTACATCAAGTAGCAAGTAGTGTTGGCAAGGAGATTTGGCAACAGGCAACAGAAGGGCAACAGACACCGTTGCAACAAAAGGCTATGGCGACAACCAATGTGCGGAGGGCGCCGCCGCACAATAGTCGATCCTTACCGCTGCTGACATCTACCATTTGCAAATGTTTACTTGGTTTCATTTTATCGTCTTGGATCGTTTGCCTCTATTTCATGTCAACTCTCATCGGCTGCTCTCAACAAAATGCTTCAATAGCCACTTCGGATCTGTTGCTTCGCTCAACATTAGTAAAAGACGCAACAATACCGGTACACTCAACATGCCAAGCAGAGTACAGTCGAATTGTTTCTCAGCAAACTCCCGGTCTTACGCCACAAGATTTACTACGGTCACGTGCATTGATCGGCAATCAATATCGTCTTGAGAAGGTAATGGAAACATTGTCATCTCGTGAGCGTCCAGTTGTAGCTGTTGTAGCTGGAGGAAGCATCTCTTTAGGACATGGTTTAGCATATCCTGATCAGCATCGTTATTCTAATCGGTTGGAAAATTGGATGAATGAAATGCATCCGTTGTCGCCGGAATCAATAACAAATCAAGACAACAACAAAGGACAACAGAGGCACAAGGTTATAAATGTTGCATCTCATGGGGCAGATAGCTGTTCTATGGCGAAGCGTCTCAATATCATGTATTCAGACCTTGAGTCGAAACTGCCTCCATCTTCCGATGAGCCAGATTTGATTATACTTGAGTTTGCAGTCAATGATTACGAGGGCCAGGATCACTTGGTGCAAGTACGGTATCAAGCATCAGTGTTCTTTGAAGGCTTTATGGATATCACTCTTTGTAGCGAGGTTGTCATTCATTCATTGCTCACGCGCTACAAAAACACTGCTATAATGTTTCTTGAAATGCAAACTGCTATACTTCCAAGAAAGACGGGAGCATTGCTTCATATGGGTGTTGCTACACACTATCAGATTCCTGTCATTAGTTATGCTGAGACTCTATTCCATGGGTTCGCTGAGCTGATACACAAGTTGGAAAGAATGGACCCGATATCGTACACATTTTCTGATTCAGAGTTCGTGTTAGGCAGTGGAGACAATGTGACATTCTTGTCCACGGCGACATCATCAACCTTGTTCCCGTACCCACATGGGTGCTCGCCCTGCCAACCTCAGAATATTATATCACAATTTCGCCAGGGAGGATGTAAATCAATATGCACATTTGTAGAGAGGAGCAACATTGTCAGAGATAGAAAACTAAAGTGCAAAGCAAATGATATACCATCTGGACGGAAAGAGTGTTTTGTGCCATACCTCGCACCGGATGCTGTGCATCCTAGCGCAGTCGGTCATGGTATTGTTATGGATCTGCTGGTACATGCACTGGCATCGGCTCAGCGTAGCTCATGCGACGGTGAAGGAACTCCATATCAAAACGAGCTACCGATGACAACATTCGTAGCCAAAACAACCAATGAATTGAAAGTAAGAGGAGACTTTCTTGTCGTGAACGATGTAGCCAGGATTTTTTCACGATGGGATCAACTCAAACCAGTAGGGAACCCCAATGGATTTGAAAGGTATGCTGATGATTTGCTAAAACAGAGAATGGGCTGGATTGCGACAGATGCTGCTGGTGGAAGCAAAATAACGTTTCCTATTGATCTGCCTCCTGGTGAATGCTATGTTATTTATGTCGCAATTTTGAAATCGTACAATGGAATGGGTACAATGATGGTCGAAGTTAGAGATTACGGTGGCAAGAAAGAGATGAACGAACCGCCCAAACGCTCCACAAAGAAAAGGGTGGATGGCCTGTGGCAAAGCCCCATTTCAGTGTGGAACGATGTTCAAATAACTGAAGATAACATTGCCGGGTGCACCGGATACTGTGAAGTTGATATCACCACTGACCCAACAATAAGTGGGAGGGATGGCAACAAGGTCAAGATTCTGACAGTATCAGCACGGAGGTGCTCTAGAGTGCAAAATTAATACTGTTACTTTCTAGAATTCTCTGTTTACGCAACTTGAGCGTTAGCCATGCCATTCACAGCTTTGCACTGCCCAGCACTCGTGACACTCTTTGCTCCCTTCCAATTCACCATTCCATTCTCATCAGTCTTGAGATCAGGTGCCAATGCCTGAAAGATCTTCTTCTTGGAAACCTTGTTTTGGCCCTCGGGCTCACCATCAAATCCCTCGAAAGTGACACGTTCACCAATCTTGGCTCCCTCTGGTGGCACGGCAAATTCGACAGCCGTATGATCCGCATTAGATGCACAGAGCACCATACCATGACTAGGAAATCCAACCAAGTTCATTGGCTTCAAATTGCATAATACCAACACATCACGATTTTGCATCTCATCAAGTTTGTAAAATGGTCTCAATCCACTTGCAATCTGACGAGGTTTGTCTTCCCCAACATCAATCTCCTCACAATAAAGTTTATCTGCAGTTTCATGTTCCCATGCCTTGATAATTTTGCCAACACGAATGTCAAGTGCAGAAATGTTGAGTTCAGCAGCTGGGGCAGCTCCACCTCCACCACCTTTCTTGGGATTGTCCTTCTTCTTTGCAGCCTTTGCGGCATTCTTGGCAGCCTTTTTATCCGCAGCAGCCTTCTTTTGTTCATCGGTGAGTCCTCCTCCACCTCCAGCATTACTTGGTGCAGCTGCTGCTGCTTTACCAGGTTTGGCACCTCCCGCCTTGGTTGCAGCAGAAGTCGCAGCGGCGGCAGCAGCAACAACACTCTCATCTTCCTCCCCATAAAAGAACAATGGCAATGGTCGTGGCTTTGGATTCAACCCTTTCGGAATAGTAGCAGCCGGTACCTTGGAATACGCTGCGTTCTTCGCAGCAACAATCTTCAACTCATCCAACGTTGCCCCGCACTGTTCCAACCATCGACGTGTGTTATTATATCCATTCACACTAGTCTCCAACGCCTCCCCAGAAAGTTTCCCAACAATGGCCAAATACAAATCAAAATCCGCCACTGTGGGAGTTGAACTTGGAACAAGGAAACTTCTACTGGACAAATAATCATTCAATTGTCCAATTAATACCGACGCATCATCCGCAGTTCCCTGACGAGTAGAGTCAGCAACACTCATCCAACTGGAGATGCCTGCCATGGCGATTGCAGAGGTGGGACTTGCCCCTGCGAAACTGGTGGCAGAGTGACCTCCTAGGAAGCATAGTGGGGATGAGCCAATGGTGTCGAGGGCATTGTGTAATCCTAATCCGCAGAGGGAACGCAAGATGGCGTTACGATGGGTAATTACGGATGCGGAACTGTCGGCGCCGATGGAGAGGGATAAGTCGGAACCCTTTTTGAGGAT
>Ga0209652_1002333_pt1 | contig 14760 bp, 14 predicted proteins | sample SaaInl74LU_5_DNA_FD_184641 | JGI IMG/M metagenome (GOLD analysis project Ga0209652, IMG submission 184641) | Marine microbial communities from expanding oxygen minimum zones in the Saanich Inlet - ESP_74LU_5_DNA (SPAdes) (version 2) | ecosystem: Environmental > Aquatic > Marine > Intertidal zone...
TTTCCAACCGCCAGTTGGCGTCTGAGCGAAGTACTTTTTCAACCGGTCTTGCGACAGGCCGCGGCCAATCGCGAGCATCTCATACTCGCCACTGCGAGCAGCGTTGAGTGCTTCGGTTGAGATATCTGTCGCGACTATCTCTTCGCTGCTTAACTTGCCTGGGTTAGCGGCTTTGTACTCATCTAATACCATACTGATTGAGTAAGGTTCTTGGCCGGTCGAGCAGGCGGCGGACCAGATACGAATGCGGCTACCAGCTCCTTTGGAGGTTAGATCAGGCAGGATCGTTTTAGATAGTATTTCGAACGGATGCACATCTCGAAACCAGAGGGTCTCGTTAGTGGTCATCGCATTGATCACTTTCTCTCTAAGCCCGGCTCCGGCGAATCCGTTCAGCTTGGTGGTGAGGTCATGCAGCGAACCCATATTGTTGTCGCGCATGATACGACCGAGGCGACTCTGCACAAGATACTGCTTGTGCTCGGCTAACAGGATGCCGCAGCTCTTTTCAAGGAACTGACTGAATTCACGAAACTCTTCGTTACGAATAGAGATCTGGCTGGTCACGTACTACTCCGAGGGGATCAAGCCTGCTTTTTTGCAACCATCTTGATGCGATTCACCACGGCGGTGGCGAGATCATCAGGATTAAACTTAGCGAGGAAGCCGTCGGCCCCTACCTTTTTCACCATTGAGACGTTAAAGCCGCCGCTCAATGAGGTGTGCAATACGATGTGCATACTGCTCATCCGCTCGTCGTCACGGATCATTGTGGTCAGGGTGTAACCGTCCATCTCGGGCATTTCTATATCTGAGATCAGCATCAGAAAGTGCTGGGTCACGTCCACACCACGGTCGGCCATGTCGCTGAGCATATGCCAGGCCTCACGACCGTTTTTCGCAGCTGTGACTTTACAACCGAGATCCTGCAGTGAGCGAGTCATCTGATTACGGGCCACTGATGAGTCATCACAGATCAATACATGGAATGAGCGAGCCTGTTCGCGCACACTGGAGTCAGCCACATCGTCGCTCACTTCCGTTGGCATAGGGTAGAGATCTGCCAAAATCTGCTCGACGTCCAGAATCTCGACCAGGTCATTCTGATACTCGAAGACCGCGGTCAGGTAGTTCTCCACGCCAATCTCTGCTGGCGGCGGCATGATCTGATCCCACTGGGTGTTGATAATACGATCGACCTTACGCACCAGAAACGCCAAGGTGCGTTTGTTGTACTCAGCCACAATCAAAAAACAGGTCCGGATCTGCTCCTTCGGTATGGTTTCGCGCCCAATTGCATCCGAAAGGTCCAGCACCGGAATGGTCTCACCTCGAATATGAGCCATACCTTTGATACTCGTCGTGCGTCGCGGAACTTCGGTAAGTTTGGGGCACTGCAGCACCTCGCGCACCTTGAATACGTTGATGCCATAGCGCTGCTCGTCCTCGAGATTAAAAAGCAAAAGTTCGAGGCGGTTCTGCCCGACCATCTGGGTGCGTAGATTTACACTGTCTAAAATACCTGACATGATCCTGTCCTACTCAAAGATCAGATGCGCCATGTTACGAACCAAAAAAAGCAGCCGTAACACCCCGGGGTGTTTTCTAAATATAGTTCATGATCTGAAGTTGGCACTTTTATTCGCCGCTGGACTTCTAATGACTGATCTGGCGCAAGCAAATGATGCTTACCGTTCAGAGATTGAGAGACAAATTCGTGCCGCAGCCTTTGAGCTCTTAACCGGCCAGCATGCAGACACAGAAATTGACCTTAGCCTCAATCCCATTAACCCCGCGTTGGCACTCACGCCCTGCTCTAACCCACTAGATATCCGCTTTCCCTACACGAGTTCACAACGCCTTACAGCTCGCGTCAGCTGTGCCGGTTCTAAGCCCTGGTCAATCTTCGTCACCGCGCGAGTTTCGCTGTGGAAGCAGATCGTTATCGCGGCCGAACCGATTAGCCGGGGTGCTCTGATTGGAGTACAGCAGTTAACGCTAGGGCGCGCAGATACTAGCCGCAGCGCCGATGAGTATTTCAGCCGTGTAGATCAAGTTGCCGGCCAACGTGCCAAGCGAACAATTGGTAGTCAGCAAGCCGTGATGATTCGCGATCTAGAGCCAGCGCTGCTGGTGAGTCGGGGCGAACAGGTTGTCCTAGAGGCGAATCGCGGTGGCGTGCAGATACGTGTGAAAGCCTTAGCTTTGCAAGATGGACGCAAGGGCGAGCAGATCCGTGTGCAGAACCTGCAGTCCAAGCGCGAGGTATATGCTGAAGTCGTCGATTCGGGCCGTGTGCAAATTAAGTAGACCGGCCTGATAAATATTTTTTAAAAAAATACTAAAGCTTCTAAAACAGCAGCCGTTAACCCAAGCAGGAACTAAGAGGGTTGAGAGATGATTAATAATATCTCCCAAACAAATCAACTGACGACTGAGCTGAAAAACAGCAGCTCGTCTGCACAGTCTGCGGGTAACAAAGCGGCTCCCAAAAGCCCTGAAGTCACCCAAACTGCTGTAGATGATAGCTCTGTAAATATCAGCGAAGCGACTCGTCTTGCACAGGATGTGCAGGGTACTTTGGCATCCTTCCCAGATGTTGATGCCGATAAAGTCGCATCACTGAAACAGCAGATTCAGTCCGGTGGTTACGAAGTGGACAGCTCGCGCTTAGCTGCTAAGATCATGATGTTAGAGAACATGATCGGCGATGACGCGAATGGACCAACCTAGTCTAAAGACACTCGTAACTACAGTCAGTCAAAGCGTGAAGCTCCTTGAAGAGATCAAGGGGCTTTTTGTCGTTCACGAGAAATCGATGGCCGAGCGTAATCTGGATGCGATCGATACGAACAACGAAGCACTTGCTAATGCATTGATGCAGTTAAATGAGAACTTTCGCCATCGTATCGAGCTGCAGTCACATCTGGTACCCGAACTCACCGAAGCAAACTGGGATGCCTTCATGATGCAGCTACCCGACTCTGAACGTGAGCCACTGGAGACTCTCTGGACACAACTGGATGAATCGTTGAAAGAGGTGCAACGCCTCAGCCAGGTAAATCAACAGATCGTCCGCCGTGGCCAGCAGCAGATTGATCAACTGGTCAGCATTCTGCAGGGCAAAGGCTCATCACAGAAGATCTATGATAATCGAGGGAGTAGCGGGCACGTTAACTCACAGAGCACCCTCGGAAAGGCCTAGTTCAGCAAGCCTTAACATCAAGATTTGATCGCCAACAAACCTAGCCTAACCAGCCTTAAGCACCTATAAACCTCATTTCGAATGCCGATATTCTTTTTTTATCGAATTCATACCGCCCTTATTTCTCAAATTTCGTTTTCTATTTGTAACAATTGCCGGCTAACACACGCCTCCTTCGCGATAGAAATCGCTATTGTGTCTTATATAAAGAACTAAACACCCTCATCTGTTGAGTTATTGACCAGCCAAACCAACTGATCTATGCTGGGAATGACAGTTAGGACATGAGATACTTCGTGGACTGAGGAGGCATTTATGAACGCCATCAATCGTTCGATCGACAACTATACGGCATTCCAAGCGCAAGCTGAGCGCTCGGGTAGCTTGCGTGTATCTGCGCCTCCACGCCGAGCTGAATCCGCTGAATCTGTTGCACAGACTGCTAACGGCAGTGCAGTTAGCGAAAACCCGGTTGATCTTAACGAGTTTGCAAACTTCCAAGCGATGCTCAAACGCGAGCTCGAGCCGTCTGAATTTGCAGGCGACACCGAGCTAACAAGCCTAAGCCGTACGCTTGACGAAATTACCGCTGAAGTTCGTAACGGCACCTACAGCGCTGACGCGACTGCGACCGCCGCTCGTTTAAACAATCTCGAACTGCTTCTCCGCTAGAGTGCTCGAGCGCTAATTTCCAGCAAACCTTGCACTGGCCAATCAAGTCGCTAAAATCGCGCCTTGTGCCCCAGTAGCTCAGCTGGATAGAGCAGCCCCCTCCTAAGGGGCAGGTCGGACGTTCGAATCGTCTCTGGGGCGCCAACACTCCCTGTTTTACCTCTCTTAGATCCTCTGTACTATTGTATTTCCAGCCCAATGCGGTCAGTATAACTGTCATATATTTCCACAGAATTTTTCGTAGTATTTGCTAAGAAAAGAGACTTATAAATGGCTATTGATGACACTCGTTACACTGAGCGCGCGCAAACATCCCGCATCCTCTGTTTGGATGACGAAGAAGCGGTACTGAAATCCCTGCGCCGTCTGCTGAAAAACGTTCGTTACGAGGTTCAATGCTACACCTCTGCTGCCGAGGCACTCGCCTACCTAGAGCAGAACGAGGTAGATCTGATCATCTCTGACATGCGCATGCCAGAGATGTCGGGTGACAAATTCCTCACCAGAGCCGCAGAGATTGCTCCAAATACCGTGCGTATTCTGCTAACCGGCTACGCGGATCTTGAGTCTACTATCAACGCGATCAACGACGGCAAGATTCACCGCTACATGCAGAAACCTTGGGACAACGATGAACTGCTCGAAATCGTTGCTTCCGAAATTTCGCTCAAGCAGCGTGAAGATGAGCGTAAACACTACGAGAAGCTTGTCTCTTCACTGGCAACGACTGATGGGCTTACAGGCCTACTGAACCGTACTGCATTCCTAGAGCAGCTTGAAAGCCAAGCTGAGTGCGGCACGCTGATGACGGGTATGGCTGCCTCTTACCTAATCCTGATGGACGTTGACGGCTTCGCTAAGATCAACGATGACGTGGGTCCACAGACCGGTGATGATGTCTTGAAGCTCGTAGGTCGTATGCTCACCTGCAACCTGCGCTCGGGCGATCTAATTGCGCGTGTCGAAGCTGACGAATTCGCGATCATTATCAACCAGTACACTAAAGAGGATTGCATCGACACGGTTATCGAGCGTATCCGCGGCTTTATGACAGAGCGTACCTTCTTGGTTCGCAACCACCCTATCGACTTAACAGTTAGTCTGGCCGCAGCCCCTATCGCTGTAGGTGATAATGCTGAGGGCGTCTACAAGAAGGCAAGTGAAGCGCTGGCTAAAGCGCAGAGTGCTGGCGGTGATCGCTACGAAATTGCAGACTGATCAGCTAGTGTAAATAGTAGAAAGGCAGCCAGTGGCTGCCTTTTTTGTTTCTATCTCAAAGAGAGGTAGTTACTTCTTAAACCGCACAACCAACTCATGCAACTGCTGCGAGATTCCCTGCAAAACCAAAATACTCTCCGAGCTGTCCCCTGCTTTCCCCATGGAGTTATTCGCTAACTCAGAGATATTTACCACCTGGCGGTTTATCTCTTCAGACACATGCGCCTGCTCTTCCACTGCCGCAGCCATCTGTATGGCCATATTAGCGATGCTGCTGACCGACTCAGAGATTGAGTTGAGCTTGTCTTCTGTCTCAACCACTTTCTCCAGTCCACGCTCGGCGTCTTTGTGACCCTCGAGTGCCACAGCCACAGAGCGCTGAGCACGCTCAGTCAACTCGTTAATGATTTTATGAATATCTTTGGTTGAATCCTGTGTGCGTTTCGCCAATTCACGCACCTCATCCGCAACCACAGCAAATCCACGGCCATGTTCACCGGCTCGCGCTGCCTCAATAGCGGCGTTCAGCGCCAACAGGTTGGTTTGATCTGCGATCTGTTCAATGATCTCTGCGGCCTTTGCAATCCGTGTAATTTCGCTGGAGAGCTCTTCAACTGAACCGCTAATGCCGCCAACGGTATCTTTAAGCACCTCAATCGATTGGCGCGTAGTGACAGCTACGTTCTTACCTTCCATTGCCATCTCATTGGCATGTTCAGAACGCTCCGCTGTCTCCTGCACATTACGTGATACTTCATTGATCGTCGTTGCCATCTCATGCATGGCAGCGGCAACCTGATCAGTCTCGGCCTGTTGTTTGCGCATCTCTTCGGCAGCTTCATTCGAGGTCTGCAGACCAATTTGTGACTGTTCCGAGACCCGTGAAGCCTCATCTTCAATTCGAGTTAGTACGGTATCAAGATGCGACTTCATCGCTAAGACACCGACTTTCAGTGCACCGAGCTCCAGTGAATCATCGGTGTAAGAGATAGCAGCTAACGGATGTTTAAAGCTATCGTCGAGCAAGTTATCCAACTCTTTAACAAGATGGGTGCGTTTACGGTTAGCGCATAGCGTGCCCAGCACCCCACCGACTAACATTAAACCAGCGGCAACTAGCGGTTGAGACATCAGAATCGCAAGAATTGAAACAACGATGAAGAGCCCTAAAACTGTCCATTCATTGATTAGGCTCGGGCCTGGGAATTTTACGCCCTTCTCACGAATTTTGGCGTAGAGCTTGTCTGCCCGCTCAACATCCTTACGATCTGGACAGGTGCGCACGGATTCGTAGCCAATGACTTTGCCGCCTTCAGTTACAGGCGTTACGTAGGCGTTAACCCAATAGTGATCACCGTTCTTACAGCGGTTTTTAACCAGACCCATCCAAGGGCTGCCAGCCTTAAGTGTGTCCCACATCACCTGAAAGGCTTCAGGCGGCATATCAGGATGTCGGATGAGGTTATGTGGCTGGCCAATTAACTCATCGCGACTGTAGCCAGAGATCTGCTCAAAGGCGTCGTTACAGTGCAAAATATTGCCCTGCAGATCCGTTGAGGATATGAGTTTTTTGCCTTCAGGAAACTGGACTTCATTCTGAGTAACAGGAAGGTTTCTACGCATTCTCTTGCCCTTCAAATCGCTGCTGCTCTCAGTCGGGGAGCAGTCTTGCACTAACTAATATATAGTCGCCAGTCGCGATTACCGCAAAGCCCGCAGGGGTTTATCTTTGATCTGTATCAGGCTCTTTACTGCTCTTCCTTGCTGTCTGCCAACGGCAAACGTATCGAAAATCGAGCGCCTCCAGTAAAGGCCTCGTCTAGGCATAGTTCACCCTCTACCGCTTCAATTAGCATACGCGCGCGATAGAGCCCCAAACCTGTACCCGAACCGACGTCTCGAGTTGTGAAGAAGGGGTCGAATATCTTGTCACGATTCTCTTCAGGCACACCTGCCCCGTTGTCACTCACCAGTATCTGCATCCGCTGATCATGCACTTCAAATTCCAGAGCAACCCTGGCGTCATCACGTCCCTCAACAGCCTGACAGGCATTCACCAACACCGTATTCAACGCCTCTACCAGTGCATCAAAGGAGCCCAGCACATCGGCTGGCTTCTTTTCAGGTACCTCAACCTTCGCCGCATACTGGCCCGAACGCTGAAGCCGCTGTAGCGCCTCATCAACAGCGTCAGCAGTATGCACACGTGCAGGCGATGTTGACTGGCCGGACTGAATTGCTGTCATCTTCTCGACAATCACCTTGACGCGATCAAGACCCTTGCGGGTATCGACATAGAGCTCGGCAAGATCCTCCGTAATGAACGCGTAATCCATCTCATCTAACAGATCTTGCAGTTCAGTTTCAGAAAGCGGTGAGGTTCCAGAATGTGCATCCAGCAACCGAGCTGTCAGCTTACCCAGCGAGTCCTGATACTCTTTCAATGTACCCAAATTCGACATCACGAAGCCCAGCGGATTATTGATTTCGTGCGCTACGCCAGCTGTCAGCACACCGATAGTCGCCCGCTTCTCCGATTCAAGTAACTGCGTTTGTGCGTTCTGGATAGTCTCGATCGCACCCTCAAGCTCACGATTCAACTTCTGTAACTCATAGGTGCGCAGACGTACTTTATCTTCGAGCGTTTCGTTGAGATCTCGTAACTCATGAGTCAATTGGTTCATCTGCAAATGAGAGCTCTCTACCGCCCGCGTCATCTGGTTGAACGCCTTGCCTACGATATCGATCTCATCCTCGCCAGGCACTTCCACTCGCCGCGTAAGATCGCCCGCGCCAACGGCTTCAGCCGCATCGCGTAACGCACCGAGTTTGTGCGTAAGAAAACGGCCAAGCATGAACGAGAACAGCGCCACCAGCATCATCTCTAGCAGCACGATCGTGAAGCTCCAACGCTGCGCATTACCAATCACCTGCTCAATCGGGTCAGTACTAAAGCCCAGCTGGACGTAGCCGTAGGTTTGACCACCCTCACGAATAAGGGTTTGCGCATCGAATACACCGTCGTTCACTTCATGCATACTGGAGTCAGTCTCCGGTAGAAGCTCCTCTGCTGCATCCGACGCAGCGAGGACCTGGCGATCGCTGTTCAGCACACGTGCATATTTAATACCCGGATTGGTCATCACCTCATTAACGATTGCAAAGAGTGTAGCGAGGTCATAGCTCAATACAGCGTCCTTCGCCGTCGCTGCGAAAAGTCGTGAAGTGGTCTCTGCACGAGTTTCAAGCGCTTCATAGTTTGAGTCTTTGATGTAACCCAACATCAAGAAGACCAGCGATAACAGCAGCACACCCTCGATCAGGGCGACACCCAGTATGGTCTTGACACGAATCGAGTTACGAATGAGATTCATTATTCAATCAATGAGTCCAGCAGCGTAATACCGAGCGAACGAACATCATCCCAGTCAGCGTTGTCAGAGGCTTGCCAACGCGCAATCTTCAGAGGCTCCAGCAGCGCTTTACCCTCAGCATCGTCAGCCATATCCACCAACGCTTCGGTAAGTTTAGTCACTGCCACTGAGTCGACACGCGGATGCGCGGCTATTGCATGCGGCGTATATGGCTTTGTTTGCCAAAGGACACGTAGCTGTTCATTCACCTGAGGATTAGTCGCATTGAGGGTGCGTCCAATGCCACCGCCGGCAACGAAGAAACCTTTCGAAACGTTGAGGTAGACAGAGTCATGCGACGAGACGTAGACCGGCTCAATATTGATGCCCTGTTTGGCAATCTCAGCGCGTGGTACAACTGATGCGGCGAAGGCAGCCGGTGATGGGAATGCGAGCTTCTGCCCGTCCAGCTGTTGGAGTGATTGAATCGCACTATCCTTGCGCACCACTATAATCCCCTGAATGGATGCATCACCACGACGCACCATCGCAGTGAAATCGCGATGCTTGTTAAAGAAGGTGAAATGATAAGGGTTCATATAAGCAATATCATATTCGCCCGCTAACAACCGCCTCTCAAAGGTCGGAATATCCGCAGCAGTCGCAAAATGCAGCTCAATTCCTGTACGCTCTCTCAGATACTGCAGAATCGGTGACCAGTTAGTGGCTAATACCGTCGCCGACTGCTGTGGCACTATGCCTATCGTCAACGGTTGAGCCTGAACTTGTCCATACAGTGCGGCCCAAGCTAACAACATAACTAGCAATTTTTTCATTTTGGCATCGACTCCAGTACCCAAGAATTAGCCTTGTAAAATCTTCTTTTACGCGTCTCGCTGCGCTAACCAGAGACGAATATCTGACCCGTTCATCGGTTTAGCTAGGCCGTAACCCTGATAGCTGAAACGGTAGCGCTCTCGCACGAAGCTGAGCTGCTGTTGGTTCTCAACCCCCTCAAAACTGAGACGTTTACCGCGCTCCTCTATGCGGTCACAGAGATTGACTAGCATCTCTTGTTTATTGGGGTGAGCATCTAACTCATGCAGAAAAGCACGATCAAGTTTTACAGCATCGACCGCTAGCACATCATCAGTGTTGAAATAGGCATGCGCCGCGCCCTGATCATCGAGCGTGAGCTCCACTCCAGCATCGCGTAACCATTCAAGATTAGCCATGCAGCCGGGTGTTTTTGAACGTAGAGTAGCCTCACCTATATCAATCGACAGCCGCTGCAGATTGAGCCCGGCTTTGCCGACGCTATGCTCTATCAAGCTCTGTAGATGCGGTGAGCTACATTGGCGCAGAGAGATATTTAGCACAAGTTTAATCTCTTCTGGCAAGTTCAGCGCTTTGAATTCGCTCACTGCAGCCGCCAACTGAAGTTCGGTAAATAGATCGGTATAACCCAAAAGATCGATATGTCGTATCAGCTCGCCAAGTGAAACCTCTGAATCCGTGACGGCAGGACAGCGCACCAGGGCCTCTAAAGCCTTGAGTTCACCGGTATCTGCGCAGATCGGTTGAAACACTGCACTGAAGGAGCGTTCATTAACAGCGCGGGTGATCGTCTCGGATAGTTCAGTATCAAGTAACGTACCCCACCCGCTTTGGGCAAACTCTGCCTTGTCTAAATCCATGTGAGAGAGGTCAAGTAGCAGTTGACGTAACCTATCAGCACCGGCGAGTTCCTTGGGATGTGAAACGCACCAACGGAGATAGCTTAGGCTGCGCAACTGCTCTTCAACGGAAGCGGATTGCTCGCTGTCGACAAGCAACATCAGCGTATAGCCGTTCCAGTGACAGAAACCCGTATCATTAGGCAGCGTTCGAACAAGTCGATCCGTTAGTAGCGCGAGTGCGCTCTTGGTATCCAAATGCTCTTGCGCTAGCACGACTCTGGGAGATGAAAACTCCACAGCATAAAGCGCTCGTGTTTTCCCGCCGGGGGTATCCAGTTCATCAACAAGATTGACCGCATAAAAGCGCTGGTAGTCGCGCTGTAGACTATTCAACAAGCCACGTCTGTCCATATCAATATCTGAACGTTTCTGTTCGGCAATATGGAAGGCGTTTTCAATTTGTTCTAGCAGGTCATTGTCGACCCAGGGTTTCGGCACAAAACGGTGCACGGCACCAGAATTAAAAGCACCGAGTACCTGCTTAAGCTCTGCAAACCCGCTAAGAATCAGGCCAACACAAGGGGGATCGAGTTCGGCTGCACGCTGCAACAGTGCGCCGCCGTCGGCACCTGGCATGCGAAAATCGGAGAGGATCACCGGAAACTCTTCGACTGCTAGTCGTTCAAGCGCCTCTTCAGCACTCTCGGCGATCGATATTTGATAACCAGCTCTGCGAAAAAGTCGACGAAGGGCGCGGAGAATTCCCACCTCATCATCGACCAGTAATAAGTTGCGCTGCACTCCATGCACCTTTAAAGCGACAGACGCTTACTCCTCTTCGAGGATGCTGCGTGATTGCACACCAACCAGACTACTTACACACTCTAGCAGCTGATCGTTATCAAAGGGTTTCGTCAGTACCGCGTCAGCGCCCAGATCAATCGCCTTCTGTAGTGCATCGCTGCCTAACGCAGAGATCACGATGATCTTGGTACCTGCGATCTCAGGTGTCTCGCGTACAAAACTGAGCACGTCGTAGCCACTCAAACCGGGCATGCTCAAGTCGAGGGTCATTAAAACTGGACGGTCCTTCATCAACTTAGTACCGCCTTGGAACCCATCCACCGCCACATCGGTCACGAAACCATTGCTGCGCAGCACACGCTGAATTGAGCGCGCGATCGCTGGCTCATCATCGACAATGAGCACACGACGGTTGTCGTCACCTGCAAGCTCCGGGGGGATCGGGATATCGTGCTCTACCAAGAAGGCGATAAAGTCCTCAACACGGACTCGGTTATTGCCCCTACCGGGCAGTTTGAAACCTTTCAGTGCTCCGCGTTCAATCCAGCGAATCACTGTTCTAAGGTTAACATCACATAGTTTGGCGATCTCGCCTGTGCTTAATGTCTTCATAGGTCTATGATTTACTTATGCAACTCGCGTTAATTTTTATTGTTAACTGACATCAGCTTCAGACAAACCCTGCTTAGCCGTTAACAGATTAGAGATGGCTCAAATCGGCCGTCTAAATGTCATGTCTTACAGGTTAGTAACAAATTTCAGATCGCGCCAACTATGAGAGGTAAAATGCATAGCGAGACGGATAAACAAGACAAACAACCTCGAATTCTCTGCGTTGACGACGAAGAGCACATCGTCTCATCCCTAAAACGCACCCTACGCAAAGAAGCAGAAGTATTCACAGCACAATCAGGTGCTGAAGCGCTTGATATCCTTAAGCAGAACGAGATAGATCTGCTGATTACAGACATGCGCATGCCGCAAATGACCGGTGCGGAGCTTCTCACAGAGGTTAACAATCTTGGCCTTGATCCTGCACGCATATTGCTGACCGGCTATTCAGACATGGAGCTGCTGCAGCAAGCGATCAACGAGGGACGTTTGGATCGTTACATGCGCAAACCTTGGGAAAATGACGATCTTTTGGCGGCTGTCCGTCAGGAGCTGCACCGGCGTAATCTCGAGAGACGGAACGCAGAGCTGACCCAAGAGCTGAGCCTGAAAAATGAAGTTCTAAACGAGCTCAACAAGAATCTCGAAGCTAAGGTTAACGAGCGAACCGTTGAACTGCGTGCCAGCTACGCCCAATTAGAGGCCAGCCTGGCCGATCTGAAACAGTCGCAGAAAGCGACCGCTCGTATCTTCTACAACCTGCTCAGCCTTAGCGGACAACTCGGTGGCAACCAGGCGATTCTGACTGGTAAGCTGTGTACTTTGATAGCCCGTAATAAACATCTGGAAAAAGAGTCTATCGGACAGATTCGACTGGCCGGTATTCTAGGCGACTTGGGTCTTCTCTGTATGGATACGAGTTTGCGCACTGCAAACTGGTACGAACTGACCGAAGAGCAACGCCGCATCTATATCACACATCCGAGCTTTGCTGTTGAAGCCATGGCGCCTGCCACCCACCTGATTGAGGCTGCAACCGCCATAAAGTTTCAGTTTGAGCGCTTCGATGGCAAGGGCACGCCTGATAAGCTTAGCGGTACCGATATCCCACTGGCAGCCCGAATTCTCAGTGTCGCCAGAGACTACATCCGCACCCTGCACGGTGTGATGCAGAAAGGACGCCTCTCATCGTTTTCTGCTTTTAAGGAGATCGAGAAGGCCGCTGGGCATCTGTATGACCCGGAACTTGTAGAAATCCTGCAGGATGTCATCCCTCAGCTCAATGAGGAAGTTGTAGAGAAAGATGAGCGTATTCTCTCTACGTCCAAACTCCAAGGTGGGATGATCTTATCGCGCGATCTGTTCAACAGCCGCTCAATTCTGCTGCTACCCAACGGTAAACGTTTAACCCCCAGTATTATCGAGCGTTTGCACAAAATTGAGGAAGCGGACGAGACTTTCCTGGACGTCTACGTCTATAAATAACCGTTTACATTTAGCAATAGCCGCTGACGTCTTTGAGTAGTCTTCCAGAAAAAACGCTTACTGAAGCAGAACACCTAGAGAGCCTTTAGGTAGTTTTTCGGCCGGCGTTTCCCGCAGAAACGCCAATGAGTTCTGCCGTTCGAGCTGATCCTCATCTAATTTCATTCTCTTGGTAAGACGCAAATAACGGTCCACCATACGCAAGCGCTCATCTCTGCGGGCACTATCATCACGAGCCGACTCTAGGAACAGCTGCGCTAAATTGAGATAGGCCAAAGCATTAGAGGAGTCATATTCAGTCGCCATGCCGAAGTAGCGAATCGCCTGAGAAGGCTTGCCAGCAAGGTAGTGCTTAATACCGATACGGTTGACCTTGGCCGACATCTGCGGGTCGCGTTTCGGCGAATCTACCGCCGCTACAGTTTCTGGTACTTTGATCGGCTCGAGCACCGGTACGGGGTCGTTGTTAAGAAGCTCTTTCTCACGCGTGAGGTTGAGCGGATTACGCAAACCGGAATTGATCATATCAGCGCGGGATAGGGCTCGGGATGCGGCTTCAATGTCGCCGACTGCAAGATAAGTCTCATTCAGCACCAACTCTGATTTAACTCTGAGCGCCTCATCTTTGGGAAACTCTTGCTGAGCCCGCAACAGCGTCTCTCTTATCTCGTTAATCAAGCTCGCATGCGCTTTGTCGGGAGTTGTTTTAAGTTGCAAACGCGCGATGTTCGCCAGTTTGAGATGCGGCTCGGCACTGCCGTAACAACTTTTACGACCGAGAGTAATCGTGCGTTTATAGGCTGAGCGCGCCACCTCGTAAGCATTACTCTGGGTTGCCACACGCCCCAACTCCATTTGGCGAAGAATCCCCAGAGGCGCCTGTGCGGTGGCAGACTGCAGGGTCTCACGCGCCTCGTCCAACTCCCCCTGCAGCTCAAGCACACGCGCTAACAGGTCGTATGCCTGCATAAACAGCGGGTAATTATTCACAATCCCATCCAATAATTTCTGGGCGTCATCAAGTCGATGCATACTCAGGTAGGCATGAGCTAGGGCTACGCCGAGCTCTTTCTCTGGCTCTTCCCAGTAGTATTTCTCCAACAGCTGTATGGCATCGGGCGCTTCTCCCAACTCAATCAGTGCGCGGGCGCGAATCAGAGTTGCATCGTGGTAGGCGGGATCGAAACGGGATATCTGCTTGCAGGCACGCACCACATCTCGCTGATCACCGCGCTCTAGCGCTTCGTCGACGGCACGCAAAGCCTGTTTCAAGCGCACAATAGCTGAGATGCGCTGATGCAACTCCTCCTTACTAAACGGCTTGGTTATTAGGTCATCTGGATGACTATCGAGCGCTTGCAGGATCACCTCTTGTGAGCTGTCAGAGGACATCAGAATCCACCCCGAACTGGGACGCATGTAGCCGCGGTAGCGGGCCTCCTCAAGCAGTTGAATTCCAGTCGTGGAGTCGCGGCCGTTATGACCGAGCAGCACAATATCGAACGCATGCTCTTCAAACAGCTCCAACACTTGTGAGCCCAGCGTCGCAACCGAGAGATTGAGTACACCGAGGTCACGCAGCATGTAGTAGATAGCCGAACGCATCGGTCCGCTGCTCTCTAGCAGCAAGACGTTTAGCTTGGCGTAGTCTCTGGGCTTTAGGGTCACGCTTACCTCGGTTCTGTACCGATATTTTTACTATAGTAGAGCATAGATAGAAGGGGTTAGCGGC
>Ga0209652_1002334_pt1 | contig 14759 bp, 13 predicted proteins | sample SaaInl74LU_5_DNA_FD_184641 | JGI IMG/M metagenome (GOLD analysis project Ga0209652, IMG submission 184641) | Marine microbial communities from expanding oxygen minimum zones in the Saanich Inlet - ESP_74LU_5_DNA (SPAdes) (version 2) | ecosystem: Environmental > Aquatic > Marine > Intertidal zone...
TAATGATATTCACATCAGGTGAGAGTGTGCAAGACACGCCTAGCAAACCTAAGAGACGACTACGAATCTGCCAAAAATCACATTGATCGATCCAGCCTCGGCCTCAACGAAGACATTGAACTTGGCGGACGCAACGGCAGCAACAACAGCGGAGGAGGACGAAATCGAACCAACGGATCCAAAGAACGCCTCCTCTCCAACACGGACACACTACAATCCCAATCAGATACACTCGCCAATGCACGATCCATAATGGCCGAAACGGAGGGGGTGGCGTTAGAAATTACGGAGGAGTTGGGTAGGCATCGAGAAACGATTAGTAGTGCTCATGGAAGGGTGAGGCAGGTTACGGGCATGACGAATCGGGCGAGGAGGATTGTGCAGAGTATGTCGAGGAGGGAGGTGCAGCAGAAGTTGATTTTGTATGGGGTTGCGGGGACGATTGTTTTGGTGTTTTTGATGTTGATTTATGGCATGTTTAAGGCGTAATTTCAATTGGATTATTGTACGTGTCATTGCGGTAGGTCATTATTCAATATTATGAGAGTTGGATCGTGAGAAGCTGTGAGAAAACAGGAGGGGGAGGGTGCTGTTGGAAGTATCTAGATATCGATATTGTACAAAGTGAAGCAACGTGTCCTCAATCGTCTCTCTAGAGGAGAAAGTTGAATGTGCCGTCTTCGATGATAATGATCTTAACGCCATTTTCAAAGACGTCATACTGCGCTTTATTTATGCTCTATGTTTGGTTTCTACTGCTACATTATAATCAGTACACCTATACCTTGCTTAACCAGAACGCCTCCCCCAAGCAGCTTTGCCGAGGCGTTGGCAACTTGTTGTCGTACACTCAATAAATGGCCAAATCGAGCTTCTCTGCAAGAGAACATTCAACTCCTCCTCATCATCTCCACCGGGAGTGTACGCCTCAATCACCTCATGAAGTGGTTTGACCATGTTACTCTCAAACAATTGTGCAAAGCCATCCAGTGTACCCAACTGTCTAACAAACTTTGTAGCATTGTCAGATATTTGTCTTGCCTCATCTGGATGACTCTCTGCCCACTCCAACTTGTCCAGTAGATCCTCCAAGTCTGATCTAACGGGAATATAGTGCACCCATGGCTGGATAAGATCATGGATATAATCCTTGGTGGGAGTGACATGATGAAATAGAAGACCGGGCATGAATAACTTTTGCAATGTCCCTGTCCAAGTTGTACCCCCTCCACCACCGAGATCAATGTGATACTTGTACTTGGCTAATTCTTCTAACGTCATCAACTCTCCAGCTACGGGGAAGCCAACTGCCTTCCATCCTTTGTACACTCCACCTATGTTGGCAGGAATTCGTTTTCCTCCACCTGCAACTGAAGTAAATTTGATGTTGATTCTAGGCAAAGTGTTTGTACGACTTGCTTCAATTTCCGACTCGGCAGTGTGAATAACTCCTTTCCAACGTGGAACAAACTTGTGATATTCTTGGCGGAGTACTGCCGTCACAGCCTCAGTTGGGTTTGGATGTGACTTGACCTTTCCAGTGATGTATGTTTCGTATCTAGGCTGTCGGAGACTATTCTGTTTCTCCAGGAATGGAAAATCAGTTCCTCTCCATATTAATTGTGGTATCAAGTCTTCCCAAGCTAAATCATTTGCAGGCAACCATCCCCCCTGATTGCTTGGTCGGAAAGCATCGCAAATTCTTCTTTCATCATTCCTGTGCTTGAGGTCATTCCATATCTTGAAGCAATTCAAGTGATCACCCGGCATGGGCATGGCAATTAGATTTGGAAAGTGTGGTTGTCTGAATACCGAACCAAAATGTAGCACAGGAGGTGCAGCTGACAGAGATTCGTCACATGGACCATCCTCATCTTTTCGAATACAAGTCTCATATTTATACGCAACATCAGCGTAGTCACCACTGGATACTGCCATTACAAACTCTTGAGAATTGGGAGTGAAGCGCTCTGGAAAGAGGTTCCGTAACATTGATGTCAATACGGTAATCGAGTTTGCAAGCTTCATACAACCACTTCCCCACTCGTGTCTTCTAAAGTAGTACCCGATGAACTTGTCAGTGGTAGGGTCATACCGAAGCAAACTGAATTTTGATCCGTAAATCTCAGCAGCATCGATGGCATTCTGAAGCGAATACTTTGGAAGAGGTGTATTATCTCGAATTAGATCCGCGTAGGTTGTCATGTCAGAAGAGCTCTCGTTTTCGGCTATGCTGATGAGGTCATGCAGCGTGCCCTGTACTCTATATTCACCAGCGTCTGCACGTTTGTTTGATGATGGCATCTCATGTTGTTCAATTGACACTGCTGCTTGTGAAATAATTCCTCTTGGCGGCGCATCAATCGAAAGAGAAGGAATCGATTCTGATATTATGACATAGGACACAGTAATAACGGCTGCAATGATGAGCAGCAGTGAGCGCGGCCGCCACCGCTTCCGTGTCATTGCCGAGATTGATAGCATCGTGGATGGATGAGTGTGGGCCTTGCTGTTGGCAGTGGAGTGCGTGCGGGGTCTGTGGGACGAGGGCAAGAGAAGTCACTTGTGACACCCGGTTATATTACGACACCAATGACCCCCACCCAAATGTCTGCGAGGCATATGTAAATGACCCCCTTCAAGGACGAGAGCTAAGTAGTTGATAATAAGAGTAAGAACCTCATAAATATTCTTTGCCTTTTATGTTCACGTAGTAGTAAGTAAGGCACCTCAACTCAACTGACTTGACATGAGATTCTCAGAGCTGAGGAGTTACAGTGCCGGAGCAAATTCGTATCATTATTATGGGGTCTTGGTAAAGCTAACATCTCAGTCTCCCTGATATACTCAATACTCGTCAAGCTAAATTGAATGCGCCACGTGTCTACATAAGTCAATAGTTGTTGGATTGATCAAGCTAACTAGCATTAGCATAGTTGATTCTCAGCTTACATAGGCTGATGCTGATGGGTGGTGTCCTGAGTAGTCTACTCCTAGAGCTAGAGGGTATTGCGTCGCTAACTTAGGTAACTTACACTTACACTTTACAGACCAGTAGAAGAAAATCCCATGACTTCCACTTCAGCAATGTTGAATTGTCCAGAGATATTCCTTTTCAATCGAACGTATCTTCCCTGGACACCACCAAAGTCGAAATTATACTGTAGTTGAACATCGTCTGCTGCAATCGTTTGAAAGGCAACAATGTTATCAGACTGGTCCAGAACCTGGACAAGCATATCAGTGAGCCTGTCGTCACAGCAATCTGATCTGTTGTAAATCCTCACACTCGTAATAGTATGCTGCTTATCTGCACCAAGATCAACCATCCACCAATTTACTCCACTGCACGTATGCGTCACAGATTTATTTCCCCATGTTCCATCCGTATTGCCATCTATCGCACGGCTGGCATATCCACCATAACATGTAGTGGACTGTGTTGCAGCACCTTCCAGAGCGAGGTTCATGTACACAGGCTGAGTAGGTGTAGTAACAGCTTCGGTTGGCTGGGCAGTAGGAGATACAGTAACTGCTGCGGTTGGCTCGGGAGTTGACGAAGTCACTGCTGCGGTTGGCTCGGGAGTTGACGAAGTGACTGCTGCGGTTGGCTCGGGAGTAGGAGATGCAGTCACTGCTGCAGTTGGCTCGGGAGTAGGAGACGAAGTGACTGCTGCAGTTGGCTCGGGAGTAGGCACTGCAGTAGGGCTATTAGAGGGTGGTGGTGTAACCGGTGCATCAGTAGGGCTCTTTGAAGGCTGCATTGTGGGTCCTGGAGGTCTAAACATGCTTGCAGCATCAAACATTTCAGTTTCATCAAAACTATTCTTGTGAGGGCATACTTTTGATAGATCATCACTACCTGCCCATTCAGCTACCCCATTCCAAACTGCATCCCATGGGGTAGTGGGCACTGGCCTGCGACCACTTGCCTTCATTACTTCCCATAAATTGTTTGGGTACTTGCCTAGAATCTTGCCTCCCTTCAATCCTCCTCCTATAGCAAAGTAGTGGCCTCCCCAACTTTACAAATAAAGAAACACGTTGGTGACAGGAGTTAGTCGACTATGTCGAAACAACAAAGAGGATAATATGTGAGCTTCACCTACCCATGCTCAGTCCCAGCGTTTCCGTTCGGATACAACGTCCGGCCAAATTCAGAAATTTGTACTAGAACAGTAGACTCCCACATCCCAATAGCCTTTGCCTCGGTCACGTAAGCATTTAGGGCTTCATCCACCTTTTTGAACATTATTTCTTGCGGCCCCAACACTCCGCCATGATGATCCCAAGAACCATATTCCACCGAGTAGAAATCCCGCGTCACACCACGCTGCAACGCTGCTTGCTGTAGCCGACTAACCATTTTAAGTTGATCGGCCAATGGATTATATTCCTTGTCAAAAGTGACTGGAAATGTGGTTGCCGTAGTAATTCCTTCGACTATGCTCAGCTCATCCATAACTGAGAAAGTTTTGTGCATGTTTGATGACCAGCTTTCCGCCATGAAGCCGCTATCAGGCATGGTGGCATTGTTAAGGGAGTTTACTTGGGACAGGAAGTTTGGATTGCCATCATTCAAGTTTAATGGAAATTCGTCGATGCCGTCCACGCCGACGGCAACGGGGCCGCTAGAAATGCCCTTCACACCCTCCAAGACTGTATACCCTCCCTCTATGTGAATGGCGGATGTTTTACGACCAGCCAGGACCGTATCACGGATGCGGCCGAGGACTTTACAATGTGAAGATATAAGTGAGAGAATAAACAGTTAGTGGATTTGAAGTACATGAGTGATCAAAGAGTACCATGCAGTATATCACATACCTCCTGTATCAGCGTATGTGTCATATGCATTGTTCTGTGCAATTTTGTGTGTCTGAGCAGAGTGGCCAAAGGTGAGACCTTTAGTCTTTTTCCAATCTGGATTAGTCATGTAGCCAATATTGGCAAAAAACAGAGCCTCTTCGTTTCTGTATAGATTGGCAAGTTTTGTTAGCTGTCTGTGTAATCCAAACTGTGAACAAGGCTGATTGCCACCTGAATTGACCTGATGGAGAGATCCCTTCTCTAACGCAATGCTACCACGGATAGCGTAGTACTGCTCATCCACTGTCATGTTGTACTTGAGATCAAAAGTGTTTGTTCCATCACATTGCATAGGTACCAGCATGTTGAAACTATCTACACCTACGATGATGTGAGTGATGCAGAGGGGGAGAAGTTGAGTTGAAGAGTATCAGAATGAATTGAAAGATTTTGATCTTGACAACCAAATACTTACCTCCATTTAAGTCCATGTAAATGACAGCCTTGTAATCGGACGTGTCAGTCTCACCAGATGGAGCCCCTGCGTCGAGCGAGGACGTATCCCGATCATCTCCACTCTTAGTTACTACTTGATTGGTAGTGTGAAACTCGGAAGTTGACGCTATCAACTGCATCGCGATTTTCTTCGCTTGATCTAGTCCATTCGAGCCCCCCACGTCTATAGTTTTCTGCGTGTACACTTGTTCAATTATATCTCTGTTTTCTTTGCCAAGTCGGCCTGCAGTGAGAAGTGTAGACAGCTCATCAACTACTTCAAGCCCAGATGCACCAGCTTTTGGTGCCCAAGTCATTACTCCAGCCCAGCCAGATCCAAAACCATACCGAGAATTGAAACCATAACTGTAAATAGTACCGTAGAAGTGATTCAAGATAAAGAGAATTCTTGGTAAGTCCAACGCAAGCTCCTCAGGAGCGTAGAAGCCCGCCACAGCACCTCGCCCACTTGTTTTAGTGTCGTGAGGGAAGTGACTAAAAACAGTTGCATAGTCTGGTTAAAGCGAGCAGTGAGAGGGGTTTAGCATAGGCATGTACAGATACAAGAGTATTACGGCGAGAAATGAATAGTAACCTACCGGTAGGAGATTGTCCTAGACTATCATGGAGAATCCTACTAATCTGATGAATATGATCAGGACGAGTAGGAGCTAAATCTAGATTGCGCAAGAGAGCAATTACCTTGAGAAGAGGCTGTCTGATAGAACCTGAGGCAGGATCGGCTATAATGCAACGAAACAGAAAATTGGTAATGAGATGACAGAGAGTGCAAAAAAAGCACAGCATGTATATCAAGATTACCTACCGTCAACAGTGGCTGATGTTGCTTCTCGGTAGAGGAAAATGGCTGCAATTGTTGAACTAAGATCTCCGTAATTGCCCGAGCCAAAGATTTTGCTTTCAGTAGAATAAGACCCAGACCGAAAAGCGTTTGCAACTGCGGCGACATATGCTGGTGCCGGATTACTTGCAATGTTGAATCTTTGAATAAGTAGACGTGCTAGGAAAGGAGCTGTGTTTTGGTGGAATAGATAGTCATCCAGCACAGCCTCTATTGGGACAAGGAATTTATCCCGTGGTTACAAGACACGCAGGACGGACAAGAGCAGGGGTTAGTACGAAATCGATATTGAGTAACCTATCAGGCGGGAATCAACCACACAAGTGATTTGACTTACCTGTTTCATACTGTGCATCCCGAGTATCTGTTTCTGAAGGAATCATACTCATGAAATGAGGTGCATTGCGGAAGGAGTGACCAGACCCAGTATTGACAGTGTTAACAATGTTCCAGAGGAAGAAAGTGCGTCCAGTCCGCACCTCGACCACTTCGAAAATAGTGTGCTCGTCAAATACTGCTCCCATTTCCCCGACTTTCTTGTGCACAATGATACCAGTGGTAGAATCTTCCTCACTTTGATACAATGATCCAAATGAGGACGGATCGATGGCCCCAATAAACAGCGTACTAAAAATATGCTCTACAGATGCTGGCATTGAATCATAAACCACTGATTCTGATACAGTAACAGGGCAGTAGCAGCCTTCTTCGATGACTTCACACCCGCTTGCAGTTCCACTACACATGTTATCCACGTTGGGGTACTCATCGTCCCAGATGACCGGGAAGAAGTTAATGGATGTCTCATCAACGTGCTGGATGACATCGGAACTGGCATCATGGACAAGTGCGATCCAACCCGGAGTTGCCTCATCAGATGTTACTTTGATGAAAGTATCGCAAGTGTTGTTCGTCCAATGAAATCCCGTCTTAAGATAGGGTGCTTCAATTACATCGTAGTCACATTGTCCATGACCTCCTTGTGCTACACACCTCTCAGAAGCAGTTGCGTAGGTTACTCTCTCATCATCAAAGATATTGAACATCTTGGCTATAGCTTCGCCGCCAACTTTCTGTCGAGTAAAGCTTGCTGGGATGACTTCTCGTGGTATTCCGCAATCAGGGCAGTCCCATCCGACAGCAAGGCCGTCCCCACCACCGCCCTCCATTACAAAAGCTTCCATGTAGTAGGATTCTCCAGCAACGAGCTCAATGAATGCTGATTCCTGGCTATCCGTGGTATCAAAACCTGATGTCCATCTATTAGCATAAGCAATCAGAGCAAGCCCTTCAGCTTCAGTGCCATTTGTGTTCAGCCAAAGTTCTGTAATATCATCGCCACGAACCCAAAATCTGTAGTTGCCACTCTTGGGAACTGTGATGTATGTCCTCATTCGACCTCCATATTTGTCCGCATCTCGGAAGGCTTCCAGAGTGTTGTCCAGGACTACCGTTTTGTCTGGAAAGTCTGGGAAGCGTGCATCATTTTTTAGGACGGAAAACGCCACCCCACTAGTCGAATAATCCATACCATACCAGTATTCCTGATGATTGCAATTGTAGATAATGAGATTGAGATATTATCACGTCCAAGAATCACCATGAATAAGAATACACGTCACTTACCATTATAGCCCCATTTTCACATGGATAAAACGCTTCATTCAAGCATCCACCAGTTTCAGTGCACATGTCTTTAGTGCACGCGTTATTATCAGAGCACTGCTCACACATAGGCAAGTCGGTCATTGCATGGGAGCCGCAACAAGCTTCAAATGCAACAGGAAGCTTGGGGTTGGCACAAATAGCACTACGATACGATTCAGAGCCTGTTTGCTTTCGGTATTGTCCACCAAGCTCTTTCCCATCATCAAAGAATGCCAGCTCTACACAAGGCAATCTGACATACTCCCAGTATCTCCCTTCTGCGACTTTGATTACTCTAACAGAGTCCACGTCACACTCTGCTGAGTCGCACTCAAGTGTTGTCATTAAAACAACCTCATTAGATAGGGGCTGAGACTTGCAGTCGAGACCAGCTCCTTCACATAAAGCCCCCCTCAACTGCGATGTCAATGAGAGCTCAAGTTCAACTAAGCTTTCATCGGTCAAGTACTCTGGTTTGGCTTGCATCAATTCGGGTAGCTTAGAGGAGAAACGACAGAAATGAGTATAAGTCAACGAAGAAGACAAATCCACTCTCATTATTCAACATACCTTTGATCCTCCAATGAAGCGATATTTTGCTCCTTTCGTCAGAAATGCTCTCGGGGGCAAGTCCGCACATATTGGAGAGCGATCTCCGATGTAACCTTGAAGTAAGGAGATGCAGAAGAGAATGAATATGAGACAAAGATCATTTTGTTTTCGAGTAAGAAGAATTATTACATCATCACACAAGTACATACCTCCGATAAGATTCGTTTTGGGAAATTTGTCTCGCCACTCAGGTACAATTCTCATCGGATCAAGCGAATTTTCCTGATGAGCTCTTCTCTCAAAGTTGCCTCTAACCTTCTGAGCATCAAATCCAGTCCACGCACCTGCAAATATATGATTATTGATGACAGTGAGTCACGATAATTTGAAAATGAACTCGAGGGGCGGTAATATATATCATAAACTCACGTGCAAAGTTCATTATGTCCAACGTGGAATAGGCATCAATCTCATTTCCATCCGAATCTCTCTGACGAGTGCCATCCTCGTTGAGTAGTACAGTACCGATAGTGAAAAGTTGCATGATCTGTTTGGATCGGTGTTATTCAGATGGCCGAAACGGTGAGTTGAATATGAAATCGATGAATACAAAACGAAGTAATAAACTCATATGACTTACCTCGCGAGCGAAATTCTCATCTGCAAATGAAGTTTGGTTCAATGTCTCCTTCACATGCGCCATGCTCTTGGAACGCATGTAACTAAGGTTCAAGGCCATCATAGGGCTATACGCTATCTCGCGAAGGATGTCTCTCCAATTCGTAAAGGCGTTCCTCACAAAGATATCATGATAATTGACATAAACCTCAGAAGGGCCAAAGTATGGCCTGACAAGGGCGAAGACTTGGTTCAACGCGAATGCTACACGTTGCCTTAACTGATCATTTGCTCGGATGCTCAGATGTGACCAAACCGCACGACTTTTAAGAAGTTAGCCAAGACATTCATGGTAGACGCTGATCAATAAAACTCAAAGAAAAAGACTCACGCTGCATTGTCGGTCCACACACGATTGATTAAACGAACCTCGTCTGGATCTAGATAGAATGAATCTGGATGTCCGAAGGTGACATCATTTGATCCCTCTCCTGGAGAGCCACATACCAAAATGCCATCCCCGCCGCTAGCAAGAGCTATGCCTTCGTCTACATATGTGTCATCACGGCAGGCATACTCATTAAAGCTGAGCTTACACCCTCCGGAGTTGAGGAATGTGCGAGGCGCATTAGCGCACAAGGCTGTATTCCTCCCTATCGCCATATCTGTAGACCGCGAATCCCACCCACCTGTAGACTTGGAAGCCATTTCTCCACCACCATCCACCAATGGCTCCATGATATCATTATCTCGTAACTCTAACGTGCCATCATACAACAGCCATTCACCATTTGGCATACGTCCCGCAATAGCACCATAAGGGGAGAAGGCTTCAACTCTTGGGATCCCATTTGGATTCGAGGACTGATCACATAGGCCACCAATTGATGACGGAAGCTGTCCCAAAGGTGTGCGTAATAGATATCCTCCACTAGGACCGCTAAAGGGGACAAGTTTATCAAAGGATGGATCCTCCACACCGATCTCTGGGAGGTCAACCATGTTTGGCATCTTGGTAACGTCTCCTCCGAACAATTCTTGCCAGTTACCAAAGTCAACGGGGGGATTTCAGCTCCCATATTACTCTCATCAACCAAGCTACGAAGCTGTCCAAGCACCGTAACCTTGTACCATGAAGTATCGCCTATAGGCTCGAGTACTTTGCTACCCCACTCCTTTTCACCCAATGAGACCGCACGCCAACGTGAGGGTTAAGTGCATGGATCCATAACTCCCCCCATCCCGAAGCTTCCGGGTACGGGAGTATTGGCACGGCGGCGATAGAACTGACGATGGGATGTCATGGGTGTGATGGAGGTGTCCATTTGATCTTGGATCCATGAAGCAAATGCAGCAGGAAGATGGTCACTTCCTTCCTCTGTAATATTCGGAATAGTATATGTGGATGTGGAATGAGAGTGGGGAGAAACGAATTCATAGTTGTGAGTATACAAATCTTGAAATTGAACCAATAATGATAAAGATGATGGGGTCTAATACTACTCACCTCCTTCGCCTCCATCCCATCGAGCATCATCCAATTCTTCCGATGTAACACCAAACGTAGTCTGAGATAAGAACCGAGATACCACATCCCTTGAGGGTAAAGTATGCTCATATGATGTCAATACATACACTTCATTCTCCTTTTCGAGAGGGGGCAGATAAGTCGTGCAATAATCATCATCTCCACTCTTGAAACAATCCCATCCATTAGGGATTATAACCGCAGGAACTTCCCCCGCGGCATTAGACCAGTTGGTATCATCATACGAACGTGCCAAGGGGACGATGGTATCCACATGCACTTCTCCGGATACTTGATTAATTTTGACGAATTCAATTTCATCAAATTGAACTGTAACCTTTGTAAGGGTGCACAATCTTCCCATTGTTCCAACAGAGGCCAATGTAAGCGCACCCCCAGCTTGATGAGTTTTCAGCTCAGCTAGAAATCCTGGCGAGGGGCATGACACAGCATTTGAAACTTGAAGTGATCGGTGCTGCTGATCACTGTCATCATGATTAGCAGGAGAGTTGTTGCTAGTCATTCCTCGAGAAGTCACCATTCCTCGAAGACTGGGCAAAGATTCGGTAATAGCACCGCCCTCCTTCTCCTCGCCTTGACCTTGGTGGACGCGCTCCTGCACCCCCACGCCCATACCGAGGCTGAGTTTCTTTAGTAGGTGTCGAAGTTTACCTTGTCCTTGTTCTTCAGCGAGATGCTGAACATTCTTGTTGTTATCCACCGTGCCAGACCTTTCAATCGAAGCGACAGTGATCTTGTTGTTCCCATCTGCCGATGCGGCGGAGAGGAGTAATAGGGGAGCTAAAGCGCCGATGAGACGCATCGTTTGATGTTACAGTAGTTGTAGATGTTGTAGGCTTGTTGCTTGTAGTAACGGCGTGCTGCATAAATGAGAGTATTCCTAGCCACAACATTCTGTTTTGGGTCCATTCAGAGCCGCCACGTTCAAGATGGTTCACTAGTGAATAAAGTGAGAACCACACTGGACGCAAGCCGATGACTTTTGACAGTTTGAGTACCAGACTAGTTCCTAAAAAATTGAATAAAACGAAGTTGTTCGCCAGATAATGTGACTTTGGACTGTTCCAGTACCACACTGGTCGCAAGCCTACGACTATAATGACTGAAGGACTACCAGATAGACCCTTTTTAGTCGTTGATAGCTACAACAAGTGAATAAATAATGGTCGAAGCCTGTGACTTTGGACTGTTTGAGTACCAACTATTGTCGTAGTGACAAAAAGGATGACGTCATGACAATGCTGGCCCATTCCAGATCGGTACAGAAGACGGGGGCGGGGTCATTATTTCATTTAGCCAGATATCTAGTTTGAAATAGACTAAGAACCCTCTCTCTCAGTGCGTCAAGAGAACAGGATAAGAGGCAGCACCGCGATAGCGGAGCCTCTTGTTGCTCGCGTTGCAACCACGTATTTAGTTTGGATTGCACAATGTCCTCAGCTAGCTGCCTATGACTATGACAGTTGCCTCGGTCACTTGTCCATATTTTTTCAACTCTACCATTCAGTGGGCATCTCCTTTGCAGTGCCATTATATACATATCATTGCACATCTATGCCTCCGTTGATCCTTCCTTCGAAGCTCGCTCTCTATGGAAGGCCAAGCTGGATGAGAAAGAGCTTCAAAGCTTTTTCAGAAAATCACTTTCTGTAAATTAGAAAGTTCCCTCCAACGGTAGCAAGACCGTTTTCATCCACACAATTATCACATTTGTATGGGGAATTTGGTCATTCATGACACAACTTCAAGAGATGTTCGTCCACCGTTTTCGTCGTCGATATCTAAGACTGCCTTCGGTATCGGAATGGGTGCAAAGTAGGACGTTATATATTCCCGGGATGTGAGGATATGAGGTGGTTGTGAATGTTCGTCGGCATCGTCTGTTTCGGAGTCAAGTGAAGATGAGGATGAGGATGATGTGGGTAAATACCCTGGCGACGTCGCACTCGAGGTAGTCTCACACGACGGCTTCGTCGAGCACGGTGTCTCCTTCCGGCAACCATGGCTGAGTCCATACTGGCAATCCATCGTTCTTGATCTATTGTTGGGCCTTGCGTTGGCCTAATTGAGCAGAGTCGATCTGGAGGAGGTCCTGATCTTCTGGAAGAAGCATATTTTCGTCAGTACCATACGCAGGGCGCCGTAACTTTCTGAAGGATCTCCTTATGTTGGTGAAGGGATCTGCTGTCGGTCTTGTAATGCACAATGCAGTTGCGGTATATCCATTGTTGGTGAGTAAGAATGAGGAGTTGACGAATGAGACCACTGGCCCAGCTGCTTGGTTTGACGTATGTATGGATTGTGAAGAGATACTGGCTTGAAGGCCATGAGACTTTTGCTGATGCGGCCTCTACGAAGTCATCCAAGCCAAGGTTGTCACGTAATTCGGCAAATTCTTGAGAGAAAGAGGATAATGACGAGGAAGCGCTACAAGAACAGAACAGTGGAAGGAATGAACGACGCATGTGGAGCAATTATAGCCATTAGGAACGTCCTTTGTTTCCTCATATAGAGGAATAGCACAACTATGTCTCATTTCGTCGTCAACACGAAGAAATCACAATGGACGTAGGAGGTGGTGAATGATGGGCTACTGAATATTATTTCACGCTAGCAGCAAAAGCAACTGATCAGATGATTGCTCGGCAGTCATGCATACACAATATGATAGTAAGACAGACGAGATTACTCGTAATTAGCTTGCTATTTTATTATTTTATCATTGTTCCTACTTGTACTTGCTTATATGCTTAGCCACCACTGTCACGCCTCTTCCTCACTGCCACTGTCCACTACTGCATGGTGGAGCGGGGCGTAGTACTCCTCCTCAACATCGATACAAAGTCATCAAAATCGAGTGATAGATCACCCAACTCTTGATCCATCTCATCCATAAGATCTTCCATAAGCACGTCCGGATGACATTCGAACGAAATGCACGTCCTCCGAGATACCTTGATTGCGTCATCCTCTCCTTCCTCTTGTGCTTGTGATGGTCGAGACCGAGACGGACTTGACGACGATAGAGAAACAGCACGACTTAGAGATGCAATGTCAGAATAGTCCACATTGTTGTGCCTGAGGGATGCCTGACGCACTCCGGGAATGGAGTAATACATAAATGGGTCTGAAAAGAAAGAATAGATGGAGGATGGTAGAAGAATTAAAGTGAGAATATTATGCACTTGTGTCCTTTTCGACAACCAGATCATGATAGTAATTCAGCTTCAGACTACTCACCACTCTTTTGAAGTGACTTCAAGTCCTGCTCATCCATCTGACGTAAATCGATCTCGCGGTCTGCTGGGTTGAGGGTATTATCTGTTGGAACCATTATGGTGAAGGTGGTGATGTCATCTCCCTTTGGAGCAGCGTATTTGTTGCTGTTGCGGTTGCCGGTGACCATCGTGCTTGCGTTATATTTATCAACTTTGACTTTGATCTGTTCATGCGTTGTATTGTTGTTGTTGTGAGAATGCACAGTCCACGCAAGGGAATACTTCTTAGGTAGATAGACTTACATCTCACAAACGGGTCTTGCAACTTCTCCGATCGTGTCATTAAAAGTACCTCAAGCTCAAGGCTGCTGCTTGCTGAATCTTGCTGAATCTAAGTGCTCTACAGAGGCTAAGCGGGATCTCGTGAGAGTTCGATGTTCAGAATAGATTTTGTAAAGGCAATTTCGATAATGACGCAGACCATACGATCATTTTTGTCAACTTTTTCGTCATTCGACAATTCACGTTGTCTTCACATTGAACTATGTAAGGTTAAACCCCACATACTTCAACAAGAGACGTGGACCTACTTACACTTAATTACGCCGTCTCAAGAAGTACTCTTGTCTTTATTTTGTCTCAAGTCGCCGCGCCGCCGGCGTCCCGCCCCGGGTTTTAATAGCCCTACTTAACCCTATTGTACTTAAGTAACCCTAACTACTGTGAGTTGAAGTGGAAGGCGAACCTGCGCTGCTACGACATTTGTTAACCTTCAAAGTTTAGTCGAGACTCCGCCCTAAACGAGCCACTTACTCACACCACCCACCTCCACGCGGCAAACTCACGATTTTCCTCGCGATAGATGAATAATACCAAGACAATGATAAGAATAACAGCGGCAACAATGAAAAGAATAGGAACCTTATTATTATTGGCAGTAGGCCTCCTCTCAACATCGACGACTCATGGATTTACAAATCCCGTCGGCGTCCAGAGACACGCTGCTGCT
>Ga0209652_1002337_pt1 | contig 14750 bp, 10 predicted proteins | sample SaaInl74LU_5_DNA_FD_184641 | JGI IMG/M metagenome (GOLD analysis project Ga0209652, IMG submission 184641) | Marine microbial communities from expanding oxygen minimum zones in the Saanich Inlet - ESP_74LU_5_DNA (SPAdes) (version 2) | ecosystem: Environmental > Aquatic > Marine > Intertidal zone...
TCAGCAAGATTTGCTCTTACTTGAGATGAGAATCTGCGCCCGCCGCCGCCATGCCAAAAATCCGCAGAGCACAGAGCACTCAAGCAAGGAGATAGCAAGGTGACACTTGAACGCGTAACTACTGGTATGCCAATGTCATCTGCTGCATCAATATGTTCTCTCGCCCGAGTGGCATCCTACCGCGTACCATCTCGCAATTTCAATCTTGTCATTTCACGGGGATCTGTCGTGGAATGGTCACACAAAACTCAATCATCTGCCATCGTGAACGCTGCCAATGAGGGATGTTTGGGCGGAGGTGGCGTGGATGGCGCTATCGGTGATGCGGGAGGGGATGTGCTATTTGAGGATCGAATGAATCTGCCTCAGCTACAGCCGGGAGTACGTTGTCAAACGGGAAGTGCAGTTTTGACTGGACCCAACTCGTACGGATCATTGGTAAGCTACAAATATTATCTAGATCAATGTTTGTCCAGCTATGAATCTTTTTCTAATGAACTCTTTTTGTTCCTATCTTTTACTTTTATTTCAGAATGTGCCGTATGTTATCCATGCGGTTGGACCGGACTACATGCAATACGATACCGAAGAAGAATTGGCTCAAGGGGATGAATTGCTGTCTGCTGCATACACAACTAGTTTGGAATGTGGAAAGAGCAAGAACATTGAGGCAATTGCATTTGCTTTACTGTCCGCTGGAATCTTTCGCGGAAAACGAAGCGTTGATGAAGTGCTGCAAATTGGTATCGATGCTATCTGTAAATTTGATGGGTATCCTTCTTTGGAAGAGGTCCACTTGTGTGCGTTCAATCAAAAGGAGGCAAATGCTCTAATTAGAATTGCGACTGCGTTAGGTTTGAGTGAGGGTGAACAGTGAAGCAGCAATCAGTAGTGGAGATGCGCGATGTTGAGGAGTGCTAGTGATAGACAGTGGGGCTCCTTGCAGTATAATATTATTATAAATATAGATTCATGACAAGACGGTGAGAGAATGTGAGTTAAAGAAGACATTCATTTTGAATTTGAATAGACGAATAACAAAGGTTGCAATCTGCTTCTAGAAACTACAATAGCGTCGATAAGGTTTGTTTTAATTGTATGTGAAATATATCAATACCAAGTAAATTTCTTATTTTATGCAAAAAGTTGCCGATGCACGTAGAGAACTGGCAACGGATACCGACTTTTGACACTTTTGTGTTTGTTGAGAAACACGTGATTAGCCTCTAACAGCAGGGGTTGAGGTGTTGAGTCTTCAACTTTATGGTCAAAGGGACCGCCTATTGAAGACGTGCAGTGCAATAAAGAACTGATAAGCATACGAGGATACGATGCGCATTTTGGATGAAGTACCATATCATCATTGATTCCGTTCAGTTGACAGAGAAGCATGGAATATACCCTTCTATGATATCGTAACCAAGTACAAGTATAATGGGCCACTACAAGCTGTTCATTTGAGTTTATGCTCATATGTAGCGTTGCTACGATTTCGTGGCTGCATGTGGTGCTTGCGGCCGCCCAATTGGACCTCATCAGGTCACCCACGGCTGTTTCTGATTATGTCATGAAACATGGGATGACGTTGCTTGTTGCTTGCCTACCATCGGAGTTAGAGATTTGTGAAGTGAGAGACAATCATTTTCGTCAAAAGGAGAAAGGTCCGATTCTGGCTTGGTTCGCCTCGAATATCCCCCCAGTTATTGTCAAAATTCTTTTCCCCTCAGTAAAAATTAAGTATTAGCAAGCTTAGATTTCGACTTTTTATCGCACTCAAGCTAACTTCCTCTATTCTAGCCTGAACTGTTCACCCCGGGGGGATCGGTTTTGCATGCAGTTTTGAATAATTTTTTGATTTTTGTTGAAGGGGTTCCCAGCCATGCCAGGTGAGGTGACACAACAAACAAGCTGCAACATAGCTCGCAATCATTGACCCTATTAACATTGGAAACCCTGGCATCAAATAATAGGATGAGTTCTCCTTCGAAGCTTCCTGCTTGGCCTCTCACTAACATGGGAAATGCTGAGTTCACCGCTACCAACGAAGCCTTTGTGGGCGAGCATACTGTCATTGGTAAGTTTGTGGTACATTATATGTGATGGTTCTTACATATGCAACAATTCAGAACTGAAATTGCTCAAATGTTTCTGCCGTATCTTCATTTTTATCAAACGACTCAAATGATGTAGACTTCTGGACCACAAAGTGTACTCGCTGCCCAGACGCATTGGATCAATTAAATGAACTTGCAGCAGATGAAAGATACAAAAAAGTCAAATTCGCTTCCATCGTTTGTGACTCCTGTGATGGGGCAAGAAATATTATAGACAAAGAAGACAGTCCACGTTGGGATAAGGTGTCTCACTTTTTCATGGATCATGATCATAAAGAGGAGGCAAAGAAAATTTTGGGTTTTAAGCAAGTGCCTTTTTACGTGGTATTAGATGACAACGGTGAAATTGTCCAAATGGGGTCAAAGAAACAAATTGATTTTGACAATATTCCGGGTATGGAGAAACCGAAGGATGTAGAGGAAGGAAGGAAAGAGGGTGATGCCTTTGAGATAATGGATTTGGACTTTTAAGCACATAATTATTGACCAGATGTTGTGTGATGTGTCGTTTGAAATGACGAATGATCCACAAAAAAGACGAGGGAGAAAGACAACTATGATATTAAATGCGTAGATAACCTGATAATTTTGATTTGATTATATTGCATGGCATCTGGAGACACCATGGCGTCTTCTTTAGAGATAAAGTGAACTACAAAACACGATGTCCCTCTTGAGAAGTTCACTCCCCTTTTCAAACTTTGCTTGGAGCTCAAGATTTCCAATTGACTTGGATGCACTCGCAAGTTGACGCACAAGTTCCTCTAGTCGTCGCAAAGAACGGATAGTAGAGCCCTCAAAGGTTCCAGTGAGCTTCTGTACTTCTACGAATTTAACTCCTTTGCACCAAGCATACACGGCTTCCATCAACCCAGGATTGAACTTCTCCACAAATTCATCTTCATTCAACTCAATTTTGCACGATATGGCTACTTTTGCAACAGATCTCGCCAATTCAATCAACTTGTAGTAAGGACCCGACAGATGAGATTTTAGTCCTTGAGCTGGATCGTCGTCGTTAGATCTTTCATCGAAGATTAGGCACGACAAAAGAGCAACGCTTTGTTCCACAGTCAAGTCATTGAATACGCCTGCAAATACTAGCTCAACAACTACAAGTTCATTAGCGGTATTGATTTCACTGAAGGGGGGCAAAAGGAAAGAGTGAGTTTGGATAAAGAATTAAAGATAAATACATATTTGACCAGGCAAAAACTTACCAGGCAGTTCTTCCCTTGGTTTGAATAACACCTTGGTTGTCGACGTGTCCAAGTTCCTTCAATACTCGTTTCATGTTTCGCAAGTCATCTTTCATAACCATCGTTTGACAAGATTTCGCTTCTCTCCGTAGTACCCTTGCTTGCTCCATCAAATCACTTTTCTTTTCGTATGCGCTCACACGTTCAACTCGCTCTTTTTCATCAACATCGGTAGTAAGTTTGTGCGCTGCCAGTCTCTCTTTCAGCTCAGATGCTCTCTGGAGAAGCTTGTTGAATTCGCCTACATCAATTTTGAGGTCCTTGACTGGGTCCAAAAGCGGCAGCCCATCGGGAAAGCGCCTTTGGACTTCTTTCAGTGACTTCATAATGTTCTTTCTTGCCTCCTGCGGTTTAGTATCCTGCGGTACAAACAAACGCACAGCTGATATTCTATCAATCGTGTCTAGCCCTACTGTGAACTCTCTCATACTAATGATGTTTGGTTTGTCGTCAGTCGAGACTGGACGGCAGTGACTCGCAGTCCCTCTCCACAACAAGCCAAGATTGGCCAAGTCCTCTTCTCGACGAGCTGTGGCGCTTGGTGAATTGTCATCAAAGTGCCGATCAACACAAGCCAAGAGAATGTCAATATTGTGCACAGGGGCCTCTGTACTTAGCGCAGTCTTCCCTGCAGAGCCAGCAGTTCCTGTACCTGCCTTTCGCTTGTAGCGGACGATGATGCCCCAGCCATAGTTTTCTCCATCAATGGTGATATCCACCAATCTTCCACCCGATTGCACGAAAGGCAGGATGTGTTCAGGTCTTCTTTGGATCTTCATCATCTTCCGCTGCGTCAACAACAGCTGCCTATCCATGCCTACATACTCGCCAACTGCAGCAACATCCTCTTCACTTCCATCAGGCACTACCTCGATTGCATTTGCTTCGGCCTCGGCCTGGTCCGCTTGTGCCTCCAAGGCCGGTGCTTCACTTTCTTGTTGGTACTGATGGAAAGAAGCTCGCAATAAGTACTCTGGGTCCACATCCTCTACTCTCAACATGTTTAGAAGCATATTGTATGATATTCTGTAGGATGAATTCAATGGATCGGGATCGCCATAAAGGATTCCTTTACACACAGTAGGCTCCATCTTTTCGTCCATCATCTGAATAACAACTCCTCTATCATCCTTACCACGACGTCCAGCACGCCCTGACATCTGAATATATTCTCCTGATGTTACCCATCTTATCTCTTTCCCATCCCATTTCCTTGTGTTCGTGAAGACTACTGTCTTTGCAGGCATGTTAATACCGATTGCAAACGTCTCGGTCGCAAATAAGGCCTTGATGAGACCTTCTGAAAACAGAATTTCAACAATCTCTTTGAGGATGGGAAGCAAACCACCGTGATGGATTCCTATACCGCGTTTTAGTAATGGCAGCAAGGCTTCTACCTGGGGTAGCTTTCGATCGTCTTCAGACAAACTTTCAATAGCATTTGAGTAGACCTGAGAAATCAAATCCTTCTCCACTTCATCAGTGTAATCTTCTCGTTTCAATTCAAGCGCATACTTCTCACAGTCCTTCTTTGAAAAGGAAAACACAATGACTGGGTTCAAGTTACGCGTCATGACGAGCTTGACGATGCGATGTAGATCATTGTTGGGTCCCTTTCCTCCACGTTTGCGTTTCTGTCCTCGTGCCCCTCCCTTGCCGCCTCCAGACTCCATCATTGCATCGGCTATAGCTCCATCCGTGCCACCACCTCCCTGAAGTGCTGACATGGCCTTTTGGAAATTTACCTCACGAAATTTACCTTTTTCGTCGACTACCAAATGCAGACCATCCCCTCCACCTGGAAAAATGTAATGCTGCAATGGTGTTGGACGGTAGTTTGTATACACCACATGACAAGGCTGGTGATGAATCTTCGCAATCCAGCTAACAAACTGCTTTGCGTTTGGAATCGTAGCCGACAAGAACACAAACCTCACTTTATGTGGCAATAAAATGATGGATTCTTCCCACACAACACCACGTTCTTTATCACGCATGTAATGAACCTCATCGTAAATCACCCATGCCACTTCCCTCATAACCTCCGAGCCACGGTATAACATTGACCGAAGAATTTCTGTCGTCATCACCAGGCATGTTGCAGATGGATTGATGGTGATATCTCCCGTCATGAGTCCCACATCTTCGAATTCTTCTTGCAAATCGCGATACTTTTGATTTGAAAGTGCTTTAATCGGAGACGTGTACACAACACGCTGCCCGTCACGTAGGGATTTGGCAATGGCATATTCCGCCACGACTGTCTTTCCAGCGGAAGTGTGCGCTGCTACCAATACCGATTCATTTCGTTCCACGTATCCAATGGCAGTTTGTTGAAATGGATCAAGTGTAAAGGGATACACTTTGGCTGGTGGTCGATTTGCAATGTCAGCCTCTTCTTGTTTTTGCTTGTCGGTTTGTGGAGTTGGTCCCTCGGGAAGGGCAGAATAGGATCTGATGGATTTATCGTGGGATGTTCCTGTGGATACCTCGCGATTGTCATCGTCAGCGGGTGCTGATGCATCGGTTGCTGTGGCGGTATTAGCTCCTTCTGTCCCTTCGGCCTTTTTAGTGTCCGTATTCTCGGCACCACCGGTAAGTTCCTTCTTCTTGGCATGACCTACCGCATGCTGCATAGATGACTGTGAGAATACATCAGCATACATGCTGGATACAGCTTTGGCGTCCCCAGCAGATGACTTTTTGTTTGGGTTGCCTTTATCGGTATTTTCGACATCATTCATTTCCGACGCATCCTCTTCATCGTCAACCTTTCTCTTTTTGATTTCCGCTTGCTCCTCTTCATCATCGCTCTGCTTCTTGCTGCTTTCGACTTTTATTTCGTCGCTCTCTTGGTTGTCGTCATCGCCGTCAAAGGCGCCGAATAGGGCGTCAAGATCGTCCGCCATGGTTGTTAGAACAAAATAGTAGTAATGAGATAATGAAGGGCGGTGAGAAAGAGTTTTTTCTCTTTTCTCTTCTGGACGACAGCAAGACTTTATTCGATGATTTGATGTCAAAAAGTAGCCGTTTCAATGAACAAAAGGAAACGGCACGCTATGATAGGTAGATGATGCATGGGAGGATAGCTTGCAGGCAAGAGAGCAACCGATACGATGTCTTCAGCTGCTGCAGCGGCTGGATCCGTTGCTGCTTCGAGCCGAAAGTGCTCTGATCGCTGTCCATGTCAGCAGTTCCAATCCGATGATGAAACGATAATATCGTCCGCTGTTGATTTAGATGTTAAGGCGGATGCACTGATAAGCTGGTTAGCAGGATCTTCGGGAGAAGAAACCACTCTCAATAACGCTATTGACATTAATGAAGCATCATCTTCTCGCTGCGCAAATCGGCTAAGAGCATCAATTACAATCTTGAACGCTATCCGAGATGCTTGTCGCCCATTTCTAGAAACTACAACTGTAAATCCAAATTCAACTACAGATACAATAAGCAAAGTTACGACGACGAAGAAAAAACCTGAAAATAATCAAAGCAGTGCTACCTATGAAGATTCTTTTCCACCACTATCATTTAAATCTGCCGCAACATCATCTGCACCACCTACTCTACTTGTGGGGAGAAAGAAGAAGAAGAAAGATCAAAAGAATTTTGTACAGCAACATCGACATGAACAACTGGAAAGTAAACAAGCCAGTGCTACCTACGAAGATTCGTTTCCTCCTGTAACATTGACTGCGGCAGCAGCAGCGCCTACTCTACTTGTTGGTAGGAAGAAGAAGAAAAATGTTCAACAGAATGAGAAGACACATCATGTGACAAAAGTAAATTTGAACACTGACAAAACGATTGCACCTAAAGAGATGAAAAGTAACGTTTCTAAGGATGTTGCTCATTGCAAGAGCGATGTGTTAAGTGGCGGAAACATGCCGTCTTTGTCGTCCCACCAAAGCAAATCAAAAACGTCAAGCTCACCTGTAAAAGAGTTGGATCAACTTTGCATTTCAGATCAAAAATCTACCCCAAGTGATACCGAGTGTAAACCCATTGCGAGAGAACAGCTAAAGAGGCTTGCAGCTATCTATTGCGCTATCTTAAAGTCACACTTGGCACCCTTCATCTTGCTAGAATTTCATCTGCTCATGAGACTCATTTCGTTATCTGATACGGTGGAGAAATCTCAATTTAAACCAACAAACAACAAAACTCATGCATTAGCTGGGATGTTTCAATCGGAAGCGTGTTGTATATATTTTGTGTCACAGGCACTAGTGTCTCTGGAAGAAATGATTACCAACATGGGACATGAAACGATCAAAATGTTCTTGGCACTCCCAGCATTGCAGCAACACTGTCCAACACTTGTTGCTACATTGAAAGATACCATGAATAGAGACAAAGCTACATTAATATTTGAGACAGGGCAAAAAGCTCTGGGGTCAGACTCGAAAACTCCACACCTTACATTACCCTTTGATTATGAGAGAGATTCAAGGCACAATTACCGTTCTCTCGATTTGAGCCGGTTATTCAAAGAACGTGAAGAATTGCGAGACTCATTTCTCTACCAGCTTCGAGCATTCCAAGAGGTACGCGGCAAGCTAATGGGCAATGAAGAGTCAGACAATATTATCAACTCTATCAAGAGAGAGGCTAGAGATATGATGAAGAATGTGTCTCCTGGGAATATCGACTGGTTTGTGAACTTGTTTTGCGATCTTCTTCTTCAGATCGGGCTGCTTCCCGTCGGTGAAACTGACTCCGAGGTGTTGAGGCATGTTACTGACAAAAAGCGTCTACAAAAGTTGCACATGAGGTTCACTTCAAAAAGTGGTCAAAAGAGCAAAAGCAGTCGGAAGCTGAGTCTTGATCAGAAGGGCTCCTCTTTCAATGAAGTTACTCCCGAGCAGAGTTTTCAAGGACATCAAGAGTTCTTTTTGATTGTATTACAAGCGGGTGATTCGTACAGATTCAATACTCATTTGAAACGAAGACTTGCACAGAGTATTTCTGAAATGAGTACTGCGAATGAAACAAAGGGACTATGCCTGCATATTGCCAAACTTCAGCTGCTTGCAAAGTTTCTTGGACTACTTGTGTTCAGTCCGAATTGGTATTTGTCAAGTGAGAGAGAATACGATATTTCCGATGCTAACTCTTTACCGCCACTGGACTTGAAAATGCAAATAACAAATGCATGGAATGATTATCGTTTGGTTGTTGTCATACCATGGGTTGTAAAGTTCTTGGGTATGATGAGATGGGACGTATCATCAAAAAAGCTCCCGTACTATGCGGATACATTCGCATTGCTTCGGACCATCAACCTTCGCTGCAGCAACGAAATGACTTGTCATTTGCAAAACAACATGCTCATGGTATGTTTGCAACTTGATGCATTCTTTCACGACGTCGTTGGGCTGGTTGCAACGCAAAATCTACCCACCGCCAAGCTTCCTTCGCGAGCTGCAACAATTCCAATAGACTCATCAGCGGCAGCCAGCCCATTATTTAATCAGCCCAAAAGCCTCCCATTCGATACAATGCCCCTTTGGTTCAGCAAGCAATTTCTGATTTCGTCAATACCTTATTTCGAGGACTTGTTCCAACTTCTATCTGACTTGACCAGCAACAATATTAGGCCAGGAAATAGCTGTACGAAGAAGGTGCGCCCGAGATCTATCAGTTTGGGTGCACTGAATTCGGGTCAAAAATATGCGTCTCGAATCTCTTTAAGTGGTGATGCAAGTCCGAGTCCTTGGTCAAGCAGCCGTCGTGGAACACCAACAGATAAACATGGGATCAAGGAGAGGTTGATTGACTCATTCTTCCACCAACACAAGGTTCTACAAGAGTTGTGTGAAGTCATAGTTGATAGGGTCATCAAAAATGCGTCTGACACAATCAAGTTATCATGCATACAGCCAATGTTCGTCAAAGGAGGTACAGATTATGAAGAGTATTTCAACACTTCATCTAAGATGTCTCTTGGTGACTACAAGAAAATGCTCGAGTCTTTGGGTGACGATTGCAAAGTGGCAGGAGACAAGCTGATAAGGGATAGTTTCAGTCAAACAATCAAAGGAGCGCTGAAACTTCTTGCTCCTCCAAATACTGATTCTCACGTCCTCGAGATAGCTTCTTCTTTGGCTACTTCCCATGCTATCAAACTGGGAGAGCAGATTGTTCGCTCGGCTGTAGCCGATGAGAAAAACAAGCTCAGTGAAGAATTCGTTAGAAAGGAATCAAAGGCTAAAGCAGGGGTACCACTACAACATTCGACGAAGACGGCGCTACCAAAGCAAGCGCTCATCAATGACACAGATGCAGTCGGATCGAAGTTTCAAAGTTTAGCTGATCTCACAATGGCGTTGAAAGTGATCAGTGATGAGGGAGTTTGTAGTGAGAAAGACTTGTTTGAATTGAACGAAAAGAAACAAAAAGTGACCTTACATGTGGAGAAGTGTTTCATTGGATGTGATTCTTCTCTTCAGACCATTCAAAACTTTGAGGCACATGTTGTGTCATGTATGACGTGTTTCTTTGTAGAGCCAGGAAAGTCAAACGCTCCATTACGAGCTGCAGTTGAGGTGATGGATATTCTTTCGTTGCTTAATATGATGGGTTATCTATCCTCGTCTGCAGCTGAGCTTGAGTCATTGCTTTGTAATATCAAGAATTTGCAAACATTGATAGGTAATGGACCGCTCGTGTATGATGAAGTCGGCAATTTACTTTTTGTGATGATTGAGGGATCATTGATCAGTCATCTATCGTTAGAGGAAGTATTTCTTCAGCTGGTCCGGGATGATGACTCTGCAAAAGAAGTGGCCTTCAGTTTGTTTCGACTGCAGGATTCAAACGGGCAGGCCATAATGGTGCGTCTCCGAAAGCTGCTCATGTGAGGTTGATAATTTTAGTTGAACGATGGGTGGGTAAACTTAATTCTGAGTTAATGAGCAGTTACCATTCATAACCATCGCTACTGTAACCACCGCTATCGGAATCATCATACCCTCTTGCCGGAGATGCTTTCTTCTCTGGAGGAGGTTGGTAATGTTTTGAAATTGGGCCCAAAGCATCAGCAGCTTTCAATATTGCATATCTCAGCCAAGAGCACCTCCTAGGATAGTACTTGCCCAATGTGGTAGGAGGAACGCCGTTTTCGTCGTCATCTTCCGGGGCCTTCAACTTGAACAGCATCTCCTTCGTGTCATCATCATTCGAGGGCACCCATGTCCACCCAAGACAAGCATCCTTTGCATCGTCCTCCAAGTGCTCGTCAGTGCTACCCATCGATCCAAAGAGCAGTAAGAGAAAGTCTTTGTCTGAGCATGTTTGTTGCTTAATCTTCTTTGTATTTCCACCATATAAGAATTTGCGTAGCTTTGCCACTGCAGTCTTGTTAAGATTCGAAGTTTTGATCACATCATCGTCAAATGAACAAAGCTGCACATACTTGCCACCTTCATCACTGTCTTCAAAGTCCACCAACATGTAATGGTAATCAGTATTCAGAGTAGAATAGCTCCAACCTACTTTGCCGTACCACGAGTGATATAACTTGATTGCATGAGGTATGGCAAATGGCGACCAGACGTGTGCATAGTAATCCGCCGATTGTAGTTTGCAGTCGGAGTCCCAACCCAATTTGGGCCTTTGTGGCGTCCAATGCCATTTACAATCCTCTGGCATCAACTTCTCGAGACGTTCCATACCGTATGTTGCCCAACTCCACATAAGTTCAGAAACTTCTTCAGCGTCTTCTTCCTTGGCAATGGAATTTCCATCTGAATCATAATCCTCATCCTCTAACCTAGCGTCGTCCTCTTCAATCTTTACGCGTGTTTTGTAGTATCTTTTCCAAGCGTCTTCAGATCCAGTGGGAACGGTACTCGGTGGCTCTTTTAAACCGAATTTTGAGATGCACTTGGATCTCCAGGTAACATCGGCCTTTTGCTTCTTCTCGGGCGGTTGATTGGTGCTCATATTGTTGTTACTTTGCCATCAACAACGGATTGATTTTTTATGTCATCTTCGTTGTCATTGTTGTGCACTTGGCAAAATATGACAATGCATATAATTAGACATGACAGCATGGTCAACGGCACAAATCTGGATGGCTCGTCATCTTGCCACCTCACAACTCTCTCCTCGACAAAGCTTTGCAACATGAAAAGAATCCTTTCAGCAGAACAAACAGTCAGCAATAAGAAGAACGAACTGCATCGTAGCTAAACATAATACAGTATACTCCATACAATACACAATAGCCAAAGATGATGTCCAAATTGAACTCTCTAGCACTACTAACTGCCACTATCTTGGCAGCATGCCTCCATGAGACAGCTGCGTTCTCCACATGCAACAGCAGAATATCAACAGCCAACACACAACTACATAATTCATATGACGACGAATATGAGCAACCAAAAGAAAAGAAGGGTTTCTTTGCCAACTTCTTTGAGGAGCTCGATGCATTTGTAGATGACGCAACCTCCAGGCGTCTCGGTAACGGTGCTCAATATTATGGAAAGAGAAAGAGTAGCTTTTATGGAAAGGATGATTCAAATAAGAAGAAGGATAGTACTGTGTTTGATCCTTCAGAAGATTACCGTGGTCCAAGCAACGCAGGATATTTCCAGTGGCTTCAGGATCCTGAGACAGGTGAAATGAAGCCTGTCACTCGGATGAAGAATAAAGTTGTTGAGAAGAAGATGTTTTGAGCTGCATGTATAATATTATATGCTCACTTCGTTCAGGAACGCTGGAGTTACTCTGGTGTATGTCTCATTAATATCAGTTTGTATATGTACTACTCTGGTCGAAGAAAAATGTCACATTGTTCAAGTATTCAGCAATTGAAGATTATTTTGAGAGAGTTAAAAGTAATATTTGATCATCTACCTACCAAACGCGACGTCGTAAACACTTGAGTAATCAGAAGCAAATTGAATGTCGAGGCCGTCTATCAAGTATTCTGGAAGCTCGTCCCAATCACGACGACAGTCCTCGGGCAAGATAATTGTCTTTATGCCAGCTCTCCTGGCCGCCATTGTTTTCTCTTTGATACCTCCTACAGCCAAGACTTTGCCCGTGAGACTAACTTCTCCTGTCATGGCAAGATCACTCTTGATTGGCTTGTCAGTGGCAAGTGACAACATTGCAGTGACCATTGTGACACCTGCAGAAGGACCGTCCTTCGGCGTGGCGCCTTCCGGGACATGCATATGTATGTCTGTGTCATCAAAATAAGAGTTTGTCGGATCAATGTCAGCGAGACGAGCCCTAGCAACAGTGTATGCAATTTGAGTACTCTCTTTCATTACATCGCCCATCTGACCAGTTGTCTTCAACGTTCCGCCTCCGCGACGTTTTCCATCAGAATCTAGTCCACGTGTAATGCCTTGTGTTTCAATATAGAGAGCTGAGCCGCCCATACTCGTCCATGCCAAGCCCATTACAATGCCATGAGGTAGAGGATCCTTCTCATACAACCTATCTGATGTGAAAATAGGTTTGCCAACGTATTCGTGTAGATTATCAGACGACACTGTCCACGATTCCGACTTCCTTGAAGATTTGTCGGTCAATTCAGCTCCTTCTTCCTCCGCCACTACTTGCAAGCTAAGTAGCCGTGTAATTTTGTCGATCTTCTTCTGCAAGTTTCGTACTCCTGCTTCTCGACAATACCATCTTACGAGGCTTTCTAGAGCAGATCTTTCAATGGAGAGGGTGTCTGGAACTCTTTCTGCGAGCTGGTAGGTTGGAAGACGCTCTTCAGCGTCTTCGGCTGCTTCGTCGTGTGCGTCTTTGTTCTCTTCTTCGCCACTCTCGTCGTCTTTGGCAGCTTCTGATTCATCTATCATTAGCCCTGAATTAACCATTGATTTCGGCACAAGATACTTCTCAGCAATCTCGAGTTTATCTGGCACATCATATCCAGACAACTGGATCACCTCCATTCTGTCTAGTAGTGGTCCTGATATTCTACCGAGGTCATTCGCTGTACACATGAAGAGGCACTTGCTAATGTCAACGGGTGCATCGATAAAATGGTCGCGGAACGTGTGATTCTGGCTGGGGTCTAAGACTTCCAGAAGTGCGCTTGCTGGGTCTCCACGATGGTCTCTGCCCAGTTTGTCAATCTCGTCAATCAAGACAAGTGGGTTTGAACTGCCAGTGCTCTTCAAGCATTGGATGATTTTACCAGGCATTGCTCCGACATAAGTTCGTCTGTGTCCTTTGATTTCGCTCACATCGGACATCCCTCCGACACTGAAGCGGTAGAACTTACGACCAAGTGCGGCTGCGACGCTCTCTGCAATAGATGTTTTTCCAACACCAGGCGGACCTGCCAAGCACAAAATCTTTCCTTGAACCGAGCCCTTCAGTTTGCCAACGGCAATGAACTGCAGTATGGTTTCCTTTACTTCGTCCATGCCGTAATGATCGCGATCAAGTACACGTCGTGCGCTGGTGATGTTAAAATTCTCAGTTGTCACCACTCCCCACGGAATGTTGGTCAGCCAATCCAAGTATGTTCTTGTGATGTTGAACTCTGCAGAGTTCTTCTCGAGATGAGAGAACTTGTCCATTTCTGACTCGATTATTTCATTAATCTCCTCTGGAATGCTGGGATACTCTGCTAACTTCTTGCGGTACTTCTCGATCAAAGTTTCTTTGTCATCTTTCTCCATTCCTAGCTCTTTCTTTATTGATTTAAGCTGTTCTGTCAGGAAGTACTTCCGCTGTGCCTCGCTCATCTTTTCTTCGACCTTTGCGCTAATTTCTCTTTGTAGCTTGCTTACTTCTTTTTCCTTTGATAGTAGAACCAACGATTTGTGTAGTCTCAACTCAGGGTCCTTCTCTTCAAGAACTGCTTGCAAATCTTCTGCATCCCCTCCTATACTAAGCGCGGCGGCAAAATCAGCAAGCCTATATGGGTCGTTCATATCAAACATGTGAGATGATGGAACAAGATTGACCACTTGCTCCTTAAAAAGTGCATTCATCTGGGCCACTTCTCTTATGGTTCCCAATACTTCTTGCGACAAAGCACGAATTGTATCATCTCGAGAAGAATCTTCACCACGAACGTATTTGAGACGATCCCAGTGAGAGACGGTAACGTCTATTGGTGGTCCCACTTCATCTACAGAAAGAAGATTGATGCGTCTATGCGGCATGAGAAGAAGAGATGCATATGGTTTAGGATCATCACCCTCAGATGTCTCAGTATTCATGTCATGATCAGTATCAGAAGGATTGCCGGTGAAGAGATGTGCATTGTCTTCGTCGTCTTCATCTGCACTGTTCGACTTTGTCAATCTCTGTATTTGTGCAAAGGTTCCGACTTTGTACAAGTCGTTTGGATCTGTGATGATCTCTGGCTTTAAGGGTTCTAATCCTTTCC
>Ga0209652_1002338_pt1 | contig 14748 bp, 12 predicted proteins | sample SaaInl74LU_5_DNA_FD_184641 | JGI IMG/M metagenome (GOLD analysis project Ga0209652, IMG submission 184641) | Marine microbial communities from expanding oxygen minimum zones in the Saanich Inlet - ESP_74LU_5_DNA (SPAdes) (version 2) | ecosystem: Environmental > Aquatic > Marine > Intertidal zone...
GATTGTTTTTTTTCGGGCTGATGATGCCTTGCTGAGCTGATATCCTTACTTCTCCCTGCCATTCATGGTGCAAACCAAGTATGGACCGCAGCAAGGTGCTTTTCCCACTGCCGTTGTTGCCCAGAAGTGCCACCAAACTGCCTTGATTTAAATTTAGGTTCACATCGCGAAGCAAAACTACACCACCATGAGCGCAACTGAAATTCTTCAATTCTAAAATCAAAACACCCTCCTTCCTTTTAAAATGATCCAAATAACGACAGGTGCTCCAAGTGCACTGGTCACGGCATTCAAAGGCAAGCTCACGTCCCAACCGGGCAAGCGCGCAATCAAATCGCACAACATGGCCAAGGCTGCTCCAAAAAGCAAGGTTTTGAATATCAAATGCTGATGTTTTCCTCCCTTAAATACCCCCCGAACCAAATGAGGAACACTTAAACCTAGGAAGGCTATCGGACCACAAAAAGCGGTCACCAAACCGGCCATTAAACCCACCACAACAATCAAGGTCCACCTCACTTGCTGAACATTCACGCCCATGCTCTGAGCGTAATCTGCTCCAAACAACCAAGCGTCGAGATCCCTGCGCTTCCAATAAATCAAGAGCGAACCAAGGAGCACCACAGCAGCCAATAAAATGCACTGCAAAAAGGTGGTGTCTGAAAAATCACCCATCCCCCATAAGACGAAACTGCGCAGGCTGTCTTTACTGCTCTGTTGCTGCAGTACACTCACAAGGGCACTGGTGATGTAGCCCATCATCAAGCCGAAAATCAAAATGGAGGTGTTCGACCGAAGTTTCTTTGTACTGATTAATAGGATGGCCAAGATCAACAAAGCGCCTAAAAAAGCAGCTCCCGCAACGGCTAAGGGCGCTCCTATTCCCCAATTCTGCCATACAAAACCTAATCCTCCACTGAGCATCATCAATAAAGAAACACCTAAACTGGCCCCTGAAGTGATCCCCAACACACTTGGTCCGGCCAAAGGGTTTCTAAAAAAGGTCTGCATGGTCAATCCGCACAAGCCCAAAGCAGCTCCGGCAATGGCTGCGGTAAAGGCACGAAGTATACGGGAATCGATGAGCGGACGCAAAGGGTGTTCTCCATCGCCCAAAATCTCAACAACTTGATGGACAGACAAAGACACACTCCCAAGAAAAACCTCGAGAAGGAGCAAGAGCAACACGATGCTGAAACCTAGAGCCAACTTCCAATTCATCGTTCTACTGGTTTGAAGTAGTGAAATTGAACGCTGTCGTTTTTCTGAAAAATGGCGCGCAAATCGGATAAAATCAAATGGGGTTCCATGACTCCAGCGCCAAAGTAATCGACTTCTGCGGCGTTGCAATAAAAGACCTGCTTGTTTTTGAAGGACTTTAAATTGGTGAATCGCTCGTCGCTGGAGCGGATTTCTTCCAAACTCAAATCGCCCGGTTCATAAAGTACTTTTCCCCAAAAATCGGCCTCAAGGGCTTTAACGAAAAGGGTTTCAAAGGGAAGTTGAATGTTGTCCTGACCGGGATAATCGCTAAACAAGTAGCTCCCTCCTGCATCGCGAATGAACTGGGCCATGAAGGTGTCGTTCCCCGGTGCAAACCAAGTTCCACTGCTGTAACTCCCGGTGAATACGCTTGGTTTAACCTCGCTGTTTTCTTGGAGCTGAACAAGATAGGCGGCTTCAATTTGATCAAATACAGCTTGGGCGGCTGCTGCTTCATTACAAAGAAATCCAATTACTTTCACCCACTCACTTCTTCCCAAAGGATGCGCTTCGAGGTACTCACTGATGGGAATGGTGGGAATTCCAGCAGCTTGGAATTGCGCTTCGTTGTCGTAACCAAAAGGATAAACCAAAACGGCATCTGGTGCGCACAATACGAGTTTTTCAAAATCAATTTCTTTGGCACCTGAAATGTCCATCATCTCACCACCTTCAACCGCCGAATGAATGGCTTCGCTCTTCACGTAATCCAAATAAGCCACACACTTCAGATGATCTAAAGCCTTAATGCTTTCAAACAAGGCCATTTGAGTGGTGCTTTGAGCAGCAAAAGTGCTTTCATCGTCCAAATAAATCACCTCATCTCTTGGCTTAGCTCCTGCTTTCAAACGGGCAACACGGGCAATTTCAAGGGCCCAATTGTTTTCCCTGGCAAAAAGCTTCACTCCTGTTTCATTACTGTCTTCGTAAAAAGCAAAGCCCTTTGCCCAGCGCACTTCCTTGGATACCACGGCAGCAGCAGAAAAATGGTCTTCAAGTGATGGAGCATCTTGCGCTAGGGACTTTTGCTCCACTTCTTGGGCACAAGAGAGGAACAAACAACTTAGTAAGAGGAATCCAAACGCAGCTTTCATCTCACAAAAATAGGGCTTTGAAAAGGATTGCGTGAAGCAGATGTCAACAGCGCTGTTCTCTTTCTCGATGAATGAAGGAAATTCGCCGCTTTTTGGCTAATTTCAAGGCCTCAAACAAAGACAGTATGGCAAAGCAAGACATGGAATTCAACAAGAACGAAGATAAGATGAAACTGCTTTTGGGCGACTTAAAACGAAATCTTGAACGCGTTTACAAAGGTGGTGGCGATAAGAAAATTGAAAAAGAACACGCCAAAGGAAAGATGACGGCAAGAGAACGCATCGATTATTTGTTGGATGAAGGTCGAGAATGCATTGAAATTGGAGCTTTTGTTGGTGAAGGAATGTATGAAGAATACGGTGGTTGTCCGTCTGGCGGGGTGGTGGTCAAAATGGGCTACGTGAGCGGAAAGCAATGCATTGTGGTAGCTAACGATGCCACTGTAAAAGCCGGAGCTTGGTTCCCCATCACCGCAAAAAAGAACCTTCGCGCACAAGAAATTGCCATGGAAAACGCCGTTCCGATCATCTATCTGGTCGACAGTGCCGGTGTTTTCTTGCCTTTACAAGATGAGATTTTCCCAGACAAAGAGCACTTCGGTAGGATCTTCAGAAACAACGCGGTGATGTCGGCCCAAGGCATCCCCCAAATCTCAGCCATCATGGGCTCTTGCGTTGCGGGTGGAGCCTACTTGCCCATCATGTCAGACGAAGCCTTAATTGTAGATAAAACAGGTACCATCTTCTTAGCAGGTTCTTACTTGGTGAAGGCGGCCATTGGCGAAGACATCGATAATGAAACCTTGGGCGGTGCAACAACGCACTGCGAAATCAGTGGAGTTACCGATTACAAGGCAAAAGACGACGCTGACGCCTTGGATACGATCAAAGATCTGATGGACAAAATGGGCTCACATTACCTCCCAGAAGGCTTTAACCGTGCAGAAAGCAAAACACCGGCTAAAAACCCAAAAGACGTTTATGGTGTGCTTCCTTTCGATCGCTCTAAACCTTACAACATGAAGGAACTCATCGAGCATGTGATTGATGCCGACAGCTTCACCGAGTACAAAGCGGGTATTGGAAAAACCATCGTTTGTGGCTATGCCCGCATCGACGGATGGAGTGTGGGTATTGTGGCGAACCAAAGAGAATTGGTGAAATCGAAGAAAGACGGAATGCAGTTTGGCGGGGTGATTTATTCCGACAGTGCTGATAAAGCCGCTCGTTTCATCATGAACTGCAACCAGAAAAATACGCCGCTGGTATTCTTACAAGATGTGACCGGTTTCATGGTGGGCTCGCGCTCTGAACATGGAGGTATTATCAAAGACGGTGCGAAAATGGTGAACGCCATGGCGAACAGCGTGGTGCCTAAATTCACGATTATTGTTGGTAACAGCTACGGCGCAGGTAACTATGCGATGTGTGGTAAGGCCTACGATCCCCGTTTGATCGCGGCTTGGCCAAGTGCTGAATTGGCGGTAATGGGCGGTTCACAAGCGGCGAAGGTATTGGCCCAAATTGAAATGGCCCGACTAAAAGCGAAAGGTGAAGAAATCACAGAGGAGAACAAGCAGGCTCTGCTCGATAAAATCAAAGCCCGTTACGACGAGCAAGTGAGTCCGTACTATGCCGCTTCACGCCTTTGGGTAGATGCCATCATCGATCCGCAAGACACGAGAACGTGGATCAGCATGGGTATTGAAGCAGCAAACACCCGAAAGCAAAACCACAAGTACAACGTGGGCGTTCTTCAAACTTGAACAGGTGAATCCAACTCAGGGTTTACTGCTGGTCTTCAGTATCGGTAAGGTATTGCAACATCCCAACAACAATGGGGTAACGTGCGTCTGAGTCGTCCATTTCTGAAATTCCAGCACGAAGTTCAATGAGCGCTTCCAAAAGAAATGCTTCTTGAATTTCGTCGGTCATTTGCTCTACAACAGTTAGCGCTTCAAAGGCTTCCATGTAGCTTCCGTTGACCGCAATTTTGGCCATAATAGCCACGGCATCAACAGCTTGAAAACCAGAATGCCAGATATAACTGAGGATTTGCTCTCGAAGCGTAACAAAGCGTTCATCTTCAAGAGCTTCGATCAAAGCGGCTTCGGCATCAGAAATTTTCAATTCGTTCAAAACACCATCCACACTTTGGTGAACATCTGCAGACCCGGCTAAACGCGCCAAGAGCAGGGGTTCAATAAAGCTGGCATCTGCGTGCTTTCTCGTTTTCTCAACCGCCTCTAGAACCAACTCTTCTTTCGCAGAAAACAGTTGCTTTCTGATCTCTTCTTTTATTTTTTTCTCGTTCTCTTTGCTCATATTGGCGGCAAATTTACAACACCGCTTTCACTCTCTCATCGCTTTTCGAAATTCATTCAAAATCATCGCGGTTGCGCCCCACACAAAATGGGTGGAAATATGGAATCCATGAACGTCTATTTTATAAGGATGAACACCAATATCTACAATGGACTTTGAGATTTCTTGCTCTTGAACGAAAGGCAACAAAGGAACTTCAATAATACTGGCTACCTCACGCACTTCAGGTACAAGTTTCGGGGTGTAATCCAAGAGGCCAACATACGGACTAACTAAAAAATTACTGGGTGGAATGTACACTTCACTCAATGCACTGAGCAAGTAAATATCTTCTCGCCTTACCCCTATTTCCTCTTCAGCTTCGCGAAATGCGGTGAACACCAAATCGCGATCTTCGAGATCCATTTTTCCACCGGGTAAAGCAATCTGCTTGCTATGAACACCGTCGTATTCTGGTCGCTCAATTAAAGTAAAGTACCAACTTTCTTCCTTGGGGTAAAGTAAAATGAGTACCGCACCTTGCCTCAGTGCTTTGGGAGGATTTGCGTGAATTTCTTCCACCTTCGCACGCTCATAAGACATCACTTCTTGATGCGCATCTGCAGAAGATTGATAATTTTGCCAGATCTGCTGTAATTTTTCCCTTGTCATGTTCGATTAGCGAAAGTTAAGTTTAATTTCAAGCTCAATATGCCTTTGTATCTCTTAAGTGATGAACTTTTTTTTCCACCGGTTACAGACGCTTTGCCCGAAGGCTTGCTGGCCATTGGCGGCGATTTAAGTGTTCCTCGACTTTTATTGGCCTACGAAAAAGGCATCTTCCCTTGGTATTCCCACGATGATCCGATCATGTGGTGGAGTCCAGATCCCCGTTGCGTGCTCTACCACAGAAAACTCAAGGTGAGCAAAAGCATGAGAAATGTGCTGAACCGTAAAAACTACCACATCACCTTCGACCAAGAATTTGATGCGGTTATCGAGGCTTGCGCCAGCATTGAGCGCAAAGGTGAAGACGGCACATGGATTACAAACGACATCAAATCTTCTTATGTTGCTTTGCATGAACTGGGTTTGGCCCATTCTGTTGAAGTTTGGATGGATGATGAACTTGTTGGCGGACTCTATGGCTTGTCTTTAGGGGGGATGTTCTTTGGTGAAAGCATGTTTTCCAAGCGAAGTAATGCCAGTAAAATAGCCTTCATTCATTTGAGTAATGTACTGGCAGAGAAAGGCTTCCTAGCTGTAGATTGTCAAGTCATGAACAGTCATCTAGCAAGTTTAGGAGCAATCAACGTTCCTAGAGAAGACTTTATATCTTTGCTGAATGAAGCGCTCAAAATGCCTACTATAAAAGGCACTTGGGAAGCGTTTTAGAACTGAAAAAGATGAAAACACTGATCGTGCTGTGGTTCAAGAGGAGTTCATGGCATTTTACAGGCATGCTTCCCAAAAAATTAGCGAAAGTGATGTTCGTCGCTGGTCCGTGTAACTTCAAACTCATAGATGCCTTTCTCTTCTTAGCCGTTCAAAAAATCACGAAGGTACCGGCAAAAGCAGTGCTCGACGAAAATGCCGTTTCCCCGAGCGCTCGATTTTTGCTCAAGTTGATGAATTTTCGCTTTATCAATTATCAAGACCCAAAAGCTTGGAAACAAATCACCCTAGATTTTAAAGAGAAACCGAAACTCGTTTTACTCATTTGTCCTTTCAAAGCTCAAGAAAAACTCCCTGTATTCTCCACTTTAGCTTGGTATAAATGCTGCCAAGAAGCCCATATTCCCGTGGCGATGATTGCAAAAGATGAAAGTAAAACGGTGCTGCGTTTTCACAGACACTTTCTCCCAGGAAAAAACGATGAACGAGATCTTAAATTCGTGAAAGGCTACTATAAACCCTTCTTCCGAACAGCTACTGATTTCGTTAATAAATTGTGAATTAATAAGCAGCAATTCAATGGTCTAAAGCCATGTGTTTATTGTACTTTCGATTTAAACCGAAAGGTTGACCTTACGAATTATACTATACACCCAAAAGCCCGTTTCATGGATAAGTTCGATAATATGATCCTTGACATAATTCAGTCGCACAAAAAGAAGTACCAAAACCACATTAAACTCAGTGCACTGGAAGAACAATTTTGGAAACGCATCGAACAAGAAGAAACATTGAGCATTGGTAAAGCCCGCATTGGAGAGCGCATTACCAAGTTATACCTCACCGGTTTAATTCAAAACAAACAAGGCTACATGCTTACTAAAAAAGGACGCGAGCAACTGCGATTTGCAGCACAACCCGCTACGCACCTTGCATAAACCTTGAGTTAAATAATAGTGAAAGCATGTTTCGGCATGCTTTTTTTTGTTCCAAACACAGCATATCTTCACTTCAAATGAAAACTATAAAACACCTCCTGCCCGCGCTCCTCGTTCTAGCGATTTTCGCTTTGAGCGCCTGTTCAAATAATGAACAAACTGAAAACCCTGAAAAGAAAAGCCAAGCTACCTGGACATCATCCATCGATCCGGCTCGTTTAGAGATCTATACTCCGGTAAAGCTCACCACAGATTTATCCAAACTTTCAGAAGAAGACAAACAAATACTTCCTCTCCTGATTGAAGCAGGTAAAATCATGAATGAACTCTTCTGGATGGAATCTTGGGGAAACAAACAAGCCCTGATGGACAGCATTAAAGATCCAAAAATCAAGGCTTTTGCTGAAGTAAATTACGGACCATGGGACCGATTGAACAACAATGCTTCTTTTATCGATCAGCTTGGTGAAAAACCAGCTGGCGCGCAATTCTATCCTGCAGATATGACGAAGGAAGAATTCGAAAACTGGAACAACGCCCACAAAAAAAGCCTGTACACTTTAGTGAAAAGAGACTCTTTGGGAAGGTTAAAACACGAGTATTACCACAAAGCTTTCCGACCTCAACTGCTTAAAGTTACGGAGCTCCTGTATGAAGCAGCGAAGATCACTTCAGACAAAAACTTCAAATACTACCTTGAACTTAGAGCAAAAGCGCTATTGAAAGATGCCTACAATGCGAGTGATATCGCTTGGTTGGCACTTGAAGACAACACCCTCGACATCATCATTGGTCCGATCGAAAACTACGAAGACCAACTCTTTGGCTACAAAGCAGCTCACGAATGCTACGTATTGGTAAAAGACCTCGAATGGAGCGAACGCTTGAAGCGCTATAAAGACCTCCTTCCAGAGCTTCAAAAAGAATTGCCTTGCGACGAAAAATACAAGCAAGACCCTATTGGCTCTAACGCGCAACTGAATGCTTACGATGTAGTTTATTATGCAGGAGATTGCAATGCGGGAAGTAAAACCATTGCGGTAAACTTGCCCAACGACGAGCAAATCCAGCAACAATATGGTACAAGAAGATCTCAACTCAAAAATGCCATGCGCGCTAAGTTTGATAAGATTTTGATGCCGATTGCTGGTGTTCTAATTGCTGAAGAGCAACAAAAGCACATCACTTTTGACGCCTTCTTCGCCAATACAATGTTCCACGAAGTTGCTCACGGATTGGGGGTAAAAAACACGGTAAACGGACAAGGAACCGTTCGCGAAGCATTGCAAGAACAAGCCAGCGCCTTGGAAGAAGGGAAAGCAGATATCCTCGGTCTTTGGATGGTCACACAGCTCTTCGAAAAAGGAGAAATTCAAGACGGTGAAGTCATGGACAACTACGTTACTTTCCTTGCAGGCATTTTTAGATCTGTGCGATTTGGTGCTTCTTCTGCACACGGAAAAGCCAACATGTTGCGTTTTAACTACTTTAAAGAACAAGGCGCCTTCGAATACAATACAACAACAGAACAGTACAGCGTGAACTTCGATAAAATGCAAGAAGCGGTGAACAGCCTTTCTGCGCTCATCCTTCAACTTCAAGGAGAAGGAGACTATGAAGCAGTTGTTAATTTGATGAATGAGAAAGGTCAAATCGACAGCCGACTTCAAGCCGATTTAGACAAGCTTTCTGCTGCTGGTATTCCTGTTGATATTGTTTTTGAACAAGGGGTTGAAACACTCGGACTATGATAAAATTACTTTCAATTTCTAGCTTGCTTTGCTTGCTTTTCATCGCTTCACCAAAAGGAAAAACCTTTCCGGAACTTCAAGGAGAAAAACTAACGGGTGAGCAAGTGAGCATTCCTAAAGACATTGGAGATAAGGTGTCGATTGTGGGCATGGCCTACAGTAAAAAATCAGAAGCTACACTGAAAACCTGGTACCAGCCCATGTTCGATAAATTCGTGCTTAAACGCGGTATTTTTGATGCGCAGTATGATGTAAACCTGCTCTTTGTCCCAATGTTCACCGGTGGCAAAAAAGCGGCCTACAACGTGAGCATGAAACAAATGAAGGAATCGAACAGAGAAGACCTCTACCCTTACCTCCTCTTCTACAAAGGCGATCTCGAACCCTACGTTTCAGAGCTAGAAATGGACAATAAAGAGTTCCCTTATTTGTTTATTTTGGATGAAAATGGAAGCATCCTCTACAGCACAAAAGGCCTCTTCAACGAAAAGAAAATGGAAGAAATTGAAGCCGTTCTAGACGCTCGACTCTAACTCCCATCGAATTCCTGAAAACGTAAATACTTCACACAAAAAAAGGACACGCTAATGCGGTCCTTTTTTTATTGCACAATTACGTGATTCTCCAATCTTGATGCTCATTTAATTGCTTAAGGTTTTCATAGCCTTTCTACCAAAGAGCACAATAACAAAATAGAAAACAGTTAGTACACCAAAAGCCAAAGAAAAACCTTTGAAATCAATCAAGAATCCGGTTAAAGCTGGTATTACAGCTCCTCCCACAATGGCGGTGCACAACAAACCAGAACCTTCTGCTTTATAGTCGCCCAATTGATCAATCGAAAGACTGAAGATTGTTGGAAACATGATTGAATTAAACAAGCCTACTGCCAAAATGCTAAACATCGCTGTAAGTCCTGAACTGCTGATAGAGATCAGAATCAAGGCGATTGCTCCAAAACCAAAAATACTCAACACTTTCGATGGTTTAAACACCTTTGTCAGGTAGGCCCCAATAAACCTTCCTACCATGGCTGAAAACCAATAAAAGAAGACAAAACTTCCTACAATTCCCTTTTGGTCTAATTCTTCAAATTGTTTTCCGGTGAAGGTTTCTGAGATGAAGGTAACCACTTCCCTGAGCGGACCAACATTCGTAATGGTTTCTACCAAACCTAGATCGATGAAGTAGCTCGTGAGAAAACTTCCAATGGCTACTTCAGCACCTACATAAACAAAAATGGCTGCTATTCCCCAGCGTAAAATAGGGAACTTCAAAGCAGCTGAATAACCTGCAAAAACCCCAGTACTTGGTCTATCTTCCATGATTTTAGGCAACTTCACTAGAGCAAATACAATGGCCAGGAAAGCCACAAAAACGGCAATAAGAAGAAACAATTGTTGCACAGTTCCTGCTTCAGCCAGAAAATAAGCCGCTTTATCTGCTTCGCTTAATTTTTGTATTTCGGCAGCAGTAAGGATATCATCACTCAACAAGAAAACAACGGCCAAAATAGGCGCAATCGTTGTTCCTAAGCTATTGAAGGCTTGCGCAAGGTTGAGTCGGCTAGAAGCTCCTTCTTTCGGGCCTAGAACTGCGATGTAAGGATTAGCGGCCACTTGCAACATGGTGATTCCTGAAGCCACAACGAAAAGGGCCAAGAGAAACAAGCCATAAACCCGGTAATCAGCGGCTGGATAAAACAACAAGGCCCCACTACCAATAAGCGAGAGCCCCATAATGATTCCTTTTTTATACCCCAGTTTTGAAATGATCCACCCTCCTGGAATAGAGAAGAGGAAATAAGCGATAAACCAAGCAAACTGAATAACTCCAGCCTTGGCAAAACTCAAATCAAATACTTCTTTTAATCGAGGTACTAGGGCGTCTACAAGAACAGTAACAAAGCCCCATAGGAAAAACAAAGTGGTGACTGCAACAAAGGGCAGTAGATAAGAACGTTTACTCACGGTAGTTGATTTAAGGTGCAGCAAGATAAGAACATCTTGCTGCTAAAACCTAAATCAAAAAATCATCATCACAATTAACGAATAACGGTAATGGTTCCAACCCGTTCAAAGGCTCTGGTATCCATACCTTTTACCTTGATAACATAGTTGTAAATCTCGTCTTCGGCAAAATACTCGCCGTTTGAAACAGATCCATTCCAAATTTCATCCATGTTCTTTGATTCAAAAACAATTTCACCCCAACGGTTGAAAATTTGAATTGAATACTCACTAATTTGCCCGCCTTTTACTTGGAAGAAGTCATTCAGCCCATCTCCATTTGGGGTGAAGGCATTCGGTACATAGAGAATGATAGGCGCATCAATTACAGTAAAACTGCTGTCTCTACAACCCAAAGGATTCACAACAGTAAACATGGTGATGTAGGCTTCTAAACCATCAAACTCGTGGAAAGGATTTTCCTCTGCGCTCTCATTTCCATCTCCAAAATCCCAGAAGAAGTTACAATCGTCGCAATCTGGATCTTCAGCAGCGTAAAATTGAACATCAGTCTCGTTCAAATAATCATAGGTAAACGTTGCTCCAACGTACTGTACTTCAACAAAAATGGCATCGGTAGCCACGTTGCCACAAGCATCATTCACTTCAATTTCATAATTAATCGAGTTCAAAGGACTGAGGTATTGTTCATCACCAAATGCACCAATATTGGTCCATTCAATCGTAAGCAAACCTTCCCCACCAGTAGCATTAGCGAAGAGGTTAACGCTACTGCCAGCACAAATCACTGTATCGTTCGATACCGTGAGTTCAATTGGAATCTCAATGAGGTTGAACTGCAGTACATCTTCCGCAACAGAACCGCACTGATCGGTAAGCATTAAAACAATTGGAACAGTGTTATAAGATTGGAAAGTGATGTTATCGTCATTCCCTAGAATAGCTCCATTTGAAGACCATTGGTAGTTCAAATTTCCAACACCCGTTGCGCTCACTGGAGCAATGTCCACTTGATCGGTGCACAAGGCAAAGATGTCTTCTCCAAGGTCAAGCGTCGCAGGTGGGTTATTAATGACCACTTCTGTTGTAGCCACATCAATACCATCACAAGCATCAGTAACCTGCACTTCAATAAGGCTCGTTTCGAAAAAGCTCTCAGAAATAGCTTGATTGCCGCCAAGTCCCTCACCGCTGGTCAAATTGGTCCACTGATATTGGAAACCGGGAACTCCTTGGATCACCTCTACTTCAATATCAAACACATCAATACAAGTACCGTTCAAGCCTTGCGGCAAAGCAATTTCCACTATTGGCTCTAAAATCACGATATCAACATAAGCAGATTCTACCTGTCCACAAGCATCTTGCACCTGAATTTCAACCGTTTCAGAGAGCAATGGAACGTAGTTCAATGTTTCACCGAAACCAATAAAATTACCTGCTTCATTAAACCAATTTAATCCGAAGTAAGGTGGTTCACCTCCGCTTATCGTTGGCGTAACAGAGATGGGCTGTTCACAACCGGTAATCACTTCCTCTGGCATATCAATCACAATTGGTGGTACGTTTAACTCCACATTGATGAATGTCGATTCTTCAAAGCCACACCCGTCGGTCACAACAAGGTGGATTTCTGAGGCTCCTTGCCATGTTCCGTAGAACAATGAACCTTGGAAACCAAAGAGGTTGTTGCCGTTTTGATCTTGCCACTCATAAGTAAAATTACCATCTCCACCTGATGCAGATCCAGTGACTTCAACAAAATCATTACAATTCAAAAGGAGATCTCCATTATCGATGGTCACACCAATTTCTGGAAATTCCAAAATGGTTACTTCTATGATTCCATCATCGGAGGGCATTCCACAGGTATCGCTCACGATAACATTGTATGGTGAAGTTATGGCTGGCGCAACCAATATTTCTGGCGTCGTTTCTCCAGTATCCCACTCGTAGGTAAAATTACCATATCCTCCTGTGATAATCGGGGTAAGCACGGCTTCATCACCCAAACACATGTTAAACTCATACCCTTCTACAACCAAAGGTTCAGGTATATCTAGGATTTGAAACTCAAAATACGAAACCAATCCACCACCATTACAAGCAGCCAGGTTCAAGATTTCCATCTGAACGTTCTCCGCACCTTCAGGTATTCCATCCTCAAAGGCATCAACCACAAATTGAACAGATTGCACTCCAGGAGGGAAGACAATGGTGTCTGGAAGCAGGGTGTAATCAACTCCGTTGGTTGCCGTTCCTGTGTATTCAATAATGATCATTTCCTCAATCTCAAGAACAGTTTCGATTGGACGAGTAAAAGTCAAGGTAGCTATACCACAATCCTCATACATCGTATCACTATCTCCACCACCTACATCTATCGAAAGATCTACATCCACAACAGAGTTTGATGTAAATGAGCCTGCTTCAAGCACAACCACCGACTCCAAAGCCGTGTCAGACCCATCGGCAATGGCCAATTTGATGTGGTACGTTTCACCGCAAGTAACAGGGTAAATAGCTTCTAATCTTACTGTAAATCCATTCACACAAACATCATCGTTCTGGGGATTGTCATTGTAAAATTCTGAATTCAAATCGGGATTTACCGAAGAAATGGTAATGGGCAATTGAGGTGTGATCCCTGGAACTTCAGCGATGTTCACTGCTCCGCCAGGAAATCCAGCTGGAGCGTTGTACGGACCGGTAATTCCTGGTCCTGAAAGAAAGAAAGCGAAAATATCGTTGTACTGAGAATTGATCCAAGTAAGCCACTCGTCTGAAGCGAAAGAATAATTGAACTTCACCGTATCTCCAGTAGCGATGAAATCAAATTCCAAAGCGCAGACATCGTTAATCGAGGTCACGTTGATTGGCTGACCAATCAATCCACCCACTGAATTGGCAATATCCAAAAGATCAGGATCACCTGATACTGGGTTGGTGAGCATGTCAAAAGTTTCCATGCAGTCTTCTTGGGCAAAATCAGTAGCGTACTGTGTAGACAATACCAAACCTTCAGTCAAAGGAAACCAATCGCCCTGACCTTCTGTGTAATGTCCAATTTGCTCCACGGCCCCAGTATACTGAATGTTAAATGCCGTTACACCAGAACCCAATAAAATATCGTTAACGTATTCCTCAGGGGTCAATCCTGAGGTAACCTGTTGAGCTTTTGCCTGAATGCCAAAGGCGAGCAATACCACAGCAAGTGCGAGAATTCTTTTCATCTTAAGTTGTTTCGATAAAGTTCGATGATAAGACATCATTGAATACCAATTGGTTGCTTATCATATCGAAATATCCGAAGCAAAGCTGAATCTCACAAGTCCAAGCGTTTATCTTTGCAAACAAATTAACACCACAATGGACGCAACAAATGTTTTTGGCAATGCCTTTAAGGCTTATTTAGAAGGTGATGAAACGGCACAAATTGAAGTTAGCATTAACGGTGAAAAAGATGATCCTATTGATGTGGCTCACTTTTTTAGAAGCTATGAAGACATGCCTTTCTTAGAGCAATATGCCATGAACATGTGCGAAGGAAAAATAGCGGATTTGGGAGCAGCAGCGGGATGCCATGCGCTGCACCTTCAACAAATGGGACTGGAAGTATGCGCTGTGGAGCAAGACAAAGACGCTTGTGAAGTCATGAGAAAAAGAGGTGTTGTGGATGTGATTAACCAAGATGCGATGAACCTCGAAGGGAAATTCGATACCATCCTCTTAATGATGAACGGATGGGGAATGGGAAAAGACATTCAAGGAACATTGGCCTTAGTGAAGCACCTCAAAACATGCTTAAAACCAGGCGGAATGATCTTAGGAGATACCTCCGACTTGGTCTATATGTTTCCAAATGAAAAGGGACGACCAACGCCGTCCCTTCAATCAAAAAACTATTACGGAGCCCTTCATTTCGAAGTCAAATGGGAGCACCAAAAGAACACTTTCAACTGGATCTATCCTGACCCAAACCTGCTGGAATTAATTGCCAATGAAGTCGGTCTAGAATTCACTCTTCATGCCG
>Ga0209652_1002341_pt1 | contig 14735 bp, 4 predicted proteins | sample SaaInl74LU_5_DNA_FD_184641 | JGI IMG/M metagenome (GOLD analysis project Ga0209652, IMG submission 184641) | Marine microbial communities from expanding oxygen minimum zones in the Saanich Inlet - ESP_74LU_5_DNA (SPAdes) (version 2) | ecosystem: Environmental > Aquatic > Marine > Intertidal zone ...
ACTCAGACCACGCCAAGAATTTCGACTTGATTGAATCCGAGTATCACATGCTCTCCCATTACATTCTTAGTTTCCCCGCCTTCTCGGACGTTAGTGTGAAAGTCTTCTCGCTGAAAACGTTGGAATATGTTTGTACAGGATTAGCGGGGGCGAATACTTTTATGCCATTGAGACTTGTAACGGAACTTTTCATCTCGTTGTGCAAATACCTTTTAAAAGAAGCTGCTGTAAGTAGTGGCGATGAGGGTGTTGCCGAAGATGATGAGGCAAAAGCCAAGGCCATGGAGGACTCAGCACTTGACCTACAATTACTCTGTGAAACCCTCATCAAATTACTTGAGTTTGACGAGAAAGTGAGCGAGGTGATGCTTGAATGTGGACTTTTGGGGCCCAAGATAGATGATATGCTGGATTTATTGTTTGCAATAACAGGGGCTGATCTTCCCGACGAGGGAGAGGATGTCTTGATAAGCAATCTCCCTCGTCCATCCCCGGCAGACTCTACAAACGTGGATGATATTTTCTCATCGCTGTGTCGGGTTTTGAAAGTTGTGGTTCGTCATCCAAGGGCCCGGTCTGTAATTGGAGAAAGGGGCAGCGCGGCAGGGGACATAATTCATTGCGATAGCGGTTTGAACACACTCTTAATGGTGGGCATACTATATCTTGGGGAAACAGCCTCTCGTGGTTCACTAGATGTTTTCGAAACAATGATGGCAAAGAGTCACGATGGGCTATTGCAAAGAGATATGAAATATCTAATTGATATCCTACACAAGTTCGCAGACTCGGCGTCAGAACCAACAACTGAAGAAAATGTCAAATCATCAGACCAGCTTGCCATTTCAAGACAAGGGACTATATTGGACTTATTGAAGAGCATTCTTGCGACGAATGAATCATCACAAGAAGTGTTCCGTGTTTGTTGTGGCTTTGAGTGTGTTGTGCGCCTCATCTTCAGTCTTGAAGGAATAATTAGTGTTGAGAATTCAAACCCCGAGATTGCCACGGCTGCGATGAAACTTTTGAAGTCCGCGTTTGCATTACTAGCAACTGCTACGGGGGACAAGGGCGAAAAGAATTCGTTGACACCTTCGATGTCCATTGACGTTTTATCAGATCATTCGATGTCTTCGACGGCCTTACCCTACGCCGCAAATCTTCTATATTTGCGCAGTAATGGGTTCTATGTAGAGTTTGCCAGTGCTATTGCTGCGATGGGTATCTTTTCTGACATATCTCATGCGAGGAGTGTGATGAATCTTGCATTAGAACTGATCCATCCAAGATTGATTCTGACGGATGGAAAACGTTCCAATGCTGACAAAGGTGCCGGTGACAACGTGCCGATTCGCAACGCAGATGCAACACGTTTAGTTCTTGGTATAGCAATCAGACTTCCTACAACTGATGATGCACACGACCAGCATAAAGCTCTTGCGAAGAATGCCTTCGATGAGTTGCTCCGCCTGTGTGCCAATGATATGGCAGGATCTTCACTATCTCGACTGGCGTCAAGTGGTCTATGTGGTAGCTTGACTAGTCAAACAGAATTTGCACACATGTTAGAAGATCGTTCTCATTTTCTGTATTCGAGGTTTGTGCTATTATTGAGGCGCATAGCTGCATTTAGTATGACATACAACGACTTCGTGTCATTATTGCGATGTGTGGCTGGGCCTATCCTTCTTGCTGAAGACGAAGAAGTTGACAAGGAGAGTGAGCAAAAGAAGAAGAGAATACGCTTAGCAGTAATTTCATCTTCCGTCCAAGCAAAGAAAGCCACGAGTATTACGAAATCCGAAGCTTGGCATTCGCGTGAAACTGGTTTTTGTAATAGACTTGAAACCTTGTCAGTAATTGCTGAGAGAGGAGATAGGGTTGCGAGATGCGAGCTTGGCGGAGACTCGTTGAACTCCGTCGCAATGTACATGCAAAAAATTCCGCTGGAAGATAGAATTTACAAGCTTGCAGAAGACGGGCGAATCAAATTTATCGAAATTGAGAGTGTGGATGCGTCTGCGAAATCACTTGCAGCTTCGTCTTCAGCTGCACCTCAAAGTACAGACACAGTTTGGAGTCCTCTAGTCAGCACTGGCTTTACATACTGCTGTTGGCTGCGTCAGCATCATCCAATCAAAGATGGATCACAAAACAGTCTCTTTGTATTTGATATTTCAAGCCCTCCAGTAAAGAAATCGACTGATGGTTCGGGTTCCTTTCCATACGGAAGCAGCGGGCACGACTTCTTTTCTTTTTGGTATGATGTTACAAACCAAAGGTTCTGTGTTCTTACCTCATCTAATTCAAGGGGGGATCCAACATGCTTTCCTATCTCGCCGCTTCCCGCTGGTGTGTGGCACCATGTTCAATTATCGTATCAAGCCCCGAAACGCTCTATGCTTGGGAGAAAAGCTGTGTTAACTCTATTCATCGATGGGAGACCTGTGGAATCAGAGGCTAAAGTTGACGCATTCAATCTTCCACCAACGGCAAGGGTTCACATTGGCGTTCCGAATCCTGTGCTCGCTAGTAGTGGTATTGTGAGAGGCAATCTTCCATTATGGGATCTCGGTCCAGCGTTGTTGGTGTCAACCGTGCTTGGACTCAGAGATGCTACCGCGATGTACACAGCAGGACCCGACTTTCCAGGATTATTTTGGGGCGACCGGCCGCAGCGACTCTCTCTTGCTGCTGCTGCAACGGCTGCTTTCGTCATGCTTGCTGAAAATGGGGAGAAGGGGAGCGTTGCTGGGGCACTTCGACGACGTAAAATTCCAAGCATGGAAGCTGTTGGGCATGTAATGCGCGAACGAGGATTTAGTGGCGGACCTATTGCAGGACCAGAATCTGATTCTCTCTCTGCAGTTGGTTTACTATGCAAGTATCCTATAGAAAACGTAGTCTTTGGATTTCGTGCATCATCTTCAAGCAACAACACGAAGGATAATTCTTCGTCGAGCAGTAGACGTCATTTCTCACGCCGATTGGTCAATATCTCACGAATCAACTCAAATACGTCAGTCTCTACCGATGCTATTGTGTATGGCTACTCCAGTATTATATCTCCCAACTGTTTTGCGGAGAATGTGCAATGGATTGGTGGTCCAAACATTCTGATGCCCATTGTAAATGCTACACAGTCAGCATCTAGTTTGGCTCTGTCATTACGTATGATTAGAGAAAGTGTTCGCAGACACCCACCTAACCTGGAAATGCTTCAAGCTGGTGGAGGCTACCGAATGCTTGCCTTACTACTACGACAAAAGCGAATTATGGATGCCAGTGTACTTGATCAGTGCTTTGCTTTCGCAGTACATGGATTTGTGCCCGGATTCGCGGAGAAAGATCAAGCAAAAAGTAAGGGTGGGAAGAATGATACTGGGCCGGGTGGAATATCGAAGGCAGTGTCTCATCGTTGGGTGTTTGCTGACCTTGATGCTATGAAATATCTGTTATTGAATCACCAGGTTTGGGACTTGAATGGAGCAGGGCCTGAGCTACCACTCCGTCTCCTTGCCTATTTCAATGGCCTAGTTGTCGCGCACTCAACACATGCGGCGTTCAACTCAAGACGGCTGCATTTGCTAGGAATCATTCGTTGGACACTGCATCTTATGCTTGAAGCCACAGAACTCTATGCAGCAGGAGCATCCGCTAAACAAACAGGCGGAAATAGTGATATTCCAAATGAGCGGAAAGCAGCTACAGCCGCGGCTCTCAAAAACGGCTGGTATGCAAAGCCCCCTCTTGTGTCAAGGGTCGCTGCCGGCTGTGATCCCGGTGTTGATATGCTGTTAAGCTGCAAGACATTGCTTCGGAGAGTTTTGACTTTCATGCTCACTCCTGGTGACCTTGAAGCGATTGCAGGTGCCGCAATATATACAGTTTCTATCACTGGTGGGCAAGAAAAGACGTCGGATGACATGCAAATGCCACAAATGTCAGCTAACGCTGGGCAAGAGAAGCTTGCACCTGGCGCCGTTGCTCGTGTATATCTTCTTCGTCTTCTGGAGGAGCTAGTAGTTGACGGAGTAAATGAAATAGTTGCAGATGACACCAAAACTTCGCGCGACGCTGAGGGAACGAATGAAGCTGTGGTGGAACCGCATTCAGGAGGAGGATCGAGTACAGGTCAAACATATTTGGGAACAATGTCTCGCAAGAAGGGCGATCAACGATCATCACAGGGTGCAGCAGCCGAACCGCAGCACCCAAAGCACCAAGAAGCGCAAATATTCCTTTCAGCTTTTGCAGGGATTCTTACACCTGTTTGGTTTGCTTGTATTTTAGAAGGATGCCGCGAAGAAGCATCTGCGTCGGCAGTCTTGCGGCTTATGATTCTCATGATACAGAATTCTCGCAAGTTTGCATTATCTTTTGAGCAAGCAGGTGGTTTCGCACCTCTTGTTTTGAGTATACCCAAGTTTTCGATTTGCCCAAGCATCATCATGTCGATGCTGAGTAATTTGCTGCATGCTCCGATCTTGCACATGCCATGCTTTGCCACCCTGGAACCGAAACAGCTCTGCGATGTTTTTGATGCCGAAAGTGATGCAGTTGAATTGATTAACAATGAGACACAAGGAAGTTTACGTTACAATTCTGATCCATCCTGTGGGATTTTTGCATTACTGGCTGAGTGTCTTGGGCGTAATATTCAGTTGGCTTCATTTGATAACGAGACAGGAAAGAAGGCACGTGACACAAACAAAGCAGTTTTGCAGCTGCTGAGTCATCGCCACGCGTTCTCCCCTACCTTTCAAAAATTCTGCCGAACGCCCGACTTTTTGGAGCCACTAGCTCAAGCTCTTTGTTTAGTGCACGATGAAAAGCTGCAACAAATGCAAACACCTGCATTTGGAGGAGCTCCCCAAAGTGCGGACGAGCAAGGTGATGAAGCACAAATGCTCGAGAATAAAAACCGCCCTTCACAAAGAGCCGAGTCTGGGGAGTCTGACGACTTTGTGGCTTGGCCAGATGCAAAAGTAAAAGCACCTCGTCGTGGTAGTCTCTGTGAAGCGAACGTAGTCGAAACCCCTACGGAGAGATTTGTTGGGAAGGATAGCGAGGGTGCCGAAGGTAGTGGCATAGGAATGGTGCAACTTTTGCACCTTGTTTTATCTCATGCGGTGTTCAATGGACCTTTTGCTGCCCCGCTTGTGAGTGCTCTATTTCGGTCATTTCCGATCCATGCATCGCCGGATCAAGTCGAGGCATTCCACTTGGTATTGATCGAACATTGTCGCACGGTTGTAGAAGACGCCTTGCAACGAGGCGAGCCCATTGCTATTGCAAATTGTATCGGTGTAAGCTCAGTTTTGCTTGATAGGCTGATGGCAGGCTTTTTCACATCCGAGCCTGTTTTCGAAGCAGTGCATATTGCGATGCTGACTCTCAACAGTCTGACAGCGAGTGGAACATATGCTTCTCGCACATTGGCAAACGTCGACCAAAACTTACTGGTAGCTGACTCGGCGCATGTTGCTCGTCTAACTTGCCTCACAGCGTTACAACGCAGTCGTCCGATGGGAGCTTATGACACGGGAGATGATGATCTGAAATTGGCAGTTTTAACGAAGATGGGTGAACGAATGCGTCAACTTCTCCTTGTCCCATCCAATCTTCTTGGTGGTGGTCAAGTAAGCCAAGTCACGATGCGTAACAAAGGTGGTTACCCAACACCTCCACCAAACAGTCGTTTCTTCCCTCTGTGGCAATCTGCAAGCTTGTCTCGCTGTTGTCCACCTTCCTTTCAATGCACATATCCAGACCTGACTTCTGTTGACGAACCTGATCGAGCCTTTGTTGTCGCCCTCATGGCTGATATTCATAGCATGCTCATAGATAAACGACGAGATATCCGCGAAGAGGCTGTGGTTGTAGTAGTTTCTCTTTTGCAGAGGAGAAGAGGCATCATGTCGGAATTACTCATCACCGACATTCGTGGTGAGCATCGCATGGAAACTGTTGATTTAATGAATCGAGGAGGATTTGGTGCATTGCTGGTTGCTCATGAAGCAACAACAATCACTGAAAAGGACAGTTCTGAACATGCCCATAAGTACGCATCTTTTTTCGAGTGGCTTGAGCGTAACCAGGGCCAAGTTGCTGCCGTCTTTCATGGAATTCATGTCCAAGCTTCACGAGTTGCGATACCTACAAATGTCGGAGCGGCTACACCGGAAGAAGCAATTGAAAACGAACAAAAGGTGATGTTACTGAAACTCACTTCACAAGATTCTTCTGATCGGACGATTCTTGGTGGCCTAGAACGTGCAGCACTTGCGCAACGTTCACATGGTGCCACTGCAGAAAGTCATGCGCTTTGGAAGAGGCAGGGATTTGACGACTTATCATCTGGTGCTATGCAATGGAAATTTCTCCTACGTCAACTCAAGGGATCATGTACCATTTGGGAAGGTGGATCCAGTCTCAATGAAACGTCTCTGTTTGCAAAATCAAGATTGATTTCATCTCTGCTTAGAAAGCGCAAAGACACGGGTGATAGCAAAGATGATAAATCTATTTCCATTTCCGGATCAAACGAATCAGTGAAAAGATGGAAGTTGGATTTGACTGAAGGTTATGAACGACAGCGTCGTCGTATGCTTCCAAACTACGAATTTCATGGTCTCTACAATATCGATGAAAATGCTGACAATGTGGAATACGTTGATGAAGTGGGCTTGAAAGCAAATCAAGAGGAGGTAGCAGGAGACGAAAGCAACGAAGGGGCTGTAGAAAGCAACGACGAAGTACAACAGCATCCTGTGGATTCAAGAGCGAGCTCTGCATTGGATATGGAGGTCACTGCAGATTTGTTGAAGAAGATGAAGCTGGAGAAGATTGTTGATGACGAAGAAGACGACCTGGAAAATATGGAGGACGAAGATAATGATTACGCAGCAGCTGCTGATGACGCATTGCACGCTCATACAACATTTTCAGTAGAGGGTCAGTCTGCGCACGCCAACGAACTTGAAAGCAAAAAAGCCCAAAATGTGGAAGATGCTGACAAGATTAATGAAAACGATGCCGGCGAAAGAGAAGCAGAAGTCGAAGAACCTGACAAGACGAATATTTCAGCATCAAGTTATGATCTGATTACAGGTCTGCTGAAAGCAGGTGATTGGCCTGAGAAGTCATACAACGTCAACAGATGCACTGGCCTTGAAGTTAGGAAAGCGCTGCTTCTTTGGTGCCGCAATGCAATCTATGTTGTTGATGGATTTGAGCAAACTGACGGTGAAGGTCTGAAAGGAAAGATCAATCGACTCAAGAAAGTGACGACGAGTTTCCAAGTAAATATCAGACAACATGGAGCGCAGAACGCTGATGCTACTGAGAAGTCAAAAGCCAAAGAAAAAGGGACTGAATCGACTGAAGATGAAATCACTTACCAACATCGCAGCCAACGTATTGCTTTTGGAGATCTTTACTCAGTTTATCGTCGCCGATATCAACTACAGCAGAATGCACTCGAGTTCTACGATGTTCATCGAAACGGTACTCTTATCGCCTTTTCAACTAATGTCGAGCGCGAAGAAGTTTTATCAAAGGTGCTTGCCACGCCACTCCCTAGCAGCATCTTCAGCTCTAGCGTGTTAGGTGGGGCTACCTCCATCAATTACAAGAAGTTCATGAACAACCTTCGTGCCAAGATCACATCACAATGGCTGCATGGAAAGATGTCAAATTTTGACTTCATAATGCATATGAATTCATTCGCGGGCAGAACATATAATGATTTGACGCAGTATCCCGTGTTTCCATGGGTTTTGGCTGATTATGATAGCGAAGAGCTTGATCTCAATGATCCCAACGTATATCGAGATTTCTCGAAGCCTATGGGTGGGCAAAATGAGAAACGAGCAGTTCAATTTAGAGATCGTTATGAGGCATTGGAGCAGAGCTACGAGTTCGGGGATGGCCCACCACCGTTCCATTATGGAACACATTACTCTTGTGCTGCATATGTGCTCTACTACTTGATGCGATTGGAGCCATTTTCGAGACTGGCTTTATCTCTGCAGGGCGGCAAGTTTGATGTCGCCGACCGTTTGTTTCATAACATTGGTGCAAGTTGGAGCAGCGCAAGCTCGGAAAATCTTCAAGATGTCAGAGAGCTGATACCCGAGTTCTTTTACCTTCCAGACTTTCTTGTGAACAGCAATATGTTTGACTTTGGAACAACTCAGCTCGGTAAGACTGTCCACGATTTAACGTTGCCTCGATGGGCAAAAGGTGACCCAAAACGATTTATTCGTATTCACCGACAAGCTCTTGAAAGTGACTACGTCAGCAGGAATTTACATCAATGGTTGGATCTTGTGTTTGGATTCAAACAACGCGGTAAAGAAGCAGTAACCGCATTGAATACGTTCGTGCATGTTACATACGAAGGCCAAGTTGATTTGGAATCCATCACTGACCCGGTAGAGAGAGAATCTATCATTGCACAAATTCAAAACTTTGGTCAAACTCCCAGCCGTCTCGAGCGCAAAGCTTTCCCACCACGAGTTGTGCTATCAGCTTTCAAAGAGAAAGGTCTCGATTTCAACGCATTAGCGTCTCTTGCAGCTCTTACGCCTCCATTCTGTGTAGTTGGTGCACCACATCGAGTGTATCTTCGTGTGCTCGCAGTTGACACATGCAAAGTTGGAATGGCAGGCCAGATGGACTCCTCTGTTGGAGATTTGTGTCATGTGAAGGGGCAGTTATTAGGCGTTGGTCGAACGTGCGCCCTGATTTTACCGTCGAAGAAGTACTACAGGTTCGGTGGTCCCAACCATGGTGTAAGCGTTCATGTTTCCATGACTTCGGCACGCTACAGAGAAGTGAACAAAGTACTGAGCGTCCACGATGGTATGCATCGGGGTCCAATAAGTGTAGCCAAACCGTCCTTGAATGGGCTTTGGCTTCTTACCGGATGCATCGACTCAACTGTGAGAGTGTGGAAATACAATGGTCAAAATATGCAGCTGCAGGCAACTCTCTGCGGTCATGATGGAGGTAAAATCACTTGCTTGGACATCAGTACGACATTTGGTAGCATTGTGACGGGTGGATCGGACGGAAAGATTTTGGTGTGGGATCTGCGAACTCTCACTTTCTTGAGAACGTTGCACCACCCAGCAAGTGCAAAGGGTTCAGTTCACGATGGTTCTACAAAATCTCCAGCTGTCAAGTCTGTTTCGATCAATCACAAGAATGGAAACATCGTGACTCTACTGCACTCTACCGTGTGTGTGTTCGATATCAATGGTAATCTCATTGCCAAGCAAGATCCTGGTTTTAATTTTGAAGGAAACGAAGTACCAAGCTGTGCCATTTCCACGGACTGTCCGGAATGGATGGAATCGGGTATTGTAGCGGTTGCTGGTCACATGAATGGCGATGTGAGTCTTTGGAGTATTGATTACGACACTGAACTACTTGTTCTTCGCCACATTTTGCCAGAGCGAGTGCACTCTTGTCCCATCACAGCCCTTCGTGTGTCTGGTGATAGACAAGATACTCTTCTAATTGGAGACAAATCTGGCAAAATGAGTGCATGCGAGACTGTAAAGCTTGAACAATTAAATGCAAGCGAGCTAGAAAGCCTTGTGGTTGAAATGCAAATGGGAGACGATTGATGATCAACATCACTCTCCCAACAAAATAAATGGATGTGTGTTTGTGAGCATAAAATAGAAATCTGTACTATTATTCTTGAGTTTCGACCTAACAACGCCATCCAACTACGTACTGTCTTGCTGACACAAGACACAACTCTGGCTCTTGCTTTCATTCATATTCAAGAGAGGAGAAGGTCCTACCAGAACAGAATATTTCACTACACACGCTCTTTCAAGCTGGGTAGGTACACTTCTCATGGGCCAATAACCAACAGTTCGTGGGCCTGACACCAATGTTGAGGGACTCCCAAGTAAAATCAAGTGTCATACTAATTCCTATCGTACGTAGAAATAAGAAATAAGTAAAAGGTAAAGCTGCTCCTCATCATCTCTCCTCATTTTCAACCCCAAACACTGCAACCATGGGAAAGTACGTCCAGGTAAGTTTAAATCCAGTTGATAAGATGGAAGAGTATATGCGCCTTTCACGTTAGTGATGCATAAGATCCTCGTTTAGCCAATGGCGTTTTTCATTTCGAGGCAACAAATCAGAGACTTGAGCTAACTTCAACTAGTATTCTCCTCTTCACCTCAATCAAATACTTCCGCTCCGATGATACGCTGATCTATCGCCTCCCTGATAATGAAACTTCTGGTTTCAACTGAATATTCAATTAATATGTGACGTGGCGCCATTGGTAATGCGGTTGCTTCTTCGAACCCATTTGGCTAATTAACTTCCAACCCACGATGCGATGCCATTTTGAACAACTTATTGCTCAATGGATAATGCATAATCATCCTGATTCATGAAACGAATCGATGATTTCAAATATGTGCTCTGAACATGTCTATATGATATTGTTATGAATAACAGGCACAAAGGAAGGGTAAGTCCCCCATCTTCAAGTCTCACGTCCGCACCCGTAAGGGAGCTGTGAAGCTTCGTTCCATCGACTACGCCGAACGTCGTGGATACGTCCGTGGTGTTATCAAGGACATCATGCATGACCCCGGTCGTGGTGCTCCCGTCGCCAAGGTCCAATTCTTGAACGCCTACCGTTACAAGAGGGACACTGAGCTTATGGTTGCCACTGAGGGTATGTACACCGGTCAGTTCATCTACTGCGGAAAGAAGGCTACCTTGACCATCGGAAATGTTCTTCCTTTGAGAGGTGTGCCCGAGGGTACCATTGTGTGCAACGTTGAGGCCAGGGTTGGTGATCGTGGTGCTTTTGCCCGTGGATCCGGATGCTTCGCTGTTGTCATCTCACACGATGAGGACAAGGGAACCACCCGTCTCCGTCTTCCCTCTGGAGGTAAGAAGACTGTTAAGTCTGACGTCCGTGCCCAGATCGGTGTTGTTGCCGGAGGTGGACGTACTGACAAGCCTTTGCTTAAGGCTGGACGTGCCTACCACAAGTATGCCGTGAAGCGTAACTGCTGGCCCAAGATTCGTGGTGTTGCCAAGAACCCTGTGGAGCATCCCTTCGGAGGAGGAAACCACCAGCACATTGGTCGTCCTTCCACTGTCAGTCAGGCAGCTCCCTCTGGTCGTAAGGTTGGTCTTATCGGTGCCAGGCGTACCGGACGTCTTCGCGGAGTCAAGAAGCTTGGCCAAGACAGGGATTAAATTGGTAGTCCTCGTTAAAGTTAAGAAGTCGAAAAGACATACCCTACACTACACTGACCTGTATATTGTTATAACATAAGTCTCTTTCAACGGTGTAACTAATTTTGCTTGTAAATACTAATTGTGCAATCGCGAGTCTTTGTGATCTTATATCGGTAGTACCACTGCGAAGGATAGCTGAAGTAGGTTTAACTTCTATCTTTCCTGCATGGCTGCTTTGACAGATCAATCTAATCTAAGTATGGTGTTAGCTGCTATCGCTCTTGGATATCACAATCATTTCAAGCAGTATTCACAGACTTCTGGAGGTTGCTAGGTACTCCTGCAAATGAAGGCGCCGGAGGGCATGAACTTGTGAGATGTGACCTCTTTCCGTGGCCGAACAGAAGCATCCTCAGATTGTTGTTCTCTGCCCGAAGCATTTCTAATTCGCTGGGAACGCCTGCTTCTTGCTTAGATGATTCAAAGCTTTGCTCTGATTCTACCGGCATCCTCCCTGTCCACATCCTATTGGCAGCAAACTTGAACTCAGATATAACCAAGCTCTCATCATTTCTTCGGTACTTTCGCATCCAAGGCAACAATGCATAGATGAACAGTAGCCTCCAATGAGTTCCTGCTCGAGATCCAAAGTCATTGTGTCGCAACTTGAGCATGTACATGACCCCCAGCCTTTCGATGTAAGGGTGCCTGTGGGCATCATGTGATAGGAGGTCTTTTCGGAAAATTAAGGGGAATGAATCGAGTTCAATTGGGCCAACGAAGCATGCGTCTTGTGACAAGAAGGGAACATCGACTCGTCCGATGAACATTGTTGCAGCTAAAATAAAATACAATCCTCTGATCAACATGTATCCTATTCCCAAGGCCAAGTTCCACGATTCGAGAATGATGTTGACAACATTGCTGAGGACTACATTTTTCCTGTAGTATCCTTGCTGGGTCACTCTTCTGTATCCTCGCAAGACAATCCACTTGAGCATTACTGTGAGGCCAATCCCAATTATGTTTGCAAACAAGACACCTATTATTTGAGCAAAGTCCGGCCACATAATGATGCCAAGTAGGATCATGAAAAAGAAACCCACGATGACTGAGGTGTAAAACGTGCCTGAAAATGAATAGGGGACGTGTGATCAGTTCAAGAGAATGCCGAGCTCAATAAAGATAATCATCTTAGGAACTCACCCCAAAATATTGATCCAAATAGGAGTGATGAATTATCAACGGCGTATCGCAGCTTCAAAAACGAGTTGCCCTTCAACGTCTCAAAACCTCCACTCCGAAATTGAAGGATAGTGTTGATAGAAGAAGGGATGTACTTTGAAATGATGGAAATGATCGTCAGCTCGCCACAAATAACCCCGAACCACAAAGGCACCAGCAGCCTCCACCGCTGACTGTATCCCGGGACTAGCTTATCAAGATGATCAAGCCCTTGCTGAAACAATTCGCCTGAGTATACTATTGCGAAGAGTGTAGCGAGCAGCACACAAACGGTAACTTGCGCCACATTTCCTGCCAGAACGTGTGTCGTTAGCCAAATCCCCTCGTCTTCGAAGATCTCTCTATTCCATATCCGTTTCCATGTTTCCCTAAAGGCTGGAAGCTCTTCTTTCTGATCAGATACTTTTGCGAGAGCGAGCATAGCAATCCCATACCTCGTTTCAAGCCCTTGACCAATACCACCGTCTAGTTCTGCCGCTTTATGCACATCACATGCATTACGAACTAGGCGATTCGTCTTGAAACTTGCCGCCCGTTTTACAGCAGCCTCAAGACGAGTGTTGTCCATATGCTTTTGTACAAACATAAGAAGCGAGGACTTTTCTGGTAAAAATCGTTGGAAGATACTCATCACTGGGTCAATCAGCAGAATGAAACCACAGATTACTGATAAATGATAAAGCACAGGATTAATACCTTCTCTACTCTTCTCAGTCGAGACTACTCCCACTGATAACTCCAAGAAGAATGGAAGGACAATGAAGATTAAAGTCGCGCAAATTCCTACCACCATGAGAAAAGGATTAGCATTCTTGACGTTGCCAGCACTAGCAGCAATGATGAAGATTGATCCAAGAACGCTGTTTCGAAAATTCAAGTGAGTAACATGGCTGATCATACATGAATACAGCAGCACTGCAAGACTCACCTTAGCTGAAACATTATGACTAGCCAATTGAGAATACCTTGAGCCAGGGTACATCCGAACTCAAACTCATCACATTGAAGTTTAGCCATTGTAAGAACATTTTGTGACTGTAGATAGCTGAAATAAGTAAGTATCCAAGCTACCCACAAAATAACAACATAACTCTTGGATCTAAACGTATCTGCAGTGTAGTCTATGCAAGAAAGAGTGCGAACAGTCTTGACAGAGTTTCCTTCCTTCACATCTCCCTTCTGTTCGTCCGAAAACACGTCGTGAAAGTTTGTGGTCATACTGTTTTCGAAGTCAATATTGTAGTGTTGAACATCATGTGTCAATCCAAAAGCAAAGCTGTGTTGGTCCAATAAGATAGGTTCTCCCTCTATATCAGTAATAGAATCTACAGTTGCAGCCAATACCATCTCATCAAGAAGCTGCTCATTATTCGAAGCCTCTCCCTCTCCATAAAAACGCAAAATTTGTCTGATCAACTCTTTTGTAAGAGGTCGCAGAGATGCATCACCAGTTGCATCGTGTAACATCATTCTGAGAACACTCTCGATGATGTCAGCATCTGGCCATCGACTGTCTCCCTTGTGGCGGTGCAAACATGTTCCCGATTGTCTTCTAATTGTGTTTGATGATTGTTGCGTTTCGTCTAAGCTCTGCTTTGCCTTTAACAGCAACGGTATTAAAAGCAAGGCCAGAAGCTGTATCAAATCAATATCTGATCGACTATCAACAGTGCGTTGCCCAAACGTACCAATTATCTTGTCTAAAACTTCTTCTTCTGTAACTTCTATACCATGCCGTGACATTAGAAATGCAACGATATCACAAGCTGCATGTGGCATGGGAGAAAAATATATTAGATGAAGAAGACACCATTTCTGTAACATCGCAGTAGAGGTATACGCACAGATACGCCCTTGAATCGACCCATCTTCTCTCAACTCATCCTTCCCCGTTTGATGTAGGGCTGAAATATATTCAAGCTCATTTATATCAGCGGCAGCACCGCACGGTCGACGCTTCTGCAACCCCATCTGTCGCTATCTTTACCAATGCAAGCCACCTAGAGCACCAGCATGCTGCTCTTCTCTGCTCTTGCATCTGCCCTGCAACTAACTGTATGCACGTAACTTCGCCATGCATGAACGATGTCGGTTCGCGGGGATTCGCGCGCGGGCTTTGGTTTTAATGAGGGGCTAATAGGCCTACCCTCTTGGCCTTGGGCCTCACGGTGCGGCGGCTCATACAAATTGGTCCTTTTTTGCCATCTGAGGTGTTACAGTTCCTACGTGGACACTGGGTACCGGAGTGACATATA